>JACCDG011518859.1_pt1 | contig 26481 bp, 22 predicted proteins | sample 7442471 | NCBI WGS metagenome assembly JACCDG01 (sample SAMN15323444, study PRJNA562643) | freshwater metagenome | isolation source: river surface water | place: USA:Blue River Watershed | collected 2017-08-17 | reverse complement strand
TAGCTCTCCGGCCGATCGATCGATCTCTGGCACGTAAAGATAGAGCAGCGCGAGTGCGGAGGAATCGGCGCGCAACGTGGCCGTGATCGGGAGGTCGCGCCACGCGACCGACTCGAGATCGCCGCTGCGAAGAGCTTTGAGTTCTCCGCGAGCGCGACCTCGCTGATCTGCGGCAACGTCCAGCGTGCCGAAGAGTCCTTCGTCTTTCGATTCGACGATCAAGGATCCTGAGCCGAGCGGGATGAGATCTTGTCTGCCGCCAGCGCGCTGCCAGCGTAGCCCGGCACCTTCGAAGTCCGCTCGCGCCATACCCCGTGGTGAACCATCGTCTGCCGAACGCAGATTGACCGATGCGTTGACCGACCCTTGGTACTGAGCTTTCGCATTGGGTGGGGGCAGAAGACTCGCGATGGGCAAACGTGACGCCGCAGCCTCCATCGCCCAGTCTTTGTCGTTTCGACGACCCGACGCGCAGAGCGTTGCCGCATCGGTCAGGCTAGAGCCTTTCTCTCCGCGGAGACAGAAGGGCGAGACGGTGATGGAGTCGGTTGTGAGTTGAACGCCGAGTGACTGCTCGAGCCCAAGCACGATGTTATCCGGCAATCTCAAAGCGAGTGTCGACCACTGCTGAGTCCAGCCCTGCCCATCGAAGCGTCCATCGGCTCGCGCCGAAAGCCCGAGATCATTGCCAGAGACCCGGACGCCGATGGTATGTGCGGCGCTGCGACCGGCGATTTGAATGTTCAGTCGCTCGGCGCGACGCCCCAGCGCGCGGATATCATCAACTTCGATGCGCGCCGTCGCCGATGCTTCGGCCCCTCCGGTCGGGTCGAGATCGACGTTCGCCGAGAGTCGCCCGATCTTGAAGTCATCGAGAGTCAAGCTCTCGCCACTCGCATCGAGCCGCACTTTCATCGCATTGGGTGAGCCGCGTAAGGTTCCATTCGCGCGTAGTTTTCCCGTTCCGCCTTGTGCGAGAACGCCAAGGTCATCTGCGAAGATCTTGAATTCCAGATCGTTTCGACGAGGCGTCAGACTTCCGTCGAGAGCGAGCCGCAGTCCGCCCGCCGAGAGATCGATATCTTTGAACTGCAGCGTGTCACCCGCGACGGTCAGCGCCCCCGATCCTCGCGCGGGCGTTCCTCGCAAGCTTCCCGTGAGATTCTTGACCTCGACGTCGATGGTGCTACGAACGCCAAAACCGCGGCCGCGCGCATCGAGTGAAAAACTCACATTGCCCGGCAAAGCAGAGCGGAGTTTTCCGGGGTTCACTCCCCGGACCGGTCCGCTGATCTGCCAGCGCTCGCTCGGACGCCAAGCGATCTCACCGGACAAGTTTGCTGTGCCATCGAGCGCGCGCGCCTCGATGCTCGACAACTCGAACCGACCAGGCTCTAGACTGGCCTTGAGATTCGCCTCGATACGAGGCAGTGCGCCGATACGCGCATCCGCCTTGGCGGTGATCGCATACGGACCATAACCGCGAAGCGTGAATTGTCCGCGTGTGCTGTCGAGTGCAGGGGTGGTGTCGGCGAGGGGCCAGCGGAGTTGGGTCCATTGCCCCTCGAGATCGAGCTCGAGACCTTCTTCGGTCGGAGTGAAGGTTCCAGAGAGCTCTGCCTGAGTGCTCGCACCCTTATGGGCGAGCGTAATGCGACGTGCGGTGAGTACGTTACGAAAGTAAAAACCATCGAAGCTGACATCGACGGGGCCTGCCTCGAGTCCGGGTGGCAGAAGACTTCCTGTCACACGATAGCCGTCTCGATCCGCGACGATCGATACGTTGCCGCCGATCAGCCCCAGAAAAGCAGATCCGCCGAATTTTCGAACGTCGAGATTCGCGACAGAGGCATCGCCACGAACGCTCCACGGCGCGAGCAATTTCATCGAGCCGTCTTCGAGGCGTGCGTCGAACGGCTCAAGCAGCGTCGCCTGCACACGAGCGTCATCGAGGTCGCCGTCGAAGCGACCTTCGGCTCGCCAACGCGGCCCGCGGCGAGGGTCGTAGGCCATGCGGATGTCGCCCTCGAGTTCGAGCGGTATGGCTGAGCTCAGTAGCCCCGAAAGTTCGAGGCGCATTCCACCGAGCGATGCATCGAGTTTCCCGAACTTGATCGTCGTGCTGCGAATGAGAGCCTGAAAGTCGATATCTCGAATGACGACGGGATCGCCCTTCATCGGGCGAATTTCCATCATGGGAACTTTGGCAGCACGCAGTTCGATGGTGAGCAAGCGGGGAAGAAAGCGCGGAGGCTTGTCGGGCGGCGGCTGATCGCGCGGCTCCTGCTTGATGACGAGCTCGCCGACTGAGAGTTCGTTCGCTTCGACGGACTGCCAAAGCAAAGGAAGCAGATCGACTCGTGCCCTCACGTCACGCAACTGCAGGCTCACGATATCGTGCTCGACGTCGACTGCGCCGATTTGGAAACCACCCGCGAGCGTGCCCCGAACATCGCGTATCGAGAGCTTCTGCAAGGTGCCGAACTTTTCAGGCACCAGCGAAACGAGTCTCTGCAAGGCCGATTCGGAGTAGCCGAGCGTCCAGAGCCCCGCGATCGGAAGTGCGAGCAAGAGCGTGATCAAGAATGCGATGAGGGTATTTCGCCGTTTCATGTCGCGCTCAGAGCTTCGGCGAGAAATTGAAGTGCAATCGCGGGCCCGGGCGTTTGTCGAAGCCGGGTTCGAGATTGCAGCGCGGATCTGGCGTGACGCTGCGGCACGCCGGATTCGTCAGCGGCTGAGCGATGTCGATGCCGAGCGTGACGATCGGCAATCGAAGCCTCACGCCGATGCCTACCGAGTACTGAATGGGGTCTCCGAAAGAGTTGAACGCGTTGCCGGCATCGACGAAGGCTGCGATACCGAGATTTCGCGGCAGATCGCGGATGACTTCGAGAGTGCCCGTTGCGAGATGTCGGCCACCCACTTTGGTGCTGCCTTCCTCGATCGGCGAGAGATCGTTGTATCCGAAGCCGCGGACGCTACGATCACCGCCAGCGAAAAATCGCTCGGTACCCGGGAGCTTCGTGGCGTCCGACACCAACGTTGCGCCTACTTGGCCCCTCAAAAAAAGATGCCAACGAGGGCCGAGATCGAAAACTCTCTCTGCTTCGATCCGAAGTTGAAGGTAGTCTTCTTCGGCGCCGAGACCCGTAGCCGAACCGCGAAGCTCGGCGTAAAGCGCGCGAGAGAACAAGGCCTCACCCAAATAACCTCGCGGAATCGAGGCATAGCTGATACCCGGAATGACGAGTGTGGTCGATTCGTCGATGTCACTACGACTCAACGACCCTGCCGTGATGGTTCGCACGCGACTCAGCGAGGCGAACATCACGCGTTGCCAATCGCCGTTGACTTGAGTGACGGAGGGCTGGAAGCGAGTGGTACGGGTATCGAGATCGCCCAACTCGTCACGCGAGTAACGCCATTCGAAACCGAGCTTTTCGAGCGCCGGGTCGCCGATCGGAACGATGTAGCGTGCCTCGACCGACTGCTCGAGTTGTGCGGTTTTTATTTCTGCGCGCGAGCGATGACCGCGGTCGTTGAGACGACGATTTTCCCAAGTCAGGGTGCCGCGAGCTTTGCTATCGGTCGCGTAGCCGGCGCCTACCGAGTAGCGGTTACGACGATTGGGTTCTGCCCGAATGCTCACGGGTATGACGCGCTTCTCGATATCCGGGGTGCCAGCAAGCACTTCGACGTTCGAAAAATATTGACTGTCGTCGAGTGCGAACTGAGTCCTCAATAATTGAGTGCCGTCGTAGGGCGCCGATTCTTGGTATCTCAAAAATCTTCGAAGCAACGACTCTTCAAGTGAGCGCTGCTTGATGGTGGTGGTTCCGAAGCGGTAGCGCTCGCCCGTGTCCATGACGAGACGAACCGAGGCGGCATGTCGTGCGGGGTCGACCAATAATTCGCTCGCCGTCAATGTCGCATCGACGTAACCGAGCGTGGCAGCCGTTCGGCGCAGCCCATCTTTGAGCGTGTCGTAGGTCGCGTGGTCGAGGCGATTCCCGTTCTTGAGGGGCGCCGCAGAGAGCAAGGCTCGAAAAGCCGGATCCTCGCTGCCCGCGCCCGTCACTCCGACCTCGACATTTTCCAGGATTACCGGTTTTCCCGGATCGATGTTGAGCCGAGCGCGCCATCGACCGTCGCTCACGAGTTCGACGGTTGAGGTGACTTGCGCGTCGTAGTAACCGAAGGGGCGTAGTGCGCTCGCAGCTTCGCGCTCGGCTCGCTCCTGTAGACGCTCGATCAAGGCTTGATCGAGATCGTCACGGCCTTTGTATCGTTCGAGGCTTAGAAAAGTGAGAACGTTGCGGCGCATCGCTCCCTCGACACCGTTGATTTCGATGTCGATGTCCGCAACGGCCTGAGCACTCGCGACAGCCAAGCTGGCGAGGCAGAACAACGTTCGGATGAAGGGGCGGCGGATCATGCGGATCACGCCCCTGATTCTACCCGCTTACCGCCTTTCCTCGGGGCGGAGTCGCGCCCCAACTACGGGACCGCATGGTGCGCAGCGGCACGGTTGATCCTGCGTCGAACCAGTTGGCGATCAAGCGATGCGAGATCGAGGTCGGTGGTGGGAGGACGACATCCCCCGAGGCGATTTCCTCGCGAGTGACCCAGCGAGCATCTTCGAGCTCGCTGCCTGCTCGGGCGATCGCGCCGGGTTCGGCGGTGGCCATGAACCCCAGCATCAGCGACGAGGGGAAAGGCCAAGGTTGAGACGAGTGGTAATCGCTTGCGACGACCCGAACACTGGTTTCCTCGAACACCTCGCGAGCGACCGCATCTTCGAGACTCTCACCCGGCTCGACGAAACCGGCGATCGTGGAATAGCGACCTTCGGGCCAAGACGCTTGACGGCCGAGCAGCGCCCGCTCGCCATCGCTCACGAGAACAATGATTGCCGGATCGATTCGAGGAAAGAATTCGGTTGCACAGGCCGGATCACGGCAGGTCATGACGTGGCCTGCGCGAGTCGGGCGCGTCGGCGATCCGCAGACGCCGCAATGCCGATGCCGCCTTTGCCAAAACGCAAGCGCTCGCGCATAAGCGAGCAAGCCTGCCTCCTCGGCCCCGAGCGTGCCGGCCAGGGGTCTTAATTCTTCGAAACGGAAGGCGTCGTCGCGCGAGCGATCGGTTGCTGGGTGCTCATCGAGTTGAACCAGCACACAGCGTCGATCACGAAACCAGCCGAGCAGTACCAGAGAGTCATCGGGGCTCGAACGCACGAGATCGTGCGAGTGATCGATGAACGCGGCGGTGGGCGGATCGCCCGTGACCCCGAGCGCCGTGCCTTGCGCCGGGAGAAAGAGCGTTTCGGCGTCGGCTCGCGCCGATTCGAGCCAACCCGGATCTTCACGTAGCTCGGCGCGCCGGTCGAGGTAAGACCCGGCGAGAAAATTGGCGGCGGAGCGTTCTGAAGATGACGGCATGAATGACGGCTTCGCGTGAGGAACGTGCTCGCATGGCACGCGCCTGCGGAGTGGCGGAATTCTAGCAGTCTGGCTAGGCGCGTGAGTGGGACGACGGCCGCGCCGACCCTCGGTTGCCGGTTGGTTTTTCGGGCATGGGCGCTTCGCAGGCTCGACACGCCGGATCGCGCAGGGTGACGGTTTCGACGATGTTGAGCGCCTGACAAGCCGGGCAGAAACGCAAACGAATTTCGTCTCCGAGGGTAAGCGCTTTGGCGAGAAAAGCCGCGTGCTCGAAGTCGATGCGGGGGCGAGGTGAAACCCGTCGGTAGGCTTCGTAGGCGTCGCAAAGTAGGCGACCCCGAGCGATGGTCGGAATTTTTTTAAGGGACGCGGGATCAGGCTGGTCGTTGATGGCGCCGAACAGCAGCAGGATGGAGGCGAGTGCGTGTGCCTCAGCACCCACGGTGGTGGCGCGGAGGAAATAACTGACTTGGGCCGGTGATTTGCCCCGATGCCTGCGAACGCCGGCACCGGGCTTGATGTAGGAACGGTAAAGCTTGCGGACTCGGTCGTCGCTTAGGCCCGTCCAGTGGCGGATGGTATGCGTGCGGGCCTCATGCCGGATGAGGCGCAGGGCGAGTTCGAGGCGCAGGCGGTCACGCTTATAGCGCTCATCGGTGACGTGCATGGGGGTGGCCTATCAAAGATTGTATTTCGATGGAAAATATCCCAAAACAAACGCTGCGTTCCAAGTTGGTTTGGGCGACCATTTCCGGCGAAAAAACGGAGGAATGCATGGCCACCGACAAAAAACCCTCAAACCCCGACCCCATCTCCCTCGCCACCACCGAGACCGACTTCGCACGAAGCGTCGATCGCGAGATCATCAGCCAAGTCGGCGGCATGAACCTGCGCGGCTTGCGCATCCTCCGAGACGCCCTCGAGAGTTCGAAAATCGTCCTGCCGTCGGCGGCTTCCATGCTCCGCGAAGAATGGCTTGGCCTCGAAGACGGGGTGCTCGCTTCGGTAGCGGACTGTCCTTACCTGCTGTTCGATCTCTCCACCGACACGGCCTTCGCGTTGTGGCGGCGGGTACAGACGGGGGTCGGTTTGCCGCGCTTGCCGCCGGGCTTGTGCGAGGGGCAGGCGGGCCAGGGCTTTGCGCGCATCGTGTGTTACTTCGCTTGGCAAACTGCACAGTCGCGCCCAGCGGCGGCGTCCCTATTGCTTGGTTTGTCCCCGGCAGGTTGCGCGGCGTTGCGTGCACTCGAGTTGCCGCAAATCGACGAGTTGGCTGAAACCGCAGGGCCCTGTGTGGGTCTGCGCTGGGGCGAAGACGTCCTCTTTTGGCGTCGCCGCATCCAAGCGGCCAAAGCGGGAAACCGCACGGCCCTCTGGGAAACCACGCTCTCCGGGGTTCAGCGTCTCGCGGCAGTTTCGCGTAGCTCTGCCTGACGGGCGCCGGGTACCCGCGGGCGTGCTATCTTTTGCCGCCTCATGGAAGCGCTCGCGGTTCGCGGTCTCGTCAAGCGATACAAAAACGGTGTTGAAGCCCTGAAGGGCGTCGACCTCGATGTTCACGAGGGCGACTTCTTCGCGCTGCTCGGCCCGAACGGTGCCGGCAAGAGCACCCTCATCGGCATCTGCACTTCGCTCGTCACCAAGACGGCAGGCTCCGTCAGCGTGTTCGGTCACGATCTCGACTCCGACCTCGAGGCAGCGAAAGCCTGCATCGGCGTCGTCCCGCAGGAACTGAACCTCAATCAGTTCGAAACGCCCGAGACCATCGTCGTCAATCAAGCGGGGTTCTATGGCATTCCGAGGCGAGTCGCCCGCGAGCGCGCCGAAAAATACCTGACGAAGTTGTCGCTCTGGGACAAGCGCAACAAGATGACTCGAACGCTCTCGGGCGGCATGAAGCGCCGGCTGATGATTGCGCGAGCGCTCGTGCACGAGCCGCGTTTGCTCATCCTCGATGAGCCGACAGCCGGCGTCGATATCGAAATTCGTCGCTCGATGTGGGAGTTCCTCCGCGAGCTCAATGCCGCAGGAACCACCATTATTTTGACGACGCACTATCTCGAAGAAGCCGAGAGTCTCTGCAGGAACATCGCGATCATCGACCGCGGCCGCATTGCCGAGTCCGATCGCATGGACCGGTTGCTACTCAAGCTGCATACGGAGTCGTTCGTGCTCAGTCTGCGCGAGGCCGTCTCTGCTGTGCCTTCGGTGCCGGGTTACGACTTGCGCTTGATCGACCCGCATACCCTCGAAGTCGAGGTGAGCAAAGATCGCGATCTCAACGACCTCTTCGCGCGACTCTCCGCCGATGGTATTCACGTGATCACGATGCGCAACAAGGTCAATCGCCTCGAAGAAATTTTCATGCGACTCGTCGATAAGTCGGGAGCAGTAGCATGAGCGCTGGGTTCGCGAGCGTCCGCTGGATAGGCTTCCAGACCATCGTGATGCGCGAGTTCGGGCGCATCCTGCGCATCTGGGGTCAGACGATCGTTCCCTCTGCCGTGACGGCAGCGCTCTATTTCGTGATCTTCGGAAGTCTGATCGGTCGACGCATCGGGCAGATGGATGGTGTCGATTACATGCAGTACATCGCACCAGGACTCATCATGATGGCGGTGATCACCAACGCCTATGCCAACGTGTCTTCGTCTTTCTTCGGCGCAAAGTTCCAGCGTTTTCTCGAAGAAATCAGTGTGTCGCCCCAACCTAATTGGGTGATCATCGCCGGGTATGTCGGAGGCGGTGTGCTACGCGGCCTGCTGGTCGGCCTCGCGGTCACGGTGATCTCCCTGATCTTCACGCATCTGCCAGTTCATCACCTGTTTCTGATCCTCGCAGCAGTTTTGCTCACCGCCGTCATCTTCTCGCTGGCCGGATTCATCAACGGCGTCTTTGCAAAGAATTTCGATCAGGTAAATTGGATCCCGACGTTCATCCTCACGCCGCTCACTTATTTCGGCGGAGTCTTTTATTCGATCAATCTGCTGCCTGATTGGGCGCGTGCGCTGTCTTTTGCGAATCCCGTGCTGCACATGGTCAACGCTTTTCGCTACGGCTTTCTCGGCCGCGCCGACGTTCCCGTAGGGTTCGCCTTTGCCATCATGACGCTCTCGGCGCTGGTGCTATTCGTCATCGCGCTCTGGTTGATGCAGCGCGGCACCGGTCTGCGCGATTGACGATCTCGTCTGTCTGACTATCGGTGAGACCCGTGTACGAGGACTTCACTCCACCGCGCTGGTTGCGCGGCGCGCATGTTCAATCGATTTTGCCGAGTCTGCCGCTGAGGCGGGTGATCGTCGAGCGTCGCGCCCGGCCCCTGATTTCGACAAGTCGTGAGCTGCTGCTCGACTGCGGCGACGGCGTTCGCTTGCAGGCGCTTTTCTCGCCAGCACCCGGCGCGCAGCAGAGGCGGGCGATGGTGGTGCTACTGCACGGATGGGAGGGGAGTGCGCAGTCGCTCTATGTGCTGTCTTTGGGGCAGACGCTGCACGAACACGGGTTCGACGTCGTTCGACTCAATCTGCGTGACCATGGCGATACCCATCACCTGAACCGAGACCTCTTCCACTCCTGTCGCCTGCCCGAGGTGGTCGGAGCGGTGCGCCGACTCCAGTTTCTGTTTCCTTCGCATCGACTGATGTTGGCGGGTTTTTCTTTGGGTGGAAATTTCATGCTGCGGGTAGCGGCCGAGGCGCCGACGGCTGGCCTCGATATCGCCCACGCGATCGGCGTCTCCCCCGTGCTCGATCCCGCGAACTGTCTCGATGCCATGGAGCGCGGCTGGTCGCTCTATCACGACTATTTCGTCCGCAAGTGGCTGCGATCGTTGCGGCGCAAGCAGCGAGCCTGGCCGGGACATTTCGAGTTCGACGAGTTCATCGCTTCGCGCAACTTGCGCCAAATGACTCGGGAGTTGGTGTTGAGACACGCCGGCTATGACGACGTCGAAGATTACTTCCGCGGATATGCGATTACCGAGAGCCGCTTGGCCGACCTCGTCGTGCCCTCGACTCTGATCACGGCCCTCGACGATCCGATCATTCCGTCCAGCGATTTATCGCGACTTGCTCGGCCGCCCGCCCTGCGTGTGATCGTCACCGAGACAGGTGGCCACTGCGGATTTTTCGATTCCCTGAGGGGCCCGGGCTGGGCGGATCGGCTGATTCTGCGCGAGTTGCAGCAGTCCGCTGCGGCATGACCTAGAATCGAGACATGCTTCGCCGCCCGATCACCGTCGCGCTTTTGCTGATACTCGCTACTCTTGGCGGTTGCGGCGAATTACAGGATTGGCGCAGCACGCAGCGCACCGACACGCTCGAGGCCTATGAATCGTTCGTCGCGCGCTATCCGCAAAGCCAATACGTTCCTGTGGCGCAGCGTCGCCTCACCGATCTCGTCGAACAGCGCGATTGGCTGATCGCCACCGAGTCGGATACCGCCGAGGGCTATCGCGCATTCATCAATGCCCATCCCAAAGGCCGCTGGACCCGTGAGGCGAGAGTGCGTCTGCAGAATTTTTTGACGACCCCGGGAGTGCTGGGCCCCGCCGCACTCGAGCCCGCCGAGCCTCCGCCCGCGATGTTGCCGGAGGAGCCTGTTCCGATGATGTCGGGTGCAGAGCAAGACGACCTGCCGCCCGTCGCGGGCACGAATTCCGATGACGTACCGACTGCCGATGACAGCCCGCAGCCTGCGCCCGCCACCTTGGTCGAACCGGCGCCGGTGACGCATCGAATTCAGCTGGGTGCATACACGAGTCGTACCAAAGCGCTCGATGCGTGGCGCGAGGCCCGCACCCGACATACGGAACTGCAAGGTCTCGTGTCTCAGGTGATCGTCGGTTCCAACGGTCAGGTCGATATCTACCGGCTGCAGGCCAGCGTCGTGAGCGAAGAGCGTGCGCGCGAGGTGTGCCGCGTACTCGTGGCCGCACGTCAGGGCTGCGTTTACGTTCCACCCGGTCGGTGAGACGGGCTCGCCTCGAGCGACATCCTCGTCATGTACGAAAATTTCTTTGGACTGACCGAGCCGCCGTTTTCGATCACGCCTGATCCGCGTTACCTCTTTCCGAGCAGCCGACACGTCGAGGCCATCGGTCATCTTTTTTATGGCGTCAGTGCTGCCGGGGGTTTCATTCAGCTGACCGGTGAGGTGGGCACCGGCAAGACGACGGTCGTGCGGTCGTTGTTGGCGCGAGAGCCCGCCGACGTCGATATCGCACTCATCCTCAATCCCAGACTGACCGTCACCGAGTTTTTACAGACGATTTGCGAGGAGCTCGGCGTTGCCCTGTCGTCGGAGTCCAAATCGAGCGTGAAGGCGTTGGTCGATGCCTTGACGGCCCGACTACTCGAGGCCCATGCCGCGGGTCGGCGCGTCGCAGTGCTCATCGACGAGGCTCACATGCTCGAACGCGATGTGCTCGAGCAGGTTCGACTGCTGACCAACATCGAGACCTCTACCCGAAAGTTGCTGCAAGTCATCTTGATCGGCCAGCCTGAGCTACGTGAGCTTTTGGCGCGCGAGGATATGCGTCAGGTGGCGCAGCGGATCACTGGGCGGCTGCATCTCGATTCGCTTTCCGTGAGCGAGACGGCGGCTTATGTCAGGCACCGTTTGCGAGTGGCGGGCGCCACGCAAGAGATCTTCACGTCTCGCGCCTTGCGTGAACTGCATCGACAGGCCGGTGGCCTGCCGAGATTGATCAACGTCATTGCCGATCGTGCGATGCTTGGTGCCTACGCCAAAGATCGTCACGAAATCACCCCATCTCTGGTTCGCGCAGCGGCCGCCGAGGTGTCGGGTGTCGAGCCGAGACACCGCAAGTGGTTTTGGCTGGCAGTCATCTCGACTGCGATCGTAATCGCGATCAGCGCAACGCTGTGGCTTCAGGCCTGAAAAACGCGACCAGTAAAAACGCGATTAATCAAAGAAAAAACGCCCTCTGATTCAGCGCGCACGGCCCATTGCACGTTCTGCGCGCGACCCGCGCTCGCGCGAAACTCGACGGCCGTATGCCCGAGAGTGAGGCGCGACTCGGTTTCTACATCGACATGACACGGACGAAACTCGAACAAGTCGGGTTTCAGAAGCCAAGCGACGGGGCAGGGGTCGTGTAACGGCGACCCTTGCGCTCGCGGGCCGTTGGCGGGCAGCGCGTTCGAAAATTGGATGAGCTCTGCTGCGGCGCATGCGATCGGCGAGCCGATCGCCGAAATGGCTGCAGTGCGAGCCGGAGTGGCGCGCACCTGGTGGGTCGCATCGAGCCCGAACGCCCAGACCCGCGGACCTGCATTGAACACGGCTTGGGCCGCGTGGGGGTCGGCGTAAATATTGTATTCGGCCGAGGCGGTGATATTCCCACCCTCGCTCCGCGCGCCGCCCATGATGGCGAAATCTTTGATGCTCTTCAGGCATCGGGGCTCGCGAGCCAGAGCGGTGGCGATATTGGTCATCGGGCCCGTGATCACGACAGAGATGCTCTCCGGGGCCGCATCGCACAACGTGCGAACGATGAAGTCGACGGCATGTTCGGGGGCAGCGCCTCGGTTGGGTGTGCTGATGGGCAAATCGCCCAGCCCCGACTCGCCATGAAAGTGCCCTGCCTCGACCGGCTCTCGTAAGAGCGGCTTCGTACAGCCGGCGAAAACCGGAACATCGGTTCGACCTGCGATATCACGGATCAAGCATGCGTTTCGTGCCGTCAGCTCCGCCGAGACATTGCCCGCCACGGTGGTGATGCCGAGCAAATCGATTTCCGTCTTGGCCGAGAACGCGAGCAGTAGCGCAACGCCATCGTCGACACCTGGATCGCAATCGAAGATGACTCGTCGACTCATCAGAGCAGGCCTGCAGGTTGCGGGGGTAGAAGATTCGGGGCGGCGATTTGCAACAACCCCCAGGCCAGGCACAGGTTGGACGACAACACCGGAATCTGCAGCTCGTTGCGCAGAACACGCAGGGCTCGAAGCGTCGGCATCCCGGTGCCGCTCATCACCAAGGCTTCGGCGCCCTCGAGCGCGAGCCCACGAGCCGCTGTCATCGCATGATCGCTCGTCATTTCATAGATGGCATGCGTATCCGTAAGGGTGGGGTCGACGCGAACTTTGGCGACGATGCCGATGCCTGCGCGCGCCCAGTAGTCGTAGCCCGCTTCAGCGAGCGAAACCGGATACGGCGAGATCAGCGCGATTCGTCGGACACGGAGTGTTTGTAGTGCCTGTCGGATCGCCTGCGCCGCGGTGAGGACGGGAACTCCATTTCGCTGACTCGCCTCGACGCACAGCCGATCTTCGAGCTCGGGCCCGGCTCTGTAACTCGAGCCGGTACAACCGAAGCCGAAAGCGGCGAGTCGAAGATGACCGAAAGTTGCCATCGCCTCGGGGATATGGCGAATGTAGTGATCGAGTCGAGTCTCGACGTCCGGGGCTTGGTGTGACAGCCGCGTGGCGTAGATCGCGACGCCCTCGGGCAAGAGGGCTCGCAGTTCAGGTTCAACCGTGGGATTGGCCTGCGGCACTGCCACACCCAAGCGGGCGTGAGCGCCGTAGTCCGGTGTCATTCGCAGAGGCTTTCGAGGTAGCCCTGCGCGACGGGCGACAGACGCTTCATGGCCAGAGCACGAGCCTTCGGCGCGTCGATCAAGTGCTCAAGCGGGCCCGAGACGAGCATGCGACGGACCTGCGGGTCTTTGCGGGACACAGCAGCCATCTTGTTGAGCACGGTGAAACCGCGGTAGATCTTGGAGCGCGGGGCGCGGCGATTTTCGATGGAACGGGCGAGGTACTGGCCGAAACGACTGTAGAGAAAATAGTCGTCGTCACCGACGTCGAAACGGGCTTCCGCGAAAAAATCGGGAAAATTCTTCTCGAGGTATTGGTTGACCTTGAGGAGACGGGGTCCAGGTTCGTCGGATTGCGACGCTACGTGTCTTTTCATCTCTACTTGTTACACCTCGCAATGCGCGCGAAAAGTAAGGCACACCGACCCCAAGTGCAATACCTTTGGAAAAATTTTTTTGGAGTGCTGGAGCATGACGAACGAGACGGCGCCCGAGCTCGGGAGTTTTGCGACGCCGATGCGAGCGCTGGTGTTTGGCGCCAGCGGCGGAATCGGTGCCGCTTGTGCCGCTATTTTGCGTTCGCATCCGCGCATGGGCCGTGTGTACGCCGCCTCGCGCAGCGCCGAGGCGCCTTTGCGTTTCGAGCTCGAGGACGAGGCGTCCATCGCTGCCGTGGCGGCTGCGGCGGGCGCCGAGGGGCCGCTCGATTTCGTATTCGTCGCGACCGGCATGCTGCATTCCACCGACCAGCAGCCCGAGAAAAGCTGGCGGAGTCTCGATCCGGCTGCGTTGGCGCGGGCGTTTGCCCTTAATGCGACCGGTCCTGCGCTGATCGCCAAGCACACGCTCGGCCTTTTGCGTCGAGATGCGAAGTCGGTCTTCGCGTGCTTGTCGGCGCGGGTCGGGTCGATCGAGGACAACCGGCTCGGCGGTTGGCATGCCTACCGCGCCTCGAAAGCCGCCCTCAACATGCTCGTCCGAAACTTCGCCATCGAGTTGCGTCAGCGCAATCCGCAAGCCATCTGCGTCGGCCTGCACCCCGGCACGGTAGACACCCGATTGTCGAAACCGTTCCAGACGGCCGTTGCCCCCGGCAAGCTGTTCACGCCCTCGATGTCGGCCCTCGCACTGCTGCGCGTGGTCGATCAACTCACCGTCGCCGATAGCGGTCGGCTCTGGGCCTGGGACGGACAGCCGATCCCGTTCTGATCAGCGCAGGCGGGTCAGCCCCGGCACCCGATCGAAGGCCGGATCGAAGCTCAGGATCGTCTCGATGTCGTGACGCTGCATCGTGGCGACGTGCAGCGCCGCTCGAACCGGCAGCGTCGGGTATTGCAGCACCAGCTGCTTGGTTCGCTCGACGGTCTCGCGATCGACGGCGACGACTTCGTCGACGACGCCGAGTAGCGCATCGATCGCCGGTTGGATTCCGCCGCGGCGCTCGATCGAGGTGTACCGATGAAGGATCTCCGTCAGCACCTCGGCATCTGTGACGAGACGGACGCGTTGGGTGACGAGGGTTTCGAGTCGACGCTGGGCATCCGCCTTGTTGGGGTGAGCGACCCCGACGAGGTACATCGGGATGCTGGTGTCGATGAAGACCATCAGTAGCCCCCGTTGCCCGAGGTGGCCTCGACCCCTGCTCCGTAACCCCGCTCGGTTTCGGAGATCAGTCGCTCGACGGTGCCGGCGGGGGCGGTATGCCGAACGGCCGTGCGGATGGCGGCGAGTTTTCGGTCGACATCGGCGGTGGAGGCTTCTCGCCGTGCTGCCGAGAGCGCCTGCCGAACCCATTCGGCGACCGTCATGCCTCGGCTAGCTGCCGCCGCCTGCAAGGCGGCGTATTCCCCATCGTCGAAAAGAACTTGGAGTCGCTTTGTCATGCAAGTAGTGTGTTTGACTCATTTGCATGAGTCAAATTGAGTAAAAGCCTTTTATCGAGTCGGGACCGGTGGTTATAGTCGCCTCGAGGGGTTTGGAGAGACCATGACAACGCAAAACATTCCGGGCCACCGCGCCCGATCCGCCCGGCCCGCCAAACAGGGCTTGTACGACCCCCAGAACGAGCGCGACGCCTGCGGCTTCGGGTTCGTCGTCGACATCAAGGGCCGCAAATCCAACAAGGTGCTGCGAGATGCGATCGAGGTTCTGAAGAATCTCGACCACCGAGGCGCCTGTGGTTGCGAGGTCAACACCGGCGACGGTGCCGGCGTACTCCTGCAGATGCCGCACGCTTTCTTGAAAGACGCGGCGAAGAAATCACACATCACCTTGCCGGAGCCGGGCGACTACGCCTGCGGACTCATCTTCATGCCGCGCAATGCGACCCAGCGCCGTCGCATCGAAGAAATTTTTGCGCGAGTCGTGCAGTCGGAAGGGCAGATCTATCTCGGCGGCCGTACGGTGCCGACCGATAACTCCATGCTCGGCGAAACCGCTCGAGTGAGTGAGCCCTTCATGCGCCAGGTGTTCGTGCAGCGTGGGCCCGACACCGCCGACGCCGACGAATTCGAGCGCAAGCTTTATGTGATCCGCAAGCGGGCCTACAACGAAATTCGTGTCTCGACGATCGGCGGCGCTGAGTATTGGTATGTCGCGAGCCTTTCCCACAAGACGTTGGTCTACAAGGGAATGCTGCTCACGATGCAGCTCGATCAGTATTTCCCCGACTTACGTCACCCGTTGATGGAAACGTCGATCGCGCTCGTCCACTCACGCTTTTCGACCAACACCTTTCCGAGCTGGGATCGCGCCCACCCTTACCGCTACATCGCGCACAACGGCGAGATCAACACGCTGCGCGGCAACATCAACTGGATGCGCGCACGTGAGGCGTTACTCGAATCTCAGCTGTTCGGTGACGACACGCGCAAGCTCGCGCCCATCGTCAACGTGAATGGCAGCGACTCGTCGATGTTCGACAACGTGCTCGAGCTCATGGTGCTCTCGGGGCGATCGCTGCCTCATGCCATCATGATGATGATCCCGGAGCCTTGGTCGAAGCACGAGTCGATGGACCCGGCTCGCAAGGCGTTCTATCAGTTCCACTCGAGCTTGATGGAGCCCTGGGACGGCCCGGCCGCCATTTCTTTTACCGATGGCGTTCGTATCGGTGCCGTGCTCGACCGTAACGGGTTGCGTCCGGGTCGTTACTACGTCACCAAAGATGGCATGGTGGTCGTCGCTTCCGAAGCTGGAGTGCTCGACATTCCGGCAGAGCAGATCGAGAGAAAGGGTCGCCTGCAGCCGGGGCGCATGTTCTTGGTCGACACCGACCAAGGAAGAATCGTCGAAGACGAAGAGATCAAGCGCTCGGTTTGCAATGAGTGGCCTTATGCAGACTGGCTTGCCGAACACCTCGTTTATCTAAAAGATTTACCCGCTGCGCCGCAATTGCCGGCGCCAGAACCCGACTTGCTGCTCGCGAGACAAGTCGCTTTCGGCTACAGCTTCGAAGATCAGCGCATCTTGATGACCCCCATGGCCCGAGATGGCGTCGATGCGGTGGGCTCGATGGGCAACGATACGCCGCTTGCCGTGCTCTCCAAGCGACCGCGTCTCATCTACGACTATTTCAAGCAGCTGTTCGCGCAGGTTACGAACCCGCCGATCGACAGCATCCGCGAAGAGATCATCACCTCATCCGATGTGTGGCTCGGTTCCGAGGGGAACTTGCTCGATCCGAAACCGACGGACTGCCGACGCATCGAGCTCAAGGCGCCAGTCGTCACCAACGAAGAGTTCGCGAAGATCCGTCGCGTGGCGTTACCGGGCCTCAAAGTGGGCACGGTGCCGTTGTTGTTCCGCGCGGCCCGTGGTGAAGAGGGTCTCGCCAAGGCGATCGAGCAGATGCGTGCCGAGGCCCGTCGGCTCATCACCGAAGACGAAGTCAACATCCTCATCCTGAGCGATCGTGGAGTGACGCGCGAGATGGCGGCCATTCCGTCTTTGCTGGCGGTTTCGGCGCTTCATCATTTCTTGATTCGCGAAGGCTTGCGCATGCGAGTCTCGCTCGCCATCGAAACCGGCGAGGCGCGCGAGGTTCACCACTTCGCGCTGCTCATCGGTTACGGCTGTAGCGTCATCAATCCGTATCTCGCTTTCGAAACCCTCGACGGCATGATCCGCGACAACCTGTTACCCAATGTCGATCACACACTGGCCTGCGCCAACTTTGCCAAAGCGGCGACCAAGGGTGTGGTCAAAGTAATGTCCAAGATGGGCATCTCGGCGGTGCAGAGTTATCACGGCGCTCAGGTGTTCGAAGCGATCGGTCTGCGTCAGGACGTGATCGACGAATATTTCACCGGCACGGCCTCACGCGTCGGCGGCATCGGGCTCGATACGATCGCAGCCGAGGTGCTGATGCGCCATAACGCGGCATTCCCCGATAGACCCGCCGGCGATCAAGTGCTGCCGACCGGTGGGCAATATCAGTGGCGTGCCGACGGTGAGTTCCACGTCTTCAATCCCGAGAGCATTCATCGCCTGCAAAAGGCTGTTCGCACGGGTAGCTATGCGACGTTCAAATCGTATGCCGAGCTGATCGACGACCGCGCGAAGAATCTCTCGACCTTGAGGGGTCTCCTCGACTTCAAGAAGGGCGAATCGGTTCCGATCGACGAAGTGGAATCGATCGAGAGCATCATGAAGCGCTTCAAGACGGGCGCCATGAGCTACGGCTCGATCAGCAAGGAAGCCCACGAGACGCTCGCCATCGCGATGAATCGCATCGGCGGAAAGAGCAACACCGGCGAAGGCGGTGAAGATCCCGATCGTTACGTGCCCATGCCGAATGGCGACTCGAAGAATTCGGCGATCAAGCAAGTCGCCTCGGGGCGCTTTGGTGTCACGAGCGAGTATCTCGTTCAGGCCAAAGAAATTCAGATCAAGATGGCGCAGGGCGCGAAGCCCGGCGAGGGCGGTCAGCTTCCCGGAACCAAGGTCTATCCCTGGATCGCGAAAGCGCGGCACACGACGCCGGGTGTGGGGCTGATTTCTCCGCCGCCCCATCACGACATCTACTCGATCGAAGATCTCGCACAGCTCATCCACGACCTCAAGAACGCGAACCGCCAAGCGCGGGTCAGCGTCAAGCTCGTGGCGGAGGTGGGCGTAGGTACGATCGCTGCAGGCGTTGCCAAAGCGCATGCCGATGTCGTACTCGTCAGTGGTCACGATGGCGGAACTGGCGCCTCACCGCTCACCTCGACGGCTCACGCGGGGTTGCCTTGGGAGCTCGGACTCGCCGAGACGCATCAGACGCTGGTGCTCAACAATCTGCGAAGTCGCATCGTCGTCGAGACCGACGGGCAGCTGAAGACGGGGCGAGACGTGGCGATTGCCGCTCTACTCGGCGCCGAGGAGTTCGGCTTTGCCACTGCACCGTTGGTCACGGTGGGTTGCATCATGATGCGGGTCTGTCATCTCAATACCTGTCCCGCAGGTGTCGCGACACAAGACCCACGCTTGCGCGAGCGCTTTGCGGGCAAGCCAGAGCATGTCGTCAACTTCATGCGTTTCGTCGCCACTCAGATGCGCGAGATCATGGCCGAGCTCGGGTTCCGAACGATCAATGAAATGATCGGTCGCGTCGATCGTCTCGAGCCGACGGCCGCCATCAACCACTGGAAGGCGCAGGGCTTCGATTTCAGCAACATTCTTTACCAGCCTGACTCGGGTCCCGAGGTGGGTCGATTCCAGACCATCGAGCAAGACCACGGGCTCGACAAGTCTCTCGACGTGACGACGCTGCTCGAGCTGTGCCGTCCCGCCATCGAGCGTGGCGAGCGTATCGAGGCGAGCCTGCCGATTCGTAACGTGCATCGCGTCGTCGGCACCATCACCGGCAGTGAAATCACCCGCAAGTGGGGTAGCGCCGGGTTGCCGGACGACACGATCCGAATTCGTTTCAACGGCTCGGCGGGTCAAAGTTTCGGTGCGTTCATGCCGCGTGGCATGAGTTTCACGCTCGAAGGCGATGCGAACGATTACGTCGGCAAGGGTCTCTCGGGTGGACGCATCGTCGTCCACCCGCCGCGTACAGCTACCTTCAAGGCCGAAGAAAACATGATCGTGGGTAATGTCGCGCTCTATGGCGCGACGGGCGGTGAAGTGTTCATTCGCGGTCAGGCGGGCGAGCGCTTCGCGGTGCGCAACAGCGGTGTCGACGCCGTCGTCGAAGCGGTCGGCGATCATGGCTGTGAGTACATGACCGGTGGGCGCGTCGTCATCCTCGGACCTACGGGCCGAAACTTCGGCGCCGGAATGTCGGGTGGTGTGGCCTACGTTTTCGACGAAGCGTCGCAGTTCGCTCCTCGCATCAACATGCAGATGGTCGAAGTAGGGCGCGTCGAAGATGCTGAGGAGGCGGAAGGTTTACAGCGCCTCATCGCGCGGCATGCCGAACTTACGGGCAGCGCCGTGGCGGAGCGAATCCTCGCCGCGTGGCCGACGCAACTGCCGAAATTCGTGCGAGTCATCCCCAAGGATTACAAGCGAGTGCTCGCCTGCCTCAAACGTGCGCATGATCAAGGCCTGTCGGGTGACGAAGCGACGATGGCAGCGTTCGAAGAAAACTCGCGTGATCTCTCTCGCGTGGGAGGCAACTAATCATGGGTAAGCCGACCGGATTCATCGAATATCTACGCGAGAGCCCACTCGATCGCTCCCCGCTCGAGCGCGTCAAGGACTGGAAAGAGTTCCATCACGATCTCGACGAAAAACGCCTGCGTAATCAGGCGGCGCGCTGCATGGACTGCGGCGTTCCGTTCTGTCACACCGGAAAACTCATGAGTGGTGGGGCATCAGGCTGCCCGGTCAACAACCTCATCCCCGAGTGGAACGATCTCGTCTATCGCGGGCTTTGGCGCGAGGCGCTCGATCGGCTTCACAAGACCAATAATTTCCCCGAGTTCACGGGTCGGGTGTGTCCTGCACCCTGCGAGGGTTCGTGCGTACTCGGCATCAACGCACCTCCGGTGACGATCAAAAATATCGAGAACGCGATCATCGAGAGGGGGTTCGAAGAAGGTTGGGTCGTTCCGGAGCCGCCGGCGACCCGCACCGGAAAGCGAGTGGTCGTGGTGGGCTCTGGCCCTGCGGGCCTCGCCGCGGCACAACAGCTCAATCGTGCAGGTCATATCGTCACGGTACTCGAGCGCGCAGATCGCCCCGGCGGCTTGCTCATGTATGGCATTCCGAACATGAAGCTCGACAAAGAAGCCGTCGTGATGCGACGCATCAAGCTGCTCGAGCAGGAGGGCATCAAGTTCATCTGCAATGCCAACGTGGGCGACAACTACGAGGCGCAGATGATGCGGCGTGACTTCGATGCCGTCGTGCTCTGCACGGGCGCCTCGCAACCACGCGATTTACCCGTCGAAGGTCGAAAACTCGGTGGTGTTCATTTCGCCATGGATTACCTCACGGGTGCGACGCAAGCGATGCTCGGAAAGGGCCCTGCGAAAGCGAAGATTCATGCCAAGGGTCTCGATGTCGTCGTCATCGGCGGTGGTGACACAGGCACCGATTGCGTCGGCACTGCGATGCGCCATGGCTGCCGTACGCTCACTCAATTCGAAATCATGCCGAAGCCACCGACCGAGCGTGCCGCCGACAATCCTTGGCCGGAGTGGCCGCGAGTCTACAAGATGGACTACGGGCAGGAAGAAGCGGCCGCGAAGTTCGGCCATGACCCTCGCGCGTATCTCACGACAATCAAAAAATTCGTGGGTGACGAAGATGGACGAGTCAAAGAAATCGTCACCGTCGAAGTGCGCTGGGAGAAGAACGATCAAGGCCAGTTTGTGCCGGTCGAGCAGGCGGGCACCGAGAAGTCCCACCCGGCGCAGCTCGTTCTGCTCGCCATGGGGTTCACTGGCCCTGAAATTTCCTTGCCGCAAGACCTCGGGCTCGAGCTCGATGATCGCCTCAACATGAAGGCGGCTTACGGCGAGTACTCGACGAACATTCCGGGAGTCTTTGCTGCCGGCGACTGCCGTCGCGGACAAAGCCTGGTCGTCTGGGCCATCAACGAGGGTCGAGGTGTCGCACGCGAGTGCGACCGTTGGTTGATGGGGCGAACGGATTTGCCCTGAGGTCGACTCTCTGTGGCCAACCGCTGTGACTAACCGATAGTCAAAAAAAACCCCGCTTACGCGGGGTTTTTTCTAAGGCGAGGCTTCCCGGGACGGTCGCTGTGAGCCGCTGCAAATGAGCGACTACGCGGGCGCCTAATGTTTACGGCTTGAACCTTCGAGAGGTTCCCGGGAGCCACCAAATAAGGCCGCTACCCGACCGTGCTCGCGCCGACCGCCAGGGCAATGAGGTAAAAAAACCTCAAAAGCCAGCATAGCATTTGAAATCAACAACTTACGCGTTGTTCAATGACTACGCCAAAATGGAGTATACACGGAAGTTGTGTTCCGGGAAGTCTGCGTTTCGCGACTTAGGTCACAACTCGCCGATCAATTTCCCCAGTGCGGACCGCGCGAGAGCTCGACGAGCTCGTAATAGGTCTGCATGTAGCCAGCGACCTGGCCCTTCAAGAAGATGTACTCACCATCGGCCGTGCACCACACGTCGTAGGGCGGGTGTTCCTGAGGCAGCTCGGGGTTCGCGACGAACTGAAAGTGCAGCGCATCGAACGTCCCGGCGCCGACGGTGACTTTTTCCGGACCTACGAAAACGATGTTGAGACCGATGGAAAAGAGCATCGGCCCGGTCGCACCACGGTGGTCGGGTGAGGACAGCAGCATCTGCGGAATGCGCTGCACGACACCCGGTTTCTTTTGATCGATCAGGCGCAGGTGCCAGGCATCGCAGGCGATCGCATGGTTCTGAAAAGTGAGCAGCGGCGTGGCGATGTCCATGCGTTGCGACACGCGCCCCTCGAGCGACGTCCAGGTCTCGCACTCGGCGTACTGCGGATGGAAGCGGAACCAGCCCGAGCCCATGAATTTACTGCCGACCGAAAGTCGAACGAAGCAATCGGTGGGCATCCAGCCCGCATCGAGCGAGTAGGTGATGTCGCGCATCACCGAGGGTCGATCGTCGATTTCACAGTGGGCGGTGCAGGTGCGAGTGCCGTCCGAGTGCACGTCGATTCTGAAGTATTCGCGGCCTCGCTCTTGGTTGAGACGCTCGGGCTTTTTGCTGGTGTAGAGCACCTTGCCCATCACACTACGATGGTCTCGTTGCAGGATGGGAAGCTTCGGATCGACGGGAGCGTTGGCCATGGGTGATTCCTCTGAAATTCGTCGCGATTGTAAAGCTCAGCTCGCGGCGTGGGTCCACTGACGCGCTTCACGAGCCGCAGCGCGGAAATGCGGCAAGTTGTAGACGAGCAGCGCACCGCCGATCAACGACACGGTCGTCGCCACGACGAACATCGAGTAACGCAACTGCGACTCGTCGGCGAAGTAAAAGTCCGTGACGAGGGCGACCGCCGTGGGACCTATGAAAAATCCGACGGCATTCAAGACGAAGTAATAGAGCGCCACCACCTGAGCTCTCATCGTGGGTGGCGAGATTGACACGACTGCCGCTGCGCCCGCCGCTGTGGGTGCTGCGGCGCCGAGCGTCGCCGGAATGAGCGCAAGAACAGCGAGTAGCGGCGAGGGCATCAGGGTGAAGGAGCAATAGCCGATCGCCATGACCACGAACGAGACGAGACAGACACGCACATAACCGTCTTCGTAGCGTGATTGAAAATAGTCGCTCATCCAGCCGCCGATCAGAACGCCCATCAGCCCGAACACGATGGTGATGACTCCGCGCCACTGGATCCAGAACCCGAGTTGCTCGGGCGTCAGCGCATAGGTTCGACGCAGGAACTCGGGAATCCAGAAGCCGATGCCGTAGGCCATGATGGCGAGGCCCGATAGCGCGAAGAAGAGCACGAGAAAGGCACGCCAGCGACCGACGACATGCGCCAGAGTTTTATTGACCGGCGAGGCGATAGGCTTCAGACCGCTGACCAAAAATTCCCTGCGTACAGGCTCGCGGATCGTCAGCACGAGCAGCGCGATCAGGAGCCCAGGCAACCCGACGTAGATGAACATGAGCTGCCACGGTTCGTGCCAACCGAGTAGGGGTAATTCGACAGGACCGATTTCTTTGAGCTTCGGATAAACCGCGCCGCCGAAAATAAAGGCGAGCCCGCTTCCGCTCGAGACACCCGCGGTATATAGCCCGATCGCACGGCCGATTTTTTCGGGAGGGAAATAATCTTTAAGCAAGGAGAGGGCCGAGGGGTTGAGTGCCGACTCGCCGGCGCCGACGCCGACTCGAGCGAGGAAGAGTGCCGCGTAGGAGGTCGCAAATCCGCAGGCGGCCGTCATGACGCTCCAGAACGCGATGCCCCAAAAGATGAGCCATCGACGATTACCGCGATCGGCAAGCCAGGCGATAGCCACACCGAAGAAGGTGTAGAACACCGCGAAGGCGCCTCCGAGTAGCAAACTCATTTGCGTATCGCTGATCTGCAGGCTCGCTTTGATGTCGGGCACGAGCAGGGCGATGATTTCGCGATCGATGAACGCGAGGATGTAAGCGAGCAGCAGTACGACGACGACGTACCAGGCATAGGCGGGATGCGGGTACGGGACCGTTTTGGTGGGTGCGTCATGGCTCGACATCGGGCATCCTCTTGGTCCCCAGGGCGCGCGTAGTTCTAGCTGATTCGGACTCAACTTGAAAGTCAGTCATCATCCCGACTACTACTTGCCGCTGCCCGAGGGACATCCATTCCCGATGGTCAAGTACACGCTGGTGTACGACCGGCTTCGAACGGCGGGTCTATTGCCTGCCGATAACATCATGCTTCCCGAGGAAGCCCCTCGCGCCGATCTCGAGCTCGTCCACACGCAGGAGTATCTCGATCGGCTTTTCGGTCAGGGTTTGAGTGCACAGGAGCAACGCGCACTCGGTGTTCCTTGGTCGCCGCGTTTGCTACGTCGCTCGCGGCTCGCCGTTCAAGGCACGATCTTGGCGGCTCAGGCAGCCCTCGACGATGGGCGCGGTGGCAACCTGGCGGGCGGTACTCACCATGCTTTCCCCGATCATGGTGAAGGGTTTTGCGTCTTGAACGACGTGGCGATCGCGATTCGACGACTTCAGCGTGAAAGACGAATCGCGCGGGCGCTCGTCGTCGATCTCGATGTGCACCAAGGTAATGGTACGGCCGCCATCTTTGAAGGCGACGATTCGGTCTTCACGTTCTCCATGCACGGAGAGCGCAATTACCCCTCGCGAAAAATGAGATCGACACTCGATGTCGGACTGCCCGATGGCGTCGATGACAATCTCTATCTCTCGACGCTCCAAGATCATTTGCCTCGGCTCATCGAGAAGAGCCGTCCCGATATCGTGTTCTATCTCGCAGGCGTCGACGTGGCGGCAGGCGACCGATACGGTCGTTTCAATCTGAGCGACGAGGGAGTGCGTGCGCGTGATCGCTGCGTGCTCGACTGGACGGCGCGGCACGGTCTGCCGCTCGCGATCACACTGGCTGGAGGCTACTCACCGAATGCAGTACGTACAGCCATGCTTCACACCATCGTGTTCGAGGAGGCTATGAAGTGAGTGCTCCGGCATCGAAGCCCCGTCTCATGCAGCGCTTCTTGCGCTTCATGTCCGATCGTCGCGTGCTGTCCGATGCGCGCATGCTCGAGTTATACCCACCATTTTGGTTCATGCGCATCAAGGTGCTCGAGATGGACCGCGACTGGCGACATGTGCGCATTCGTCTGCCACTCAACGGCATTTCCCGCAATCCGGGCGGTGTGATGTTCGGCGGTTTTCAGGCGGCGCTCGCTGATCCCATCGCAGCGCTTGCATGTGCGCGCATCTTTCCGGGGTATTCGACGTGGACCCGTGGGCTTTCCGTCGACTTCGAACTCGGCGGCAGCACCGACCTCGAGCTTAGATTCGAGTTTCCCATCGAACTCGAGTCGAGTATTCGCGAGACTCTCGCACGAGACCATCGTGCGACGCCGTCGTTCGAATATGGTTTTTATTTGAGTGACGGACGACGCTGCACCCGCATCGTCAACACGGTGGCCATCAGACCGCGTGGCTATAGTCGAGCGACGACGCCTCCGGCGCCCGAGACCGGCGTCGACTGATCATCAAGCATCGTGGGGTCGCTCGAATGAGCGTGCGCGAAAGCCTTTTCAGGCGGGCTCGAGCATCAGGCCGCGAAGCTTCTTGATGGCATTGGCTTCGAGCTGACGGACGCGCTCGGCCGACACGCCGTATTTTGCGGCGAGATCGTGCAACGTCGCTTTTTCGGCGTCACCGGCCATCCAACGGCTTTTCACGATATCCCGGCTGCGCTCGTCGAGTGACTGCATCGCAGCGATGAGACGAGCGTGCTGATTGTCCTCCCATTCCTCGCTCTCGACCTGGTCGGCCGGGTCGGAGTCGGGGGCGGGCAGGTAGGCCGCGGGGGCGTGAACTTCGTCTTCCTCCGAGTCGAGCGCCATCGGATCGAAAGAGAGATCCCGAGCGGACAGACGTCGCTCCATCTCGGTGACTTCACGTTCCGAGACGCCGAGCTCCGCCGCGACGGCCCGGGTCTCCTCGGGGGAAAGCCAGGACAGATTTTTCTTGAGGCGACGGAGATTGAAGAACAGTTTCCGCTGCGCTTTCGTGGTGGCCACCTTCACGAGGCGCCAGTTGCGCAGCACGTATTCGTGGATCTCGGCGCGGATCCAGTGCACGGCGAACGACACGAGACGGACGCCGATGTCCGGGTCGAATCGCTTCACCGCTTTCATCAGTCCGAGATTGCCTTCTTGAACGATGTCGCCCATCGGCAGTCCGTAACCGGCGTAGCCGCGGGCGATGTGCACCACGAAGCGCAGATGCGAGAGCACGAGGGCGCGAGCGGAGTCGACATCGCCGTGATCGCGGAAGCGGCGCGCGAGGTCTTGCTCATCTTCACGAGACAACACCGGCACTTTCGAGACGCGATCGAGATACGCGTCGAGACTGCCGAGCGGGCCAGTAAGTGCGAGCTCTGAGTAGCGCGGGGCGAGGACTTGGGATGTCATTCGGGCGTGTACCTCAGGGGAAATATTAGCACTCGGCATTTTTGAGTGCTAATGCCCGCCGAGGTTCCGTCGGCTCACCAGAAAATCAATATCACCTTCTAGAGGTTTATTGTTTCATTAAAGACTCAATTATCCGCGAGCCTCGATTCGGGCGATCAATCGGGCTGCCCCAAGCCAGGCGCCCAGTACACCCAGCAGGCCGCCGCCGAAAATCAAAATGACTGCCTCGAGGGGTTCTATGCCGACGAGCGCGAACCGCCCGCCGTAGAGCGCGGCGAGACGACCGACCGGCTCGATGAGACTCGCCACCGCAAGGCTGACGATTCCGACGGCAGCGGCGCCGCCGAGTAGCCCAAACACCACGCCCTCGTAAAGAAAGGGTCGACGTACGAACGCGTTGGTGCCGCCGACG
>JACCDG011301156.1_pt1 | contig 26488 bp, 16 predicted proteins | sample 7442471 | NCBI WGS metagenome assembly JACCDG01 (sample SAMN15323444, study PRJNA562643) | freshwater metagenome | isolation source: river surface water | place: USA:Blue River Watershed | collected 2017-08-17 | reverse complement strand
TGTTTACGAATACATTAGTGTACCTAAAGCAACTTACGTAAAAATGGTGAATGCTGATTCTCCAGGACGTTTTGCTAAAAGACATATTTTGAATAACTTTACTTGGAGAAAAACCATCAACCAAGAATAAAACCTATTCAAAACTACATTACAAAAGCACTCTATTTTAGGGTGCTTTTTTATTGGAACTCCAATTCAAACACTTCATCGCAATGAAGAACCTCTTTATTTAACATAAAACAAAAACTATAACAAAAATTTAAGTTCAAAAAAGTAGTTCTACTTTATAATTTTAGATACTTTTGCGAACTTAAATCATTTAACAAACTTATAATGAAAAAAATAATTTTATTACTTTCTGCTACTGTACTATTAGTTGCTTGTAGCAAAGCTGGGAAAGATGAATATATCATTTCTGGTACTGCAAAAGGAGTTGAGAACGGAAAAACAATTATCCTTGAAACACAAGATGAAACAGGAGTAGTTGCAAAAGATACTGTAAAAGTAGAGAATGGTAAATTTGAAATGAAAGGTAAAATTTCAGAACCTGCTTTCTACACTATCAAATTAGAAGGTATTCCTGCTCCAATTCCATTCATCTTGGAAAATGGTGAAGAAGTAACTATCGAAATCAATAAAGATAGCATCCAAAAATCAAAAGTTTCTGGAACGTATAACAATGATGAATATGCTAAATTCAACGAAGAAATCACTAAAATTCAAAAGAAATTAGTTGATTTCCAAACTAAAAATACACCAGCAATGCAAGCTGCTCAGCAAACGAAAGATACTGTTACTATCACTAAATTAATGCAAGAATTTGGTAAAATTCAACAAGAAGTAGGTGTGGCTTCAAAAGCAAAATACTTAACCTATGCTGAATCTCATCCAAAATCTTTCATCTCTGTACTAATTCTTCAAGGAGTTCTAAACGATCCAAGCACTGATATTAAAAAAGCAGAAGCGATGTTCAATAGCTTAGAAGAATCATTACAAAACACCAAACCAGGTAAAGCTGTAAAAGAAGCTTTAGGGAAGTTAAAAGCAGGTCCTGCTGCTGCACCTTCTGTTGGAGGAGCTAAATGAAGAGCTGATTTTTCAGCACCTAATCCAGACGGTAAAGTAATTTTTTTAAAAGAAAGTTTAGGCAAAATTACTATTGTTGATTTTTGGGCTTCATGGTGTGGTCCTTGTCGCAAGGAAAATCCAAATATGGTAGCTATTTACAAAGAGTTTCACTCTAAAGGACTTAACATCGTTGGCGTTTCTTTAGACAAAGAAGCTAAGGCTTGGAAAGATGCCATTGCTAAAGATCATTTGGATTGGACTCAAGTTTCTCATCTCAAACATTGGGAAGAGCCTATAGCAAGACAATATAACGTTGAATCTATTCCGGCAACATTTATTTTAGATGCTTCTGGAAAAGTAATTGCGAAAGATTTAAGAGGAGCCGATTTACGCAATAAAATCGCGGCACTTTTAGCTAAATAAAGACTTCAATAATTGAAAATAAAAAAATCTCCCAATGGGAAATTTTTTTATTTTATTCAATACCAACACATTAAAAATAATAGCAAAATTAAGTGCTATTTTAATTTGCAAACATCAAAACAGTTTATATATTTGCAACCGCTTAGACGAACAAAACGGCCCAGTCTAGGAAATGGGGAGATACTCAAGCGGCCAACGAGGGCAGACTGTAAATCTGCTGTGAAAACTTCGCAGGTTCGAATCCTGCTCTCCCCACAAAAAAAGCCTTGTTATTCAATTACAAGGCTTTTTTATTATGTATTAGTATCATTGCTCAAACTAAGGTTAACAAGAAATAGTTCAAATGGATTATCAAGACTTTTATAAACTTAGTTGACCTTAAAACTGCATTGAATTTGAGTCCCTGTTCCAAGTTGGGTAGTAATACTTAAATGAGCATTTACCTTTTCGGCTCTTTCTTTCATGTTTTTCAATCCAATGCCTTGTTTTTCGATTGTATTTTTATCAAAACCTTTCCCGTTATCTGAAATTAAGACCTCTATCGTTTGTTTGTCTTTAATAGAAATCACAACCTTACATTCGGAAGCCTCTGCATATTTAGTCACATTAGATAATGCTTCTTGAATAATACGGTATAGTGTAATTTTAATTAAACCTGAAACCAATTCCCAATCAATCATCGCATCACAATCTAGACTAAAACGAGTAGTTCCCATTTCATTCGCTTGTTGAACACAATTTAATAGCAACATTTTAAAGTCAAAATGCGAATCCATTTCTTCTGTTCGTAAATCATGGGTTATCTCGCGAATCTCATTTTCTATAGCGTGTATCTCTTCAATGTATTTTTTTCTCTTGGCTTTAGTATCGCTATCGTCACTTTCATTTAGAGTTTTTAAGACTAGATGAACGCCTAATAATTTATTGGTAACACTATCATGCAATTCTTTTGAAATTCTATTTTGCTCAATTACTTTTGCCTGAGTTAAATCAATTTGATAATGCTGTAGTAGCTCAAATAATTCAACATTTGCTTCTTGTAACTGGCGTTGGTATTCCAATTCTTTTCTTTTATTTCTCCAATATCGCAAAACTAAGATTACCACAAAGAAAACGATCAAAATGAACGAACCTGTAATAAGATATAAATTATTCTTACTCAACACCTTATTTTGATCTTCTATTACTGAGGTTTCATACGCAATTCGTGCATATTTATTATTGGTTTTTCTTTGAGCAATAGACAGACTGTCTGACAATTGAATTATTTTTTCTTTATAATAAGAATCTTGATGTGGCTCAGCCTTAGCCAATAATTCATAAATTAATTTTATTTCGCTGTTTGCTTTAATTTTTTTACCCAAAAACAATGATTTTTTCAAAAATCGAAGAGATTGAGCTGTATCTTTCACTGTTAAATAATATTCTCCCAAAGTAATTAACTTATAAAACGTAGTGGTTTGATTCCCATATTTTATTGAGGCATTTAACGATTTATAGAGCATCGTTTCTACTCCACGTAAATCTCCTTTCTTCATCATCGAATACCCCAGATTCCCTAGTACAATTGAATAATCATTGGGCCACTTGTCTTCTAATTCTTTAGTTATTAGTGGTTTTATTGTTGTTATAGATTTTTCATATTGATGTGTTTTATCATAAATATTAGCCATGTTGATCGATATAGCTACATCACAATTTGAATAACTATTATAATTAATACCTGCTTCACGAGCCATTTTTAATTGATTTTTAGCTTGTTCAAAATAGTCTAGAGCAGCATCATAATCTTCTAGATTTTCTAAATTACAACCCATCAAATTATAAACCGTGTAAAGTAATTCATGATTTGAATTTGATTTCAATAACTGAAGTGCTTTTGAAAGTTCTATTTCGCTTTGCAAATAATTCCCTTCATAAAACAAAACATACGCCTTATTGAAGCTCATCTTCCCCATATACTCATCATTCCCAATGATTTGGTACAACTTTTCGGCCCTCTGATAATAAAAATAGGCACTATCCTTATGGTTTTGAATATAAGTATCTCCTATAAAACTGTAGGATTTCGCAATATTTAATGTGTCTGATCTGTCTATCGCAATTTCAAGAAGATCTCTACTTATTTTTAATGATTTTGGTAAATTATTAATATAATAATACTCCGTAGACAAGTCAAAAAGATACTTTACACCTTGTTCATTATTAGGAATGGTTGCAACATCTTTATAAAGTGAATCTAAAAATTTCCTTTTTTGTTTTCCAAGTAATTGATTATACTCATTGTAAGGAAAAACAATAGTCTTTAAGCCAGTATTTTCATTTTTTAAACAAGAAAACAAACTTAATGCTAGTAGTATGAAAATGTATTTTTTCATGCTTAATTCATTTAAATAATTATAGTTTCCCTAATCGCTGCATGATAAAAAGCACTATAATTGGAATGATCAATAAAATAACCATTAAGGTATGTTCTACTAATAATTGAGGTTGTTCAATGAGCGTAATTGCATAACCACCAACAGCTCCTCCAAAATGTGCCGAATGTCCAATGTTGTCATTTTGAGATTTCATTCCGTAAATGGAATACAGTAAGTACAAAATACCAAAAAGATAAGCTGGAATAGGAATAACAAAGAACAGCCCTAGCATCATGTCAGGTTGCAACAAAATAGCCGAATACAAAACTCCTGTAACTGCTCCCGAAGCACCTACAGCACGGTAACTATAGTTGTTTTTATTAAAAATATAGGTCAATAAATTTCCAAAAACTAAACTTCCCATATAAATAAGAACAAAAGTCCAATTCCCTAAATAAGCTAAAACCAAAGGCGCAAAAAACCAGAGCGTCATCATATTGAACAGTAGATGCATAATATCCACATGCAAAAAACCAGAAGATAGCATCCTGATTTGTTCCCCCTTATGAATACTTCCAATATGGAACTCGTATTTTCTAAAAAAAGAAAGGTCATTAAATCCTTTATAACTTATCAAAACTGTAACAGCAATGAGTATTAGCAATATCATATTCATATCACTTTATTTTTAGTGAATGGTAAAGATAGTAATTCGGCTAAATTGACGTTGTTCTATTTCAAATTTAAATTCTCATTTATTTTAAATTATATTTGTCAAAAATTACCGCATGCAATTTCTGATTTTTATACTAAGTTTTCCCTTGCTTTGGATTATTTCGATACTCCCCTTTCGCCTTTTCTATTGGTTTTCTGATTGTATTTATTTCGTAGTGTATTATATTATTGGATATCGAAAAAAAATAGTTCGTTATAATTTATCTATTGCACTACCCCATCTGACTGAGGAGAAGCGTTTAATTATAGAGAAAAAATTCTACCAACACATGTGTGACATGTTTTTAGAAATGATTAAAACCATGTCTATTTCATCGGCAGAAATGAATAAACGTTTTGTAATTACGAATATTGATTTAATAAAAAAATACGAAGAGAAAGAGAAAAGTATAATATTATTAGCCTCTCATTATGCTAGTTGGGAATGGCTACTATCTATTAACGAAAGAACCAAATTCAAATGCATAGGAGTTTATAAAAAAATAAACAATCGCTATTTTGACGCACTTGTTAGAAGAATTAGATCTAAATTTGATTCTGAGTTAGTTACTACAAATAAAACAATTGCTTTAATCGCCGAAAACCAAGAAAAAGGAATTATGGGAATGTATGGATTGGCTAGCGACCAGTCCCCTCAAGTTCATAAAACGTTTCATTGGCAACAATTTATGGGAATAGAAGTGCCCGTTCATACTGGTGCCGAGATGCTTGCTAAAAGATACGACTTAGAAGTGGTTTTTGCAAAGGTAAAAAAAATAAAAAGAGGCTATTATGAGGCTACATTTATTCCAATATGTGATAACCCAACATCTATTCCTGATTATAAAATTACAGATACTTATCTAAAAGAAGTAGAGCAACAAATTCTAGAAGCACCCGAATATTATTTTTGGACACACAAAAGATGGAAACATCGTAGAGCATAGATAAAAAAATCCCCTTTCTTTCAGAAAGGGGATTTTTATTTACAATAGTAATCCAATTAAATTCCTGCAACTACTTTTATCTCATCAATGATTCGCAATGCTAATACATCCGCTTCTTTTTGTGAAGGAGCTTCAGTATAGATTCTGATGATAGGTTCTGTATTGGACTTTCTTAAATGAACCCATTCGGTAGCAAAATCAATTTTTACTCCATCAATTGTCGTAATATCTTCGTTTTTATATTTATCAGTCATAGCAACCAAAATAGCATCTACATCAATTTGAGGAGTCAACTCGATTTTGTTTTTGCTCATATAATATTCAGGATATGACGCACGTAAAGCCGAAACTGTCATTTTTTTGTTAGCCAAATGTGTTAAAAATAAAGCTACTCCAACCAAACTATCGCGTCCATAATGCAATTCAGGATAAATAATTCCGCCATTTCCTTCACCTCCAATAACCGCGTTATTCTTTTTCATTAACTCCACTACATTCACTTCTCCCACGGCACTTGCTTCATAGCTTCCATTGTGGGCATTGGTAACATCACGCAAAGCGCGAGACGAAGACATATTCGAAACGGTATTGCCGGGAGTTTTACTCAATACATAATCAGCACAAGCCACCAAAGTATATTCTTCACCAAACATTTCGCCATCTTCAGAAATGAAAGCCAAACGATCTACATCGGGATCTACTACAATCCCAAGGTGCGCTTTTTCTTTGACAACCAATTCTGAAATATCAGTCAAATGTTCTTTCAACGGTTCTGGATTGTGAGGAAAATGACCGTTTGGTTCGCAGTATAATTTCACTACTTCAACCCCCATTAATTCTAATAATTTTGGAATAATAATCCCGCCAGACGAATTTACACCATCGACTACCACTTTGAATTGCGCCGCTTTTACAGCTGCTACATCCACTAAAGGCAAATTCAACACTTCATCAATATGAATGTCCATATAGGCATCGTTTTCTACAATAGTTCCTAGCGAGTCCACATCTGAAAAATCAAAAGCTTCTGCTTCAGCAATTTCCAAAATTTTCTCTCCTTCTACTCCATTTAAAAATTCCCCTTTTTCGTTTAATAACTTCAAAGCGTTCCATTGTTTGGGATTATGAGAGGCGGTCAAAATAATCCCTCCGTCTGCTTTTTCTAAAGGCACAGCTACTTCTACTGTAGGCGTAGTAGACAATCCCAAATCAATCACATCAATTCCTAGCCCAACCAAAGTATTTACTACTAAATTATGAATCATTGGCCCCGAAATTCTAGCATCACGACCAATCACTACTGATAATTTATCTTTGCCTGAATAGTTTTTCAACCAAGTTCCATACGCCGAAGCAAATTTCACTGCGTCAACTGGAGTCAGGTTATCTCCTACTTTACCTCCGATTGTTCCTCGAATTCCTGAGATTGATTTTATTAAAGTCATCTGTATCTGAAAATTAAATTTTTGTTTAGAAATACAAATATAAAAGTTCGCGTTTAGCAAAACGAGATATTTCTTAAGTTTTTATCAAAAATGAAATTCTTTTATAAACTGAACTTTGTATATTTGGAAAGCAACAACTTGAAAAAACTATGAATTTCCTTGCTCATATTCATCTTTCTGGAGAAAACGAATTCATCAAAATTGGCAATTTTATGGCCGATGGAGTTCGAGGAAAACAATATGAAAATTTTCCTCCAGCAATTCAAAAAGGAATTTTGTTGCATCGAGCCATTGATACTTTTACTGATGCCCATCCGATTTTCAGACAAAGTACTAAAAGGTTGCATTCGCGTTACCATCACTATGCTGGAGTTATAGTTGATATGTATTACGATCATTTTTTAGCCAAAAACTGGTCCAATTATAACCCTGAAAATTTAAATCTTTATGCCAATACCTTTTACCAATCCTTGTTAGACAATCATACTATTTTAACCACTAAAACCCAAAATTTGTTACCCTATATGATGGAATACAATTGGTTAGTAAATTACCAATCCATATCGGGATTAAAACGCATATTGACTCAAATGGATTACCGTACCAAAAATCAATCTTTGATGCGATTTGCAACCGAAGAACTTATTACTTACTATGATGAATTTGAAACAGAATTTTCACTTTTTTATAAAGAAGTACAACTATTTTCAAAAGATAAATTAGCCCAATTATGAAATTACAACAAAAATATTGTAGCCTTTTTGTACTTTTTTTTCTATCCCTTTTCACGTCAGCTCAAACCGGTTTAATTGCCGATAAAGCTATGGTCGTGTCGGCTCGTGAAGAAGCCTCTAAAATAGGGGCGGAAATTCTAAAAAAAGGCGGAAATGCCTTTGACGCTATGATTGCTACCGAATTGGCTTTGGCTGTAGCCTACCCCTATGCTGGAAATATCGGTGGGGGTGGATTTATGGTATATCGCAAAGCGAATGGAGAAACTGGAGCCTTGGACTACCGCGAAAAAGCACCATTGGCTGCGACAAAAAATATGTTTTTAGACAAAGATGGAAAAATAATCAAAGGAAAAAGTACCGAATCCCCTTTGGCCATTGGTATTCCTGGAACTATTGCAGGCGTATTTGCTGTTCATAAAAAATTAGGAACATTACCGATGTCTGAGATTATGAAACCCTTAATTGAACTGGCAGAGAAAGGAGTAATAGTTACTAAAAAACAAGAAAAATGTTTGAATGATTATCGTGAATCTATTATCAAGGCGAATGGGAATACAACCAAATTCGCCACTGTATTCAAAGAAAATGATACCATCAAATACCCAGCTTTAGCCGAAACACTGAAACGTATTGCAAAGAATGGTAAAAATGAGTTTTATAAAGGACAAACCGCAGGTAAATTAATTCGCTATTTTAAAAAAATAGGCGCTATTATTACCAAAGAAGATTTGGCACAATACGAAGCCAAATGGAGAAATACACTTGAGTTTGGATACAAAGATCTGAAAATAATATCCATGACACCGCCGAGCAGTGGCGGAATTTGTTTGGCACAAATTATGAAAATGATTGCACCTTTCGATTTGGCAGCTATGGGACATAATTCTCCCGAAGCGATTCAAATAATTGTGGAATCCGAACGAAGAGCCTATGCCGACAGAAGTTACTTTTTAGGCGACCCTGATTTTGTAAAAATTCCACTGAAAGAATTAATGGATGTGGATTACCTCAATGACAGAATGTCTAGTTTTAATTTAAATAAAGCTACTTTATCATCTGATATAAAGGAAGGTAAAGTGACCTATAACGAAAGTACAGAAACCACTCATTACTCTATTGTAGATTCTTTTGGAAATGCAGTTGCTGCTACAACCACTATTAATGACGCATTTGGTTCTAAATATTATTGCGATGAATTAGGCTTTTTCTTGAATAACGAAATGGATGATTTTAGTGCTAAACCAGGTGAGCCTAATCTATTTGGATTGATTGGAAATGAAGCCAACAGCATCGCTCCTCAAAAACGAATGTTGAGTTCTATGACCCCTACAATTGTAGAAAAAAATGGAAAATTATTTATGGTGGTAGGCTCACCAGGAGGTTCCACAATTATTACCTCGGTTTTACAAACGATTCTAAATGTGTACGAATATAATTTGAGTATGCAGGAAGCTGTCAATGCACCTCGCTTTCATCACCAATGGTTACCGGATTTGATTACATTTGAACCTAAAGCTTTTGACACAAAAACTTTGGAGAGTTTGAAATCAAAATCCTATTTAATTAACGAAAAAACAACTCCTGTAATTGGAAAGGTAGACGCTATTTTGGTTTTACCTAATGGAAAACTAGAAGGTGGCGCCGATTATAGAGGAGATGACAAAGCTGTTGGATATTAATTACTACTTATGAATTTCATTACCGAATTAGAAAACGAATTCAAGACCAAGCAACATCCAGAAAATGCTTTGCCCATGGCAAAATACATGAAGGATTTATTTCCGTTTTTTGGAATCAAAACAGACGAAAGAAGAGCCATTTTTAAATCTGTTTGTAAAAACCATCCAACTGAAATTAATAACAATGCAAGAGCAATCGGTTGGGAACTTTTTTTGAAAAAAGAACGTGAACTTCAATATTGCGGTATTGAAATCATTATTAAGACTCTAAAAAACAAATATGTAGTTGAAGATATCATTTGGATTGAAAAATTATTGATTACCAATTCTTGGTGGGATAGCGTAGATACGATTTCAAAATTCATGCTTGGTGCTTATTTGCAACAATTTCCATCTGAAATCCCCACTGTCGTAGAACGATTTTCAAATGCAGAAAATAGGTGGTTGAACCGAAGTGTGATCTTATTCCAACTAGGTTACAAATCACAAACTGATTTCAAGTTACTGCAATCATTATGCTTAAAACACAGTCATTCCAATGAATTTTTTATTCGAAAGGCAATTGGTTGGGCGCTGCGAGAATATGCCAAGACCGATCCGGAAGCGGTTCGAAAATTTGTATTACAATCGAACTTAAAGCCTTTGAGTAAAAAAGAAGCTTTAAAAAATATTTAATTGTAATTTAGCGCGCTGAAAAAAAACTCTAATGCTGAAGAAAGCTTTTCATAAAATAGAACAAACTATCGCTTGGTCAAGATCAAAATTAGGCGATAAACAATTTATCTTTCTATCGGCTGTTCTTGTTGGTATATCGGCAGCGTTTGCTGTAATTGTGCTGAAAGCTTTTGCTCACTGGGTATTTACCTTTGCTACGTATGTCAGTCGGATTCTAAAATTAGGTTTTTTCAACAGTATCTTACCCATTATCGGGATTTTATTAACGGTTTTTGTAATCAAAAAATTCTTAAGCGGAACTATCCAAAAAGGGACTTCCCAAATCTTGTATGCGGTGGCCAAAAAAGCCAGTATTATCCCAAGAAAACAAATGTATGCACAAATCATCACCAGTTCGTTAACCGTTGGGATGGGTGGTTCTGCCGGACTAGAAAGTCCCATTGTAATTACGGGTGCTGCCTTTGGTTCTAATTTTGCTCAAAAATACCGATTAAGCTATAAAGACAGAACCTTACTTATTGGATGTGGCGTTGCTGCTGGTATTGCAGCCGCTTTTAACGCGCCTATTGCGGGAGTTTTATTTGCCATTGAAGTACTCTTAGTTGATGTAAGTATTTCGGCTTTCACCCCTATTATGATTGCTGCGGCTACGGGAGCTTTGGTTTCTGTAATTGTATTGGACGAAAGCATTTTACTTTCCTTCAAACAACAAGAAGATTTCAATTACCATAACATTCCGTTTTATGCGTTTTTAGGCGTTTTTACAGGTTTGATTTCTATTTATTATTCTCGAAATTTTCAACGAGTAGAACATTTTTTCAGTCGTCTAAAATTAGGGCCTTACAAAAAAGCCCTTTTTGGTTCTACCCTTTTAGCAATTTTAATTTACGTATTTCCTACTCTTTTTGGCGAAGGGTATGAAAGCATCCGAATTTTATCTGAAAGCGATCCAGGACAATTATTAGAAGATACTTTGTTTAGTGGATTCAGAAACAATAGTTGGGTACTTTTACTCTTTGTTGGCTGCACCATGATGCTTAAGGCTTTTGCTTCAGGGTTAACCATAGGTAGTGGAGGTAATGGAGGTAACTTTGCCCCATCACTATTCTTAGGGTCGTATGTTGGTTTTTTCTTTTCTAAGTTCATTAACCTTATTGGGCTAGCCAAATTACCCATCAGCAATTTCACTTTAGTAGGAATGGCTGGTATATTAAGTGGTCTATTCCATGCGCCTTTAACCGCTATTTTCTTGATTGCTGAAATTACGGGTGGTTATAACCTAATGATTCCTTTGATGATTGTTTCCTCGATTAGCTTTGCTATTTCTAAACGTTTTGAAAAACATTCAATGGATGTGAAGAATTTAGCCAAGAAAGGTCACGCCTTTACTAGCAACAAAGACGCTAATGTATTATCTACTTTGGATACTAATTCTATTATTCAAACGGATTATTTAACCGTTTCGCCTAATGAGAATTTAGACAAATTAGTAGACTTAATTTCTAATTCTACTCAAGTTGTTTTCGCAGTGGTGAATTTGGAAAATGAATTGGTTGGTGTAGTCTATTTCAATGACATCAAAGAAATTATTTTTAACACCTACCGAGTGAAGTATACCCAAATTAAAGAAATCATGACTGCTCCAAAACAAATCATCACTCCAGAAGATAGTATGGAAGTGGTTATGAATAAATTTGAGCAAACTAAAATGGCCTTTTTGCCTGTACTCAAAAACGATAAGTATTACGGATTTATTTCTAAATCACTTGCTTTAGAAGCCTATCGCACCAAACTAAAATCGATGACGATTGAGTAGTACATTGGCAATTAAGAATTGATTCGGCTTTTAATTCTCAGTTTTACTCCCTATTTTAACATAAACTTCGCTTGTGTTGTACCAAAAGAATCAATCAAAATGGTAACTTTGTTTTTTTGCTAAAATTATGTTAGACACAAACAATACTATCGACGTTCAAGGCGCACGCGTTCACAATCTAAAAAACATTGATATTGCTATCCCTCGGGAGCAGTTAGTTGTGATTACTGGGCTTTCGGGTTCCGGAAAATCATCTTTAGCTTTTGATACTATCTATGCCGAAGGACAACGTCGTTATATCGAAACCTTCTCTGCGTATGCACGACAGTTTTTAGGAGGTTTAGAACGCCCGGATGTAGATAAAATTGACGGACTTTCACCCGTAATTGCCATTGAGCAAAAAACAACCAGCAAGAGTCCGCGCTCGACTGTGGGAACCATTACTGAAATCTACGACTTCTTGCGTTTGTTGTATGCCCGTGGCGCTGATGCTTACAGTTACAATACAGGAGAAAAAATGGTTTCCTACTCTGACGAGCAAATCAAAGAGTTGATTATTCAAGATTTTACAGGAAAACGAATCAATATTTTAGCGCCCATTATTCGTGCTAGAAAAGGTCATTATGCCGAACTTTTCCAACAAATAACCAAACAAGGATTTTTAAAAGTTCGTGTGAACAGAGAAATTCAGGATTTGGTTAGCGGCATGAAACTAGACCGTTACAAAACCCACGATATTGAAATCGTTGTCGACAGACTCGTTGTGGATAGCAGCGAAGACAACCAAAAACGATTGTCAGAAAGTATCAATACCGCCATGCACCACGGCGAAAATGTATTGATGGTTTTAGACCAAGACTCGAACGAAGTGCGTTATTTCAGTCGGAATTTAATGTGTCCAACGACGGGTATTTCGTATCAAAATCCAGAACCTAATTTATTTTCTTTCAATTCGCCAAAAGGTGCTTGCTCGCATTGTAACGGGCTAGGGATAGTGAATGAAATCAATCGTAAAAAAATCATCCCGAATCCGAAATTATCGATTAAAAATGGTGGTTTTGCTCCTTTAGGCGAATACAAATCGTCTTGGATTTTCAAGCAATTGGAGATTATTGGCGAAAAATACGGTTTCAAATTGACCGATGCGGTGGAGACCATTTCGGAAGAAGCGATAGAAATGATTTTGAACGGCGGAAAAGAGAAATTCACAATTAATTCAAAAGATTTAGGCGTAGCCAGAGAATACAAAATTGATTTTGAAGGTATTGCTCATTTTATCAAAAACCAACACGATGAAAGTGGTTCTAGTACAATTAAACGCTGGGCTAAAGAATTCATGGACGAAGTAAAATGTCCTGAATGTGAGGGTTCGCGATTGAAAAAAGAAGCCCTATTCTTTAAAGTAAACGATAAAAACATTGCTGAATTAAGCGATTTAGATATTTCGGATTTAACGGCTTGGTTTCAAGATTTAGAAAATCATTTATCTGACAAACAAAAAACAATTGCTTCTGAAGTCATTAAAGAAATCAAAGACCGATTAGCTTTCTTGATGAATGTGGGATTGAATTATTTGGCGCTAAGTCGAAGTTCAAAATCCCTTTCAGGTGGTGAGGCACAACGCATCCGATTAGCGACACAAATTGGGTCACAATTAGTGGGTGTGTTATATATCTTGGACGAACCGAGTATTGGCTTACACCAAAGAGACAATGAAAAATTAATTCACTCTTTGGAACAATTGCGTGATATTGGCAATTCGGTTTTAGTAGTAGAACACGACAAAGACATGATCGAACGTGCTGATTATGTGATTGACATTGGGCCGAAAGCAGGGAAATTTGGTGGCGAAATTATCAGTCAGGGAACACCTGCTGAGATTTTAAAAAGCAATACGATTACTGCTCAATTTTTGAATGGGGAAATGAAAATCGAAGTTCCTAAAAAGCGTCGCGAAGGCAATGGTAAATTTTTGAAACTAACCGGAGCCACCGGAAATAATTTAAAAAATGTCTCTGTCGAATTGCCTTTAGGCCAAATCATTTGTGTGACGGGAGTTTCAGGAAGTGGTAAATCGACTTTGATTAACGAGACCCTCTACCCTATTTTGAACGCCTATTATTTCAACGGAGTTAAAAAACCGCAGCCGTATAAAAAAATTGAAGGGTTAGAACATATCGACAAAGTCATCGATATTGACCAAAGTCCTATTGGGCGTACGCCAAGATCCAATCCCGCTACTTATACCGAAGTATTTTCGGAGATTCGAAATTTGTTTACGATGACTTCAGAGAGTATGATTCGAGGTTATAAAGCAGGTCGTTTTAGTTTTAATGTGAAAGGCGGTCGTTGTGAAACTTGTGAAGGATCTGGGGTTCGAACCATTGAAATGAACTTTTTACCCGATGTGTATGTAGAGTGTGAAACTTGTCAGGGCAAACGTTTTAACAGAGAAACCTTGGAAATTCGTTACAAGGGGAAATCCATTTCGGATGTATTGAATATGACCGTGGATGAAGCTGTGCCTTTCTTTGAAAACATACCAAAGATTTACAGAAAAGTAAAAACCATTCAAGAAGTAGGATTAGGCTACATTACCTTGGGACAACAAAGTACAACACTCTCTGGAGGCGAAGCGCAACGTATCAAACTAGCGGGCGAATTGTCTAAAAAAGATACTGGAAACACTTTTTACATTTTAGACGAACCTACCACTGGACTTCATTTTGAAGACATTCGGGTATTGATGGATGTTATCAATAAACTGGTTGACAAAGGCAATACCATTTTGATTATTGAACATAATATGGACGTCATCAAACTAGCGGATTATATTATTGACATTGGTCCTGAAGGTGGAAAAGGCGGTGGTCAACTAGTTGCCAAAGGGACTCCTGAAGAAATTAGTAAAAATAAAAATAGTTATACCGCGCAGTTTTTGAAAAAAGAATTAGTTTAGTACAACAAAACTATAGCCCTGATAGTAGCGGCATCCTTTACTGCCAGTGTTTGGCAGTAAAGATATAGCGAACAGCAGGAACAGCTCCAAAAAATAAAAAAATGAGACTACAAGATTTTGATAATGACGAAGACAAAGTAATTCAGGATAAACTGAAGCAAAAAACATGGAATGAAATTCGTACTAATGACAGTTGGGCGATTTTTAAAATCATGTCCGAGTTTGTAAATGGGTATGAAACTATGGGGCGTATTGGTCCTTGTGTGACTATTTTTGGTTCAGCTAGGATTCAGCCCGAAGATCCTTATTATTTACTTGCCGAAAAAATTGCTTTTAAAATCAGTAAAGCTGGATATGGCGTCATTACTGGTGGTGGTCCCGGAATTATGGAAGCCGGAAATAAAGGAGCTCATTTAGGCGGAGGTACCTCTGTAGGATTGAATATTGAATTACCTTTTGAACAACACTACAATCCGTATATTGACCGAGATAAAAACCTGAATTTTGATTACTTCTTTGTTCGCAAAGTGATGTTTGTAAAATACTCTCAAGGGTTTGTTGTAATGCCGGGAGGTTTTGGCACTATGGACGAACTATTTGAAGCGATGACTTTAATTCAGACCAAAAAAATAGCACGTTTCCCAATTATTCTGGTAGGCACTTCGTTTTGGTCAGGTTTAATTGAATGGATTAAAACGGTTTTAATAGAGCGTGAAAAAACGGTAAGTGCCAGCGATTTGGATTTGTTCAAAATTGTAGATACCGAAGACGAAGTAGTTGCAGTTTTAGACGCATTCTACAAAAAATACGATTTGAGTCCTAACTTTTAAAATAAGTTCTTTTCAAAATTGCCTGAACTGTTTTCGGTTAACAGCTTGTATATTGTACCTAAAATTTGACCTTTGAAATCATTTCTAAAAATAGCGTTTTGTGTACTGATGGTATTAGCATCAGATCATCTGATGGCACAGCATCGTTCCAAAATGAATGTTGAGTTGAATCCTGAGACTAAAACCTTAAGTATTCAACAGGAAATTACGTTTTTCAACCAGTCAAATGATAGTATTAGTACTATTGTATTAAACGATTGGAACAATGCCTACTCTGACAAGAACACTCCTTTAGGAAAACGATTTTCGGACGAATTTTATAGAGGATTCCACTTGGCCGAAAAAGAAGAGCGAGGTAGTACCTCTAACTTAACAATTCTTAATGGAGATAAATTATTTCTTTCTTGGCATAGAACAAAAAACAATCCTGATTATATCAGTGTAGACTTAAGAGATAAGCTAGCCCCAAATCAAAAAGTAACCTTATATCTTACTTATTTTTCAAAAATACCGAGTAATAAATTCACCAAATACGGTTATGCTGAGAATGGGGATTTTAATCTTAAAAATTGGTTCCTTACCCCCGCTCGGTACGAGAACAAAACCTTTGTGAAATATAGCAATAGTAATTTAGACGATATTGCTAACGGAATTTGCGACTTTACAATTCATTTTAAAATTCCTAAAGGGCTAACATTAACCACCGACTTAAATAGTACTGAATACACTGGAGATAAAACCAATTCTGATTACTTATTAGAAGGCGAAAATAGAACTGATTTCAGTTTGTTTATAGAATCTAAATCCGGTTTTAAAAGTTATTATAACGACTTAAATGAGGTCATTTCTAATATCAATAATGAGAAGCTAGATGAGATACAAAAAATCATTATTATCAATCGAATTGCTAATTTCACTAATGATTTCATTGGCATTTATCCCCATCAAAAAATTGTTGTTTCACAAACTAATTATGACCGAAATCCATTTTACGGTCTAAACCAATTACCTTCATTTTTAAATCCGTTTGAAGAAGATTTTTTATTTGAAATCAAGTTTTTAAAAACTTATTTGGAAACTTATTTAAAAAACAGTTTGCATTTAGACCCAAGAAAAGACAACTGGATTTATGATGCATTACAGATGGATGCTATGATTAAATATATAGAACAATATCATCCAAACACCAAAATGTTAGGTAAAGCCTCAAGATATAAACTTTTAAAAAGCTATAATTTAGCCAATCTAAAATTCAACGAGCAATACAGTTACTTCTATATGCTGATGGCCCGTAAAAATCTAGACCAAACACTTGGTAGTACAAAAACTGATTTAATCAAATTCAATGAACAAATTGCCAGTAAATACAGAGCTGGTTTAAGTATTCGTTTTTTAGATAATTACTTGCAAAACGATATCGTTAAAAATAGCATTCGTGAATTTTATATAAAAAATAAGACACAACAAACTTCTAGTGCTGATTTTGAAAACATATTAAAAACTAATGCTACTAAAAATATTAATTGGTTTTTTACCACTATTGTAAATTCTAGGGAGTTGATTGATTATAAATTCTCTAAAGTTTCACAAACCCAAAACGACGTCACATTTTCTGTGAAAAATAAAACCGAAATTCCTATCCCAATACCAATTTATGGAATTAAAAAAGGGGATATTGTATTTAAAGAATGGCTAGATTTAAAGGAATGCGACAGTACTTTTACTTTAAAAAGAAATCATGCAGATAAAATTATATTGAACTATAAAAACGAAGTTCCTGAATACAATTTGAGAAACAATTGGAAAAAACTTGAAGGTTTTTTTCCAAATAATCGTCCTATCAAATTTGTATTTATGAAGGACCTAGAAGACCCTTACTACAACCAGATTTTATATGTTCCATCTCTAACTTATAATTTTTATGATGGAATCTCTCCTGGATTACGCTTGCATAATAAAACTGTTTTAGACAAGCCATTTATATTTGATATAGCTCCAGCATTTTCAACAAAATCTAAAAATGTTTCAGGAAATGGCGCAGTTATTATTAATGAAAACTACAGAGATAGTAAATTGTTTAATATAAGATATACTCTTAGTGGAGCTTATTTTCATTACGCTCCAGATGCTACTTACACTAAGATTTCTCCTTATATTGAATTTAGAATACGTGAAACTAATTTTAGAGACAATAGAAAACAGGGTATTGTTATTCGACAAGTTATAGTAAATAGAGAAAAGAGTGAATTGATTTCTACTAATTTTGGTGAGAATTATTCTGTTTTAAATGCTCGATATTTAAATACAAAAACCGAAATAACCAATCATATTAGCTCAAGTAGTGATATTCAATTCTCAAAAAAATTCGGAAAAATTGCGGCAGAAATTGAATATAGAAAATTATTTGAAAGCAATCGACAAATTAATTTACGCTTATTTGCTGGGACTTTTTTGTATAACAAATCTAATTCTGATTATTTTAGTTTTGCCTTAGATCGACCTACAGACTATTTGTTTGATTATAATTTTTATGGAAGATCTGAAAGTACTGGTTTTTTTAGCCAACAATATATTCAAGCAGAAGGTGGATTTAAATCAAAATTAAATTTTCGCTATGCAAATCAATGGATGGTTACATTAAACGGAAGTATAAACATTTGGAATTGGATTGAATTATACGGTGACCTTGGTCTTATTAAAAACAAATCTAAAAATGGACATTTCGTTTACGATAGCGGAATCCGATTGAACTTTGTTAGTGATTATTTTGAATTGTATTTACCCATCTACTCTAATAACGGCCTAGAAATAAATCAAAGAAATTATAACGAAAAAATACGTTTTGTTGTCACTTTTTCACCTAAAACGTTAATTAATCTTTTCAACAGAAAGTGGTTTTAAGGATCTGCAATTTATTTGAAATAAATTACATATTTATTTAACAAATTATATTTTCACAAATAATAATTCAACAAAAAGTCTGAAATGTGCAAAATGATTACAAAAAACTAAATTTAATTTTCAGACATAGTATGAAAATAAGTAGTTTTTAATTAGATTTGTACATTATGTCATCCTTTTCAATTATGATAAAAGAAAAAACCAATACAACATTAACGTTTGAAGACTTCAAAACTGAAGTTCTAAATGACTACAAAATTGCTATAACAAGTAGAGAATGTAGTTTACTTGGACGTAAAGAAGTACTAACTGGAAAGGCTAAATTTGGCATTTTTGGCGATGGGAAAGAAGTTCCTCAATTGGCAATGGCTAAATCTTTTAAAGAGGGTGATTTCCGCTCTGGTTACTATCGTGATCAAACATTCATGATGGCGATAGGAAAATTGACCATAAAACAATTCTTTGCTGGTTTATACGGACACACTGATTTGGATTATGAACCCATGTCCGCAGGAAGACAAATGGGGGGGCATTTTGTAACTCATAGTTTAAATGAAGATGGATCCTGGAAAAATTTAGCAGAGCAAAAAAATTCAAGTTCAGATATTTCACCAACGGCAGCACAAATGCCTCGCCTTTTAGGGCTAGCCTATGCTTCAAAAATATACCGCCAAGTTGCAGGAATAACAAATGCCTCTAACTTTTCTAACGAAGGAAATGAAATTGCTTGGGGTACCATTGGCAATGCCAGTACTTCTGAGGGTGTTTTCTTTGAAACTATAAATGCCGCTGGCGTGTTACAAGTACCAATGGTGATGAGTGTTTGGGATGATGAATATGGAATTTCTGTGCATGCAAAACACCAAACTACAAAGGAAAGTATTTCTGAAATTTTAAAAGGGTACCAAAGAGAAGAAGGAACAAACGGATTTGAAATCTTAAAAGTAAAGGGTTGGGATTATGCCGACTTGATAGCAACCTATCAAAAAGCGGAAGATCTAGCTAGAACAGAACATGTGCCTGTATTGGTTCATGTATCTCAATTAACACAACCACAAGGTCATTCAAGCTCCGGTTCGCATGAGCGTTACAAAAGTGCCGAAAGATTGACTTGGGAAAAAGATTTTGATTGTATCCGCCAAATGAAACTATGGATGATTGCTATCAATATTGCTTCTCCAGAAGAATTAGACGAAATAGACGCACTAGCTAAAAAAGAAGTCCTTGAAGGAAAAAAAGAAGCTTGGAAAGAGTTTATCGACCCTATTTTAAACGAACAAAAAGAACTACTATCACTACTTGAACGAGTAGCCGAAACTAGTCAGAATAAAACTAAAATTCTTCAATACGCTGCTATTTTAAAAAACATTAAAGATCCATTAAAAAAGGAGATTTTAGGTACGGCTCGTAAAGTATTGCGTTTGTTAATTAACGAAAGTGGAAAAACAGAAGTTTCAAAATGGATTCAGAATTATACTGAAGTGACTCAGAAAAAATTCAGTAGCCATTTGCATTCTGAATCCAATGCCAACATATACTCTGTACAGCCAATAACACCTAAGTACAACGAAAATACTATCGCAGATACAGATGGTCGTATGATTGTACGAGACAATTTTGATGCTTTGTTTACCAAATACCCTGAAGCTTTAGTTTTTGGTGAAGATGCCGGAAATATTGGCGATGTGAACCAAGGTTTAGAAGGTATGCAAGAGAAATACGGCGAATTACGTGTTACTGATGCTGGTATTCGAGAAGCAACTATTATTGGACAAGGAATTGGACTGGCTCTAAGAGGATTACGTCCAATTGCTGAAATTCAATATCTAGATTATTTGTTGTATGCTATTCAAATTTTAAGTGACGATTTAGCTACTTTACAATACCGAACAGCTGGTAGACAAAAAGCACCATTAATTATTCGTACAAGAGGGCATCGATTAGAAGGCATTTGGCACTCTGGTTCACCAATGGGAATGATTATTAATGCCATTAGAGGAATTCACGTTTTGGTTCCTCGAAATATGACCCAAGCTGCTGGATTTTACAACACCCTTTTAGAAGCTGACGAACCTGCTTTGGTAATAGAATGCTTGAATGGGTACCGATTAAAAGAGAAAGCACCTTTGAATTATGGCGAATTCAAAACACCTATTGGGGTTGTAGAAACGCTTCGAGAAGGAAAAGATATAACTTTGGTTTCTTATGGTTCTACTTTACGATTAGTGGAACAAGCTGCTAATGAATTAGCGGAAATAGGTATTGATTGTGAGGTAATTGATATTCAATCTTTATTACCCTTTGACATTAATAAGGATATTGTAAAAAGTATCGCTAAAACGAATCGTTTATTAGTGATTGATGAAGACGTTCCTGGAGGAGCCACGGCTTATATCTTACAACAAATTATCGAAGAACAAGATGGATATTCGTATTTAGATAGTAAACCACAAACCTTGACATCTAAGGCACATCGACCGGCTTATGGAACCGATGGTGATTATTTCTCAAAACCTTCAGCAGAAGATATCTTTGAAAAAATTTACGCTATGATGAATGAAGTAAATCCTTCTCAATTTCCAGATTTATACTAAAATTAGTGACTAAAATAAATTAAAAAAGGCTACCAAATGGTAGCCTTTTTTAATTAAAATACAATCCGATTTATTGCATATCATAAAATCGGCTATTATTTCCTCTTCGATTTTTCTTAAATGGGTTAAAATCAAAAGTGACATACAATTCAAAAGTACTGTAGGTCGTTCCTCCTATCTTTTTACTTCCAATATCAAATGAATAATTAGCCCCAACTTCAATCTCTTCAATAAAAACACTCATTGAGGTTCCAACCTGTGAAACCGAAAATCCATCGTATTGATTAAAATGCTCATTGACACCAAAAGATATATTGCCTAAAATAGCTTCTTGATACAAATCAAATCGCGTTTTTGTTCCTTGTTTGGAAAAAGAATTGAATAAATACAGATACGAATTTTCAGGTAAAAAAGCACTTTGACCATACGGATTCAAATCTTTTTCATACCCCATTTGTAATGACATAAACATATCTTTTTTATTACTCGCTTCACTATTGAATGATGTTTCAGGACGATTAATGTGTTTTAAATTCAATCCAAAAAACATATTACGGTTATTATGAACTACGGCTCCTGCTCCAATATCCATGTAATTAATTTTATTATCAATATTAACTGGGTCTATAGAAACACCTGCAATATAACCTGTCAATACATTAATTTGATCTTCAAATACTAAAGAAGAATAATCCAATCGACTATTTCCATAACCAACAGATATAGAAGGATTAAAAGTCCATTCATATGACAATTGTGCCTTATAAATATAATGTACATTGGCTTGAGTAGTTGAAAAACCTAATTGAGTAATTTTTGTAGAATTGACATCCAAGGCTAATGAGAACTCACTGTTCTCAAAATAATGATTTGCAAATCCGAATCGGTTCTCAATCTTACTTCCCTCATTATATCCTTCTGTGCTGTATATAATTCCTGCTTTTGAAGAATCTCCAAATCCATAAAAACTTGGATTTAAAGTACCTATGACTTTATTTTGATTCTTCATTGTAAAATCTTGAGCTAATAAATTTTGATAAAAAATTACTAAAAGAAAGATATATATATATTTAGTTTTCATAGTTTTTTATTTAATAAGGATAAATTGACCTTCTTTTTCAATTATTGTATCATTGATTGTTTTAGCCATAATATAGTAACGATAGGTCCCATTAACTGGTTCTGAATTTACTTTTTCAATTCCATTCCAGCCCCAATCTACAGTTAGAGAAGCAGTATCAGAACTCACTTCATAAATAAGATTACCCCAATTATCATAGATATACATACTTACTTCTTTTAACCCTAATAAAGAAGGTCGAAACAGATCATTTATTCCATCATTATTTGGAGAGAAAGCGGTTGGCAACATAATACCTGCACCTTGACCTACAGTCACAATTTCAGTAATAGAACGAGAACAGCCAAACTTATTATAGACTGTTAATGTTACTGGATACAAACCATCTAATGCATAGGTATGGAAGGCTGTTGTAATGCTTTCTCCAGAACTATTAAAATTAATATCCCTTGGATTATAAAACACACTATACGGGCTATTATCACCAAAATCCCAAACGATATAATCGTATTCGGCAGGAATATTAGATGTAGTCAATCCGTTAGTAAACTTCACACTTTCATTCACTGAAATAACACCATAGGTAGCAAGATTTGTAGAGGTGTAGTTTAATTGAGTTGGACTAGTTAATGTTGTCGATATTGTTGTAGTATCCCAGCAATTTTGTTGATTTAACACTTTAATGATTCCTGTAGGTGTTGTAGGATTATTTATAGACAATTCGTATACATTATTACCCACACTCGAATGAGGTACAATTACATTATTATAATAGAAGGTAAGATTTGGATCTAGACTAGATACGGTAACTTTAATCTTGCCTGGAGTATTTGCACACAAACTATCGTCTAAATTAATCGCATCGATACTTAAGTTTCCGTAATCATAAATTGTAAATGGATACGGACTTGTAGTACAATTATTGGTATCACTAGCTGTTAAATAATATAATCCTGCTTGTAAATTACAAATATTAAAGTAATTGTTATTTAATGGAACAACTGTTCGTAATGTCTGTGATATTGGATCTAAAAACTGTAAAACAAATGAGTTATAAGTTCCACTTCCTCCAGTAACATTGAAATTAGCACAACCTAGAGATCCTGAACAATTGACATTGGTAGACGATTGTAATGTAATTTTTACAGGAAGAACAGGTAAAACCGTATAAGTATTTGATGGTATTGGACACCCAATAGCATCAGTCCCTGTAATTGTATAATCTCCCGAATACAAACCTGTTATACTCGCTTGATTTTGTTGAAATCCATTTGGACCAGTCCAATGAATGGCGTAGCTACTCGAATCTCCTCCTACAATAGTTAATTCAATTTTACCATCATTACTATCACTACAAGTCACATTGGTAATTCTAACATTTGTTATAGATATTGGAGTAGAAACTTTCAACACACCATTCTTTATAATTGGGCATGGAGAAGTTTCAATACGATAATTAAAAATTCCAGATACAATAGGTGCACCTACAATAGATACAATTCCAGTAGTTATATCAAATGTACTTGTTACTCCGGTTGGTAAACCAGTAACAGTTACTCCAGTTGCTCCTGTCAATAAATATTGAATAGGTAGAATTGGGGAATTATAATTATTTTGACATATTGATTGACTATCAGTTCCTGCGGCTGAAATTAAACTAATAGATACTACAGAATCAATCTTAGTTACAGTTGCATTAACTGTTTTGATACAACCAGTAGTTGCAATTGGAATGGTAACCACTCCGCTTTGAGTTGGATTCCCATTGATAGTATAAATCCCCGTTGAAGTCGCATACGACAATGTGATTCCAGAAGGCAGTAAACTTGTATTAATTCCTGTTGCGCTTCCTCCTATTCTAAAGGTAATAGGTACGATTGGAGCATTCTGACAAACAGATTGATCTAAAGATCCAGAATCAGATAAAAAGGTAATTGTAGCTTCTGGACTAACGCTAATACTGAACGTATTATCTCCTACTGGACCACAAAATGTACCTACAGGAGTAATTGTATACGTTTGCAAAGAAGGTACTGTTACTGTTGGAGTTCCTGAGATAATTAAAATACCTGTTGTAGGATTCATAGTATATACAATACCTGATGGTAAAGCTGGAGAAATCGTAACACTAGAAATACCTGTGTATACATTAATGATAATTGGATCTATAGGTGAATTTTGACAAGTTGCCTGAACATAGTTAATGGTTTTGTATGAAAGTGTTTTTGCAGTAACCGTAATTACTCCAGATTCTAGTTCGCCACAACTTGATATTGAAGAAATGATATATGGAAAAGTTCCTATAGCCGTTGGTGTGCCCGAAATAGTAAATGTTCTATTAGTTACATTATAAACACCCGTCAATCCATTAGGTAATCCTGTCACATGGGCATCTAAAACAGAACTATCAAAAGTAGACACAATAGGAATTATTGAACCATCATTAATACAAACTGTTCTAGTCGTTCCAACTCTTAGAATAGGTCTTCTATTAATATTAATTCTTACTATTCTAGAAACAGGCAAACTACATACATCATTTTGTGCAGTTATTGTTAATTCCATAAATCCTTGATTAATATCGACTAAGCTCGGAGTAACTTGAGGTTGTCTAGCATGTATATCTGAAATAACGGTGCCCGTACTCGATGTCCAAACATAACTCGACTGATTCTCTATTATAGTTCCTAAAACAGTAACATTGGTATCATATTCACAAATTGAAGCTTGGTTAACGACTGTAATTACAGGTGATTTTACTAAATTTAATCGTAATGACGAAACCGAAGCTGTAGTTACGACACATGGAGAAATTGGTGTGGCAGTTAATGTTAACGTAATTGGTAATCCATTTTGGATATCCGAAGTACTTGGAATATAAAATGGATTGGGTACTGTATCATCTTCAAATACTCCTGTACCTCCTGTTCTAGTCCATTTTAAACTACTATAGGTACCCGTCACAGCTGTTGCTCCTGTAATTTGAAAACGTTCTCCACATTGTATCAAATCAGGTCCTGCATTGATTACAGGTGATTTAATAAAATTAAGTCTAAATGACTTGGATTGAATATCAGTACATTGACCTGTAGGAGTAGCAGAAATAGTTAAAGTAACAAACCCATTCGCTCTATCGTCAACTGATGGGATATAAGACGGATTGTTTACACCTCGAGTAGAAGATATAAATCTTCCTGTACCACTAGTTGTCCATTGTACAGAATTTACATCGTACAAGTTAGTAATAGTGGTACCACTTATATCATATACATTCTCTGTTTCACAAATTTCAGCACTTGATACTGTTGTTATTACGGGTAACTTCTGAATTGTAACTGTTTTTGTGGCAGTTAAAATTGTATTACATGGAGACCCGCTATTAACTCTCAACGTTAGTACAACCGATCCAGCAGCAATATCTACAGCAGATGGTGTATAGGTAGGTGTTAATATAGTTGTATCGCTAAAAGTACCTGCACTTCCCGTTGAAGTCCATGCTAAAGTAGAATACCCTGTAGTTCCTCCTGTGTCTGGGATAACGTAAGACACTAAATTCTCGCAAATAGTTACTGCTGGTCCTACATCAATCGTTGGCATTTTTACAAATTCTATATCAATTGACCTGGTAGTTGATAAATTACAGAAAGTAGCTGTTAAGGTTAACGTGACTTTTCCTCTACTAATATCTGCCGCATTTGGTGTATAAGTTGGGGTTAATGTATTACTATTTGTTAACACGCCAAAACCGTCATAAGCCCATGAAAAAGTAGAATAATCAACAACCTGAATGTCTGAATTTCTTAGAGTGTAAGAAGTAGTATTCTCACATAATTTAATAGGTGAATTAACTGCTATAATTGGAGGCAGATCTATCCTAGCTTGTACTGGTTTAACCACAGAACACCCATTTGTATTAGTAGCTTTAATATAATAAATTCCAGCTACATTAACAAAACTAGGATTTGCTAACTCAAGAGCAGCAGCAGAATCTGTGTAATAGCCCAAAGTTAATGAAGAACTTGAACCTGCTGTTACTGATGCAGCTGTTAAATCAATTGTAGAAGGCGAGCAAACACCTGCTGGAGTAGTAATATTCAATACTGGTAACGTCTTCACCGTAACAGTAACAGGTTGAATGGATGAACATCCGTTTGCATTGGTGCCTTTAATATAATACGTACCTGACGCACTCACTGCCGTGTAATTCGATAATGAAGTACTAGCCGAAGCATCGCGCCCATACGTGTAGGTCAAGCCTGATG
>JACCDG010017324.1_pt1 | contig 26491 bp, 24 predicted proteins | sample 7442471 | NCBI WGS metagenome assembly JACCDG01 (sample SAMN15323444, study PRJNA562643) | freshwater metagenome | isolation source: river surface water | place: USA:Blue River Watershed | collected 2017-08-17 | reverse complement strand
TTATGGGACTGTCTTGGCTCATGAACTTTGATTTTCCAGGAACAATCCCAGAGACGATATTTTAAAATACAACGAAAGTTCTTTGGTTGATAATTGGGAGAATTTGGCCGCCATTTTCTCTCGATTGCCCCTGTTTATATAGGCATCTAATTTAGATGACAAAAACCAATCTTTCCAATCTGAACCAAACTTCTGCGTGAGTTGAGCCTCAGGCATAGAAAACCCTTTTTTGTCTAAACGGGCAAACAAATCATTGGGCAATAAATCTTTGAATGTATTTCGAAGCATTCCCTTAGGCATTCCACCTTCGGAGAGCGCATTGAGTGAATACTTCCCTAAGAAATATTTTGGCAACAATAAATCGTCTGCAAATGGGTTGCGACTTTCAAGTTGAAAAGCCATTCCATTTCTATCTTCCCAAGCCAGCATTTGATACAATCTCCCGTAAAATTTGGAATCTTGTAATGTACCATAGTAATCACCCAGCATTCGCTCTTTAACATCTTCCACCACGGGGTGTAATTCTAAATCATTGCTAAAAATCTGATCTTTACTGAACCAATTTCCCCAGAGATATTGATCTACTTTGTGTTTGAATTTTTGGGACATTTTCCCGCGCCACTTTCTTTTCAAAGCTATTTTAGACGCTTGCGAATATCCAATGGGCCAATGATCTTTAAAATCTTTTAACTCTTGATCTCCATCAATGATTGATTGAATAAAATAATCTGGATATCCCCCAAAAATCTCATCAGCACCTTGACCATTAAACAAAACGGTTACCCCAACTTCCCTTACTTTTCTGCAAAGTGCAAAATGCCCTATGTTGTTCCACGCCACAGGCGGGCGTTTGGTCAATTGCACCAATTGTTCAAAGTCAGGCGTACCAAGGTCTTCCACTCGTATCTGATGCATTTGTCCGCCGTGTTTCTTTTGGACTTTTTTCTGCCACTCGGTTTCATCGCCTTGCATGCCATTAGACCCCACCGAAAAAAGATGTAAAGGAGCATCCATACCCAGCTGCCATCTGCCAATTCCTAAAATAATGCTGCTATCTATTCCGCCGCTAACGGCAAAACCCATAGGCACATCACTCCTCAAACGTTTGCGCATACTTTCAAACAAAAGTTCACGCAAATCACGCACCTCATTCAATCTTTGATAGGTAGATGGGTAATACCATTGCCTATCAATGATACTTCTCAGATTGGGTATCCATCGAATCCAACAACCAGGTTTCAAGGTTTTCACTTCAGGATACCAATCAACGGCATCAGTCATTGAATACTTAAGATGCAGATAGATTGCTGTGGGATTAATTTCTTTAGATTCGTTGATTTCTCGGAGCGTTTGTTCTTCGCTGGAGAATGCGAATGTTTCTTTATTGTTTAAATAAAACAGCGGCTTCACGCCGGTTTTATCTCTCACTAGCGTGTAGGTATTTTCTAAAGAATCATAAATGCAAAAAGCAAAAAAACCATCTAAAAGCTGCAGGCATTTATCTTCCATTTTTGCCCAAAGCTCTAACAACACTTCCGTATCAGTATCAGTTATAGTGTTGATTTTATACTGTTTCCTGAGCTCTATATAATTGAATATCTCACCGTTGAAGGTAATCCAATATCTACCAGTGGCATCGCACATGGGCTGATGTCCTCTATCTCCAGGAGCAATTATTGAAAGTCTCTGATGCAGTATAAAACCATTAACTTGTTCGGTCAATAACTCTGTTGCTGATTTCTCAGGGATGTATTGCAGCATATCTGAATACACTTCCCTACCCCAAAACACGGGTTTTGGGTCTGAATTCCGGAGCATGAGAAGTAGACCAGCATCATCCTTTCCACGGTGCTTTAACTCATCGGAAAAACGGGTAGCCCATCGTTTCCAATAGGTTGGGTCTCTAACGACCGATGTTGATATTCCCGCTATTCCGCACATGAGTAATGATGAATCAATTGCTGTGCAATGCTTTCACTCGAATAGTGAAGTCTTGCATTTTGTTGTATCAGCAATCGATCAAAGTTTTCGCATTTTTTGCAAAAATCCAACATTGCGGTGGTTATTTTAAGTGTTTTTGCAGAATTATTCTCTTGGGGATTCCAATCCTCCATCAAAATGCCATTTTCAGCATTCAACATTTCCGGAATTCCACCCACATTCGATGCAATCACGGGTACACCCATTGCCAAAGCTTCGGATATCACGCAAGGAGCATTTTCAGAATCGCTTGCCAAAATAAATGCACTTGCTTGCTGATAGAATTCAATCAATTCTTCTGCCGGAACGGCTTCAAAAACATCAACATTCAGCTCTTTTAAATTGATACATTCTTCAAATAGTTGATCTTTTTTCTGTTGTGATATTCCCACTAATGTCAAACGAGCTTGGGGAATTTGATTCTTGACTTCTTTAAAAGCTTCAATAATAAGATCGGTATTCTTTCTAGGTTCAAAATTGGATACATGCAAAAAATGATTGCAACCAAACTTCTGAACGATTTTTGCATTTTCGAATACAGAATCTAATGCATTGGGAAATAATATATGCTTCTTATTTGACTCAAATGTTTGCTCCATAGATTGATGAAGATTGAGGTTGATGCTCGCACAATAATCAGTTTTATTCCACAAATACTTGTATGACTTCTGAAACCACCCATTCCGCTTATCAAACCGATCAGTAACCCAATCATTGAAGATAGCCCAATGTTCTGTTAGCCATAAATTATAATTAAAAAAGGGCTTCCAAAAAGCTGCTACAACTCCAATTTTATCGGCGGCATGAACATGCACTGTTCGCGGCTGAATTTCTAATAAAATTTGCAATAATTTACCCAATGAAACCAAATAATAAATTGCAAAATTCACAATTTTAAAGGCTTTGCCTTTGAACTGCGGAACAGCAACAAAAACCCATTGATAGTTGGTTAATTCTTGTATTCTAGTTGGCCTTTTCTCACCGAAAAAATAGGTGGCGAATGTTAAAACGGTTAGGTTGGCCTCTGAGTTTGCCACAGCCTGAGCATGCCTATGTATAAAAATGCCGTTGTACGGATTCTCAGAATTAGGGAACCAGCCAGCGACCCAAAGCAGCATTAGACAAAGGTAAAGTTAAAATCCCATAACTTTTTTGTCGTTTGTATCTTCTAATTTTTCAGTATTTGCAAGTCTCAATTGCTGGAAATTCTATCACAAAAAAAGAGGACTATAAAGTCCTCTTTTTTAAGGGCGACCGACCGGGATCGAACCGGCTACCTCCAGATCCACAAACTGGCGCTCTAACCAGATGAGCTACGACCGCCGTATTTCGCTTTGGCAGTAACACCAACGAATCAGTGTTACTTATCGAGGTGCAAAAATAAACATTTTTTGATAATTTACCTCAATTTTTGAGGCAAAATTCAAAAACTATTTACTGAGGCGTTGAAGTGATATATTTCAGCAATTCAGACCTTACTTCTGGATCGTTAAATCTTCCGTGGAAACTTGAAGTCACCGTTGACGATGAAGTATCTTTTATACCTCTGCTAGCAACACATAAGTGCTTAGCATCCATAATCACTGCGACATCTTGGGTCTGCAAAACCTCCTTCAACTCTTCCGCAATTTGAATGGTTAATCGCTCTTGAACTTGCGGACGTTTTGAATAATAATCAACAATTCGGTTCAACTTTGAAAGACCAATCACATTGCCGTTTGAGAAATAAGCCAAATGGGCTCTACCAAAAATGGGCACAAAATGGTGTTCACAAGTGCTGTAAAAAGTAATGTCTTTCTCAACCAACATTTCGGTATAGTCATAAGAATTCTCAAACAACGTGGGTTGTGGTTTATTCTTAGGATCCAATCCCTTGAAATGTTCATTCACGTACATTTTTGCCACTCTCATTGGCGTGCCTTTGAGGCTATCATCAGTCAAATCGAGCCCCAATACGTGCATGATTTCTTTGAAATGCTTAGCGATTAACTCAATTTTTAATTGGTCATCCATTTCGAAAGCACCTTCTCTCATGGGAGTTTCCTTAGAACTTCCCACGTGTGAGTCACCCATTTCATCCCATTGAGAAAGGATCTTGTTTATATTGTCTTTATCCATTGAATTCTACAAAATTTCTGGGTGTTTCATACAATCTCACACTGAGATTAAACTCTTCTCCCAATCGGTTTCTTAATTTCTTCCAAATTACCCAAACGATGTTTTCTGCTGTAGGATTTAACTCCTTGAACTCAGGCACATCCAGATTTAGATTCTTGTGATCAAATGCCTCAATCACGTCTTCATCTATCATATCTTTCAGCACCTTCATATCTATCAAATAACCGGTCACTTCATCAACTTCCCCCTCAACTCTCACTTGCAAATCGTAATTGTGCCCGTGATAATTATTGTTGTTGCACAGCCCGAAGAATTTTTTGTTTTCTTCTTCTGTCCACTGAGGGACATTCAATCGGTGTGCGGCGTTGAAATGTGCGGTTCGATATACAGCTACTCGTCTTCCCAAGGTAATTTTAAATAAGTAACAAGACTAATCGGAAAAGGTTTTTATATCAGGTAGCGGGTAGCGGGTAGCGGGTAGCAGCCCCTCGTCACTTGCCTCTCGCCCACCGACCATGGACTATGGACTATAGACTATAGACTACAGACCATGGACCACCGACTAACCCCTATTTCCCCGCCTTCGCGTGATCAGCTAAGAATTGTGCCAATCCGATGTCTGTTAATGGGTGTTTTAGCATGCCAAGTATGGCGCTCAAAGGACAAGTTACTACATCTGCGCCGAATTGAGCACTCTTTACAATATGCAATGGATTTCTGATGCTTGCTGCAAGAATTTGAGTTTCATATCCTTGTACGGCATAGATTTCAGCAATTTGTTTGATGAGTTCCATTCCATCCCAATTCATGTCGTCAATTCTACCAATGAAAGGAGATAAATAGGTTGCGCCTGCTTTTGCTGCTAAAATGGCTTGTCCGGCAGAAAATACCAAAGTGCAATTGGTGCGAATTCCACGATCAGAAAAATAACGGATGGCTTTGATTCCGTCTTTGATCATAGGAACTTTAACCACAATATTTTCGTGAATGGCCGCTAGTTTTTCGCCTTCGGCAACCATTCCTTCAAAGTTTGTTGAAATAACTTCAGCACTTACATCACCATCTACGATTTCACAGATGTCTTTGTAGTGTTTCATAACGGCCTCTTCGCCTGTGATTCCCTCTTTAGCCATGAGAGATGGATTGGTAGTTACTCCGTCAAGAATACCCAAGTCATTCGCTTCGCGGATTTGTTCAAGATTTGCAGTGTCGATGAAAAATTTCATGCGACAAAGTTACATCAGGAAAGTTCTCTATGGTAAAAAAAATCAACGAGTTTGATTTTCTAAGAGGTACCTAAAATCTGGCATTATTTGGTAAATTTTCTCTTTCTCTATTTGAGTAATATCAATGAAATAGCAATTTTTACCGGCATTTAAGGTTTGCCCACCCAGCCATTGTAGTTGAAACTCTTGTTCAGGAGCCCCTTTCAGCCATCGTCTTACAGGCATAGTACAGTACCAACCTGTGAGATTACCCTTGGGATCGCGAACCCCAATCATTTGTGAAACCGGCCCAATCAACGTTTGCCTGTACCTGGCCGTATCGTTGGCATTGTAAATTTCTTTCAATCTATTTTTAAAGGACGATCTTCCGCCGTTGGCCGCAACAATTGATGGGTGCAGATAATTCAAGAATTCATCAAAATTTCCATTTCTGAATGCTTCATTGAAATTCTTTGCACTGGACTGAAAAGCCCGTCTGATTCGAAAACTATCCAACTCACTGGCTGTGAGATCGCCTTCAACTATAAGTGAATCCTGTTGCGGAGAAATCTCAGAACTAGATCCTGTATCAGAATTTGACCCGTTCGATGACTCAGAAGTACATCCCCCGATAAAACATCCCCCGAAAAAGAGAGCGGCTGCGACAAAAGTCAGTCGTTGAAACTGCATGTCACGAATTTACGCCAATTATTGAATACTGAAAGTGACCGTTCCCAGAATCATGCGGGGAGCATAAGTTCTGTATCCCGCAGGACGAGCAGCAACGATATGCTGTTCGTTGGTCAAATTTTGAGCTGACATCCTGAAAGACCAACGCTTTGTTGCCTGATAATTCACGCTCAAATTATGAACCCAACTGGCTGGCAAATCATCTGTAAGCAAACTGGAACTGCTTCGGCGAGAGCTACCGTAAACAGACTGCCAAAAGAAATCAACCGATTTCCAAGTGTAACCCAACATCAAGGTTCCTTGAGCTTTTGGCATATAGGGCAATGGTGCATTGACTTGCACATTTCCCCACTCTTCGAAGGTGCTCTTAAACGAATCTGTAAATCTAGCATTCGTATACGTTGCCGTTGCTTCAAAAATGAATCCCTTGTATTTCAATCCATAGCGAGCCTCAACCCCATCAACTAAAGCACGTCCACCATTGAACATATCGCCAGAACCTGTACCACCAGACGCTGCCATATCAGAGCCCATTAGTTGATTGTATTCGCTTCTGAAATAGGTGATTTGAATGGGCAAAGTATGATGTTTAATACCCAATTCGTAGTTTGTGCTTTTCTCTGGAAGGACTCCCGGCGTAGAACCTGGAGGCGTAAATCCACGATGCACACCACCAAAGGCCAACCAATTTTTGCTCATTCTGCGATTGATACTGAACCCAGGCATCAACTCGTCAACGGCATTTTCTCTGGTTTTGACGTCTTTATTTTCTCTGTTGGGATTTGATTTGCCAAAATCTTCTCTCCACGCTTTCACTGACTCACCTCTCACACCAGCCTGAATGGTCCATCGCTGATACGATGCCGTCATTCTGTAATATCCGCTCAATCCTTGAGCATAATCAACTCGGTTGGCATCTGTACCTGGAGTTCCCCATTTTACAGGATTTATTTCACCGTTTATTATCTTATAATCGTCGTTTTGTTGAAAACGGTCTTCATAATCAGCATGAATTCTCGCTCCACCCTCATGAGTCACTTTCAATGCACCCATAGATTGCGTCCACAGTCCTTTAATTTGAACCCCTCTGCTCACATAAATTCTTTTATTAGACTTAATTTGAGCCATTCCCGAATCAACCCCAGTCATAGCTGCCATCTCACGAGCAAACTTTGTAGGATCCATAAGCACCGCTGCAATACTTTGATAACCGTTTCCACCATCAATTTTGTCTAATTTATGCCAATTACGGTCAATAAATTGTCTGTAAACATCTGCGCGAATCCAGCCTTTTTTCAAATTTGCTGTATACGATAACCGAGTCATCAAACGTTGCACATACATCGTATCTCTCGCGGCAGCAGTATACATGGTTCTAGGATTATTAATCGCATCAAACTCGGTCAAACCCAAATATGTTTGGTTCGATAACTCTTGAGTTCCACTAGCCATAAATTCCAAATGGTGCAAATCTCTTTTATCCAAATGTTGGCCCAATTTCACATATCCATCGTTGAGAATATATCCTGAAGCATTTTTACCTTTATACTCTTTAAAACCTTGAGCGCGACTGCTGTTAAATCCAAATCCAACACTAGTCCTAGGCGCCAACACCAATTCCCCTTGTATCGAATTTCTTATTTGTCCGAAGTTTCCGAGGGATGTAGATACAGCCAAATCTGTTTTTTCATCTAAGGTAGGCGTCAAAAAGTTTATCGCACCACCAGTGGTTTGAGGACCCGTAATCAGCTGCGCCGATCCTTTTAAAATCTCGATGCTGCTATACTTCCAAGTGGGTGTAGTAAAATAAGCCGCCGGCGATGCATAGGCAGCGGGAGCAACTGGAATACCATCTTCCAACAGTGTAATTCTACTACTTCTCAATACCCCCGACCCTCTCAATCCAACGTTCATTCTCAGTCCCCAGCCATCTTCTTGTTGGGTATACACACCAGGCTGCGATTGCAACAATTGGTTAGCGTCAACTTGATCAAATCGTTTCAATTCTTTTTGAGTAATGAGAATTTCAGATCCACTCAAATGCACAATTTGACCTACATCTTTTCTGGGAGCCAGAATAGTTACCGACTCAATTTCCACGGGAGCTATATCTGAACCGTTGGCCGTATCTTTTTTAACTGGATTTGTTTGGGCCTTCGCACTTAGCGCGGCTATCATTGCACACGCACACAACATTGTTCTCATCATTCTTGACACCATGCTTTACTATTTAGAATCTTTCTAATTTGACACAAATCTACATCACTCATTTTGAGTATGCAAATATTATTTAGAATTATTTTAAATAACCTGACATTTGTCATGTTTTGGTACTTGGTCTATGGTACTTGGTACCGGGAACCGGGAACCGGGTGCCGGGGCCTTAGCCCATTGATCATTGACCAATGACCATTGCCTTCGAACCATAGACCACGGACCACGGACTTTGGACTCTGGACTCTGGACCCTGGACTTTGGACTCTAGACCCGGTACCAAGTACCTAGTACCAGGTACCAAGTACCAGGTACCAGGTACCAGGCACAAAAAAAGCCCCCGTTTCCGAGGGCTTCCACCATTTAAAACCTACAAACTATTAATTATTTGACCTCTTCGAAGTCAACATCTTGTACTTCGTCAGCCTTAGCAGATGATCCGCCAGCATTGGCATCACCAGCCCCAGACGCACCGCCAGCATTGGCGTCACCTTGAGTGGCTTTGTACAAATCTTCGCTAGCAGCTTGCCATGCCGTGTTCAAAGTTGCAGTGTGCGCTTCTATATCGGCCATGTTCTTCGACAATACAGCTTCTTTCAATTTGCCCAATGCATCTTCAATTGGCGCTTTTTTATCGGCGGGAATTTTGTCTCCGTACTCTTTTAATTGCTTCTCTGTTTGGAAAACCAAAGCATCGGCAGCGTTGAATTTATCTACTTCTTCTTTTCTCTGTCTGTCAGCTTCAGCATTCGCTTCTGCTTCGTTTTTCATACGCTCAATATCTTCTTTGCTTAATCCTGAGCTCGCTTCAATGCGAATCTTTTGCTCTTTTCCTGTTGCTTTATCCTTCGCATAAACATTCAAGATACCGTTTGCGTCAATGTCAAAAGTTACTTCGATTTGTGGAACACCTCTTGGTGAAGGTGGAATTCCGTCCAAAATAAAGCGACCGATGGTTTTATTATCAGACGCCATTGAACGCTCACCTTGCAAAACGTGAATCTCTACCGAAGGCTGGTTGTCTGCAGCTGTGCTGAAAACCTCAGATTTCTTGGTTGGAATGGTAGTGTTCGACTCAATCATTTTGGTCATTACACCGCCCATGGTTTCGATACCCAAACTCAAAGGAGTTACGTCCAACAAAACCACATCTTTAACTTCACCTGTCAAAACACCCCCTTGGATAGCTGCACCTACTGCAACTACTTCATCTGGATTCACCCCTTTCGATGGCAATTTTCCGAAGAATTCTTTTACCAATTCTTGAATTGCAGGGATTCGAGTTGATCCACCCACTAAGATAACTTCATCAATATCGCTAGCGGTCATACCTGCGTCTCTCAAAGCCGCTTTACAGGGCTCAAGAGTACGTTTAATTAAACTATCAGCCAATTGCTCAAACTTTGCACGAGTCAACTTGCGAACCAAGTGTTTGGGAACACCGTCAACTGCAGTGATGTATGGCAAATTGATATCGGTTTCTGTGCTGCTTGACAATTCAATTTTTGCCTTTTCAGCAGCCTCTTTCAAACGCTGCAAAGCCATTGCATCTTTTCTAAGATCAATATTCTCTTCAGACTTGAACTCATCGGCCATCCAGTCAATCAAAACCTGATCAAAGTCGTCACCACCTAAGTGAGTATCACCGTTGGTTGATTTAACTTCAAATACTCCGTCACCCAATTCTAAAACCGATACGTCAAATGTTCCACCACCCAAGTCATAAACCGCGATTTTGATGTCGCGATCGGTTTTATCTAAACCGTAAGCCAAAGCCGCAGCAGTTGGTTCATTCACGATACGCTCTACTTTCAAACCAGCAATCTCACCAGCCTCTTTTGTTGCCTGACGCTGTGCATCGTTGAAATATGCAGGAACGGTAATTACCGCACGTGTTACTTCTTGTCCAAGATAATCTTCGGCAGTTTTCTTCATTTTCTGAAGAACCATTGCGCTCAATTCTTGAGGAGTATAGGTACGATCACCAATTTTAACCCTTGGGGTATCGTTATCGCCTTTTACCACTTCGTAAGGCACACGACCAATTTCTTTGGTCATTTTTGAATACTGCTCACCCATGAACCTCTTTATTGAGTTGATGGTGTTTTTGGGATTGGTGATGGCCTGGCGTTTAGCAGGGTCACCCACTTTACGCTCACCATTTCCATTATCCAAGAAAGCAATAATGGATGGGGTAGTTCTACGCCCTTCGCTGTTTGCAATTACCACAGGTTCATTACCTTCCAACACTGCAACGCAGCTGTTTGTAGTACCTAAGTCGATTCCAATTATTTTACTCATGATGCTAATTTTCTTTGCATCATACCTATCAAAGGAAATGCCAATTGGCTTTTTATGTCGATTTGTCAGTTTTTCGGGGGATGTTGAATCGCTTTAATGACAAAACATCCAACAGAACCAAAAGAATCTGCTAAGTTGTCTGAAATAGATCCTAAAAATTCAGGTATCTAGTCCATTTATTCATTTTCAAAATCCCTATTGAGGTGGGATCTACAGGCACATTCATGATAGATTGGGTGCTCCGAGACGCAAAAAGTCCATATCCCCCAAAAACATTCGAATATTCTGCCTGCTTCTGCACAATTCCAATGGATGGCTCATTTACAGATATGTAATCAACCAAGGTTTGATTTCCTGCATAAAACTCAATTCCAACAGATTTAATTCTCCTCGAAATAGTGGGCACTGAATCTAACTGAGTGGAAAGAAACTGTAACAGACTTTCCCTCTCTATTTTATGAATAATGGTAGGAGCCACGCCCCCATTGCTTCTAGGCACTGGGAAATTCGTAATCACATTCCATTTCAAATTCTTTGTACCTAAGAAACCAGTGTCTTTAGCTCTAAATTCATCCACTTGAACATAGAATTTTATATCGTAGGCATAAGAATTCGCAGCAGGCACGTATGATATAGTTATGTATTCCGTACCCAACGAAAATTGCGGATTAGAAGTTCTGAACGGCGCTTCAATACGTGTACGTCCAACGGTCCAAGTAACAGCTTCTATTGAATTGCCTGTTTCTAAACTCTTAACCACCAATTTATAGGGTTGATTTTCAGCAATCTTCGCCGTTGTTTGGTACAAATAATTGGTGGAATTGTTAAAGATTCCTGAATCTTTTGGAAGTTTGTTGACACGTGTCAAATTATATTCCGCACCAGTGTATACATCAATCAACTTTACTTCCACAGATTTGATGTAAAGACTATCTGCCTCTTTAGCCGCAACTAACGCACTGATATTCTCATTGAGAAATGCTTTGTTTACTTTAATATATTGAACAGAATCATTAGGATTAAGCAATCCATAAACAACGATAGTTTCTTTCCAGTCAGCATTTATATCTACTTCGTTGTCGCAACCGCTAACAAAAATCAGTGTCAAACCCAGTAAAACCCTCGAAATCCAATTCATAAAGAACCTCAAAGTTAAAAAAATATCACCTACTTATTTCGAGATGACCAAAATAATACCAACTTTGTAGCACTAACGACATGTCTGTACACAAAGAATTCAAAAAGATTACCACTCACTCTTTGATGGAAATGAAACAAAGAGGAGAAAAAATATCTATGCTCACTTCATACGACTATTCATTGGCCAAAATAGTTGACGCAGCTGGAATAGACGCCATTTTAGTTGGAGACTCTGCTTCAAACGTTATGGCTGGGCATGAAACCACCCTACCCATAACCTTAGATCAGATGATCTATCACGCTAGCAGCGTGGTCAGAGGTGTTGACAGGGCCCTTGTGGTGGTAGATTTACCTTTCGGAAGTTACCAAGGCAATTCGAAGGAAGCCTTGAATTCGGCCATTAGAATCATGAAAGAAAGCGGCGCTCACGCCATAAAAATGGAAGGCGGCGATGAAATTCTAGAAAGTGTTAAACGTATTCTAACGGCTGGCGTACCTGTCATGGGACATTTAGGATTAACACCTCAAAGCATATACAAATTTGGCACCTACACAGTTAGAGCTACCGAAGACGAAGAAGCCGAAAAACTAATAAATGACAGCAAAAAGTTGGAAGAGGCTGGATGTTTCGCATTAGTTCTTGAAAAAATCCCCGCCCACCTTGCTACTAAAGTTGCCGAAAACCTAAACATTCCCGTTATCGGCATTGGAGCAGGCAACGGTGTTGACGGCCAAGTTTTAGTGCTCCACGACATGCTAGGTATTAACAACCAATTCAATCCAAGATTTCTACGCAGATATCTAAACCTTTACGAAGACATAAAGGGCGCAGTTGGAAACTACATTTCAGACGTTAAAAACAAGGACTTTCCTTCAGAAAAAGAGTCGTATTGATTAGTACCTAGTACCTGGTACCTAGTACCTGGTACCTGGTAGTTGGTAGATGGTACCTAGACCAGAGACCAGTGACCAGAGACCAGTGGCTATAGACCGATGACCAGAGACTAGAGACTAGAGACTAGCGACCCACTACCCAAGACCTGATACCCGATACCCAAGACTTTATACCCGAAACCAATTACTTCGCTGTTAAGCGCATCTTGCGACGAGTGGTTTTAACCTCTTTTTCCTCTTCCTTAGCGGCAATACCGGAAATAGTTTGGTCAACCAAGATACGTCCGCAATGTTCACAATCAGTAACTTTGATGTGAGCACGGATTTCACTTTGACGCTGTGAAGGTATTTTACTGAAGCAACCACCGCATGATCCACGCATAATTGGGGCGACAGCAAGACCATTCTTCATATTCTCACGAATTCTGTGGTATGCTCTAAAATAACGATCATCCAACTTCTTAGATGCGCCTTCACGATCTTTTTCAAGCTTAAGAATTTCTTCTTCGTTCTCCTTGATGATTTCGTCTAATTCAGTGCGTTTGAAAACCAAATCTGCTTTGCGTTTATCAAGAGTTTGCTGAGTTGAAGTAAGAATTTCTGTTTTACTTTCAATCAACTTACCAAAATCACGAATTTTCTTTTCAGCCGATAAAATTTCAAGACCTGCGATCTCTTTTTCTTTATCGATAGCTTCAAATTCACGATTGTTCTTGATGAGATTTAACTGCTCGTCATACTTAGATATGGCTGCCTGAAATTCTTTGATCGCATTTTTCTTGTTCGAAATTTCAGAATTCAAACTTGAAACTTCTTCCTCGATGTGTTGAACGCGGGTTTCAAGTCCAGCGATATCGTCTTCCAAATCGGCTACTTCCATAGGCAATTCGCCCATTACCGCTTTGATATTGTCTATCTTGCTGTCGATTTGTTGCAACTTCCAAAGGTCGTGCAATTTTTTTTCTACGCTAACATCCATATTCTAAATATAATATACCGGGTTGGTTATAATTTGTGCAAAAAGGGTTGCAAATTTAGGAAATTTTTCTGATAAAATTTCTTTGAAAATCTCTAAAGTGTATTTTTCGGACTCAAAATGGCCGATATCACAAATTAGCAACTCCCCTTCCCCATCGAAAAATTCGTGATATTTAATGTCGGCCGACACAAAAACATCACATCCAAGCGCCCGAGCCTGCTTAATTAAAAAAGACCCGGCACCACCGCAAACACCTACTTTTTTTATAGAAACCTCATCTTTTTTTAGCCGAGTTAATCGAAAGGAATCTATTTCCATACACTTCTTTAAATGATTCACCCATTGCTCAAGACTCATATCCTCCGAAAGATATCCAACTAAACCAGAACCAACATCATTTCGCGTGTTTACCAATTGAATTAGATCGTATGCCACTTCTTCGTAGGGGTGCGCTTGAAACATTGCACTCAATACTTGATTTTTCAGGTGGTTTGGAACTACTACTTCTAATCGAATTTCAGTCTCTTCGCTTTTCTTTCCCAATTCACCGGAATAGGGATTGGCACCCTGGCTCGGTGTAAATGTTCCTATCCCCTCGAATGAAAATCCACAATCCTTATAATTTCCAATTTGTCCTGCACCAGCTAAAAACAAAGCCTCTTGCACTTGATTAAAGTGTGATTTAGGAACAAAGACTCCTAATTTTAATAGGGTATTTTCTTTAGGAAGTAATATGCTACACTGATGCAATCCTAATTTATCTGCAATTCTCTTGTTAACTCCTTGATGCAAAACATTATCTAGATTCGTGTGACATGCATATATGGCGATATCATTTTTAATGGCTTTAATGATAGTTCGCTCCACGTAATTTTTCTCTGTAAACTTTTTGATTCCACTAAAAACAATAGGATGATGTGAAATCACCAAATTACAGCCTAAATCAATGGCCTCTTGAATAACTTCTTCTGTACAATCAAGAGAGATCAACGCTTTGTGAATCAATGATTCTTCTGAACCAACAATCAAACCTGAATTATCGTAGTTTTCTTGTAACTGTGGTGGAGCCACATACTCAATTACTTTGATGATGTCTTTTAATTTGACTGACTCGTTCATAATTCAAAGTTGCATGAATTCCATCTAAAACACAAAGATTTAAGTGTTTTAAACGTATATAACCGTTTCTATTCGTTTAAGTACGGCTACTACCGTTTTTTGATGGTAAATTTGCAGCTTCAATTAACAGAAAAATGATAACTGCCATCCTCAAGAAAGGAAAAGAAATAGCCATCCAAAGAAAACACCCCTGGATTTTTTCGGGAGCCATAGATGTAATGGACCCTTGCCACTCTGGTGATTTGGTGAGGGTTTTAGACTCTCACAGACAATTTTGCGCCATTGGACACGTGGGCGATGGGAGTATTGCCGTAAGAATTTTAAGTTTTGAAGATCAAGAAATTAACGCGCAATTTTGGCAGTCCAAACTTCAAGAATGCGTTGATATCAGGACTTCTCTTGGTTTGGGAATTGACCAACAAACGAATGCATTTCGATTGGTGCACGGCGAAGGTGACGGATTGCCAGGTTTAATCATTGATATTTATTCCAAACATGCTGTTATTCAAACACATTCCGATGGAATGTATCAGCATTTAGATGATATTTCGAACGCTTTAAACACTGTTTTTAAAGGCAAATTGGAGAGTATTTATTCCAAAAGCAAAGCAGCACTGCATGATACCACCATAGAAGATGAATTTCTAATCGGGTCTGCTGAAAGTACAATTGCGTTGGAAAACGGCATGAAAATGAAAGTAAACTGGGTAAATGGCCAAAAGACAGGTTTTTTTATTGACCAAAGAGAAAATAGAGACCTACTAAGACATTACTCTATGGGCAAGTCTGTGCTCAATACTTTTGCTTATACTGGAGGATTTTCAGTATCAGCGCTTATTGGAGGTGCCACAAATGTGGTATCCGTTGATATATCTAAAGTGGCCACTGATTTGTGTACCGAGAATATGCTTCTAAATGAGGTTAATGCTAAACATGAATCGATTACAGCAGATGTACTACAATATTTAACGGAAGATACAACCATGTATGACATTGTCGTTTTAGATCCACCAGCATTTGCAAAAAGCTTAAAGAAAAAGCACTCAGCAACCATGGGTTACAAGCGTTTAAATGCAATGGGACTTAAAAGGGTTAAAAAAGGAGGGCTTCTCTTTACGTTTTCATGCTCACAAGTTATAGACGAAACCCTTTTTCTAAATACTGTAACCGCTGCTGCAATTGAAGTGGGGCGGTCTTGCAGAATCCTTCATAGACTTTCACAAGGCCCAGATCATCCTGTAAATATTTTTCACCCAGAGGGACATTATTTAAAGGGACTTGTTTTGATGGTGTATTAGCGGCAATATTCTTTGATGCACAAACAAGCATCATCCATATTGTTGTCACAAGCCTGTTTCCAATAAAAACATGCTTGGACTAATTGATTTAGTTTGAAATAACAAAGGCCAATGTCATAAATACAATCTACGTTGGTAGAGTCCATTGATAAGCATTTTTCAAAATCCATAAGCGCAAGATCAAATTGATTGTTGTAGAAAAAAGTAATTCCTCTATTTATATAATTACTGGAAACATTACTTTCCAGTTGAACGACTTTATTTAAATCTTTTAATGAAGAATTATAATTAAGTACTCTTCTTTGGGATAAACCTCTATTTACAAGTGAACCAATATGATTTGAATCCAATCTTAATAGGCTATCATAATACAAAATAGCCGTTGGATACAATTCCAAATAAAACTTTAAATTACCCCGAAAATAAAGGGATTTTAAATAATTAGAATCTTTACTAGTTACTAAGTTCCATTGGAAAAGTGCAGAATCCATTTCTTGATTTAAATAAAATTTCAATCCTGATTCGAAATGGTTCACGGTATCTATTTGAGCAACACATAAATCTAAATTTTTACTTTTGAAGTTTGTCAAACCACAATTTGACAAAAGAAATGCACCGCATAAATAAATAATGATTGAAAATTTAGCCACAACATTTATTTAACGCGTTTAGTAAATAAACATTTCTACCTAATTTAAGGTATTTACTTCTGCGCCCTTAGATAGAAAAGCCACGCAACCGGTACGAAAACCAAATTGGGTAGCCATACGGCTAATTGCGGATTTAGAACGCCGGTTGCACCTAAAGAAACGAAATACTTGGAGAAGAAAAGGAAAAATAAAATTACAAAAATTCCTACCCCAAGAGAAATTCCTAGTCCGCCTCGGGTCTTTCTTCCAGCAACTGCTACTCCAATAAAAATTAATATAAATGTGCTGAATGGTGAAGCATATCGACGGTAAAGTTCGGTTTGAAGTCCAGATACATTGGGTGAGCCTCGTTCAACCTCTTTGACAATAAAACTTTTTAATTCGCTTTGATTCAAACTCTGAACATCTTCTATTCTAAAGAAAAAATTATTGGGATTGAACCCTATCATGGTGTCTAAAGTGGCCAATTGTACCACTTTTTGGTTTCCGTTCGATAAAAATTCACGCTGAGTGACACGCTCCAATCGCCAAGTTTGTTGTTCGCGATTCCAATGGATAAATCTTCCAAACAGAGAACTTTTCAATTCAGTGCCTCTGTATTCTTCAACCGTAATTCCTACACCGGAGCTATCATGATTGCTGAAATACTCCATATACATGATTACTCCAGGCTTAATCTGACGGTATATTGCATTTCTAGCCTCTGACCAATAATCGCGTAAATAAGTATTTTCAAATTTTACCCGCTGCTTATCAGTTATAGGAATGATCCATGCATTAAGCATATAACTTCCCCAGGCAAATAAAGCACCAACCACTAGGTATGGACGAATGATCCTCATCAAAGACATTCCACCTGCCAACATGGCAATGATTTCTGTGCGAGATGCCAAGCGAGAAGTAAAGTAAAGTACTGATATAAATATAAATACAGGACTAAACGTATTAATGAGCGTGGGAATGAAACTTACGTAATAAGTAGTTATAATTTCATCTATTGGGGCATTCCTTTTGAGAAAATCATCAAGTTTTTCAGCGACATCGAAGATGATGATAATGACAATAAACAAAAAGATGGTAACCAGGAAAGTACTGATAAACTTTTTGGCAATGTACCGATCAAGTCCGTTAAAATACTTCCCCAACATTCCGTTATAATTTTTGATTGATTGATTTCAGCACTGAGGACTTCCAATTGTGGAAGTCGTTATTTAAAATTTGAACTCGTGCTTGTTTTACTAGCCATAAGTAAAATTTTAGATTATGTAAACTTGCAATCATGGCTCCCAACATTTCTCCCGATGCGAATAAATGTCGCATATAAGCAAAAGAATAGTCAGGTGAAATCAGGGAATCGATGGGTCTAAAATCACGTTCCCATTTTTTATTTTTAAGGTTCACAGTGCCTTCTCGAGTGAAAATCATGCCGTTTCTACCATTGCGGGTAGGCATTACACAATCAAACATATCAACACCTAATGCAATGGACTCTAGAATATTTTCGGGAGTACCCACTCCCATGAGATAACGTGCTTTGTTCTGAGGCAAAATATCACAAACCAATTCAGTCATTTCATACATATCTTGATGTGGCTCTCCAACTGAAAGTCCTCCAATCGCATAACCTTCTGCCTCGTGTTTGCAAATATATTCTGCACTTTGTTTACGCAAATCAGGGTAAACACTTCCCTGAACAATGGGAAACAATTCTTGGTGATGTCCGTAAAGTGGCTCAGTTTCACGATATCTTTGGAAACAGCGATCCAACCAACGGTGGGTCATATGCATGCTTCGAGTAGCGTATTCTTTATCGCAGGGATAAGGAGTACATTCATCGAAGGCCATCATAATATCAGCTCCTAAGACCCGTTGGGTATCAATTACATTTTCTGGGGTAAAGACATGCTTTGAACCATCGATGTGACTTTTAAAGGTGGCACCTTCTTCTTTAATTTTCCTGGTACCCGACAATGAATAGACTTGATATCCGCCCGAATCAGTGAGAAGGGGCTTCTTCCAATCAGAAAAACCATGAATTCCACCCGCTTCGCGGAGGATATCTAATCCTGGCCGAAGATATAAGTGATACGTATTACCTAAGATGATCTGAGCTTCTACATCGTTCACTAGATCTTCTCGCTTCACGCCTTTTACGGTTGCAGCTGTGCCCACGGGCATGAAAATAGGTGTTTCTATTACGCCGTGATCGGTCTCAATCCTTCCTGCCCTAGCTTTGGTGAAGGGATCCTTATGCTGTACAACAAAATTCAATTCTGAGCCATTAAAGTGATGGAAAACAATCTTGGATAAATGGCACTCATGGAACCTGAATAATAACTCTCAGGCACTCGAACCAACCCGTTATTGATTCCGTTTGACATTTTCAATTCTATACTTAAATCAACATATTCCATCCGAAATTCAAATCCAGCTCCGAATTCGTAATAGTATGTATTTTCTTTTAACGCAACCAAAGGCTTACTCGCTCCAATAACTAACTTCTCATTACTCTGAAAATCGTGTGACCAGCGCAATCCTCCAACCACAAAAAATCCAGAATTATTAGGCATGTCAGAACGGTATTTCATAGTTAATGGAATATCTAACGAAATGGTTTCTATTCTGAGAAGTTCATTGGGACGATTTGCCCAATCAAACTCTAAATTCCTGCCGTGCAATTGCAACATGGTCAACATTTTAGTTTCCCAACGTTTTCCAATTCGCATAGCTACACTGCCTCCAAAACCACCTCCTAATTGAGACTGTGGTGTAATATTCAAAAGTGAATCATTTCTTCCCCAGAAAGATGGGTCTAAATCCATTTTCATCATGGCTTGTGTTCCGGAAAACGCTATTCCCCAGAAGAATCGCTTTCGATATATTCGATTGGGATCCCTAGGTACCAAAGGTGCATAAGGAATTACATCGGCCCAAGCTGAGAAAGAGGTAAAAAACAGCAGCGATATTAAAATAATTCTACGCAAAAACGATTCAAAGTTACTTATAACATTCGTAAAGAGTGCACACACCAAAAGTTAGGCCTCTATATTTTACGTTTTCAAAACCCGAAGCCTTTGCAACTTTCACGAATTCTTGTCCCTCAGGAAAAGCAGCAACACTCTGTGGCAAATAGGTGTATGCAGTTGCATCTTTGCTTACCAATCTGCCCAAGGGTGGCAAAATGTATTTGAAATAGAACCAGTAAAGAGCTCCAAAAATGGGATTTGTAGGTTTGGAAAACTCAAGTACCACAAGGCAACCACCTTTTTTCAGCACTCTTCCCATTTCGGTCATTCCTTTTTGAAGATTTTCAAAGTTTCTAACACCAAAACTTACGGTGATAGCATCAAATTCTTCGTTTTGAAAGGGCAAATTCTCAGAATCTGCTTGTTGTAATTGTATGCGATCAGTAAGTTTTAGCTTTTCTAACTTGATATCTCCTTTGTCTAACATACCTCTAGAAATATCAACACCAATCATCTTTAAATTGGGCAATTTACTTAGCTCAATAGCCAAATCAGCTGTACCTGTGGCTACGTCTAAAAGGTATTTAGCACCGGTTTTCTGAATCACTTTTCGCACCTTTTTTCTCCATGAATAATCAATGCCAAGAGATAAAAAATGATTCAAAAAGTCGTAATTACCCGAAATATTATCAAACATTTCCTCGACTTGTTGTTTCTTTGAACTGTCGGACTGTGGATTGGGTTTTACGATTTCTGCCATTGAGGGTGCAAATATACATCAATCTATTGGGCTGATGACATCAAGTTTCCATGAAAATTAAGCAAGCAAAATTCCTCGGAAGTTGGGAAAAGTCGGTAGATATACCGCACAATAAGCTTCCCGAATTCGCCTTTATTGGCAGATCAAATGTGGGCAAATCATCGCTCATCAACATGCTAACCGAGCGTAAAGATTTAGCAAAAACAAGTTCCAAACCCGGAAAGACACAAACCTTGAATATTTTCAACTGCGATGATACTTTCCAAATTTGCGATTTACCCGGTTACGGATATGCCAAGGTATCGAAAGAAAAACGATTCAAATTTGCTACGATGATCAAATATTACTTGCGTAATCGCGAGAATTTATTTTGTCTATTCATTTTAATTGACTTAAGAATACCCCCGCAATCCATTGATTTAGAATTTATAAATGATTGCGGCGCTGATCAAATTCCCATTGTACTCATTGGCACCAAAGCTGATAAGCTCAAAAAAACAGAACTCGAAAACAATCATAAAGCAATTATGGATGCACTTTCCCAAGATTGGGAAGAAATTCCGCCGTTCATCATAACCTCCTCTGAGACAGGTTTGGGTAAAGATGCCGTTTGGGACGTTGTTAAGCAGGCGATGATAAATTAGTTTGTGGTCCGAAGTCCAAAGTCTGTTATCATTAGGTGTTGGCTAGAGACGAGAGACGAGAGGCTAGAAGTTTTTGCTGCAGCCTATAGACATCAGACCTCGGACTACTGACCTCGGACTATGGACTACGGACTACGGACTACGGACTATGGACTATGGACTATGGACTATGGACCTCAGACTACGGACTATGGACTATGGACTATGGACTACGGACTACGGACTATGGACTACGGACTACGGACTATAGACCAAACAAAAAAAAGCCCAGACTTTCGTCCGGGCTGATTTTATAGTTTAGAAGATATTATCTACCGATTTTGTAGAAAGTTACGTTGTAACCTACACGGCTGTCACCTTGGAAAGTGATTTGAGCATCGATAGTTTGTCCACCTGCTTGACGCTTCAACTCGTTGTACATTGCGTCACCCATGTAGAAGCAACCTTCGAAATCAGGAGCTGCTAAGAAGTTAACGTCTAATTGAGAGAAACCGCGAGGAGGATTGCAACGTTGTACTTGTGTTCCTTGTCCACCTGCACCAGGTCCTACTGAACCAGCACCCATTCCTGCACTACCTACTGGAGCTACTGCACCTGTTGGAGCTGCCATTTTGTTAGAAAAATCCAACTGGATGTTTTTGATGCTTACTTTACGTCCGTTGAAAGAAGCTGGGTTCTTAGCGAAAGATTCGCCAGGGATTACCATTTGAGCCATTGATGCGCCGATGAAAGCGAAAGCTACTGCGAAGAGAGTTGTTACTTTTTTCATAATTTTATTTTTTTAATTTGTTGTTGCTTGGTTACTTTCAAATACCGTGCCAAAAATTAATTTTTTGCAGATTTCCATAAAAAATCATGCGCTCTTTTTATTAAATCTTGCATTGGAATCTCTTGGTGAACCAGCGCCCCGCCTGATAAAAAGGCATTTATAGCTACCTCAATGGCAGTAGATGATTTTTTATCGTTAAGTAACTTGCGTTGTGATAACGCCGCGACTCCACAAAGCCATTCTATGGATAAAACGTTCTCAACATTGTCTAAAACACGCATCAATTTGGTAGCAGAATTAGCTCCCATTGATACATGATCTTCTTGCCCATTGCTGCTCACTATACTATCTACACTTGCTGGGGTACATAATTGTTTGTTCTGACTAACCAATGCTGCTGCACTGTATTGTGCAATCATATACCCTGAATCAATTCCTGCTCCATCTGCCAAGTAGGGACTTAACTGCCGTTGTCCGCTGACCAATAAAAATGTACGCCTTTCCGAAATATTGGCTAATTCAGCCAAAGCCATTGCTGCGTAGTCTAATGTGAGTGCGAGAGGTTGACCGTGAAAATTTCCCCCGGAAACAACCATATTTTCTTCTTCGAAGACGTTGGGATTGTCTGTTACCGAGTTCAATTCTGTTTCCCAAACCATGAAACAATGCTGCAAAGCAGTGAGCGTTGCACCATGCACTTGAGGAATACATCTGAAACTGTAGGGGTCTTGAACCTGTTTTTTGGGCGTAGCGGCAATTTCGGAATCTGCGAGCCAACTTCTGATTTCTTCGGCCGCTTGGATTTGTCCTTGATGAGGACGAATTCTGTGAATGGCCTCATGAAAGGGTTCCAATCTGCAATCGAAGGCATCAATACTCAAAGATGCAATCATTGGTAGTTGACCCAATATATCAGAGATTTTCTTGTAAGCAACTAAAGCATGCGCCAACATGAACTGGGTTCCATTGATTAGGGCTAATGCTTCTTTGGGACCTAAAACTATAGGCGTTAAGCCCTCATTCTTGAGCCAAACCGAAGCATCGATCAACTCACCCTCAACCTTAACCCTGCCTTTTCCAATTAAGGGAAGTACCATTTGCGAAAGAGGCGCAAGATCACCAGATGCTCCCAATGATCCTTGTTCTGTAACCAATGGAATGATTCGATGATTGAACATATATGCCAAACGCTCAAACACTTCTGGACGAACAGCAGAGTGGCCCTTACTCATATTCAATAACTTGAGCCACATCATGGTGAGCACAAGTTCATCGCTCAGTGGGCTACCAACACCAGCGGCATGCGTTATCAAGAGGTTTTCTTGTAGTTTACTAAGCTCGGTAGAACTGATTTCAATATTTTGAAGAGAACCAAATCCGGTATTCACGCCATAAATGGGCCTGTCTGATTTCTCTAAAAACTCATGAAGAAAGTCCACACTATCTTGCATGGTCTTTCTTGTTTGAGAATTCAATTCAACCGGCTTTTGGATAGCTGCGATGGCATCTCCCAATGTATAATACGAATTCATTTATTTAAAAATTAATGTATGTGACAGCTCACTCCAACCAATTAATTGTTGTTCGCCTGTTTTTAAATTTTTAACCATTGCTTGATTTTGCTGCATTTCAGATTCACCCAGTATCAGGGCATATTTACACCCTTTTGAGTTGGCATAATCCAATTGTTTTTTCAACTTTGGAGCACCTGGATAAACTTCACAAATCAAATTATGATTCCTTAAATCACGAGCAATTTGTGCTGCTTTCGATAAATAATCTTCTTCCATGCAACAGATGAGCACTCCTGCCCATTCGTTGTTTACCTCCAATAAATTCGCAGATTCTAGTGTGTCTAGTATTCGGTCCAATCCAAAGGACACTCCTACCCCAGGCACGTCTTTAAGTCCAAAAACACCCGTTAGGTTATCGTATCTCCCCCCACCGCCAATGCTTCCAATGCGAAAATCAGAAGGAATGCGGGGATCGTTACCAACCACTTCAAAAACACAACCTGTATAATAACTGAGTCCCCTTGCTAAGCGCAGATCTAAAAATACGTTGTTCTGATTGGGCAGAAGTGTTAAAAATTCTCGGACTTGTGCTATTCCACGTGTCAAGGAATCATTTTGAATTTCAGAAAACTGTTCTAACGCATGAAGTTTTTGTTCGGTATTATTCAAAGATGCTATTTCACATAGAGTATTCCACGCAGAAATAGAGTGTGGCAAACCGCGTTGTTCAAGTTCTAGGCTGACACCGTCTTGTCCTATTTTATCAAATTTATCAATGGCAACCATGAATGAGTTCCACTGTTCACGTCCCCCGAGAAGGGGAAGAAAAGCATCGAGAATGTGTCGATGATTTATTTTAATCTGAACTTCGAGGTTGAGTTGGGCAAAAACTTCTTGGTAACATTCTACAAGTTCTGCCTCCGAAACCACTGAATTACTACCAACAATATCAATGTCGCACTGCCAAAATTCTCTGTATCTTCCTTTTTGGGGACGATCGGCGCGCCACACTGGTTGCATTTGATAACGCTTGAATGGGAAGGCTAATTTATCTCGATTCATGACCACAAATCGCGCTAAAGGCACCGTTAGATCGTAACGCAAACCACGATCTGAAATTTGTGGGGTCATTGATTTATAATCAGTATCGGTTGGATTTTGCGGCCAATTTTCAGGTTTAATTTTGGAAAAATACTCACCCGAATTAAGAACCTTAAAGAGCAGTTGATCGCCTTCATCACCGTATTTACCTTGAAGAGTTTTGAGATTTTCAAGGGAAGGCGTCTCGATGGGAAGAAACCCGTGTGAACGAAAAACTCGCTCCATCACAGACAGAACGAATTTTCTTTTTTTCATGATTTCCGGACCAAAATCGCGGGTACCGGAGGGCAAGGAAGGTTTTTCCATGCCGCGAATTTACTTAACTTCGGCGAGTTCTTTGAGTCGTTCTTCGAGTTCGTCTTCTGCACCTGGGGTATAACCTTGGTGAGAATATACAATTTTACCTTTTTGATCAACGATGAAAGTCATTGGAGGGTTATTGACGTTCATAGAACGCGCAAGATCTTGATTTTCATCAAGTATGAATTGATAAGTCCAACCTTCACCCAAAACTTTGGGTTTCACTTTTTTCACGTTTCTAGCATCGTCAATACTCACTGCAACCAATTTCATATTATAATTCTCTTGCCATTCGGCGTAGTGTTGATCAATGGCTTGAAGCTCCTTGATGCAAGGACCGCACCAGGTTGCCCAAAATGATATTACGGTTATTTTACCTGGCTCGATGACCTGAGAAAAGTTGATGTTTTCACCATCTATATTTTTTACAACCACCGAAGGAACCGCATCTTGAGCATTTACCATTCCAGCCAATGCCAATGCAAGAGATAAAAATACGTATTTCATAATGTTTGATTTGCAGTTCCCAAATATCGTGCCATATTTTGAGAATATCATTGAAAATTCACGGAATTTGTTTGAATCAAAACCCCTTTTACTCCGGCAGTTTCTGCGCAATCAACATCGCGCTGTCTATCGCCATACATAATACTTTGCGATGGATCAATGTTGAATTGGTGGATGGCTTTTTCAATCATTAAGCTACCAGGTTTTCTGCACAAGCATTTTCCACTAAAATCGGGATGATGTTCACAGAAGAAAAACGCCTCTATTTGGCATTCAGCTTCAATGCATTTGCCTTGTAAATATTGATGCATAGCATTTACAGCTTGTTCATTGTATAAGCCCTTCGCTATTCCACCTTGATTGGTGATTACAATGATCTTAAAACCTTCATCGTACCAAATTTTAATTTGTTCCATAACTCCAGGTAGTATGTAAAATTCTTCTAAAGACTTTGTGTAATCACCGGGATCGTGATTGATAACTCCGTCTCTATCGAGAAAAATGGCTTTGTTTTTCAGGTTCATTTTAAGTAAAAATCGTTAGAATCGAATTTCCTTCGTCAAAGGTACATAACCATTTATTTAAATACCGTATTTTTGTGATTTACCATCTCCCCCAATGAGTCCATATCTGGTTATCATCCCCACCTACAACGAAATTGAGAACATTGATCGGATGATTCAAACGGTCATGTCCTTAGAAAAAAAGATTGACCTGTTGGTAGTAGATGATGGCTCTCCAGACGGCACAGGAACAGCAGTTAAGCGACAAATTGAGCACTTTCCTGATAGACTTCATATTCTTGAGCGAACAGAAAAAAATGGACTTGGCACTGCTTACATTGCGGGTTTTCACTGGGCTCTTTCTAAGGGATATGAATACATCTGTGAAATGGACTGTGATTTTTCACATCCCGTTGACCAATTGCCACGCCTAATAGAGAAATGCGAAAGCGGCGCCGATGTTTGTGTTGGAAGCAGGTATGTTGGCGGCGTAGTAAATGTAGTCAATTGGCCCATGGGCAGAGTTTTGATGAGTTATTATGCTAGTAAATATGTTCAATTCATTACTGGTTTGAACATTGCAGATACAACCGCGGGATTTGTATGTTACAAAAGAGAGGTGCTAGAGTCTATTGGCTTAGACGATATAAAGTTCAGGGGCTATGCCTTTCAAATTGAAATGAAGTTTCGAACCCATCGTAAGGGTTACCGTATTTTAGAACATCCCATCATTTTTACAGATAGAACTGCTGGGACATCCAAAATGAGCACCAAAATATTCAGAGAAGCATTGTTTGGCGTTCTTGAATTGAAAATTAAAAGTTGGATGGGTAAAATAT
>JACCDG010177503.1_pt1 | contig 26496 bp, 22 predicted proteins | sample 7442471 | NCBI WGS metagenome assembly JACCDG01 (sample SAMN15323444, study PRJNA562643) | freshwater metagenome | isolation source: river surface water | place: USA:Blue River Watershed | collected 2017-08-17 | reverse complement strand
ATCCAAAGATATATTCAGAATCAGGGTAATGAAACAAGTCAATATAAAAAGTTTTATAAGAATCATTTGCAGCTAAGTTTGTTCGAGTAACAGGATACCTCGAGGCTCTGCCTCGGGGTTATTCATTCATTCATTTTTTTAAAAATTCTTTTACTATTTTTTCCGCTTCGGTCAGAGCAATTGATAATTCCTCGTTAAGAATAAATCTATCAAATAAACTGGCTGTTTTCAATTCCTTTTCGGCTTTAGCTATACGGCGCGAAATGCTTTCAGCACCTTCAGTGTTACGTAAACGAAGTCGTTCTTCTAATATTTTAATACTGGGAGGCATTACAAAAATGGCCAGAGCCCGGTCTTTGAACTGATCTTTTAGATTTAGTCCACCCTCTACATCAATATCAAAAATAACGTGTTTACCTTTTTCCCATATACGTTCTACTTCCGCACGCAAAGTGCCATAAAATGTATTGGTGTACACTTCTTCCCATTCCAGAAATTCATTATTTTCGATCTTCTTTTTGAATTCTTCCACGCTTAGGTAATAGTAGTCTTTGCCATTTACCTCCAAACCTCGCTTTTCACGACTGGTAGCTGAAATGGAGAATTCGAGTTTTTCGGGAAATACTTTTAACAGATGGCGTACAATTGTTGTTTTACCTGAGCCTGAAGGGGCAGAGAATATCACTAATTTACCTTTACTCATAGGAGGGGATAAAGATAATAAATTTAGAGTAAGGGTTTAGAAAACTACATGGACGTTAGGTAGCTTTTCTTCTGGATTTGAGATAAGCGTTGCCAACAGGAATAGCCGTAATAACTATAAGAAAGAGGACAATGTAACCAAGATAAGATTCTATTTGCGGATATTGGCTGCCCAGATAATAGGCCGTACCGCAAAAGGAAATTATCCAGGCCAGTGCACCACTGATGTTATAGAGCATAAATCTGGCGAAATCTATTTTAATAACTCCTGCAAGTATAGGAGCAAAAGTACGTACAATTGGTACAAAGCGCCCGAAAATCAGGGTTTTTCCACCGTGACGGTTATAAAAACTTTGGGTGGTGATAACATGCCGTTTTTTAAATAAGAAACTATCGTCGCGTGTAAAAAGTTTTGAACCTACATTTCTTCCGAAAAGATAACCGGCAATATTGCCAATAATTGCGGCAGCGCACATGCTGGCAATAAGTGTTACTATATTCACATTCAAAAGATGCGGTTTGGTGGCACAGGTAAGACCGGCAATGAATACCAGGCTGTCGCCGGGAAGAAAAAAACCAATAAAAAGACCGGTTTCGGCAAAAATCACAAAAAGCAACAGTGGCAAACCATACTGTACATAGGTATTGTGATCAAACAGATGTTTTATAAAATCCCAGACCTCCTGCACAATTAAAGTTTATACGCTAAAGTTATTCTTTAATTTGAGAATTGGCGGTATTGATCTCATAAATTTTTACAACACCCGCACGCGCTATCCAGTTATTAAAATTAAAGTGGAATAGAAAACCGGGTATACTGGTATATACGCAGGTTAGCGGTATTTTGGTTTGTCCAATATTATTTATTTCATCGTCGCAGGCAACCACCAGTATTTTTTCATATGTAGATTTCGTTCTTTTGTTTTTGCCATATGGTATACCCATGATCTTCATCAGTGTTTGCGTTAGCGGAATCATGGGTATTTCATGTTTGTTTGTTTGTATAGTACAAATAGAATCAAAAGTTGTATGTATGGCTGTAATGTAAGAAGACTTATAAAAATTTAGTGCGGCTTGTTCATCATATGGATTATACTTATTGCAAAACATAAGGGTTTTGGTGTTTCCGTATTGTTGATAAAGGAATTTTAATACAGGAGTGTAATCATCGGCTGGCTTAAAACAAAGGAAAAGCAGGAGGGAGGTATTGCAGAAAAGAAATATACCCCGCAAACCATATCTCATAGAAGAGTCAATGAACCGGAATAAGCGATTATTGGGTCCTTTTTCCTGAATACTCCGGTATACTAACATTACCACCAGTGGAATGAAATTGATAAGGGGGAAAAGAAAACGCAGTTCTTTATGGGGTACAAGAATATGAACGAACAAAAAAGGAACAAAAACGAAACTCAGCACATGCCGGGGCTGAAACACAAATAAAATGATAAACGCAGCAATAATGATGATGCTAAAAGGAGGAATAGCGTCGGTACAAACCTTTGTGAAATAGAACCAAACGGGCTGTGACCCAAATTGTTCGGACTTATGCAGCACTATATTCTGATAAATGTAATTCCAGGTAGTATTTACCCATTCGCCATAAAACCAGTAGTCACAAAGCAAGCCTATACCCCAGGCAAATAAAAATCCGGAAAAAAAAGTGCTTATCTGCCGGAAATGATTTTTGTAAATGAAAGCCATCCACAGCACTAATCCGCCCAACATAAACAGGCTTTGCATGCGCACTACGCAGGAAAGACCCAGCAATATACCTGCCACGAAATAGTGTTTGTAATTTACGGATCTGAGCACAACCGATAATCCTAAAATAAACAGTGAAGCCGAAATATTTTCGGAGGAATAACGGGCATGGAACCAGGGGATAAAACAATAAACGGCGCTTAAACCAAGTAAAAGCTGGTATTGGTGGTTGGTAAAAGAAGGACGAAATGTTTGAAGTAATTTATATAAGGCCAGAAGTCCGAGTAAAGCAGCAAATAAGCGCAGTACAAAGGCCTGTATAAAAGGATTATGAATAAAGGTAAGGGTTTTGATGATACCAAAGGCGAAAGCTATTTGTATAGCAGGGCGTATTTTCTCGTGAAACTCCCAGGGCATTTGCTGAGCTGTATTTACTCCGGTTTTGTATCCCGTAAATTCCAGTATCTGAAACTGTTCATCGGCATGATAACGACCAACACTGAACCAGGCAGCTGCAATATGCAGTATAAGGGCAAGTAGCAGGTATTTTCCATTACTTTCAACAGATGGAAAGAAAAAATAAGACTTATTGTTTATCTGTTTCGTTCTCAAAACCTACCGTAAGTTTATAATAAATAGTAATATAACCGGGGTTCTTCAGGTATAAGCCTTTCAACATATCGCTACTATTCTGATTCTCATGCTTATTTACAACATCGCTGACAGAGCAAATGTCTTCACTAACATACGCAACCTTTCGGCAATTGCTTCGGAGGCTAATGGCAAAGGTTCTGGCGTTTTCCAGTGCATTGTTTTTTGCCTGTTGCGATACGCTGCTTAAAGCCGAACTACGGTAGTAAATGGTTTTTATATTTTTGAGACCAGCGTTGTGCATTTGCCATAACACTGCGTGAAGTTTGGCTATTTTTTTAACAGTAATATAAAATTGTTTTTTGAAGATAACCGAATCACCCTTGAAATCTACCAGCGGAAAGGACTCGTAGCTTATATCACCGGTGTTTGCCGATTTCAACTTTTGAAACTCAATTTCAATATCCTGAAAAACAAGGTTGTTTTGCAGCGCCCCCCAATCCAGATTTTTCATATTTACTTCTGTTTCAAATACAATTACAGTATAATCGGGCAACACCTGTGCGCTTCCTTCGCCGGTAACATAAAACAGGTGTGGGTTAAGAGCAGGTTTTGTAACTGTATTGCTTTGCGAAAAAACAGGACAAATACTACCAAAATAAAAAATAACGATCAGAGCTTTCAGCAGGAATTTATGAGTCATAAACTGGATGGTTAAAGGTTTATACGGGAGTTCAAAAAAATACAAAAAACAGGCCGTAAAAATCAGCGATAGGTTTCGTTTTGTTGGTTAAGGTTTTGTTGGCCTTTCACAGCCCTGCGGTATGCGCCGGAAAAATAGAGTTCCAGGCGGAGGCCATAAATGCTTTGTGCCCTATTAAAGTCGGCAAAGAAGGAAAGACCAATACCCAAGTCGTATTTGAATTTATAGGTGGTTTGTACACAAGCATAAAAACCCGGTTCTTTAACAATGCTAAAGTGAACAATACTGTCTTCATATGAACGATTCATGGAAGAGTAAGAGCCACCAAGATAGCCAGCTATATTGGCTTTGTTCATTTCAAAGCGTTTACCGAAACACAGATGTGCCTGAAGGTGACTGTAGCTGCCAAAATGATCACCTCCCAGCATAACGCCGGTTTGAAAACGATAATGTTTTAAATGAAAATTAAAATCGGCAGCGCCATTAAATTGGTTGCCGGAAACATAGCTGTTGTGTGCTTTGCCGGCACCAATGGTCAGGTAATTGTTATGTACCCGATAGCGCTTGCCGTCGTATGTTATTTCCTTTTTCGGATCATAATTATCGCCGCTGCTTTGTGCCCGCGATACCGATATACAGAGGGAAAGTGCGATTAGTGATGGGGTTATTTTTAACACGTTACGAAGATAAATAAAAATAGCGGGCAGCTACCCGCTACGTTATAAGTGTAAAGGTTTATTCAATAACTGGTTATACCAATGTTAAGGAGAAATCGTACAAAACGATTTCTCCTTAACATTGGAATTATTTCATAGCACCAATCATATCTTCGGGGCGCACCCATTGGTCGAATTGTTCGTTGGTTAGCAGACCGAGTTCGAGGGCTGCCTCACGAAGCGTTTTGTTCTCTTTATGTGCTTTTTTGGCAATTTTAGCGGAATTTTCGTAACCAATATGCGTATTAAGGGCAGTTACGAGCATCAGCGAGTTTTCGAGGTGTTGTTTTATTACAGGCAGATTGGCTTCAATACCATTGGCGCATTTTTCGGTGAAGGAAACACAGGCATCGCCAATTAAGCGGGCCGATTGCAATACGTTAGCGGCAATAAGGGGTTTAAATACGTTGAGTTCGAAATGACCAGTGCTGCCGCCTATGGATACAGCCACATCATTACCGATGACCTGGGCGCAGACCATGGTAAGGGCTTCGGGCTGGGTAGGGTTTACTTTGCCGGGCATGATGGAAGAGCCGGGTTCATTATCGGGAATAACAATTTCTCCAATACCGCAACGTGGCCCGGAGCTTAGCATACGCACATCATTGGCTATTTTCATCAGCGCCACCGCAGAGCGTTTTAGCGCCCCGGAAAGCTCTACCATGGCATCGTGGGCAGCCAGCGCTTCAAATTTATTGGGAGCTGTAACAAAGGGAAGTCCGGTAAGTTCGGCTATTTTTTTAGCCACCAGCACATCGTAACCTTTTGGGGTGTTGAGTCCGGTACCTACGGCGGTTCCACCCAGGGCCAGTTCTTTTACGGCTTCCAGTGCGTTTTTAAGCGCACGTATGCTCATGTTGATTTGTTGTACGTAACCGGAAAACTCCTGCCCTAATGTAAGCGGAGTAGCGTCCATAAAGTGGGTACGTCCGGTTTTTACAATGGTTTTAAATTCTTCCGCTTTTTTAGCCAGTGCATTGCGCAGTTTTTCCATGCCGGGTATGGTAATGGAAGCTACTTGTTTATACGCAGCAATGTGCATGGCGGTAGGGTAGGTGTCGTTACTGGACTGCGATTTGTTTACATCGTCGTTGGGGTGAAGTACCTTTTTTTCGTCGGAGAGTTTGCCCCCGTTAATTACGTGGGCACGGTAGGCAATTACCTCGTTGGCGTTCATGTTGCTTTGAGTACCCGATCCGGTTTGCCAGATAACGAGCGGGAACTGATCGTCGAGTTTAGCAGCAATGATTTCATCGCAGGTTTTGGCAATCAAATCGCACTTATCTTTACTAAGCACACCAAGTTCGTTATTGGCCATAGCAGCTGCCTTTTTAAGGTAACCAAAAGCATAGATGATTTCCTTTGGCATGGATGCTTCGGGTCCTATTTTAAAATTGTTGCGACTTCTTTCTGTTTGAGCACCCCAGTATTTATCGGCAGGTACTTTTACCTCGCCCATGGTGTCTTTTTCAATCCGGTATTCCATATGAAATGTATTGTTTGTTGTAAGCGTTGTAGACATGGCTATTGTTTTATGAAGCTTCTAATTTAGCGATTATTTGCAATAGTTTTCAGGCTTTTCGTCCCGGATTATCCGCCAGAAATGCTTTCCATCCACTATACGATTGTTTACCTGTTCCTGATCTGCCGGGCTTACTTTGAAAATAATGACATACAGCTGCGCCGAGGGCATCGGTAGCGTCCAGATAATCGTGCAGGGCATCTACCTGAAGCAGCGATTGTAACATGGCTGCTACCTGCTCTTTGGCGGCGTTTCCGTTTCCGGTAATGCTTTGTTTGATTTTCTTTGGTGAATATTCAAATACAGGAATGTTTTTGTTAAGTGCAGCGGCAATGGCCACGCCCTGTGCGCGCCCAAGCTTTAGCATGGATTGCACGTTTTTTCCGAAGAAGGGCGCTTCAATGGCCAGCTCGTCGGGCTGGTGTTCTTCAATAATACGACTTATTTGCTCAAAGATAATCTTCAGCCTCAGAGCGTGGTTCTCGTTATTGCTAAGACGTATAATATCGCAGTGCAGAAAATGCAAGAGGTTGCCTTTAATGTGAACGAGGCCATAACCCATTACAACGGTTCCGGGATCTATTCCTAAAATTATGCGATCTGTGGTGGCCAAATTGTTAGACAAAGGTAGGGTTTTAGTTTGGAGTTCTATGGGGTGTATGTATTGCTGATTTAAAGTTCTATTTCATTTATGGCTTTCAACACAGGGCACAGGGAGATAAGTGAGTTTCACAGAGGGTTCTCCGCATAAAGCACCACACAAAGTACAATATACAACATACATTTATAGCTTTTGACTCATTCCTAACGGCTTTTTAACACAGCGCAGAGGGAGTTTCACAAGGGCGATGAATAGTTCTTTCGAAGCCTTGGCTTTTAACGCTTTACTTTCTACTTTTAACTTCTCGTATGCCAGGAAAAAAGACCTTTTCGCTCTTACTCAAAATAATTGTTGGTATTGCCAGTTTCTGGTTTATTTATTACAAGTTAGAACCTCAGCTTAGTTACGAAAATACTGAGGCCTTAAAGAAGGGTTTTTCTATTAGTAGCAATCAGTTACTGCTGGGGTTGTGTTTGCTGCTAATGCCGTTAAACTGGGGTATTGAAATATATAAATGGCAATTGATAACGCGGGGTATTGAACAGGTAAATTATGTCAAGGCTTTGCGTTCGGTATTATGTGGATTGTGTTTGGGCAATCTTACTCCGGGTCGTATTGGGGAATTCGCCGGACGCATTTTGTTTTTTAAACCCTCGAATCGCGGGGCTATAGCGGTTACTCATTTTGTTTGTGGACTAACACAATTGATGACCACAGTAAGTATAGGTTTGCTGGCTTTATTGGTGCTTAGGGAAAATGCCAACGATTTTGACAATTATTGGATAGTATTAGTGGCCTGTGTAATGTTTTTTATATTGCTTTCGTTGCTTGTGCTGCGGATTAATAGTATTTATCATTGGTTATCCGGGCGCCGTTTTATGCGCCGTTTTCAGTTGGGGGGGGGTCAGTATGCCCCGCGGATCATGGGGCAGTTGATGTTATTGTCCTTATTGCGGTATATGGTTTTCAGCAGTCAGTATTACATTTTGCTTTACGCCAATGGTGCAAGTGGAGATGTTTTGCAACTTTATGCAGCAATTGCGGTTTCTTTTATGCTAATGAGCAGCATACCCATGATTAGTTTTATTGAGGTAGCTATACGTGGTGCTATTGCTTTGCTGTTATTTGGGTCTTTTGGTGCGGGCAGTTTGCAACTGTTGCTGGCCTCTACTTTATTATGGCTGATTAATATAATTATTCCTTCACTATTCGGGTATTTTATTTTTGTGAGCAGAAAATCGTGGAATGAGACAAAGGAGGAAACAGCATGATGGGTTGTCTGGTTATATGTGCCTTTATTACTATACTTTATACATGGAACATAGTGCGTTTTATGTTAAACGCTTTCGGGCAAGTGGTGTCAACGAACAAGGCTTCGCAAACTAAAGTTACTGTGTTGGTGGCTGCCCGCAATGAGGAGACAAATATAGCCAGGTGTATAGCTGCTCTGGGCGCGCAAGATTATCCGGCTACTTTACTGGAAATAATGGTGGTAGATGATGCCTCGGAGGATAATACGGTTGAGTGCGCAAGAAAAGCACTGGAGGAAGGTGGAAAGAATCATAATGTAATGGAATTAAAAAACACCTCGTTACGGGGAAAGAAAGCAGCCATTGAATATGGCGTAGATAGAGCCTGGGGAGAACTGGTTGTATGTATGGATGCAGATTCTTTTCCGGATTCTTCCGATTGGTTAATGAATTATGTTCTGGCTTATGAGCAATCAGGAGCAGTGTTGCTGGCCGGGCCTGTAGCTTTTGATAAAGGCACAGGACTTTTACACACCCTTCAGCAATTGGAGTTATTGACCTTGAATTTAGTGAGCGCTGGCGCTGTGGGTCTAAAAAGACCCCTGATGTGCAGCGGAACCAATATGGCCTTTAATCGGGAGGCTTTTTTGAAATGCGGTGGTTATGAAGGAAACCGGGAAGTGGCCTCGGGCGACGATATTTTTTTGCTGAACAAGCTATGGCTTATGTATCCGGGTAAGATAAGTTATTTGAATAATAGGAATCAGCTTGTATTAACACATGCCCATGAGGGCTTAAAGGCTATTCTGCAACAGCGTTTGCGGTGGGCAGGAAAATTCAGGAATAATAAGAATGCGTTTAATTTTTATATAGGATTGCTTACTTTTTTTTCAGCGTTTACAGTAGTAGTGGCACCTTTTTTCGCTCATAATAGCTCGCAATTGGGCAAATATTTATGGCCAATAGTCGGAGTAAAGATTTTTATTGATATTTTGTTATTAATTTTAGCGGCGGTATTTTACGGCCAAAGGCGTATTTTATGGGGTCTGCCGGTGTTTATCATCATCAACCCTTTGTATGTTTGCCTTACCGCCCTAGGAGGATTATTCGTTCAGCCGATTTGGAAAGGCCGTAAAGTATAATGTTTTGACAGAAAAGGCGATTGAAAAACAAAGAGGATATTTCCAGATCTTTATCGTATTATGCGTGGAAGCGCTTTAAGCGGAATAAGCTGGCTATGTTCGGATTGTTTATTATTGCCACAACGGTGGTCATATTTATTCTGGGCTACCTCATTACTCCAGATTCTACCCCTAATTGCAACGATCAGAAACCCGAACTTCAGATTAAAGCACCGGGCTTTAGTATTAAAATGCTGAAAGTAAGGAAAAATGAACAATCGTATAAGGTCAATTTTTTTTCCAGGATGTTGTTCGGCGAGGAGAGCGATTATACGTATATCGCGCTTTATGATTACACTTTTTCAGGAAACGATATTGTGGTTGAAGAATATACAGGTAATGAGCCTAACCGGGGCACCAAAGTACGGCATAACCTGGCTGATGTGGTGTATGACATTAATTATAATTTTCCAATAAAAAATGATGAGGTAAATGGTATTATTGAATTTTACAAGTATAGTACCAGTGAAAAGGTAAAGGTGAAGGCAAAGGAGCTGAAGGCTGAAATAGAAAAGAACCACATTATTACTAAAAAATTCATTTTGGGTACAGATCGTGCAGGCCGCGACTTATTAAGTCGTATGTTGATAGGGGCACGTGTTTCATTGAGCGTTGGATTTATTGCGGTTTTTATTTCCTTGTTTCTGGGAGTGTTATTGGGTTCGCTGGCCGGCTATTTCAGAGCCTGGGTGGATGAGTTAATCATGTGGTTTATTAATGTGGTGTGGAGTATACCTACTTTGCTACTGGTTATTGCTATTACCCTTGTACTGGGCAAGGGTTTCTGGCAGGTGTTTCTGGCGGTAGGACTTACCATGTGGGTAGAAGTAGCCCGTATTGTGCGGGGGCAGGTGTTGTCGCTGCGTGAAAAAGAATTTATTGAAGCCGGAAGGGCGCTTGGTTTCAAGAATATACGCCTGATTATGGGACATGTTCTACCGAATGTGATGGGACCAGTAATAGTTATTGCAGCTTCGAATTTTGCTACAGCTATATTAACAGAGGCTAGTTTGAGCTTTTTGGGTATTGGCGCTCAGCCCCCTATTGCCAGTTGGGGCAAAATGATTAATGACCATCGGGCGTTTATATTTACTCCGGATGCTTTTTATTTAGCCTTTACTCCGGGTATTGCTATTATGCTGCTGGTGCTGGCCTTCATGCTGGTCGGTAATGGCCTGCGCGATGCCATAGATACCAAATCGATCGATGATAAGGCTCTGCTGGGAAGTTGAAGGTATAGAGCTGTTGGAGCGTGGGATTATACCAGCGTAATACCCGAAAGAAGTTGGAACGCCAATTAAAAAAGGTCTACCCGGTCTTGGTATAAAACTCCTTCAGGTAGAATGGTTCGAAGTAGGCGGTGTCTTCAAACTGTTTATTCTGGTAGGCCTCATAGGCTAATGGAGCCATGTATTTAGAAGATGGATAGATGTCTTCAATAAAGCGGGTCTGTGGAAGTTGCTGCAAAAGGTATTCGCATTTGCTCATGCCTTCTCCAAAAAAATATACCGGCACCTCTTTTTCAAAATCTCGAATACTGGTTTCATTAATGATTTTTGCTTCAGTAAGCACGTGGTCGTTAAGCTTCCCGTCGTATATGGCGCAGTATACTTCCATGCGCCTTGCGTCGAGCATAGGGCAGTATAAGGCTTGAATATCGTTGGCTTGAACCAGAGCCATAGCGGCCATATTTTTAAGGGTATTGATGGCGATAAGAGGAATACGCAGACCGTAACACAGACCTTTGGCTGTACTGGCACCAATGCGTAAGCCGGTATAACTACCAGGGCCCTTGCTGAGGGCAATGGCCTTGAGTTGCTGAAGGTTCAGGTTATTCGCTACAAAAAGCTCCTTGATAAATACATGAAGGTTTTCGGCATGCGTAAAGCCGTTGTTGATTTCTTTGATGGCAACTATTTCCGGGCCGCTTGCAATGCTAACCGAACAAACGGTCGTAGCGGTTTCGATATTCAGTATCAAAGGGGAATTCATGCGGTTTTAATTAGGATGCGGCTAATGTAGTGCATTCCGGGCAAAAGGCAAGCGAAATTATTTGTCAGTTTGTAATAGAATTCAAACAGGCTCTTAGTATTTAGGGTATCTGAAAAGAAGCGTTTTGGAGATGAAATGTTGTTTCATCTATTTAAAAATGCTAAATACGTGGATAAAAAAGAAGAAGAATGTTTTTTGGCGGCATTGAAAAAAAGCGGAAAAAATTTTTTTACTTAAAAAAATTACCGCACCTTTGTGCACCTTTATGATGAGCACAGGCACGATAAAATGTATTAAGATGCACTTCGGCAGCGGAAGGGCGTAGCAACATTTTATACGTAACAAAAATATGCAAAAGCCTTTCCGCACCCGGAAGGGCTTTTTTATTTGAAGTATAATTTAAATTAAAACAACAACACACAATGAAAGTAGCAGTAGTAGGCGCCACAGGTTTAGTAGGCACAGCCATGTTAAAGGTTCTGGAAGAACGCAGTTTCCCGGTAGATGAGTTAATTCCCGTTGCTTCTGAAAGGTCGGTAGGAAAAGAAATTTCTTTTAAGGGTAAAACTTATAAGGTACATAGCATGACGGATGCTATTGCTAAAAAACCGCAAATAGCCTTGTTTTCTGCAGGAGGTAGTACTTCTCTTGAGTGGGCTCCTAAATTTGCTGAAGCTGGTATTACAGTTATTGATAATTCCTCAGCCTGGCGTATGGATCCAGATAAAAAGCTGGTTGTACCAGAAATCAATGCCCACACACTTACCCCAAACGACAAAATTATTGCCAATCCTAATTGTTCTACTATTCAGATGGTAGTGGTACTTAACCCCCTGCATAAAAAATATGGTATTAAGCGGGTGGTAGTAAGCACCTATCAGTCGGTTACCGGCACAGGTGTAAAAGCAGTTAATCAGCTGATGAACGAACGCAAAGGCCAGCAGGGGGAAATGGCGTATAAATACCCTATCGACCTTAATGTTATTCCGCAAATAGATGTGTTTCTGGATAATGGTTATACCAAGGAAGAGATGAAAATGGTGAATGAAACTAAAAAAATAATGGGCGACGATAAGATCCGTGTTACTTCTACAACCGTGCGTATACCGGTAATGGGTGGGCACAGTGAGGCTGTGAACATTGAGTTTGAGAGCGATTTCGATCTCAGCGGGGTACACCAGCTTTTGAAAAATTCTCCCGGGGTAGTTGTGGAAGATGACATTAAAAATCAGATATATCCTATGCCTATGAGTGCACATAACCGCGATGAAGTGTTTGTGGGTCGTATACGCCGCGACGAATCGCAGGCCAATAGCCTTAATTTATGGATAGTGGCCGATAACCTGCGCAAAGGTGCTGCCACCAATGCTGTTCAGATAGCTGAATACCTCGCTGCCAAAAACCTGGTAAAGCAAACTGTTATGGCATAACCTGGTGAGATGTAATACCGTTCAGAAATAGATATCAGGCCAGGCGACTGAAAGGAAAATGGATCCGAACATATTTATCCATCGGCATTTGTAATACGAAAATCACGGCGGAAAGACCGTGATTTTTCATTTAGAGGCAAAAAAAATCCCGCCGGGAGGCAGGACTTAAAAAAGCACTAAAACTTTTTATTATGAAACACTAACTAAAACCTGAGCCAAAGATAAGGTGCTTTGGAGGCGTTGAAAAATCTATTCGATGAGTTGTTGTTAAAAAAAGTTAAACGGGTCAGAAGCATATTTCTTCTACTACCTTTGTAATATTGTGTTTCGGCAGAACGTTAGCATAGTATCGGTTTTAGTGAGTTTATCGCTGTTGGCGCTTATTGCAGTGCAGATATTCTGGGTTAGGAATGCCATAAGTCTCAAGGAAGAGGAGTTCATACGCACCGTTAATGATGCGCTGAACAATGTAGCCTATAAACTCGAAAAAACGTCTACCGCAGCAAAAATCAAAAAGAATATTCGTTTCAAAAAGCAAGGTATTCGTACTTACCCTGGTTATATACGCGATTACCTAAGCACCGACTCGGCCAAACGAAAAATAAACAATGTGTTTGAACGCGATAAGGTAAATATTAAAGTATATGAAGAACTGACTACCGATTCCAATGGCATTATTACCCGATCGTCGGGAGAAAATACCTTTACCGCTGATTCGTTGGGTGATAAGGACGATATGTTTTCACCCATAGAACCTGTGATGGTAAGCAACGATGCCGACAAAATAAAAATGGAACTTTTGCAGCAACGTACCGAGATGGTGAACGATTTGTTTGAGGAACTGGTGAGTATTAATATTTACAAAGATTACAAACCACATGTTGATACCTCGCTGGTTGACTCACTGCTGAAAGATGAACTCCGGAATCAGGGTATTAATACTGTTTTCCTGTACAAAGTAAATTCAAATGCCGGTGGCAGCTTAAAAGATTTTGTCAAGGCTGCTATGGAATGTGATTCTACCAATTGTTATTTTAAAGTGAATCTGGCGCCCAACAACACTTTCATAAAACCGTACTACCTTTCCGTTTTTTTCCCCAATCAGAAGAACTATCTGCTGCAAACCCTATGGCTTATGCTTTCCGTTTCGGCCTTAATTATTCTCATTCTTATCGCTTCTTTTTATTATACCATTTCCGTTATTCAGAAACAGAAGAAATTGTCAGTAATTAAAAATGACTTTATCAGTAACATGACCCATGAGTTTAAAACACCTATTTCTACCATATCGCTGGCTACAGAAATGCTGAACGATGAAACAGTGACCAAGACACCTGAAAAAACGACGCGTTTTGTTCATATGATTAAGGATGAAAACAAACGACTGAGTGTTTTGGTGGAACGTATTCTTCAAACGGCTATTCTGGACAAAGGGGAGTTCAAGCTAAAAAAATCAGAATTCGACATGCATGATATTATTAGTCAGGCAGCACGAAATATTCAGCTTCAGGTTGAAAAGAGTGGTGGAACGATAGAGACCAGGCTTGATGCTAAACGCAGCCTTGTTTGTGCCGACAGGATACACATAACCAACATTGTGTTTAACCTGATTGATAATGCGATTAAGTACTCCGGAGAAATTCCTGAAATCAGCCTGAAAACTTATGACACGGAAGAGGGTATTTTCTTCTTGGTGTCGGATAAAGGATTAGGTATTAGCAGGGAAAACCAGAAGAAAATCTTTGAGAAGTTTTACCGTGTGCCTACCGGAAATGTGCATAATATTAAGGGATTTGGGCTGGGGCTTAGTTATGTTAAGGCTATTGTAAACAAACACGGGGGCGACATCAGTGTAGAGAGTGAACTAAACAAGGGTAGTACTTTTAAAGTGTTTCTTCCATTTAAAACCACGTAATTTTTTAAAACCATAAACTATGAGTACCGATAAGCTAAATATTTTGCTGGTGGAAGATGATCCTAACCTGGGCTTGCTGTTGCAGGAATACCTTACGGCTAAAAATTTTGAGGTAAAACTGGCTACAGATGGAAAACAGGGTTTCAAGGCTTTTTGTAAATATACTTTTGATTTGTGCCTGCTGGATGTAATGATGCCGGTAAAGGATGGATTTACGCTTGCCCGTGAAATCAGGGTAAATAACAGCTATATCCCCATTATTTTTCTTACTGCCAAATCGATGAAAGAAGATACGCTGGAGGGCTTTAATGCAGGAGCCGATGATTACATAACCAAGCCTTTTAGTATGGAAGAGTTGCTGGTGCGTATTCAGGCCGTGCTGAGGCGTTCGGGAAAACAATTGGCCGATAACTCCGGGCAAACGGAGTTTGAAATTGGTGCGTATAAGTTCAACTCAGAGAAACAGCAATTGGATTACCATGGTACATTGCATAAATTAACTACCAAGGAGGCTGCTTTATTGCGTTTGTTGTGCCTGCACCGCACTGACATTCTGGATCGGAATTTTGCATTAAAATCTATTTGGCGCGATGATAATTATTTTAATGCCCGCAGCATGGATGTGTATATTGCCAAGCTTCGGAAATCTTTGAAGGATGACCCCAAGGTGGAAATTATCAATGTGCATGGCAAAGGATTTAAGTTATTGGTGAATAGTTAGTCTTCTGTATTTTTTTCGAAGCCTTTGTTTCCCTGAATCCCACCGGTGTGTATGGCTATAATTACGGAACCGGGCTTAAAATACTTTTTTTTGATAAGGTCAAAAATACCGTACATCATTTTGGCGGTATACACGTAGTCGAGTTCTATGCCATGTATTTCTTCCATGATTTTTTTAAAGTGTACCAATTCGTCATTTATTTTACCATAACCTCCAAAAGCATAATCGCAAGTAATGGAAAAGGCTGAAACAGAGGTTTGTGGTTTTAACGAGTAGTGGTTATGATATTCGTTTATGAGTTGCTGCACCTTTTTTTCCAGAAACTCCCCTTTTTGCAGACTGCTGAATCCAAGAGCTTTTTCATTTTCTTTTAAGGATGCGCTTATTCCGGCCAGAGTGCCACCGGTGCCTACCGGACAGCAGATATAGTCAAAAGCCATATTGATATAATTCCTGATTTCGGTACAGCCTTTTACAGCAAAGACATTGGAACCTCCTTCTGGTATAAGATAAAACTCGCCAAAAAGCTCCCGGAGATTATTAACAAATTCTTTTTTGTCTTTTATACGGTAATTTTCGCGTGATATGAAATGCAGTTGCATATTATTGTACAGAGCTGCTTTTAATGTGGGGTTGAGTTCACGCTCTTCTTCGCCACGGATAATACCGATGGTTCTGAAATCGTTTTCTTTACCCGATGCGGCTGTTGCAGCAATATGATTGGAATAAGCTCCGCCAAATGTCAGCAACGTATCGTGCTCAAGGCGCCCAGCTTCGGCTATATTGTATTTGAGTTTAAAAAACTTATTACCTCCCGTTACGGGGTCTAAAAGGTCGGTACGTAATAAGTAAAGCTGAACGTCTTGGCTTACTAAATCAATCGGCTGTAATAACATAGCGGTTAGAGGTGAAATAATAGAGAATTACTGAGCTTTTTGGGTAAAATAGAAAGTAATACCGTTTGCATTAATATAATGGTCCAATTCCATTTCACTACATTGCACCATAACATTAATAGCAACGGCATTTACCACTGTAAATATTTTATTTGGATTGGGCCAAATAAAATATAACATTGGTATAAGTGGGTGGAAGATGGTTTTGATTAGTGATTGTTTCCAGCAGCAACAGGTCATCGTAAAACAAAATTATACTTTTTGCCAGAACCGCTAAAAAAAAGAATGTGTTGTAAATTAGCTCCCTCTTCTCGACCACAAACCTATGCTTAAGAAAATCAACAATTTAAAAGTGTTTCCGCATTTGTTTTGTCAGTAAAATAATTTTTATAACAATTCACATCTGTATCAGAAGGGCAGTATATAAAGTCATGATATAGTCAGTTCCGGTATTTTTGGAATGAAGGAGAGAAGATGTCGTTGTATGGAAATATGACAAAGGAAGTGAAAGTGAAGTTAGTATAAGATTTATTTGCTCTCTTTGAAGAGTTTATCCTTGTCGGTTACTTTTACTTTATCGCCATCCTTAAGTTTTTTGGAAACGGCCGTATAAGGTCCGGAAACAACCTGATCTTTTTCGCTAAGTCCTGCCAGTATTTGGATAAAGTCGCTGTTTTGTATACCGGTTTTAACTATTACTTTTCTGGCTTTTCCGTCGGCAACAAGAAACACTAATTCTTCTCTTTTCTTTTCGGCTTTTCGGATATTTTCTTCTTTATCGTTTTTCACTACAAGGTCGCTGTTTTCTTCCTCGGCGTTTTTATCTTTTTGTTTGTTTTCAAGGGAGTCGACGCGGGTGGTTACGGATTGTATGGGGACGGAAAGAACGTTAAGTGCACGTTGGGTTTGTATTTCCACAGTGGCGCTCATACCGGGGCGAAAGGGGGCGGGGTTGTTAGGGTTGATCAGATCTTTGTAGGACTCCTGCAGGATGCGGATCTTAACCACGAAATTGGTTACCTGGTCGCTGGCACCCAATGCGGCAGTGGTGTTGGCGCTATTGGCCACTTCGGTAACGATGCCTTTAAATTGCCGGTTGTTGTAGGCATCTACTTCTATGAGGGTTGTGTCGTGACGTTTCACACGAACGATGTCGTTCTCGTTCACTTCTACGCTTACTTCCATTTCGTTGAGGTTGGCCAGACGCATAATTTCTGTTCCCTGCATACTATTTACGCCCAATACGCGTTCACCAGCTTCTACATTGAGTTTAGATACGGTTCCTTCCACAGGGGCATAGATCATGGTTTTGTGCAGGTTTTCGCTGGCTTCTTTCAGGGAAGCTTCGGAGCTATTGATGCCGAACTCGGCGCTTTTTACAGTTTCTTCTGCAGCTTTAACCTGAGCTTTTGCGCCTTCATATTGAGCTTTTGCACCATCGAATTCCTGTTGTGAAATAGCATTTTGATCGAATAGTTTTTTATTGCGGTTGTAGGTGGCTTCAGAGTTGGCAAGGTTGGCTCTGGCCTGATCGAGTTGCGCGCGGGTGTTTTGCAGGTTGGCTTTAGAGCTATTTACACTGGCGTTTACCCGTTCAAGAGCCGATTCGTAAATGTCGGGTTTGATACGGCAGAGCAGATCGCCCTTTTTTACACGATCGCCTTCTTTTACGAGTAGCTCTACTATTTCTCCGGAAACATCGGATGATATTTTTACTTCTACCTCGGGCTGAATTTTCCCATTGGCGCTAACGGTTTCGATAATGGTGCGTTTTTGCGGATGTTCAGCACTAACAAGTACGGAGGAATCGTTGCCACAGCTTTTCAGCAGCATGGCTATAATAAGTATAAATATACCGGCAGCTAATATAATGGTGATGCGTTTCATGTTTATAAAGGGTATTAGAAAGGCATTAGAAGGTTAGTGGCTTTCCCTGGTAGAAGTCGAGTACTTTAATTTTAAAGATGTAATCGAATTTGGCGTTGAGCATATCGGCCTGTGATTTCAGAAGACGATTTTTCGCAGTATTAAAATCGAAAGAACTAATAGCGCCCACGTTGAATTTTTGCTGGGTGTAATTAAAGGATTCTTGTGCGGCAGCATTGGCTGTTTTGGCGGCAGCTAATTTGTTGAGGGAAGCTTGCGCATCGGCATAGGCCTGTGCTATGGTTTTGTAGAGTTGCTGCCGGCGCAGGTCGAAGGTGTAGCGGGAATTAAGCATTTGTAATTTGGCGGTTTTAATGGAGGAATAGGTTTGCAGCCCATTGAATAGAGGCACGGAAAGGGTAAATCCGAGGCTCTTGTTAATATTGTCTTTAAACTGGTCGGCAAAGGCTTTCTTGCGTGTAATAATGTCGTAGCTGGGGGCGTAAACGGTGTCGAAGGCAGAAGTAATGCCTATGGGATTAAGGCCGGCATATTGCGTTGATACAACTTCTTTGGCGAGCCCTGAAAAACCGGTTCCGATTGAACCACCAAAGGAGAGTGTGGGGCTAATTCGGCCACGCGCTACGGCCAAGCCTTTTTCTGAGGCCATCATGCCGTATTCGGCGCTTTTTATGTTGTGTTGGTTTTTAAGTGCGGTTTGGTAAATGTCGGATACATTTAGGTTTAGGAGGTTAGTTCCGGCGGCGTCAAGATCGGGTTTTTCTATGTCAAAATTATTAAGTGAATCGAGGTTGAGGAGTTGTTTTAATCCAAGCAAGGAGAGGTTGTAGTTGTTTTGTGTGGAGGTAAAAGTGTACTCATCGTTGGCGAGCTGGGCTTTTACGTCGTATACAACGCTTTTGGCAACACTACCTGCATCGGCCATTTTTTCAGTTCTTTCGAGTTGTTCTTTACTTATTTTAACCTGAAACTGAGCCACACTCATGAGTTCTTTGTTGTAAACTACCTGCAGGAAAGAGGTAGCAACATTAAGTGCGAGGTCGTTTTTTTGTTGTTCAAATGTTTCGCGACTGGCCAGACTGGCGTACTGGTTTTGTTTGATGTTGTTGTACTGGCTAAGGCCACTCCAGAGGGTAATTTGCGTGGACAGGTAAAAGTTTTGGGAAAGGATGTTGCTATTGGCAAAGGTATTGGTGTAACGGTCTATAGTACGGCCAATGTTATAGGTGTGGTTAGCGCCGCCATTTAGTGAGGGTAGTATTGCGGCTTTGCTTTGTATGTAATTAATCTCGTTAATTTCCGTATTGATTTCTGCCTGTTTCAGACTGATGTTGTTTTTAAGGGCATGATCGATACATTGTTGCAGGTTCCAGTTGTTTTGCGCCCGGAGTAGGGGCATTAACAAGCTGAAAAAGATGAGAAGGCAGAATTTATGCATAGCCAAAATGAGTATAACTGCAAAATTAGCAAGAATAACGGGCGGGAAACAAACTTTACAAATTCGGGTCAATTCAGGGCTGAATGGTGGAGTGGCATAAGGAAATGGCAGGGCTGTAAATAAAAAAGGAGGCTGACCGGCCTCCTTTTTATGCGCTATATTTTTTATTTGCTTACCTGAACGAAGCTACTGTGTGTGGTTTTGTCTGCAAACTTTAGTATATAGTAATAGGTACCATCACTTACATCGGGTATCCAATTATTGGGGTAGTTGTCGCTCTCGTATATTTTGTTACCCCATCGGTTGTACACCCACAGAGCGGTATTGGGGTATTTGTCGAGGTTGGCAAAATACAGTGCGTCGTTTTTACCATCGTGGTTGGGAGTGATGATGTTGGGGTAAATAACGGTACAGTCTTCTACATGTATGTGCAGGGTGTCGGTATCAAATTGTCCGCATTTGTTGGTAACTACTAAAGCATAATTGCCTGGAATGGTAGGATAGGTAAGTTCGGCCATTAATGGATTGAGCTGATGCACACTGTCATTGCCCGATATGGTATTCCAGGTATAGGTGTTGTTTATGCCGCCCGTAACGTTGGTGGGTATTTCTACCAAACGGCCTATGCAGGCATTTACCGGAAGAAGGTCTTGCAACAGGGGCGGATTGTTAAGTACGGTTATATAAATGGAATCTTTAATGTGCTTATTGCAGGCATCTGTTACATTAGCTATATACCAGGCATTGGAAAGAGGCGTTACGGTAAGTGCTTGCGTATTACCGGCATTTGTGCCGTTTGTTGTCCAGGAGAAAGCGTAGCTTGGTACGCCCTCGTTAACTGTCATACCTATATGTGCGCTTTGCCCAATGCAAATAGTAGTATCATTAGTGGATTGAGTGCTTAGCGGTGTATAGTCTTTTATATGTAAATCGAAACTAATTACCACTTGTATTCCGCATATAGTCACATTGTTAAGGGAAAGGGTAAGACTTTCCAAGGGTTCGGCAAGGCCATCGTTAAGGGCAGTGATGTTGATCCAAACAGAATCCTGACCGGCAGGAAACACAATAGAATCGGGCAGTGCAGGAGTATAATCTACCCCATTGGTAGCAGTACCGCTAATAGTGTAGTGATAGGTTATCGGGTTTGCAGTCTGGGTTTGCGGGCGAACGAAATAGAGGATAGTAGTGCCACAGTCTTCGGTAATTACTGAATCGGCAATGCTGGCGGTAATGGTAACCGGAGGCTGACTGGTGAAACTACCGGCTTCCAGGAATACTCCAGAGTCATAAGATTTGTCATTAACATCGGCAATGGCCAGCTTAATGTGGTAAGTTTGGCCACAGGTTACCGGATAAATAGCTGTTAGCGCGTTTGTTATACCATCATATACAACATCAACACCACTGTCAAAATTATCGTCGTAATAAGCACAGTAATTGCAGGGGCCTGCGGAAGCTGCAGTAGAATAACCGTTATTTACTGAGTTGATGGTAACTGGCGTGTTTGTTCCGGGTATAAGGGCAATATTGACTTTAGGCAGGGGGGTGCTTACGCCACTGAGGAAAAAACCAAACACGTCATTAAAAGGAGAATTAACATAGTCATTATACTCTTCTGAACCAAATCTGTATCTGAATTTTACGGTATCAGACAGTGGAATAAAATCGAACTCCAGTACGGCTGCATCATTTGTAGTAGCTCCGCTACCCAGTTGTTGTAGCAATGTATCAAGGTCAGGATCGCCGGCTACGTTTTGAGCAATATTCTGAAAGTTAGTATAAGGTCCGCCTGGGCCACCTTGATTGTTGCCCGCGTTGGTTAGGCAGGAGCCGGTGGTAAGGTATATACCGGAAGAAAAGCCCAGATTGGTGGATGGTGTGGCGTTAAATTTGGCAATACCGTTCACATAACCCGTATAAGTAACATTGGATGCAGTAACTCCGCTTCCCAGTAGTACGTTTTGCACCATTTGGGCGGGCGTAATTGTATTGTCCGTAGTTATTTGTGCTTCGGCCGCATTCCGGAAACTGAGCAGTGTAACAAAGAATAAGAACCTTTTTTTCATACGTATTTGGTTGTTGTATGAAATATTATAATTAAAGATGGGGGCGCTTCACTTGCTAATATTTCGTGTTTATTTATTTTGTTTATCTGATTAAACTAACATAGCCTGATTGTTTGAATCGTTTCAGGGAATCTACTCCAACGGCATTTACACTATAAACATAAACACCTTCCTGGCAGGGTTTGCCTTCGTATGTTCCATCCCAACCCTTACTTATGTTGTCGGATTCAAAAATTTTCTGACCCCAGCGGTTAAAAATACTTATTTTAAATTCTGCCACACCAACGCCGTAAGCAAAGAATTTAGTGTTCAACTCGTCTTTATTTGGGGTAAAGGCATTGGGCACCCATACTTCCATTGGCGGAATGATGGGATGAGTAATAGAGTCGTAGCAGCCCTCGGGTGTTTCGGCTATAAGCTGAGCGTAATAAATGGCTTGTGAGTAGTAATCGTGTGAGGGATTGGTTTCGCCGCTCACAGAAGTGCCGTCGCCAAATACCCAGGAATAGGTTAACGGGTTGCCAAGTGAATTGTTGGTAAACAATACGGTGCTGTCGCTGTAAAATTCGTAGGTAAATTCAGCATCAATAAGCGGAACGGTAACAACTACCATGTCGTTTTTGGTGAGTCCGCAACTATCTTTAACCTGCACATAGTAAGTGGTGGTTTCGTTGGGGTTAATGCCATAGGTTTGACCCGGAGAGGTATTTTCCCAGGTATAAGTATAGGGCTGTACACCATTAGATGCCTGTGCCTGCAATGTAGCAACGGCATGGGGGCAGATGGTAGTGTCGTTGGTGGCCCGCAGATTAAGCGGAATATAGGGAATAACGTTTACGGTGTAATTCGTTGTGTCGGCATATATATTACAAGCATCCATTACCATTAGAGTATAGGTAGTGCTACTGCTGAGGGGGCCTGCTGTAATGGCGGGTGTTGTTGCTCCGGTGTTCCATAAATAGGCGTAAGGTGTATAGCCACCACTTACGGTGCTGTTCAGGCTTACGGTTTGTCCGGGGCAATGTATGCTGGCACCGTTTACCAGAGCCTGCATGGGCTGCACCACAGGTACACTTACGGTTATTTGTGCAGAGGCAGTATGATTTACACATATAGAATCGGTAACGGTAACGGTGTAAGTGGTGGTGTTAGCCGGACTAACAGAAATGGTAGTACTAGTGCTGCCGACAGGAGTCCAGGCATAGGTATAAGAAGGAATTCCGCCATTAGCGAGGGCAGTAAGGGTAGCCGTTTGCAAAGGGCAGGTTAAAGTAATATTAGGGGAAACATTGAGCTGTAAAGGCGGTGTATCGAGAATGTTTATGTTGAGGGACTGAGTGTTTTGGTTGCAGGGGTTTCCAGGTATGGTAAGTATAATGGATTCGGCGCCTTCGATGGCTACATCGTCGTTGGCTTTTACACCAATCGTTAGGGTTGATTGCCCGGGAGCGAAACTAATGGTGGACGGAAAACTGTTGTAGTCGGAGCCGGACAGGGCAGTACCTGAAATAACAAGGGTGAATGTTTCACTTATTCCAATATTTTGGGTTCCCCGATTGAAGATAAAATGCAGTGAGTCACAGCCTTCCCGGAACTGAAGGTCATTGTTGCTGAATAGCACATCGGATGCGGCGGTGAGTTGTGAGTAGGAAAATACATTTACCTTTACGGTATCGGTTTTTATTACATTTCCGCAGCTACCGGTTACCGTGCACCAATAGCTGGTAGTTGTAACCGGACTAACGGTTATGTTTTGTGTGGTGGCACCGGTACTCCATAAATAGGTATAAGAACCGCCACCGCCGCTTGGGTTGGCAGTGAGGGCAACCTGCTGTCCGGAGCATATTACAGTATCCGGAATGTTTAATAACAAGGGACTTATATCGTCGATATACATGTGAAAAGAGAGTTGCTTTTGCTGGCCACAAATGGTGACAGTTTGGGTAAGGGTAAGAATAATTTTTTCGAGGCCTTCAGTTATTCCATCAGCAGTGGGGTAAAGGACTATAGCAACTGAGTCGACGCCAACCGGGAAATTTAGGATACCATTCAGGTTGGTGTAATCTACACCATTGGTGGCCGTACCGGATAGTGTATAATTAAGGGTTTGTGCAGTGTTTAGAGTATTTTGCGGGCGCACAAAATAAATAATTGCTGAATCACAATTTTCTGTCATTACGGAGTCGATGGCGTTTCCGTTCACCAAAGACGTAATGGTTATGGGATTGTTGGTACTAAAACTACCGGCCTCGAGGAATACCCCTGAATCATAGATTTCATCCATAGCATCGCCGATCACAATTTTAATGTGATAAGTCTCACCACAAATTACAGGGTGTATGGCGGTAAGTACCGTGGTAAGACCATCGTAGGTAACATCTATTCCGCCATTGGTGTTGTCGGTATAGTAAGTGCAATTGTTACAAGGTCCGGAAGAAGGCCCAAAAGCATTTCCGTTGTTTACTGTAAAAATAGACACCGGAGTAGTGGTACCGGGTAAAAGAGCAATATTGGTTTTAGGCAGTGGTACGGAAACACCGGATAAAAAGAATCCGAATACATCTGCTACTGCCAAGCCACCAGTGGAAGGCACGAACTCGTTGTATTCCTCTGAGCCAAAACGATACCTGAATTTTACGGTATCGGATTGCGGAACAAAATCGAATTCCAATACCGCAGCATCGTTGCTGGTACTTGCACTGCCTACTTGTTGCAATAGTAAATCCAGATCAGGATCACCATTATTTGGTGGGAAGCTGGTAGATTGGGATATGCTTTGAAAATTGCTGCTGGGCCCAAAAGGCCCATCAGATCCACCGCCCGTACCTAAGGGGTCGTTGGCCAAATAAGATCCGGTGGTAAGGTAAAGACCGGAAGTAAATCCCAAATTAACTGCAGTCGGGGCATTGAAGGTGGCAATGCCATTGGCATATCCGGTATAGGTTACATTAGATACGGTAATTCCGGAACCTAACAGTACATTCTGTACCATTTGGGTTGGAGTCATATTATTACTGGTAGTAATTTGTGCCTGTGTTTCGACAGAAAAAGCGAATAGGAAGAACACAACTACGTAAAAAATACGAACAGTTGGTAGCATAGTTGATGGTGTTAAGAGACAAACATATTGAAAATCAGATGAAAAACCAAGTACTTCTTGTTGATAAAATGAGGCTTTGGAACAAAAAAAAATCCGTAATCTTACAGGTTCAAAATTAAAGAATCCATAAATGGGAAATACCATAATCGTTAACTATCTGAGTACTATTAACGAGTACATTAACACCCACCGTGAACGTTTTTTGAACGAATTGCTCGAACTCTTACGCATCCCGTCGGTTAGCGCTGACCCTCGACATGCCCCTGATGTATTAAGGATGGCAGAGGCGGTAAAAGAACAATTGGTTAAGGCAGGAGCCGATAAGGTGGAAGTTTGTGCCACAAAAGGCTACCCTATTGTGTATGGAGAAAAAATTATCGACCCTGCTTTGCCTACAGTATTGGTATATGGTCATTATGATGTTCAGCCTCCCGACCCACTGGATTTATGGACTTCGGGGCCATTCGAGCCTGTAATTAAAAAAACGGATCTTCATCCGGATGGAGCCATTTTTGCGCGTGGTTCCTGCGATGATAAGGGTCAGGTGTATATGCACATCAAGGCTTTTGAGCTAATGATCCAAACCGGAAGTTTGCCATGTAATGTGAAGTTTATGATTGAGGGCGAGGAAGAAGTGGGTTCATCAAATCTGGAAACGTATTGTGTGGAAAATAAAGCGAGGTTAAAGGCCGATGTTATTCTGATATCGGATACGGGCATAATTGATAATGAAACACCAAGCATAACTACTGGTCTTCGTGGCCTTAGTTATCTGGAGGTTGAGGTAACCGGCCCTAACCGCGATTTGCATTCCGGGCTTTATGGAGGGGCGGTGGCCAATCCAATAAATATTCTTTGCGAGATGATTGCGTCCTTGAAAGATAGAAACAATCATATAACTATTCCTGGATTTTACGATGACGTGGAGGTATTATCTATTGAAGAAAGAGCCGAAATGAACCGTGCACCTTTTAGTCTGGATGCGTATAAAAAAGCCCTTGACCTTAGTGATGTGCATGGTGAGGAGGGTTATACTACGATTGAGCGGGCCTCTATACGCCCTACTTTGGATGTAAACGGGATATGGGGCGGTTATACCGGAGAAGGAGCCAAAACAGTTATTGCTTCTAAGGCTTACGCTAAAATAAGTATGCGTCTTGTACCGAACCAAACGAACGAAAAAATAACTGAACTTTTCAGCAGGCATTTTGAACGGATTGCGCCCAAATCGGTAAAAGTGAAAGTAAGCCCGCACCATGGCGGAAACCCTGTGGTAGCTCCCATTACCAGTATTGGGTATAAGGCAGCAAGTATGGCAATGGAAGCCACGTTTGGCAAAAAGCCTATTCCAACCCGCAGCGGAGGTAGTGTGCCTATTGTGGCTTTGTTTAAAAAGGAACTCGGCCTTGACTCTATTTTACTGGGTTTTGGCCTCGACAGTGATGCTATTCATTCGCCCAATGAGCATTTCGGAGTTTTCAATTACCTTAAAGGAATTGAAACTATTCCAATGTTTTACAAGCATTTTGTTGAATTAAGTAAATAGCCTTGCTTATGTGTTTTTTCAGGCGTTATGGAATATGGTTGTTTTTACTATTGGGTTTCAGCTCTTGTAAGAGTTTTGAAGAAGTAAAAGTTTCTTCCATTGATAATTTTAAAGTAAAGGAAATCAGCATGAAGGGTATTGAAGCGGAATTAACCGTAACCATTGACAACCCAAACGCATTGGCTTTTAAAGTTTATCCATCGAGTGCCGAACTGAAATATGGAAATGTGGCTTTGGGCAAGGCCCGGATTGTTAAAAAAGTGCGGATTCCCGCACATTCAAAAAAACAGCACACATTTATACTGAAAGGTGATTTAAAAAATGTTGGGGTAGGCGATATAGCAACGATGATGGGTGGTCGTGGAGGAAAAAAACTGGAATTGGACGGTTATCTGAAAGCAGGGCGATTTATTCTAAAAATACCTCGAGGCTCTGCCTCGGGGTGTGGGTAGGCTAAAAAGTGATAAGTTTGTGAAATGAGTGAGCATATTCACAAGCGTCATAATAAAACCTTGCTTTTGTACCACTGTGT
>JACCDG010470925.1_pt1 | contig 26516 bp, 24 predicted proteins | sample 7442471 | NCBI WGS metagenome assembly JACCDG01 (sample SAMN15323444, study PRJNA562643) | freshwater metagenome | isolation source: river surface water | place: USA:Blue River Watershed | collected 2017-08-17 | reverse complement strand
GCTGATCATTCTTCTGCGTAACTTGCTGCACTAACTGGTCTGCTTCAATGGAGTCAAAGAAGTCTCCTACACTTTTAGCACGTATCTCAAAGTTAGCCGGCGTAGAGTTAGTTGACTCCATTAATGCGCCGTGATTATATGGAACTGCTGATACACTATATTCTGTACCCTTGCTGCCTACTTTGATTTTCATTTCAATAATCTTAATAGGGATCCGCTTTTGCAATTCAGGAATACGAGTATGCATTTCACCTAATTCGGTGCTACCATAAAAATTAATTTCTAATAGATACGGTTGCTGTAAGTAGTTTTTACTCTTTACCTTAGGATCCGCAGCAACATCAATAATGCGATCAATTAACGTCATGCCGTAGGGCTCAATAATAGTGAAACTAATTTGTATTGCATTAGTACCGCGAGAATTTGCACTAGGACCAATAACAGTGGTCATTTTCAAATTGTCAAAGTAAAAGTCGTCGTGAAAAGCCGGGTGTCGGTTTGCATGGTCACCGCTGCCACTACTAATTAAGCTATAGGTCGGTGTCCATGCCCCAGTTGTTTTTCCGTTTATTAATTCTTTATGACTTTCTTTACTTAATACCGATAATGTAATGCCGTATGTAGAGGTTGCATACGAATGCAATGGATTAGTAGTCGGTGCCGGTATTTCTATTTGCTCAGCCGATCCCACTGTGGTTTTATCTGCAACTGTTGTGGTTCCCTTGTCATCGTTGCGTTGCAACTTAGAAGTCACCCTATCAGTAGGCTCAACTGCACCTTGTTTTTCTGCACTATCAATCTTTGCAGACTCTGATGGCGGCAAGGCTTCTCTGTTCTCAGTATTTTTAGTAGCAGGTTCTGTTTCCTGTGCAGCGGCAGTGGACTTATTTTTAGCATCGCTGCCAGCAAGACCACTGAGCTCTTGTTTAAATCCAGCAATACGACTATTAATATCTGTTGCACTAGTCTGCAATCGAGGAATAGTTTCGGATTGAATTCGGTCGTACTGAGCTTGGGTTTGAGCAATGTCTGCGCGAATTTGTGCGCCCAAGTCTGCTATAAGAGGATCAGCAGAGACTGTTGCAAGTCTAGTCTTAAGTCGCGATATTTTAACTTTCAATGCGTCAGCATTTGATTTAGCAGTGTCAATTTCTGTAGATATTCCGTCAAGTTGTCGCTGATATCTGTTAATTTCAGATTGCAATTGTTCTTGTGATGCCATCTTATAATCCCAAATCTGCGATTAAGGTTTCCTTTGTAGGGATGAATATAGTTACGCCGGGAGTGAACCCAAATACCGGATCCTTGATTGCATTTGGATTTCTTGCAATGAAGACCCACCACAATGCGCTGTCGCCGTATAGGTCATAGGCCAGCATGTCAGGGCGATACTTATACACTTTATCGATCGTATAAGACACATCATCTGGTTTTTTAGTAATCGGTCTGAATTCCAAGACATCTAAGAATTGACCAAAAGTTTTAGTCTGCGCATACGGACTAGCTTTATTGTATGTTGTCATTAAATATATCCTCCACGGCCACTAATCAACTTACCAGCAGCAAAGTCCTCAAGACTAAAGTTATCGTATAAACTTTTTCGTGTATAAATGGGCTGCAAGGTAATAGACAATGTGCTCATTGTCGGGACTCGGGTTGACAGTTGAGGTGTTTTTGACGCTGTACCATCGCTCTCGTACAGGTTTGTGCCACCACTAAGTGGAATGTCTAGATAGTCAACATCCTGCGGCAATGTGTGCTGGAAATTGGTTACCACGCAAGGAACGTTAGGAAAGTAGTGACTTCCATAACCGTTTAAAAAGACCATTGGCGGCGGGTTGCCTACATTGTTTCCGGTGCCAAAGAACATCTTAGTAGCAGCTCGGAAAAAGTAAATTGACGCCAACAAGTAACGCCCTTCCGGAATATCCTGTACTGTAAACTCACCGTTTATAGTGATAGCTTGAACTTCTGATCCTTCATAGAAGTAATTGGTATAATTACTATGTGTAAGGTTCTGCGATCCATATCGGGCTGCATGCGTTACACTAACTTGAGGGGTGTAGGGGAAAATTACGCCGTTTGTAGCAGACAACTCTTTCATAATCCCGGGGTCATTGCTCTTGTAGAAGTAGCTAGCAGAATCGGCTAAGCTAACTCTAACTCGCCAATCGCTTTCGCCGGTCGCAAATTGTATGTTTGGCTTAGTTGTGTTTTTTGCAGTGTTTTTAGTACCACCTTTTAACAGTCCAGCGATCGCTAGACGTGCATTACCTGGGTCAACAATGTTGAGTGCCGAATTTATAAACTTGTTGTCTTTGCCAGCAGATTCTATAGCATTTCCAATGCTTTCCCCTGTTGATTTCAAAGAATCTGTTATGGATGAAAAAGAAAAATCTGCCATAGTTACCCTCTTGCTTTTAGTATTTATTTGTTATAAAATGTGCTATTATTATAAGGAAAGTGTTAAGTGAAACACAATTATCTCAACAACAAGGATATCTTAAAAGAGATCCATAAAAGTAAAAATACCTACTGTAGCTATACCGAAGCCGATTACGGTGAATACGATATTATTTTACCAGACCTTAAGAAGCTAAACAAAGCCAATATCCTCGAAGGCCGTAAGAACCGTGCAGAGAGATTAGCAAAGCTAGCCCACGAAGCAGCCACCGCAGATGGCACAAAACGCAAACTAGACGAATTTGAAGTTCCGCTAGAGGACATCAAAGATACAGATGTTGTTTTTCGAGTAATGAGTTGGGAACACATTCCACTCGACGACAGCAAAAAAGGCAAAAAGGTTGCAGCTTACGTTGATGAAGATGACGAGCCCGTACTAAGCGAATACGACGAGCCCGAAGAAGTCAAAACTACAAAATACACCAAATGCAATTTTCCCCCGTTCCAGCACTTTAAACTAGATGAATCGGCAACCCCAGTTTGCATCGGGAAAAGTCATTGGAGTGGTCCGTTAGACAGCGGGCACTTTAGCAAAGACCACGGTGCAATGACCAAAAAACTAGCGCACATGTTTATGAAATTATGCGAACGTTACGCTACACGTTCTAACTGGAGAGGATACACATACAATGACGAAATGCGAAGCCAAGCCTTGCTGCAACTCAGCCAAATCGGACTCCAATTTGACGAGTCAAAATCGCAGAACCCTTTTGCGTATTATACTGCCGCTATCACTAACAGCTTTACTCGTGTGCTAAACATCGAGAAACGTAACCAGAACTTACGCGACGACATCCTCGAAATTAACGGACTAAACCCAAGCTATACACGTCAGGGAATGAGTGGCGGCGGCGGGTACGATTCGGATGAGTAAATTGCATTTGATTTTGCAGTAGAGTTTTTGCTACACTGACCCAATGAGTAATTTATTTAAAAAGGCCGCTGTCTTCACTGACATCCATTTCGGACTTAAATCAAACAGTACCTTGCACAACGAGGACTGTTTGAATTTCGTAAAATGGGCAACTACCAAAGCCAAAGAAGAAGGGTGCGAGACTGCCCTCTTTCTTGGTGACTGGCACAACAACCGTGCAAGCATCAACATCCTAACACTAGGATACAGCTTGCAGGCACTGGAGCACCTAAATGCAAATTTTAAACGTGTGTATTTTATTCCTGGTAACCACGATCTATATTATCGCGATAAACGTGACGTTCAAAGCGTTGAGTGGGCAAAGCACCTCCCTAATGTTCAAATCTGCAATGATTGGTTTAGCGACGGTAATGTCACTATTGCCCCTTGGCTATGTGGAGATGATCATAAAAAATTGGCCAAACTAAAAGGCAAATACTTATTCGGCCACTTTGAGCTACCCGGTTACCTAATGAACGCAATGGTAGCAATGCCGGATCACGGAGAGTTCGAAATAAATGCGCTGCAAGGATTCGAGCATGTGTTCAGCGGACACTTTCACAAACGCCAAACTAAAGGCAATGTAACTTATGTTGGAAATTGTTTCCCCCATAACTATGCAGATGCCGGCGACGACGATCGGGGTATGATGATCTTAGAGTGGGACAAAGAGCCAGAGTTCCATGCATGGCCTAATCAACCCAAGTATCGTGTATACCAGTTAAGTGATGTACTGAAGCACACTGAAGTAATGCTACAGCCTAGCATGCATGTTCGGGTAAACCTAGACATTGACATCAGCTACGAAGAAGCAACATTTATCAAAGAAACGTTCATTGATACTTACAAGCTTCGAGAGATTACGCTATTGCCTGCTAAGCCAACTGAAATGGCAGAATATGAAATGCAGGGAAATATCGAATTTGAAAGCGTTGATCAAATTGTAACAGGGCAACTTACAAATATCGACAGTGATAAGTTTAACAAGAATCTGCTACTCGACATTTATCGGAATCTCTAATTGATAGATTTATCAAACATTACATGGCTCCAAGTCGAGGCTACTACTAAATGTAATGCGTGGTGCCCAGGGTGTAGTCGCAACAATAACGGCTACACTTTATCTACGGCATTTGTTGTTGAGGACTTAAATACTGATGCACTTGCAACCTTATTAACCAAGCTACCTAACTTAACTACGGTCGATTTTTGTGGCACATACGGCGATGCTATTGCGGCGGCGAACATTCTGGAACAAATAGAGTTAGCCAAACAGCATGCTAAAAAAATCATTGTGAGAACCAATGGCAGCTTGCGCAATGGCAGCTGGTGGGAGGACTTTGCTAGTCAGTTAAAAAACATTGACCACGAAGTATGGTTTTGTTTGGACGGACTAGAAGATACACACAGTATCTACAGACAAGGGACAGACTTTAATGTCATTATTGCCAATGCAAAGGCGTTTATGCTAGCAGGTGGCACCGCAGTATGGCAGTTTATCCCTTGGAAGCACAACGAACATCAAATCAAGGACTGCATTAGACTAAGTCAGCAATTGGGATTCAAACGGTTTGAGTTTGTGCGCAACGTTCGCAAGGACTTTGATGCACAACATTACCGTACCGGGCAAGCAATTGATATACGCCCATGGAACGGTGATCGAGCGTTTAATAAACTTGAGCAAGTTAATACCAAAGTACTTGCCGAAAACTGTCGACATTTGTCTCAGCCAAGTGTATACTTAAACGCCAACGGCAAAGTCTCGCCGTGTTGTTTCTTCAATATTAATACGTGCGAAGACAGTATAGAGCAGCTACCAGATATAGCAAACGAATTAGAAAACCCTAGGGCAGTATGTTTAAAGTACTGCGGAATAAAGAATGTTTAAGATTAAAGATTTAACTGTAAAGAATTTTATGAGTGTGGGTAATGCTACCCAAGCTGTCAACTTTGATCGCCGCGATCTCACTTTAGTGCTAGGCGAAAATATGGACTTAGGCGGCGATGATAGCGGGGCACGTAACGGCACTGGCAAGACAACTATTATTAATGCACTGAGCTTTGCACTTTACGGCAACGCTCTTACTAATATTAAAAAAGACAACCTAATTAACAAAACCAATAGCAAGGGCATGTTAGTTACAATCGATTTCCAAAAGGACGGAATCGATTATCGCATCGAGCGTGGCCGTAAACCCAACATCATGAAATTCTTTGTATCCGGAAACGAAAAAGAAATCACCGATGATGCCCAGGGCGACAGCCGAGAGACACAAGCAGAGATCGAGCGCATGCTTGGTATGAGTCACGATATGTTTAAGCACATTGTTGCCCTTAACACTTACACTGAACCATTCCTTGCATTAAAAGCCAACGACCAGCGAGTGATTATCGAGCAGTTACTAGGCATTACTATGCTTAGTGAGAAAGCCGAAGCGTTAAAAGAACAAGTCAAGACCACTAAGGACGCAATCACCCAAGAAGAGTATCGCATCAAAGCAGTTAATGACGCAAACAAGCGCATCGAAGAGCAGATCGAAAACTTAAAGAAGAGACAAAAGATGTGGCTCAATAAGCATGAGCAAGATCTAGAGAACTTGTTGGCTGCATACGATCAGCTTGCTGAAATTGACATCGAGTCTGAGTTGCTTGCACATCGAGCACTTAGCGAATACAATGAGAAGTCTAAGAAAATCAATGAGCTCAATAACTGGGTTAAGCGTTGCGAACTCGACGAAAAACGAGAGCAAAAACTTATTGATAGCCTCAAAGCAGAAATACTTAGCTTAGAGGAACATAAGTGCCACAGTTGCGGCCAAGCATTCCACGACGAAAAGCACGAGACCGTACTCAATGATAAGCGCAAGGCACTACAGGAAGCTGCATTGCAGGCACTATCAACTAATACTCAGTGGACAGAGCACACTGATGCACTAGCAGCATTAGGTGCATTAGGCGCACAGCCCAAAGTATTCTACGATAGAGAAAGCGATGCGTTTGAACATCGCAGTAGCATGGCGGGCATCTTGCAGCAACTTACTAACAAGCAAGCAGAAACAGATCCATATGCAGAACAAATCAAAGACATGCAAGAACAAGGCGTTGAGGAAGTTAAGTTTGATCACATTAACACTCTAACCAACATCAAAGACCACCAAGAGTTCTTGCTCAAATTGTTAACCAACAAAGACAGCTTTATCCGTAAACGAATTATTGATCAAAATTTGAGCCACTTAAATTCTCGCCTAGGGCAGTACTTAGATCGAATTGGGCTCCCGCATACTGTTAAATTTAATAACGATTTAACTGTGAGCATTAGCGAACTGGGACGAGACCTAGACTTCGACAACCTTAGTAGGGGCGAACGCAACCGTTTAATCCTGTCTTTAAGCTGGAGTTTTAGGGACGTATGGGAAAGCCTATACCAACCCATTAATTTGCTGTTTATCGACGAATTAGTCGACAGCGGGATGGACTCAAGCGGTGTTGAGAATAGTTTAGCGATCCTTAAGAAGATGGGCCGAGATTCTAATCGAAGCGTCTGGCTAGTGTCACACAAGGACGAGCTAGCAGGGCGTGTTAACAATACCTTGCGTGTTGTTAAAGAAAATGGATTTACCAATTACAACACGGACGTTGATATTGTTTAATTTTAGAGAAGTTCACATAGAGGTAAGCAGCAAGTGTACATTAAAATGTCCTCGCTGTCCTCGAACTGAGTTAAAGCCCGATCAGCTTAATCAGGAAATCACACTGGCCGAATTTATGTCGGCCTTTCCTCCCGACATGCTAGACGAGATTAACACTGTACTGTTCTGCGGGGATGTTGGCGACCCTATATATGCAACTGACTTCCTAGAAATCATTGCATACCTAAAGCAGAACAAAACACAGGTGAAAATTGTAACCAACGGAAGTTATAAAGATGTTGAATGGTGGAATCGATTGGGAGTGATGCTAGACAAACATGATCATATCACGTTCAGCGTCGACGGGTGGGATCAATCCAGTAACAACCTGTACAGAGTCAATAGCAATTACGATAGTATCGTTGCTGGTATCAAAGAGGTGCGGGCTTCTAGCTCCTGCCATATTACCATGAGCACCATTGTTTTTAGTTTTAACGAACTACACCTAGAAGTTATTAAGAGTCAGGCCAAAGAACTAGGAGTTGATTATTTTCAAATTGTCAACAGCACTAAGTTCGATGGCCGATATGCAGTAAACGGTGTTGATCCACTAAAACCTAAAGTTTACCACCAGGGCAACAACTACGTCAAGTCAAAAGTTGCACTGGGTAATCGCGTTGCACCTATAACCTTCCATTCCCGAATCGATCGCCACCAATGGGCTAAATGTTTAAATTGGAAAGTGCAACCGTTTATAAATGTAGACGGATTAATATTTCCTTGCCCGTGGTTTAATAGCGGATACCAAGACAATGACTTTGTGCAACAACACAAGGACAAACTAAGTGTTAAGAACAGACCACTTAAAGAAATTTTGTATGACCCAATTTGGGACGAGTTTGTTACTAGACTAGAGCTGTTCCCATTAGAAATTTGTAGGATAAAGTGCCGTGACTGTGAATAAAGACATCTTCTGTAACATTCCTTGGTTCGAAGTGCATATCAATGCAGATGGCACATATCATTCGTGCGGCGCACAGCCGAACAAAATCTCAGGCACACCCGATGCTGCCAAATACAATGTGCATAACATGCACATCACCGACTGGGTCAACAGCGAGCACCAACGTAGGGCAAGGGTCAACAAACTTACCGGCGTGTCTGAGCCACTGTGTAAAATGTGCTACACCGAAGACGAAATGGGGTCTAGTAGCAAGCGTGTCAAAGAGAATCACAAAAGCAAGATCAGCAATGTGCATTTTCACAAAACTTTTACACAAAGCCCAGATTACCGTGTGTTTCAAGAATCTGCAGAGCACGGCTATACAAGCATGCGCCCAACTAGCTATCATATTAGCTTAGGAAACGAATGTAACCTAGCTTGCAGAATGTGTACGCCCATGTCTAGTAGCAAGATTGCAGTTAACGAAATTAAACTAGGCAATTACCGTGGCGCTGCAAGACTAAACTGGACCGAAGACTCAGCAGCGTGGGACATGGTAGTAGATTATATTTGCGGCACACCTACGCTGCAATTTGTACACATTATAGGCGGTGAACCTCTGCTTAATCCTAGGTTTGAGGCGCTAATAGACTGCCTTCTAGCAGCAGGGAGAACAGACATATACCTAGGATTTACTACCAATGGAACTGTGTTTAATGAGGCGTTAATTCACAAATTAAACGCATTTAGACACGTTGATATAGGTATTAGCATAGACTGTTTTGGGCCGCTAAATGATGCCATACGCCAAGGATCTAGCACACAAACGGTACTAGATAACATTGATTTATACCTAAAACATCGCAAAGAAGCACACGTTTATGTTACAGTTAGACCAGTACCTAGTGCATTGAGTGTACACACACTGGACGAGTTATATCGCTGGTGTGTGGATCGAAAGCTGGACGTAATGACTAATATGTTAGTGCGTCCAGAATATCAACAAATTAGAAACTTACCAGCTCACATTAAGGCACGACTATTGGATCAGTACAGCAAATGGGAACACAGCCAACCTCTAGAGGGCAACTGGAACCCGCGTGATCCTAATAGATACAAAGAACACATAGACAACGAAGTCACGGCAATTATAAACGCACTCAAATTAAGCAATTACACAGACCAAACTGAAGAACTTTACAGCAAACTAGCATTATGGCACTGGTTAGATGACGAGAAAATAGCAAAATATTTTACATAGAGGGTGCAGTCATAACTATAATGACAAACTCTACTATGACTGACTGGCACTACCAAAACATTATCGTAACTGAACTACCCGAAGATTGTGTGGGATTCGTATATCTTATCACAAACAAAACAAACGGTAGAATGTACATTGGTAAAAAGCTAGCCAAGTTCTCAAAAACATCTACACGAACAGTAAAACTTAAAAACGGCACCAAAAAGAAAAAAAAGATCAGAAGCAAAGTAGATAGCGACTGGTTAACATATTATGGCTCGAGCCCAGAACTCAGCAAAGACGTTGAGTTGCTAGGCAAAGAAAATTTTACTAGGGAAATTTTGTATTACTGCAAATCCAAATCGGAATGCAGCTATATTGAAGCCCGCGAACAATTCTCAAGACGTGTATTAGAATCCCACGATTATTATAACGGACACATTCAAGTCCGTGTCCATGGCTCCCACATTTTAAACAAAATCTAATCATCGGTTTACGGCTTGCACTGGCTAATATCAAGTGCCTAACAGTAGACAACTGGACATTCGTGTCGCAGGGACAGAAGACTCTATGCCGACTAGAGCACTCAATCACTATCCTTAACAGGACGAAGATCGCAAATTGCCGCGGTTTGATTGTTTGAAGAGAATAAAAGCGATTGTTTGCCAGGAGTGCAAGCAATTAAGTAAAGGCTGAAAAGACGTAGCAGCGATGCTACAGGTTTAGATAGTATGTTAGCGTATATTGTTTAAACTGCCGTTGTTATAAGAACTAAGTGAGCAGGTACCGGACAACCGCCTGTGTAAAGTAGAAATACTTTGTAGCTTTAACGCTAGTGACTGTTTCGAACTCGGATGAAACATTTCATTTTTGCCCTGTGCGGGCAAAGTGTGACTGAGGAATCTGGATGAATATGTATCGCTTTAGCGATAAGAAAAACTTGTTGTGAGCGCAAGCGAAACAACAGATGTACTTGTACATCTTATATGGATTAATATATCTTCTCTTCAATAATAGCGCTATTTGTTAATTCGTTGATATTTCTTTTAATCGCAGCTCTCTGATCATTCTTTAGATAGACACTTCTAGCTAGCTCAATGAATGCCTGATCAAATCTTTGCTCTTTTTCGCATTGGCGTTTGCTATCCTCAATAACCCATAGATCACTATTGATATTTCTTAATTGAATTTTAAGGGTATCCACGACTGCGGGAATGGCCAATTGATCCAGCAAACGATTTAGCTGCCCTAGCTCAATGAGAATGTTCTTGAGCTTGTTTACGTCCAGTGTTTTTGTTTTCTTGATTTCAAGAATTGTGATCTTGTCGATGAGTTCGCCTACACTAATAGGTGCCAGTACAGTTTGTTCCATAATTAAAAGAATGGTAATCCACTTTTCTTTGTTGTTTCGATATTTTCTTTAACTAAGTCGCCAACAATCTGTCGTTCTTCGTGACTTAGGTTCATGGCTTCGCTGTAAGTTAGGCCACCCCTCATAAACCAACACATCTTAATTGCTTCTTGCTTTAAGGCTCTTGACTGTTTGTCGTACGACTTAATTAAATCCAGGACCTCGTTAGGGTCCAGGATAGTCAAGAGCCGTTGCCGAAAAAATTTGCGTAATCGAAGGTTAACTCTGCTTTGTACTCTTTTGTGCAGTCCGGGCAGTGTAGCGTTAGTTTTTGTATTTTAACGCTTTCGGCAATTTCACCCAACCGTTCTTGAATAGCTTTTACAGTAGAGCTTTCAGCCTGTGCATAGAATTCTTTGATGTATTCTTTTTCAGTGACACGTTGTCCGTCATCGAACTCGATATACTCAGTGCTGTCGGCTACACTTTCGATGCCCAAGTCTACTAGTCGCTGCATGCTAGCAGCTAAGTTTTCTTTCTTGACTTCGGGGTCAATACCTTCTTGGTTGATAACGTTTAGTAATCGTTGTTCTTCAAACGTGATGCTATTTGACTTGTTTACACTAAAGTAAGGTTGCGGGTGCAGTTTGATTTTTAAGCTACTGTACGGGATAGTTTTGCTGTAGTCGGGTGCAACGATACTGTCGAGCATGGTGCTAAGTTCGATTTCGTGCTCGTTGAGTTCTTTGCAATGCACACAGTTACTCTCAAAACTCATATTGTTACCGTAAGTGGCAATGCGGATAGCAATAAGCACAGCGTCTACGTCAATGCTGGGCATTTGCCATGCATCTTTAATATTTGGGACACAGTTTTGAATAACATCGACTACACCTTGCCCGTTGAGTAATGCATCGGGGGTTTTAAGTATAATCTCGTCCTTGGTTGTCATTGCGTACACTGGCAACTCGTTATTTGTTGGCATATCCAAGCTGCCCACTGGCCACCAACGTCCCTTGCTGGGCAATTTTAAGTAAATTGCAGGCTGTCTAAAGAATTTAGCCAATGGATTTTGTGGTTCTGTGCTCATATTTTGATCCCATAAATAATTGATATAGTTGTATTTATGGGATAAAAAAATGGCTGACGGAATATCAAGAGACGAGATGCGGGACTTATTTAAAGAGTTCTTCGGCGGTGATCCTAGCAAACCGCGAAAATCTCGCGACCTCTCTGAAAAGTCCGTTGCCGATTTGCAGAAAGAAGTTAACGGGTTAATCAAAGGATTCAACGATTCAAAGTCCAAGATCACTAAGTTTAACGACTTAATGAAAGGGGCCCAGAAAACTGTAATAACAGTTGACCAATTTAACGATGAGTTAAAGGCTCTCGATGAAGCAATTTCCAAGTCAGCTGACACTGCTGACACAGTAGCTTTGCAGGAAAAGAAGCGCGATCTACAACGTGCTGTGGCGCACAATAATAATATTGCAATGGTGCAAAACTTTACTCAAGAGTTGCGCAAAGTTGCTACGGTAGGATTGCAAGGTGCCGGAACTTTTGTTAAGGGCTTGCAATCCGGCGGCACTGGTATTGATTTAGCCGCAGGGTTAATGTCTACTAGCGCCGAGATGGCAGGACAAACTAGCCGTGCATTAGGTGATGCAATGGGTACAGCAGGCCAGACAATGATGGCTAGTACCAATCCTAAACTAAAGGCATTGGGTGCAATTGCTAGTGTTGTTGGGCCTGCATTGGGCGCTGTGGGCGAAGGCGCTAGTAAGCTAGCAAAATTTGGCATTGAAGTTTTAAGCAAGGAAGTGGAAAAGACAGTTAAAGCGTTCCACGATGCATCATCAAGCGGTGCGCTATTCGCTGGCGGAATGACAGAACTCAGGGCCACTGCTAGCGCCGCCGGATTAACTGTTGATCAGTTTGCAAACGTATTAAAAGCAAACAGCGAAACAATTAGCGCTGCCGGTATGGGTGTCAGCGAAGGTTCTAAGAGAATTGGCATGGCACTAACAGCTGGTGGCACTCAAATGAAAACTCAGTTACAGAAGCTAGGTTACGGGTTTGAAGAGCAAGCTGGGTTAGTAGCGGATACAATGGCAATTATGCGACAAAGCGGCAAAGCTGCATTGCCGCCGGAGCAAGTTGCTGCTGAGACACAGAAGTATGCTGAGAATTTACGAGCAATCAGTGCAATCACCGGAGAAGATGCTAAGAAGAAAATGGAGCAGGTTAAGCAACAAGCTAACCAGCTAGCGTTCCAACAAAAGTTAGCACAGTTGGGCCCTGAGCAACGAGCGGCAACAATGCGAGCAATGTCTAACATGAGTGACCTGGAGCGTAAAAACTTCATGGACATGGTTAACTTTGGTACAGTTATCAATAAAGAAGGTGCTGCGGCGCAAGCAATGAGCCAAGGCCTGACTGATAGCGTTAGTGACAGTTATGCAGCATTCCAACAAGGGCAATTAGACGATACTAAGCAGCGTCAAATTTCTGCGGCCCGGGGTGAAGCAATCAAGCAAGAGCTTTTAGGCAACGAAGCAATTGCCGCAGCAGGCGCAGCAGGTGTTGGTGGCCTAGCTCAAGCATTAAGCGAAAGCATGGGCAAAGAACTTGAGTTTAGAAATAAATTCACTCCTGAAGCAATTGCAGCCGGCGAATCTAGTGTTGAAGGCCAAAAGAACGCAACGGATAAGTTAACAGGCGCAGTAATAGGGGCAGAGCAGGCAGCACAATCACTAAAAATGTCTTTACAAGACACTCTAACACCGGCTATTGGGCAATTTGCAGAAGTGTCTAAGGCTATGTTAGGCGAAGTTCAGAAGATGCTAAAAGACGCTGGCATTAAAACAGGTGCAGGACAGCCGGTGCAGGAAAAGGGCTGGATAGGAAAGTCTGTGGATTGGCTTAAAGACAGCAAAGCAATTTCAACTGGGCTTACTGTTGGCGGCACAGCAGCAATGATCGGCGGAGCAGGTGCAAGCGCAACCGGCGTTGGTGCAATAGCAGGAATCCCGTTAGCTACTATCGGTGGCGTCATGTCGGGATTGGGTATGCTAGCTGGTGCAATGGGATTCGCTAAGGGTGGAGTTGCAACAGGCCCAGACTCTGGGTACTTAACAAAGCTACACGGCAATGAATTAATTGTTCCTCTAACAGACGCAGGCGGCCCGAAACCCGGGACACAGGGATTCGACGGATTAATGACTATGATGTCTAGTATTCCTCTGATTGGCGCAAGTGGTCCAAAACCTGGCACAGAGGTATTTGATGGATTAACGAACATAATGTCTAGTTTGTTTAACACCAAAGACACCAAGGAGCCTGCACAAACAAAACCGGAATCTGGACCAACAAGTAGTTCAATTGATAGCTTGATGAATGCAATGCTAGCAAGTAGAGAATCTGGGTCAACTGATGAGCTGCTCAAAGAGCAAAACGAATTATTAAAGCAAGCACTGGGCAAATATGAAGACATGCTAAGTGCAATGGAAGACAACGCAAGCATGACAGAGAAACTTCTGCATGTAATGAATTAAACCCGGTAAATATAGCATACCGGAAAAAATATATGGCAACGTGGAAAAAGTATTTTAAATCAGCGAATGTACCAACTAACGTAAGTCCGTTAGGCAACGGCCGCGCAATTGACCCTGGCTATCGCAACTATCAAAGCACGTTGCCGGAGGTGTATATTGGCCATCCTAACCGTATTGAGCGATATAATCAGTACGAACAAATGGACATGGACAGTGAAGTTAACGCGGCTTTGGACATTTTAGCTGAATTTAGCACACAAAAGAACTTGGAAAACAACACAGCATTTGATATCCACTTCAAAGATAAGCCAACAGACAATGAAGTTAAGATCATCAAAGAGCAATTGCAACAGTGGGTTGCACTAAACGAATTTAACAAGCGTATCTTTAAGATTTTCCGTAACACTATCAAGTACGGTGACCAAGTGTTCATTCGTGACCCAGAGACATTCAAGTTATTCTGGACAGAAATGAGCAAAGTTACTAAAGTTATTGTTAACGAAGCAGAAGGCAAAAAGCCCGAGCAGTATATTGTTAGGGACCTAAACCCTAACTTCCAAAATTTAACAGTTACAGCAGTTAGCACAAGTGACACATACTCTAACCACCCACAAGTTGGTGGCCCGAGCGGTAGCTATATTCAACCAAATGCACCAACTAGTGGTGGCGGCCGTTTTAGTCACCAGCAAAACGAAGCGGTTATTAATGCAGAGCATGTGGTCCATATTAGTTTAACTGAGGGGCTAGATGTGTTTTGGCCATTTGGTAACAGCGTTTTAGAAAACATCTTTAAAGTGTTTAAGCAAAAAGAATTGCTTGAAGACAGTATCATCATCTATCGGGTGCAACGTGCCCCTGAACGCCGAATCTTTAAGATCGACGTTGGTAATATGCCAACACACATGGCTATGGCATTCGTGGATCGCATTAAAAACGAAGTTAGTCAGCGTAGAATCCCTACACAGACCGGCGGTGGCGCAAACATGATGGATGCAACATACAATCCGTTGAGCACAAACGAAGACTACTTCTTCCCAGTAACTGCTGATGGTCGCGGATCTAGTGTTGACACACTACCCGGCGGACAAAACCTAGGCGAAATTACTGACTTGCGCTTCTTTACTAACAAACTATTCCGCGGTTTGCGTATTCCTAGTAGCTATTTGCCAACTGGATTAGATGACGGAACGCATAGCATGAGTGACGGTAAAGTTGGTACAGCTCTTATTCAAGAGTGGCGCTTTAACCAGTATTGCAAACGTCTACAGTCAATGATTGTAGAAAAACTCGACCAAGAGTTTAAGATGTTTATGCGCTGGAGAGGCATTAACATTGATGGTTCCTTGTTTGATCTTATCTTTAAAGAGCCACAAAACTTTGCTCAGTACAGCCAAGCAGAAGCAGATACTGCACGTATTGCAACATTTACTCAGTTAGAACAATATCCTTATTTCTCTAAGCGCTGGTTAATGGAACGTTTCTTGGGACTAAGCGAGCAAGAAATGAACGAAAACGAGCGTTTGTGGTCTGAAGAGCAAGGTGACGTAGAAGCTGCACCTGTACCTGGTGCTGACTTGCGAAGCGTTGGGATAACACCGGGCGGCATTACTAGCGATCTAGAAGCAGTAACCCCACCACCTGAAGCTGGATTAGGTATGCCCGGGGAAGCCGGAGCACCTGTTCCGGGTGCGCCTGCCCCAGGAGCCGGAGCACCATTAGGAGGCCCTGCGCCAATGTAATTTTGGCAAATGGGTAAATACTATTATGTTTATAACTGAGTTATTTGAGCCAACTGCACCCGGGTATCGTACTGAAAAAGACGATAACAGCGTACAGCATCTTAGCGATTTGCGTAAAACCAAAATCACTTTTGCACATCTGAACAAGCTACGCATGGCAAATGATGTGCGTAGATTCGAGCACGAAGACAAGTTAAAGAAAGTTAGTAAGCAATACAAAGCACCTGCAGAAGCTGCAATGGGCGGCGGAATTCCGGCTGGAATCTAATTATCTCTGAAAACAACCTCAAAAAACACCGATATTACGCCATTATCTGCGTAGATTTGTAAATAACTTTACAAGCCATATTATTGAAAGGATCATTTTAATATGAACAAATATGAACAGTTGATTGAACACATCATCAACGAAAACGAACAAGCAGCTCGTGAGCTTTTCCACTCTATCGTGGTTGAAAAGTCTCGTGAGATTTATGAAAGCCTAATGGACGAAGATCAAGTTGAAGAAAACATTGATCAGTACGACCAACAAGGCGACCTAGCAAGTGATGTCCAAAGCGACGAAACTGATGGCCTAGGCGAAGACGACAACGAAATGGGCGATATCGAGCTAGATTCCGGTGACGACATGGGTGATGACTTAGGTGGTGACGACATGGGCGGCGACGACATGGGTGATGACTTAGGTGGTGACGACATAGGCGGCGACGGTGATGTTGAGGGTAAATTCCAAGACATTAAGTCTGCTATCGACGAATTGCAAGCAGAATTTGACAAATTAATGGGCACAGACGAGCCAGCAGACGACATGGGCGGTGACGACATGGGCGGCGAAGAAGTTAGCGGCGAGTTTGGCGGCGAAGAAGAAGTTGGTGCTGAGCCAGCAGACGACATGTTTGCCGAAGGCGAAAACCCATTTGCTAAAGGATCTGGTTCCGGTAAAAGCGGTTCTGGCAAGTCTGGTTCCGGTAAAAGCGGTTCTGGCAAGTCTGGTTCCGGTGCAGCAATGAGCGAAGCTGAAATGATGCGTGAATACGTAGAAAAGATTTCTGCTCCTGCTAACACAGAAGGCACTCCAGTTGGCACAGGTAACAAAACTCCACGTGCAAGCGTAAACACAAAGAACCCACTAGCTGGTAAGAATGACATGGGCGGTTCTGCAAAGAACATCGCTACTGGCAAGTCTGATGCTGGTGATGTTGACGGTACTAGCACAAAAGCTAAAGCCGGTGGTTTTGTTAAGCCAGCACAAGAAATTGATGTTGCAAAGCGCAACGTTAACAAAGTTGGTGGCAACAAAGGCGCACAAGACTTTTACAATACAAAAGCTAAAGGCAAAGATGCCGAAGGCAACACTACCGACGGTTCAGTCTCTGTTAACAAGCAGAGTCTTGAAGGCGGTAAGAAGTAATTAGGGCAATAATATGGCTTTGTACCTAAAAGAGAACCTTACATTTGATCGAGCCGGGATGATTGTTGAGTCCGCGGAAGACGGTAAGAATCTCTATATGAAGGGGATATTCATCGAGGGAGGCGTGAAGAACGCTAACCAACGTGTTTATCCTGTTCACGAAATTGCAAAAGCTGTAGATACCATCAATGAACAAATCAAAGGTGGTTATTCAGTCCTAGGTGAAGTTGATCACCCAGACGATTTAAAAATTAACCTTGACCGTGTGAGTCACATGATTGAAAACATGTGGATGGATGGCCCTTGTGGCTACGGTAAACTAAAGGTCCTACCGACTCCAATGGGTGAGCTTGTGAAAGCTATGCTATCCAGTGGTGTTAAGTTAGGTGTTAGTAGCCGCGGTTCTGGTAATGTTAATGAAGGCAGTGGACACGTTAGCGATTTTGAAATCGTTACAGTGGACATTGTAGCCCAGCCGAGCGCTCCTCATGCTTATCCTAAAGCAATTTATGAAGGTTTGATGAACATGCGCGGTGGAAACCAAATTTTTGAGATGGCACGTGACGCTACTCAAGATCAAAAAGTACAAAAGTACATGAAAGAAGCGATGACACGCTTCATCAAAGACCTTAAGATATAACAGGAGAACCTAATGTTAGATGCTATCAAACCATTGCTAGATAGTGGCATTATTAACGAAAGCACTCAGCAGGCTATCAATGAAGCTTGGGAAGCTCGTCTTTCCGAAGCTAAAGAGACTGTCCGCGCTGAACTTCGTGAAGAATTTGCTCAACGCTATCAGCATGACAAACAAGTCATGGTTGAGGCTCTAGACAAAATGGTAACTGAAAGTCTTACTGCTGAATTAGCTGAATTCCAAGAAGAAAAGAAAGCCTTAGCCGAAGATCGTGTGAAGTTCAAAACTCACATGAGCGAAAGCGCAGGTAAATTCAACAACTTCATGGTGAGCAAGCTAAGTGAAGAAATTCAAGAACTACGTAAAGACCGCAAGGTTTACGAGAACTCTATCAGTAAGTTAGAAAACTTTGTGATCAAGGCTTTAGCCGAAGAAATCAAAGAATTCGAACAAGACAAACAAGCTGTAGTTGAAACCAAAGTCCGCTTAATTGCCGGGGCCAAGGACAAACTAGCAGAACTACAACAGCAATTCATTGCTCGCAGTTCTAACCTTGTTAAAGAAGCTGTTGCCAAGAATTTAGAGTCAGAATTGACTCAACTAAAAGAAGACATCCAAATTGCTCGCGAGAACATGTTTGGTCGTCGTTTATTTGAAGCTTTTGCTAGCGAGTTCAGCGTTACTCACTTAAATGAGAACAAAGAAATTGCTAAGTTGCAAGCTGCATTGACTAAGAAAGAGCAAGCAATTGCTGAATCTCGTCGTGCTGCTGAAGAAGCTGCATTGTTAGTTGAATCAAAAGAAAAAGAGATTCGTGTAATCAAGGAATCTGCAGAACGTAAGTCCTTAATGGCTGATCTAATGAAACCATTGAGTAAAGAGAAGGCCGCTGTTATGAGCGAACTTCTTGAAAGTGTACAGACTGCAAAGTTGCAGGGTGCATACGAAAAATATCTACCAGCCGTATTAAACAATAAAGCCTCTGTGGCTGCACCTGCTTCACAAAAGCAAGTCATCGCAGAAAGCCGTGTTGAAGTAACTGGAGATAAAGCTGCTAAAACCGCCGCGGAAACAAGAGTTGACACTAATGTCATCGACTTGAAGCGTTTAGCAGGGCTAAAATAATAAACCCTAATTAGGAGAAATGAAATTATGACAACCGCATTACTAGAAAGCCGTTGGGGCGAAACCAAAGACGCCCTGTTAGAAGGCTTAAATGGTTCTAAAAGAACTACAATGGGCGTGATCCTTGAGAACACCCGTAAACACTTGGCAGAATCTGCTACCGCTGGTGGTACTTCTGCAGGTAGCGTAGCTACACTAAACCGCGTTATTTTACCGGTTATCCGTCGTGTTATGCCTACCGTTATCGCTAACGAAATCGTTGGTGTGCAACCTATGACTGGCCCAGTTGCTCAGATCCATACTTTGCGTGTTCGCTATGCTGACGGAGTTACACACTCTGGCGATGCTAGCCAAACAACCGCAGCTGGTGACGAAGCACTAAGCCCATTCAAGATTGCTACTCAGTATTCTGGAAGCACATTCCAAGGTACTGGCGCTGGCAAAGCTAACAGCACTGCTACAATGGAAGGCGTACCTGGTAACCGTATCAACGTACAAATCTTGAAGCAAGTTGTTGAAGCTAAGACACGTAAGTTGAGCGCACGTTGGACATTCGAAGCTGCACAAGATGCACAAGCTATGCATGGCATCGACGTTGAAGCTGAAGTTATGGCCGCTTTGGCACAAGAAATCACTGTTGAAATCGACCAAGAGATCTTAGGTTCTCTACGTTCGTTGGCAGCAACTGAATTCACATACAACCAAGCTACCGTTTCTGGTACTGCTACATTCGTTGGTGACGAGCACGCTGCTTTAGCTGTTCTTATCAACCGTGCAGCTAACTTGATCGCCCAACGCACTCGTCGTGGCGCAGGTAACTGGGCTGTTGTTTCTAGCGCTGCATTGACAGTGTTGCAATCTGCAACTACTTCTGCTTTTGCTCGCACAACAGAAGGTACTTTCGAAGCTCCTACAAACACCAAGTTTGTTGGTACATTGAACGGTGCTATGCGTGTATACGTAGACGGTTACGCACAAGACAGCCAATCTGTATTGGTTGGTTACAAAGGTTCTAGCGAAGCTGATGCGGCAGCATTCTACTGCCCATACGTACCGTTGATGAGTTCTGGTGTTGTTCTTGACCCAGCAACTTTCGAACCAGTCGTTGGCTTCATGACACGTTATGGTTATGTTGAGTTGACAAACACAGCTAGCTCTTTGGGCAACGCTGGTGACTACTTGGCAGAAATCGCTGTAAGCAACTTGAGCTTCCAGTAATCCATACAACAGCATCGCAAGGTGCTGTTACCCCGAAAGCCCCTTAATTGGGGCTTTTTCATGACCAAAATATAATTTACGGTAAATATAATGTTCGCTCTTAACTGAGAGTTTATGCAGTATACCCTCTGCGTAGGCCTAGAACGCCATTTAACAAGGAGAAACAAAATGGGACGTCCAATTAAAAAGACATTTTTCGGTTCGTTTAACACTAACGGAGTTGGTGGTGAAGGCGTAGCAACAGCTACAGTTGGTACCGCAGGTACAGGATATTATGCAAACGCAGTAGTTACATTCGGTGCTCCGCAAATTGCAGGCGGCTCCGCAGCAACTGGTACAGTAGTTATTGGTAACGTAGTTATTGGTAACATCACTGGTGTTACAGTTACTAATGCTGGTTCGGGATACACTTCTGCACCTACATTTACAATCACTGGTGCTAACACTAGCCCTGCTAACACTTTTGCAACTACATTAACCAGCAATGCAGTATTGAACGCAATCAATGCTAATGCATGGGTTGATGGCGCATCTGTTGGCAAAGCTGCTGACATTGTTCGCCAAGTTGGCTCACGTCGTTTCCGCGTTACTAACGCAGACGGCACAAGCAATTGCAAATTGGTAACAACAGCGACTCCAGAAGCCGCAGGCGAAATGACTATTACTGCAACTTTTGCAGATGATAGCACATTCACTGTAGCTAAGATCACAGATCAATTGGTGTACAGCTCAACAGGCCAAGCATATTTGTGGGCAGACTATTCTGGTGATAAGCCGGCGTTTGCAACTGCAAGCAATGCAACAGTTCCACCAACAGTTACAATTAGCAACAACTAATTTTAACCTGCATAAAAGTAGCGGCTTCGGCCGCTATTTTTTTGGACGCATTGTTTATTTTCTAAGCATAAATATCTAATATTGGAATAACAAATGGCTAATTTTACTAGATTTAACGGTACATGGACAATTACTGGGGTTGATCCCACAAGTAACGTACAGGTTAACTCTCATACGCTCATTGTTGGCGGCAATTTAAAGGTCCTGGGGTCAATTGCCAACGTTTCGGCGACCAACACACAAATCACTGATAACATTATCACTTTAAACCAAGGCGAAACTGGTGCAGGTGTAACAGCAGTGTATTCTGGTATTGAAGTTGATCGTGGTGCATTAGTTAAAACATCTATTCGCTGGAACGAGTCGACTCTTCGTTGGGAACTAACTACAGACGGATCTGTTTTTGTACCTATTGTTACTGGTAGCAAAGGTATTGAAGGATTAGGAGAAGACCCCAATCCTCAATTGGGCGGAAACTTAAACGTTTTATCTCGAACAATTTTTAGCTCAAATAATGAAGTAATCAAGCACGATACAAATATTGCGCTACAAACAACAACAGTAGCGCCGAGCGTTTGGTCTGGGTACAACGTACTCTACGCAAAAACTCCAAACTCGGGTGGCAGTGGGTTATATATCACTAACACCGATACCCAACAGCAAGAATTAATAACAAAAAGCAAAGCGTTGTTTTACGCTTTGATGATGTAAGGAAACTAACATGGCAATCACAAGCGTACAACTAACTACAACCGCAGCTAATGTAATCTACGGTACTAGCACACAGACAAAAGGCATAACAGCAATGTATCTGTGCAATACAAACGGCACATCGTCGACTGCAAACGTGTTCCTTGTGCCAGCAGGCGGAACCGTTGCAAATTGCAGAATCTATTCTAACTTGGTTATTGCAGCATCCGACACTCACATTTCGGACTTAGAACGAATTGTACTAGATGCCGGTGATAGTATCTGGGCAAACGCAAGCGGCAACGTTGTTATGACTATTAGCTCAATGGGAGCTTAATATGGCTCGTTTCTTAAAGAATACACAACTTAAAGGCGGCAGCTATGCAATTCAGTTGCCGCTAGGTACTAGCAGTTTAGGACCCGATGCACCTGTAGCTGGACAGATTAGATACAATCAAACCACTAGCAAAATTGAATTTTACTATAACAGTGTATGGAATCAAGTTGCTAAGATTGGTACAGTTGCTTTGGCGATTGATGAATTTACTGGCGACAATGCAACAGTTAGCTTTACTATGAGTCAAAGCGAAGCCAGCGCCAACAACGTCCTGGTAACTATTAGTGGTGTTTACCAAGCACCAGTGAACAACTACACAGTATCTGGTAACCAGATTACTTTTACTAGCGCACCGCCGGCAGTTGATGCAAGTGGTAACCCAAACAAAATTATTGTGGTACACAATATTAACTCTACTAACGCAGTTTAATAGGGTAACGGAGATTTAAATGGCAATTGGTAGAGTCTCAGGTTCAATGCTAGTGTCCAATTTGGACAGACAAGGTACGGACCTACAATTTACAACAGGCAACCAGCCGTTGTTCTATATGAACTTTAGTCAGTTCAAGGCTGGTGTTAATACTAACGTAGTTGCTCAGACTTTAACAATTAACGGCAATTTAAGTACTAGCGATCTAATATTTGACGGTAACACAATATCAACTAAAAACGGTGGCAGTGTAACATTTGTTGGAAACGCAAATTTAGGAAGCATCGGCAACGTTAAGATTTCTGGTGGCAGTAACGGGTACATTATCAAAACTGATGGCGCAGGCAATCTAAGTTTCGTTGATGTATCAACAGTTGCGGGCTCGATTTACGGTAACGCAGTACAGATGGGCGCAAATACTGCTGGTGCTCTGGTGAGTAACGCAGTGGCATTCACAACAACCACATCAGTGACAAACGGTATCGCACAGTTAAATCAGGTATTAGGCAAATTGGTGCCGCCTGCACCATCTACATTTCCTGGTGCTAACTCTATTGTGATTAACGGCTTATCAACATATCGCATGACCACAGTGTCGCAGATAGATTTAACTGGTAACACAAGAACAGTGGCCGCTGGTGCAACAGTTGCTAACGTAATTAGATCTAGCAGCTATACTACATCGAACATTGGGACTGTGGGCCCAGGGGATGTTGGCACAGTTACAGCATACAAAAACGGCGTAAGCATGGGTTCTCGTGTGCTAACAACTGGTCCAGACAACGGCACATTTGGTCACCTGGTAATTGGCAACAACGTTGATTATGGCATTGTTACTGGGGCAGCGCAAGGATTCTGGGAAAGTTGCAACGTGTATGCAACTGGCTCTAACGTGAGCCCGGGTTGGAACGAAGTATACATCGATCATTCTCAGGGACTACCATCTAATGTTCGCTGGTGGTACTATGATGCCAGCAGTCCCGGTACTCCTGCATTTTCAACTCCGACTATTACTCCAACAAGTAACGTTGTTCTCTATTCTAGCACAGTACCTCACTATACTAGCAGTGCGGTATTTACATTAACTGCATCAGTTAACAGACTAAGTGGCGACATGTATCCAACCACTGATACATTCCTTACTGGCACATTGGGCGGCGCATTTGCAGCCCCAGCATCAGTTACATACGCTGCCGCTGGCATCACAACACCTCTTGCAGCTAACTTGTATGTTAGTTCTGGTAGTGCCGCGGTGTCAACGACAGCAAGTATTATTCCTGGATTTGGATCAAGCTCCAATGGTCCGTCTATTAGCGTGAACAATAGCTATGCAACCGGCACTCAATCATTTACATCAGCTTTAGCCAGTACGGTTTTATACAAAACTGGAACTTCGAATGCAATGGAAGAGTCGAACATTACGTTTGGATCTGTAGTTGGAACTGGATCTGGCGCAGCGGTCCGTATTGTTAACCCTGGCAGCAGTGATACTCCGGTATACTCTGCAGGTGCCGCAGCATTTAACAGTCAAACTGGTACACTGCAAACATACGATGCAACACTAGTTGGCGCGGTGTTAAAGCACGATCAAACAAACTATTCTACTGGCTACTTACCAGTGGGTCCAAATTTAAGCGTTGGAAGATCGGGGTCACAATACTTTACATTTAAGTTTGTTAGAACATCGGTTTCGAAATTTAACATCAAGTTCACTGGATCGATTGCTGGCTTGTGGGTTGCACTACCCGGTAGCGTAATAGACTCAACATCATCGTTTAACGGATGGCTAGACATGAGCACAGCTTATGCGGGATCCGGTGTCCCTGGGGCAAATACAGGATCTGGTGGTAACGGGTCCGACGGGTGTGCATTAGGAGGCGTTGTTACATTGAACAGTGTAGTCTCTGCACACAGTAAAACATGTACATTTGGTACAGTATCGAGCTCGAGTACTGCAACAAACGAAATCTATGTTCGAATTGAATTAACAAGTGGGCAGAGTGTAACAGCGCTGTCGCTAGAAACGGCAAGTAACTAATATGGCGATATCTGATTCAGCAAAAGTTGACCTGTTATATAAGAAGTATTTTGGCGTCGCCAAAACTGATACTCCTACAAACAAAAGTCCTAGTAACGAATCGATTGCTAGCCCATCGCTATTGCGTGGCGAGAACGTATGGCAGCAATCTGGTAGCATCCCAACAACCGCAGCGGCTGTGGCCGGGGTAGTACAGGCGTATCAAACTACTGGGCGAGTTGAATGTACTCCAGACACAACATCAACCCCAATTGGTGGCGTTTATCCAACATGGAAAACTAACTTATCAAATTGGATTCCGTCAGAATTTGGCGCCACATACTTTGTGAAGATATATGCAGAAACCACCGGTAATGCGAACCCAACTGTTGGCACGCCTTTAAGTGACTCTGGTATCGGCGGAGTCGGCGAATGGAACTTTGATTACCAGGCTGGCGTCCTAAACTTTATTGGCGGAACAATTCCAGCGACACTAACATCAGGTAAAGTTATTTACGTTACTGGATATAGATACATTGGAACGCAAGGTGTATCATCATTCCCCAATGGCATTTCAATAGGCAACCTTACTATTTCTGGCAATACTATTTCTGGCAATAGCAACGTAACAATTAGCAATAGCATTACTACTACTCAACTCAATGCTGCTACGATAGTGGCTAGTGGGAATATTTCTGCAACGGATGTAAATGGAACATTACACGGAAACGTTACAGGCCAGACGGGCTTGTTCTCATCTAACATTACATCGCAAGGATATGTATCATTTGGTCTAAACGCAGAACTATTGCAAGCTGGTGTAGCAGCATTTGTCAATGACAGCTATGGGTTTACAACTCAGTATAACACCGCGGTAGTTATCAACAACATGCAAGGGGCAACTAACCAGACGTTGTTCTTAGGCGATACTGGGTTAGGAAATGCTAGAACTTTACTTGGCGTATCTGTTAGCGGCACTCCGGTATTGAACTTAACTGGCGTTGGTGATTTATCAATAACTGGCAATCTATATGCACCGGTATTTGGTAACGTAACAGGAACGGTTACAGGAAACATTACTGGCACGACAGCTAGCTTCACCACATTGGCCGGTACATTAACTACCGCAGCCCAACCAAACATTACCAGCGTTGGAACCTTATCCAGTTTAGCGGTTACTGGAAACATCTCAACCTCTAGTAATGTCACAGCTTCTAGCATCAATGGAACACACTATGGTGATGTATATGCAAACACCATTACGGGTATCAATGGTAACTTAACCATTGCAGTACCAACTAACCAAGTTGCAATCATTTCGTCGGACCAGGCGGTTAAGTTACCGAGCGGGTCGTCTGCTACTCGTCCAACAGGCGTAGCAGGATACATTCGATACAACTCAGATACAACTAACGTTGAATACTACGATGGGTCTTCGTGGGTTACCGTTACCAACAAGGTGTCCAGCCAGACATTCAGCGGTGACGGTGTTAATGCAACCTATACCTTAAGTCAAGCATCAACAGTGCAGAACCTATTGGTCAGCGTTAACGGTACGTTGCAGCAACCTACTACCTCGTACACAGTTTCTGGTACACAAATTACGTTCACTGAAGTGTTATTAACTTCGGACGTGGTTGATATCAGATACTTAGGTGGTGTAACCAGTTTCAGTGGTATTGTAACAAATGACATGCAGATTCAAGGTAATTTAACTATTACTGGAATATTGCAAGCACCACAGGCCACTAAAGCAAGCAATGCACCCGGGACACCGGGCCAAGTTTGCTGGGACACCGACTATATCTATGTGTGTACGGCACCCAACACCTGGAAGCGTAGCGCACTGGCTGGCGGCTACTAATTAATACACCTGTTTAACCATAGCTTTGCCGTAACTGGCAAGGCTATCCTTTTGGCTAAATATGTATATTGGAGCGTTGACAATGGCTGTAACCAGAATTAAGAATAACCAAATT
>JACCDG010419097.1_pt1 | contig 26564 bp, 17 predicted proteins | sample 7442471 | NCBI WGS metagenome assembly JACCDG01 (sample SAMN15323444, study PRJNA562643) | freshwater metagenome | isolation source: river surface water | place: USA:Blue River Watershed | collected 2017-08-17 | reverse complement strand
CGTAAAGATGTAAAAGGTGGAATTACACAAACCTCAACATCCTTATAGTCGTGGTTCTTTTCATTAAGCGTCCAGGCAAGTTTCTGGATAAGAGCTATCGCCTGGAAGTGATCTAAATTCATCTTCCAGTTGCCAGCAATCAAAGGGATTCTGTCAGTCATTTAATACCTCTAAGCCCGGTAGCGATTTACCCTCAAGAAACTCTAGACTCGCTCCCCCGCCAGTTGAAATATGTGTGAACGCGTTTTCGGAAAATCCAAGCTCCCTAACGGCAGAAGCAGAATCTCCCCCGCCAACCACGGAGGTGCCAGAAACTCCTGAGAGAGCCTGGGCAACAGCCTTGGTGCCGCTCGCGAAATTAGGAAACTCAAAGACGCCCATTGGACCATTCCAAAAGACAGTCTTCGAGGAACTAATGAGTTCTGCGAATTTGGCGCTGGTTCTTGGTCCAATGTCTAATCCGATGGCGTCTACTCCGAACCTAGAGTCTTCTATGCGCTCGGCGTCGACGACTTCGAATTCAGCGTCCGCGGCGAACCTACTTGCAACAACAACATCAGAAGGTATTTCAAGGGAAATTCCGAGATTCTTTGCTTGCTCGATGAAGCCTCTGACTTTCTCCACCTGCTCAGTCTCAAGCAAGCTCTTCCCCACCTTGAACCCCTTGGCACTAAGGAAAGTGAACAACATCCCACCACCAATGAGCAGGCGATCGACTTTTGGCAACAAATGCTCAATAACACCGAGCTTGTCGGAAACTTTCGAGCCGCCAAGTATTACCGTGTAGGGCCGATCCGCTGAAGCGCTTAGACGCTGCAAAATCTCCAATTCCTTCTCGACTAGAAAGCCCGCATAGCTCGGAACCAGCTTCGCCAGCTCATAAACACTTGCTTGCTTCCTGTGTACAACTCCAAATCCATCACTGATAAACAGATCGGCAAAGGCTGCAAGCTGTTCCGCGAATGCTCCTCTGGAAGAGTCGTCTTTCGATGCCTCGCCCTCATTGAATCTGAGATTCTCGAGAAGCGCGATGTCTCCATCTTTCAATTGTTGAAGGTTTTGGTGAGCTGATGCCCCGACGGTGTCGGATGCAAAGCTAACTCTTTGACCCAGAAGATCGGCAAGTCGCTTAGCTACTGGTAGAAGTGAGAATTTAGGATCTGGCTTGCCGTCAGGTCGCCCCAGATGCGAAACGATGATTACCCTGGCCCCTGCTTTGGCGAGGTGCTCAATGGTTGGGATTGCTGCCCTGATTCGTCCATCGTCTGCTACACGATCACCATCAAGCGGGACGTTGAAATCGCATCTTAGAAGCACTCGCTTGCCGCGCAGCTCGCCGGCTTCTTTGATGGTCCTGAGCATCAGAGCTTCGATGCCACCAATTCAGTCAGCTCAACCAATCTGTTTGAGTACCCCCACTCATTGTCATACCAGGCTGAAAGCTTTACCGTGTTATCGATAACGCGAACCAGACCTGCGTCGAAGATTGAGGAATGGGCATCCGTGACTATGTCAGTGGACACGATCTCGTCCTCGGTATAAAGCAAGATCCCCTTGAGAGCCCCACTAGCCGCTTCTTTATAAGCTGCCTTGATCTCGTCAACCGATACTTTCTTTTCTGATACAAGTGTCAAATCGGTAATTGAGCCGGTTGGAACTGGAACACGAAGTGCAAATCCATCCAATTTACCTTTTAGTTCTGGAAGAACTAAGCCGATTGCCTTAGCGGCTCCTGTGGTAGAAGGAACAATGTTCAATGCTGCCGCGCGTGCACGACGAAGATCTTTGTGGGGGCCGTCTTGAAGATTTTGGTCTGCCGTGTAGGCGTGGACGGTAGTCATAAGGCCATTGACAATGCCAAATTTGTCGTTGAAGACCTTGGCTAGTGGGGCAAGACAATTTGTTGTGCAGGAAGCATTGGAAATGATGTGATGCTTGGATGAGTCGTAAAGATGTTCATTTACCCCGATAACGAAGGTCGCATCTTCGTTAGTTGCCGGCGCAGAAATGATTACTTTCTTGGCCCCAGCCTCAATGTGTTTCTTGGCCTTTTCACCGTCTGTGAAAATACCTGTCGACTCGATGACGATGTCGACTTTTAGTTTGCCCCAGGGAAGGTTTGCAGGGTCACGCTCGGCTAGAACTTTGATTGATTTGCCATTAACAATGATGCTGTCACCTTCGACGCTGACCACTGCATTTAGTCTTCCCGTAATGGAGTCGTACTTTAGGAGGTGTGCAAGTCCAGCAGGATCGGAAAGATCATTTACAGCAACGATTTCGAGGTTTGAGTTTTGCGCCAGGGCAGCTCGCATGAAATTGCGACCAATTCGGCCGAAGCCGTTTATGCCAATACGGGTCAAGATTATCTCCAGTGGGATGCTTTGAATTATCTATTCCACGCGCCATTGGGCGGACTGGGGCTAGCCTAGCAGCAGCGAACGGCTGTTGAGGCTTACTGAGCCAAATCTCCTAGCAACGTCATCCCAGTTCACAATGTTCCAGAAAGCCTTTACGTAGTCAGCCTTCACATTCTGGTAGTCGAGATAGAAGGCGTGCTCCCACATGTCAAGCATCAATAGCGGGATGCTACCGAGCGCCAAGTTGCCCTGTTGGTCATAAAGTTGGCCAATTATTAGTCGGTTTCCAAGCGCATCCCATGCTAGGTAAGCCCAGCCAGATCCTTGAATACCAACCGCAGCGGCTGAAAAGTGATTCTTGAATTTCTCGAAAGAACCAAAGTACTCGTTGATTGCGGAAAGTAGTTCGCCAGTGGCCTCTCCTCCAGCGGGCGAAAGGTTCTGCCAAAAGATTGAGTGATTGACATGGCCACCCAGATTAAATGCGAGGTCTTTTTGCAGCTTCGGCAGAGTTGCGAAAGAGTTTGTCTCCCTTGCCTCAGCCATTGCCTCCAAGGCCGCGTTAGCACCCGTGACATAAGCCTGGTGGTGCTTAGAGTGATGAAGCTCCATAATGCGTGCAGAAATGTGCGGCTCTAAGGCTGAGTAGTCATAGGTCAAATCTGGCAGCTTGTAGGTCATGTTTCCCTCTCTGGTTAGGTGAGCAGTAAAACCGCTCTATTTATTCCTCTAGCAAGTCAGCAATCGCAGATTCAGTATCGGGAATGCCGAGCTCCTGCGCCCTGCGATCGGCCGTTGCCAATAATCTTCGGATTCTTCCCGCTACTGCATCCTTAGTCATTGGTGGCTCTGCTAGCCGACCAAGCTCATCTAAAGAAGCATCTTTGTGCTTAAGTCGCAGCTCTCCAGCATATTTCAGATGCGCCGGAGCCTCTGGTCCAAGAATTTCTAATGCCCGTTGAACTCTGGCGCTTGCTGCAACGGCTGCCTGAGCACTGCGTCTAAGGTTTGCATCATCAAAATTCGCGAGGCGATTCGCCGCGCCGCGCACCTCACGTCGATTTCTAAGCTCTTCCCACTTATCCAGTTGCTCGATGCAACCCATCTCGCGCAGCAAGTCAGCTATTCCCTCACCGTCACGCACAACGACTCTAAAAACATTACGAACTTCTCGCGCCTTGGCGTTTACGCCTAACCTTCGTGCGACTCCTACTAGTGCCATCGCCGATTCGTTGCCGGGGGCAACCACTTCCAGCGAAGTTGATCTTCCGGGATCAGTTAGGGATCCTTGTGCAAGAAATGCTCCCCGCCAGATAGCTCTTGCCTCGTCCATGGTTGAAGATACGAGAGTGGAAGGTAGTCCGCGCACCGGCCGACCTCGATTATCAATTAGTCCAGTTTGCCTAGCTAGCAGCTCACCATCGCGCATCACACGTATCTGGTATCCACTGCTTCTTCTAAGTCCTCCCGCTTGAACGACAGTAACGTCAGCACTAATTCCGTAAAGTTCTGAGATTGCCTTGGCGATTCGCTTAGCGACCGAGGCTGATTCGATCTCTACCTCAATTGCAATCCGTCCAGAAATTAAGTGCAATCCCCCACAGAACCTAAGAATAGTTGCCAGCTCTGCAGCGCGGACGAGACCGTTGACGGGCTGAACTCGAGCCAGTTCTTCCTTAATCGCTTGTGTGATTGCCACGTTATTCCTTGCCCAAGTCTCGATGTGCAACCGTGATAGTAGCATCTGCAACTGCACTCAAACGCCTACCGATTTCATTGGCGATTGCCACGGATCTGTGCTTCCCACCGGTGCAGCCAATAGCTATCGTTGCAAAGCGCTTGTTCTCTGCTCGGTAACCTTTGAGTACTACCTCAAGAGCTGCCACATAGCTGTCAATAAATCCTTGAACTCCCTCTTGCCTCAGGACGAAATCACTAACTAAAGGGTCATTTCCGGTCATTGACCGCAACTGCTCATCCCAATGCGGATTGGGTATGAACCTGGCATCTGCCACCAAGTCAGCGTCAACAGGGATTCCATACTTAAATCCAAAGCTGATTACGTTTACCCTCAAAAAATTGGCGTTGTCTGAAAATGCCTCTGCCACCCTGTTGGTGAGCTGATGAACATTGGAATCAGATGTATCAAAAATGAGATCCGCGCTCTCCCGCAGGCCGACCAGTTCCGCGCGTTCACGACCTATCCCATCAAGTATCGTCCCATTACCTTGCAGCGGGTGAGGTCGGCGGACAGATTCAAAACGCTTGACTAGAGCTGAATCGCTTGCTTCTAGAAAGAGAAGACGGACGGCGATCTCTCTGTTCTTTAGGTCATTTATCCTGCTCTGAAGCTCTGAGAAAAATTCCCCACCTCTGACGTCAGTGATAACAGCAATCTTTGGCAACTTCGCCTTGCTAAGAGCAAACAGGTCACTCATCGGTCCGAGCATCTGTGGCGGCAGATTGTCTATGACATACCAACCCTGATCCTCCAGAGCGTTGCCAACTGTTGAGCGCCCTGCTCCTGACATTCCGGTTACTACGAGTAATTCCGGCTTTCTGGTCTGACTCATCACTCCCCTGACGGGAACAAGGTTACTGCCTTCTAATCTCGGGCGTGTCGGATTATGGCAACTGCTCTAATTGCTCAAGCAGGCGCTTGGCCTGACTTTGGCTAAAACCAGGTAGGTCAGCTATTTCCTCAGCGCTGGCTGCCCGAAGCCGCTTCAGGGATCCAAATTTGCGAATCAGCAGCCGCACTTTGGCTTCCCCTAGGCCGGGCAGGTCCAGCAGCGTTGAGGCTATCGAGGACGTTCGCTTAGCTCGCTGTGCAGTGATAGCAAATCTGTGTGCTTCGTCTCTGATGCGCTGCAAAAGAAAGAGTTCCTCCGACGACCTGGGGAAGATAACAGGGCTATCACTTGAAGTAGTGAATACCTCTTCTAATCTCTTGGCTAGTGTCGCTACCGTAATGTCGTCTATTCCAGAGTCTGCAAGCGCTTTTGCTGCTGCATTTCGTTGCGGAATACCACCATCAATCAAGATAAGACTGGGACGATAGCTGAATTTATCGCTGCTTTCATCTTCAAGGTACTTTAGACGCCTGCGAAGCACTTGATAGATAGCATCTGCGTCATCAGTCCCCTCCAAGTTAAATTTTCGATACTGGTTCTTCCGGGGTAGTCCATCCTCAAACACCACCATAGATCCAACTGTTCCTGTCCCCGCTAAATGCGAGATGTCGAAACACTCAATTCGAAGGGGTGCTGTGGCCATACCCAGGCCCTTTTGTAGACCAGCCAACGCATCAGCTCTTGCAGCAAAGTCAGCTGTTCTCTTGAGTTTGTAGGACTGAAGCGACTGCAGGGCGTTAGTTTCGACCGTTTTTGCCAGAACCGATTTTTCACCACGTTGAGCAACCAATATCTCAGCCTTCGATTTTCGAATCTCGCTTAACCACAGCGAAAGTTCCCTGGATTCTTTGGGTAGTACAGGAACATAAATTGACTTTGGGACTTCAATTGGTTCAGCTGATTTTGGTTGGTTATAGATTTGGTGAAGAACATATTCAATAAGCTCTGCGTCATCTCTCTCAAGTTCCAAGTCAACGACCATGCCTCTGGCACCTCTGATTCTGCCGCCTCGAACATTGAATATGGCAATTGCTGCTGAAAGCTCGTCTCTAGCCAAACCAATAAAGTCGGCGTCTGTCTGATCGGAAAGGACGATCGAAGACTTTTCAAGAATTTTTTCAAGGGCCGCCACGTCGTCACGAAAGTTTGCAGCGGCCTCGAAATTCTCAACTTCACTCATTTCATGCATTTTCTTGCGAAGTTGGGCAATGTAAGTCTCGTCACCAGAGGAAATAAAGCTTCCGAGTTGCTTTGCCAAAGCTTTGTGTGCGGGTAGATCTATCCTTCCAACACACGGAGCGCTGCATTTGCCAATGTCTGCTAAGAGACAGGGTCGATTGGCTCTCTGCGCTCTATCAAATATTCCCTTTGAGCAGCTCCGGACTGGAAACACTTTTAGCAGGGTGTCGAGGGTTTCTCTGACTGCCCAGGACTGGGTGTAGGGCCCATAATATTTCAATCCCGGTATCTCACGATTTCTAGTGATGAAAGCCCTTGGTATTTCCTCAGACAAAGAAATTGCAATGTACGGATAACTCTTGTCGTCCCGGAAGCGAATATTGAAGGGCGGTTCGAATTGCTTAATCCAACTAAATTCAAGTTGGAGTGCATCATATTCCGTGTTGACAATGGTCCATTTCACATCAGAAGCTGCCTGCAGCATCCTCTGAGTTCTCTCATGTAGACGATCAAAGGTGCCGAAGTAACTCGAGAGTCGGGCTCTTAGGTTCTTGGCCTTGCCAACATAAAGGACGCGTCCTCGGTCATCAATGAAGCGATACACCCCTGGATTAGTTGGAATCTCAGAAGTGTTTGGCCTGAATCGAAGATCACTCATTTGCCAAAATGTCAGCTAGAAACTTTCCTGTATGGCTTGCTTTGTTTTTTGCGACCGCTTCCGGAGTACCCTGAGCTACGATGGTGCCACCACCTGATCCACCCTCGGGTCCTAAATCAATTATCCAATCCGCCGATCTAATTACATCCAGATTGTGCTCTATGACAATCACGGTGTTACCTCGCTCAACTAGAGAATTCAGCACTAGCAATAGCTTTCTTACATCTTCAAAATGAAGTCCAGTGGTGGGCTCATCTAAGACGTAGATGGTCTTGCCAGTAGCCCTACGCTGCAATTCGGTCGCAAGCTTAACTCGCTGGGCTTCCCCACCAGAAAGAGTGGTGGCACTTTGCCCCAGTCGCACGTAGCCCAGTCCAACGTCGACCAGGGTATTGAGGTAGCGAGCAATTGAGTTAATTGGGGCAAAGAATTCCGCGGCCTCACTGATGGGCATGTTTAGAACGTCTCCGATGGTCTTTCCCTTGAAGTGAACCTGTAAAGTCTCACGGTTGTAGCGAGCCCCTTTACACTCCTCGCAGGTGACGTAGACGTCGGGAAGAAAATTCATCTCTATGCGAATGGTTCCATCACCAGCGCAATTCTCACATCGGCCGCCTTTGACATTAAAGGAGAATCTCCCTTGCTGATACCCCCTTACTTTGGCCTCTGGTGTTTCGGCAAACAACTTTCGGATGTGATCAAAAACACCGGTGTAAGTTGCTGGATTAGATCTTGGAGTCCTGCCGATTGGAGCTTGGTCGACGTGGACCACTTTGTCCAATTGATCAAGCCCAGTGATTCTGGTGTGCTTGCCGGCAACCCCCTTGGACCCGTTCAACTTAATTGCCAAGGTCTCGTAGAGAACATCGTTAACGAGAGACGATTTACCCGATCCACTAACTCCCGTGACGGCTGTCATAACGCCAAGCGGAAATTCGACATCTAGATTCTTTAGGTTATTTTCCTTGGCTCCAACTACCTTGATTGAGCTGCCGCTAGGTTTGCGGCGCTTCTTCGGTGTTTCTATTTTGATCCGGCCAGCGAGATAGTCTCCCGTTACTGAAGCCTTATTGGTCAGAATCGCCTCGTAGGATCCACTGTGGACCACCTCACCACCGTGAGCCCCGGCCCCAGGCCCAATGTCCACTAGCCAATCCGCCGCTCGAATGGTGTCCTCGTCGTGTTCTACAACAATCAAGGTATTTCCAAGGTCGCGAAGCTTAATTAGCGTTTCAATTAGCCTGCGGTTGTCTCTTTGATGAAGACCAATAGATGGTTCATCAAGAACGTATAGAACGCCAGTGAGGCCAGCACCGATTTGGGTAGCCAATCGAATTCTCTGCGCCTCACCGCCCGACAATGAGCCGGCAGAGCGCTCAAGGGAGAGGTAGTCAAGCCCAACAGCCAATAGAAAATCTAAACGAGCACGGATTTCCCGCAGCACCTGCGCGGCGATGGTTGCCTCTCGCTTAGTCAGTTTGAGACCCTCAAAGAAGTTGTGCGCTTGAGACAAAGACAACTGAGCAACATCGTGAATTGACTTCCCGTGTACCTTTACGGCTAGAACCTCAGGTCTTAGTCGGGCCCCTTCACATGCCGGGCATGGTACTTCTCGGAGGAATTCGGCCCACTTTCCCCTTGCCCAATCAGAATCCGACTCTTGATAGCGGCGTTCGACATACGGAAGGACACCTTCAAAACCTGACGTGTAGCGCATCTCCCTACCGTATTTTGATCGCCACTTAACTTGAACTTCAAAATCGTTTCCGTATAAAACGGCATCTCGGATTCGCTTAGGAAGTTTGTTCCAGGGAGTCTTAAGACTAAAGTCCAATTCTTTAGCTAGGCCTTGCAGGAGTCGTGTGAAGTAGGAGTAGAGACCTTTGCCTTGCGTAGACCAGGGAATTATTACGCCATCGCTGATTGAACTCTCTGGATCCCCGATCACGAGTTCAGCGTCTACAGCCATTTTGGTTCCTAGACCCGTGCAGTCGGGACAAGCTCCAAAGGGAGCATTAAATGAGAAAGTCCTAGGCTCAATCTCAGTTAGATAAATTTCGTGTTCATTTGGACAACTCAACTTCTCACTGAAAGTTCGCTGCCGCTTCTGATCAACAAAATCGACAATCACGCGGCCATCAGCCAGCTTAAGGGCGGTTTCTACTGAATCAGTTATTCGACTAGAAGACTCGCCCTTCACGACTAGCCTGTCTACTACTACTGAGATGTCATGCTTATAACTTTTCTTGAGTGGCTTTGCATCGGCTAAAACAATCGTTTCGCCGTCTACGACTGCTCGGGCGAATCCTTGGGACTGGAGCGACGCAAATAGGTCTTCAAAGGCTCCCTTTTTTTGTTGCACAATCGGGGCCAGCAATTGGAATTTGGTTCCCTCCTCCATAGCGAGAAGCTGATCAACAATTGCCTGTGGCGTCTGCTTTGAAATAGCCTCGCCACACTCAGGACAGTGCGGTACACCGATTCGACTCCATAGAAGGCGCAAATAATCGTGAATTTCTGTGATTGTCCCGACGGTTGATCTGGGATTGCGGTTGGTGGACTTTTGGTCGATTGAAACAGCCGGCGACAGACCCTCAATAAAGTCAACGTCTGGTCGGTCAACTTGGCCTAGAAATTGTCTTGCGTAGGCAGATAGCGACTCTACGTATCTGCGCTGCCCTTCAGCAAATATCGTGTCAAAAGCAAGCGACGACTTACCAGATCCTGATAAGCCAGTGAAGACAATCAGTGCATCCCTGGGCACCTCAAGGTTTAGGTTCTTAAGGTTGTGCACTCTCGCGCCACGAATCGAAAGCTTGCTTCCCGGGGGCGTCTGAATTATCACCGTAGAAGTCTATGCGTGGCCAGCAGCATCAAATTGCCTCAGCTCACGCTTTAGCTCAGCGATTTCATCGCGAATACGGGCCGCCAGCTCAAAATTCAAAGCCGCTGCTGAAGCCTTCATTTGGGCGTCTAGCTCAAGTATTGTTTGGAGGAGTTGTTCGCGACCAGCCTTCCCAATGTCTTTACGGCCTCTGATTGGCGAAACAGAAGTTTTGCCCTTGGGAGTCTTCTTCATTTGTTCCATCAATGCTTCTGTATCGACCTCCTCCCTCACCAAAACGTCTGTGATGTCCGCGATCTTCTTTCTCAGTGGCTGCGGATCGATGTTATTGGCCGCGTTATATTCGATTTGGATATCCCGGCGACGGTTTGTTTCATCAATGGCTTTGCGCATTGAATCTGTAATTCTGTCTGCATACATGTGCACTTCCCCACCAACATTGCGGGCTGCACGGCCGATTGTTTGGATAAGGGCAGTCGTTGACCTCAAGAAACCTTCCTTATCAGCGTCGAGAATGGAAACAAGGGATACTTCTGGGAGGTCAAGTCCTTCTCGAAGCAGGTTAATTCCTACCAAGACGTCGTAAATTCCCTGCCTCAGCTCTCGAAGTAGCTCGACGCGTCTCAAAGTATCTACGTCTGAGTGCATGTAGCGAACACGAATTCCCATTTCTGTTAGGTAATCAGTTACCTCTTCTGCAAGTCTTTTGGTAAGGGTCGTTACCAGAACGCGTTCATTCTTCTCGGTTCGAAGCTTGATCTCCTCCATGAGATCATCGATTTGCCCACGTGATGGCTTTACCACAATTTTTGGATCAACCAGGCCGGTAGGTCTAATGATCTGCTCAACTACCCCATCAGACAGGTCAAGTTCATATTGCGCGGGAGTAGCGGAGAGATAAACAGTCTGTCCAGTTCTGGCGAGGAATTCATCAAACCGTAACGGCCGATTATCCAAGGCCGAAGGAAGTCGAAATCCATATTCGACCAAGGTTCGTTTGCGAGATTGATCCCCATTGTGCATTGCTCGAATTTGGGGAATTGTGACATGCGACTCATCAATAACAGTAAGAAAATCATCGGGGAAATAGTCCAAAAGACAAGCGGGAGGCTCACCCTGTTCTCGCCCGTCGATGTGACGAGAGTAATTCTCAATTCCTGAACAGAAGCCAAGCTCCTTGATCATCTCAAGATCAAAGGTTGTTCGCATTTTTATGCGCTGTGCTTCAAGCAGTTTCCCCTGCTTTTCTAGTTCACGAAAGCGACCCTCGAGCTCCTCTTCGATCGCCTCTATTGCTCGTCCCATTTGTTCAGCGGGTGCAACATAGTAGGAAGCTGGGTAAATTGCGACCGACTGACGCTCCATCAATACCTCGCCAGTCAAAGGATTGATCCGGTAAATCTTTTCGATTTCGTCGCCAAAGAATTCGATTCTGGTGGCTTCTTGATCATAAATAGCAATCACTTCGACCGTGTCGCCCTTGACTCGAAAGTTACCCCTGGTGAAGTCCACATCGTTTCTCTGATACTGAATGTTTACCAGTCCACGTATTAGTTCATCCCGATCAATTCTCTGCCCAACCCGAAGTGGTAAAGATTGAGCTAAGTACTCTTTTGGTGCTCCAAGCCCATAAATACAGGAAACTGTAGCGACAACAATTACATCTCTTCTTGAAAGGAGTGACATGGTGGCTGAATATCGAAGTCGCTCAACCTCTTCATTGATAGTGGAGTCCTTTTCGATAAATGTGTCTGTTTGCGGAACATACGCTTCAGGCTGGTAATAGTCGTAGTAACTGACGAAGTATTCGACTGCATTGTTTGGGAAGAGTTCCCTAAGCTCGCTAGCCAGCTGAGCTGCCAGAGTTTTGTTGTGAGCGATTACCAGTGTTGGTCTTTGAAGTCTCTCGATTAGCCAGGCTGTGGTTGCGGACTTTCCCGTTCCAGTGGCCCCGAGTAAGACCACGTCTCGCTCTCCTGCCCTAAGCCTCTTTTCGAGCTGATCGATGGCCTTGGGCTGATCCCCCGAGGGGCTGTATTCGCTAACTACCTTGAACGGAATTGACTCATCCATTGACGAGCGTCCCATATGCTGATCGAGACCGAACTAGTAATTCTTCAAGACTGCAGTTTGAATCTATAACCAAGTCCGCCACTCTTTCCCGCTCATTATCCGAGGCTTGGGCGGAGATGCGCTTGACAGCGTCTTCCCGTCTAAGTCCTCGCTTGATAAGCCGCTCCAACCTGACCTCTTCAGGGCAACTGATGGTGACAACTTTGTCAAATTTGAGCGGAGACTTGGTCTCAACCAATAAAGGAATCGTATACACCGTTACGCCTTGCGAATTTTCACTGGTTCTCTGCAAAGCGAGGGCTTGAATAAGAGGGTGCAAGATAGCTTCGACACGTTTGCGAATTGACGGATCTGAGAAGCTCATTTCTGCAAGCTTCGCACGGTTCAAGCTATCGTTGGCATCAAGTACTTGTTCACCGAACTCATCGACAAGCATTGCGAGCCCCCGGCTACCCGGCTCTACAACTTCCCTGGCAAGCTGGTCAGCATCGATTTCACGTGCACCTAGGCGAACCCACTCGGCGGCCACCGTCGACTTACCAGACCCAATTCCACCGGTTAGCGCGATTAGCATCTAACCAGAATAGGCCTGATTTCTCTGCCTACTTGTCTTCTGCTAGCTGGTCCCTAAGTGACGCTAGTGACTCGTCTTGTGAAAGCGAACCTTCTGGCGATTGAACTGACTCAGCAGGCTGGGCATCTGGCAATCCAGCAAGCTTCTCGCGCATTGCCTTCACCTGTGTTTTGTGCAGTTTCCAACGCTCGTGAGCCTCGGCGTAGTCAGCCTCCCACTTGGTGCGGGCCTCCTCGTATCCGGGCTTCCACTCGTTGGTGGCTGGGTCAAACCCTTCTGGGTAGCGATAGTTGCCACTCTCGTCATAGTCTGCGGCCATTCCATATAGAACTGGGTTAAAGTCACTACCTGCAGGATCGACTTCATCGACAGCCTGCTTTAGCGATAATGAGATTCTGCGACGCTCAAGATCGATGTCAATCAACTTCACGAAGACATCCTGGTTCACGGTAACAACCTGGTCAGCGTGCTCAACGTGCTTCGACGAGAGCTCGGAAATGTGAACAAGCCCCTCAATACCGTCTGCCACTCTGACGAAAGCTCCAAACGGAACAATCTTGGTGACCTTGCCTGGGATGTACTGTCCGATTGCGTGTGTTCGCGCGAATACCTGCCATGGGTCCTCTTGAGTGGCCTTGAGTGACAGTGAAACGCGCTCGCGGTCAGAATCAACCTCAAGCACCTCAACGGTAACTTCTTGTCCGACCTCAACTACCTCACTGGCGTGCTCAACATGCTTCCAGCTCAATTCTGAGACGTGCACTAGGCCATCAACGCCACCCAGATCAATAAAGGCACCGAAGTTTACAATCGAAGACACAACACCAGTGCGAATCTGACCCTTCGCTAGATCATTCAGCATGGTCGTACGGCTCTCGCTTTGGCTCTGCTCAAGCAGCGCTCGGCGTGAAAGAACAACGTTGTTTCTGTTTTTGTCAAGCTCCAGAATCTTTGCCTCAACCTCTGTTCCAAGGTATGGACCAAGGTCGCGCACTCTTCTAAGTTCAATCAGGGATGCTGGTAGGAAGCCGCGAAGTCCAATGTCGACAATGACGCCGCCCTTGACGACTTCAATAACAGTTCCTTTTACTACTCCGTCAGCTTCCTTGATCTTTTCTACATCGCCCCAAGCTTTTTCGTACTGAGCACGCTTCTTGCTCAGAATCAGACGACCTTCTTTATCTTCCTTTTGGAGAACTAATGCCTCGATTGACTCGCCAACTTTGACGATGTCGTTTGGATTTGCGTCTTGTCTGATAGAAAGTTCACGAAGAGGAATAACACCCTCTGTTTTGTAACCGACATCAAGTAAAACTTCGTCGCGGTCGATTTTGACCACGGTCCCGGCGATCAGATCACCGTCATTGAAAAATTTGAGGGTTGCTTCGACCGCTGCTAGAAAATCCTCTTGAGAGCCGATGTCGTTGACTGCTATTTGCTTGTTGCCTGCGGTCGATTTGGTTGCCATATTTATACGTTCTTCACTTTTACTCGGGTCGCGCAAAACAAAACCTGACTTGGTCTTGACTTGCCCGACAAACGGACAGGGAAAGCGCCCTAGAGCGCCTGACAAAGCCTAGCGGGATTGTCAGTGACCCGCCAGCTCCCAATTTGGGCCGACACCCACGTGAACTTCGACCGGCACCGAAAGCTTGGCAACGCCCTTCATGCTCTCGGTTGCCAGGATTTTAACCTGCTCAAGTTCGTCAGGAGCCACCTCAAACACCAATTCGTCATGCACCTGCAGCAGGAGTCTGGATTTGAGGCCTTGCCTAGTCAGGCGAACATCCGCTTCAATCATGGCCAACTTCATGATGTCGGCAGCGGTTCCTTGGATAGGGGCATTCAGTGCCGCCCTACGAGCGTTTTCTCTGACTTGAAACACCTTTGAGTTCAAATCCGCAAAAGGCCTGCGACGGCCGTAAACCGTCTCTGTATAGCCATCCACTTTAGCTCTTTGAACAACTTGATCCAGGTATCTTTTGACTCCGCCAAATCGAGCGAAATACTCGCTCATCAATTCCTTGGCTTCAGATTTAGAAATTTTGAGCTGACGAGCCAAACCAAATTCACTCAGACCATATACCAAGCCATAGCTCATTGCTTTCACCTTTGAACGCATGGCTGCGTCGACCTCTGATGGCTTGACGCCATAGATTCGAGAGCCTACGTAGTTATGAAGATCTTCTCCTGCTCTGAAGGCCTCAATCAATCCCGAGTCTTCGCTGAGGTGAGCCATGATACGCATTTCGATTTGCGAGTAATCCGCGGTAAGAAGCTCAACATATCCGGAGCCAGCGACGAACGCACTCCTTAGTCGTTGGCCTCGCTCGGTCTTGATTGGAATGTTTTGAAGGTTTGGATTCTCGCTGCTAAGGCGACCCGTTGCAGTGCCAGTCTGGAGGTAACTGGTGTGTATTCGACCGTCTGCTCTGATTGAATCAAGGAGCGTCTCCGACATTTGACGAATCTTTGTGACGTCGCGGTGAGCCAGCAGCTTTTCCAAGAAGGGATGGCCTGTCTGTTCCAGAAGTTCAACAAGAGCTTCCGCGTTGGTCGAGTAACCAGTTTTCACTGACCTAGTACCTTCAAAGCCCAGCTCTTCAAAGAGAACAGTTTGCAACTGTTTAGGGCTTGCCAAATTCACTTCGTGCCCAATAATTTGATAAGCCTGATTGGCTATTTCCTCGACCTCTTTGGAAAGAACTTCGTTCTGTCTTTGCAGGTTCTCTCTATCAACTGCAATACCAGTGGCTTCCATTTTTGCCAGTACCACCGAAGAGGGTAATTCAATCTCTCGATAGACCGATTTCAAGGTTCGATCTTCCAATTTTGAAGTAGTCGCTCTAAAGAGTACTGCCGCTGCCCAGGCATCTAGGGATGCGGGAACTTCGGAAAAAAGCTCTAGCGGATCTGCTCGCACAATGTCGACTCCGACAAGGTCTCGCAGTAGTTGATCTGGGTTGTACTCCCGCAGAGTAGGGTCGCTCAAGTAGCAAGTCAGTAGAGCATCCTCTTTAACTGCGATTCCCTCGAGACCCATTTCGCTGCATTGATGGATGAAACGTTTTGAATCCCAAACTCCATAGTTTCCAGAGCGGAGAAGATTAAGCGCTTCAGCTTTCTCCTTTCCGTCCCAGTCCAATCGGGTTGTGATGTTTGCGGCACCAAGCCCAACCAATTTGCCGTTCGAAACTTGTATTGCCAAGAAGACTGGCTCCCGCATAAAGTCGTCTAGTTCGGAGACGCTGGCGAGCCGGCTCTCGGGCTGTTCATAGTTGTGCTCGTGTGTTGACCCTGGTCCTTCTTGCTCATCCTCAATCTCAGCAATCGGAACAGGTATTTGAGCGCCATTGGTGCCACGAAGTTTAATAACCCGAGTCAAAAGTGTTCGGAAATTCAGTTTCGCAAAAACGGTGCGAACCTCTTCCTCATGCACCGGACCCACAGCCAGGTCGTCGATTGAGAAATCAAAATCAAGGTCTCTGACTAAGTTGTTTAGCCTTCGATTGCGGATTGCTAGCTCTCGCTTTTCCCGAAGCGTTTCGCCCACTTTGCCGGAAATGTCATCGGCAGAAGCCAATATAGAATCCAGGTCGCCATAAGTCTGAAGCCACTTAGCGGCGGTCTTTGGACCCACCCCTGGTATTCCTGGGAGATTATCTGAAGTCTCTCCGACTAGCGCAGCGAGGTCTTGGTACTGCTTAGCTGTCACTCCGTATTTCTCTTGAACTGCCTTATCGTCCATCCGGGCAAGGTTCATCACACCCTTGATCGGGTACAAGATTTTTGTCTTATCACTAATTAATTGGAACGTGTCCCGATCCCCTGAGACGATTAGGACTTCCATACCCGCAAGCTCACCCTTTTTGGCAAGCGATGCGATCAAGTCATCGGCCTCGTAGTCGTCTCGCGAAACAGAAGTGATACGCATTGCCGCAAGAGCTTCGACCAGCAGCTCCGTTTGTCCTATGAATTCCTCCGGAGTCTCCCCGCGGTTACCTTTGTACTCTGGGTATTCCCTGGTTCGGAAGCTCTCTCTGGATACATCAAAAGCGACGCAAATGTGGGTTGGCTTTTCGTTCTCCATCAATGTCAGAAGCATTGATATAAAACCATGGACGGCATTGGTGTGCTGCCCAGATTGATTCTTGAAACTGTCTGGATTGAGAGCATAGAAGGCTCGAAAGGCAAGAGAATGTCCGTCGATAAGCAGCAGAGTAGGCTTCTTTTCAGCAGACATGCGACTAGCCTACTTTGCTTAGGAGATACCGTGGAGAACGAAGTCGTTTCATCAGCCCAAGCGCTAGAAGTGATGCGTCAACGAGGCTTAGGCGCTCTAGCGGATCGAATGGGAATCAAACTACTGGAACTGAGCGCGGAGCGCGCGGTGGCAACCATGCCAGTAGAGGGGAACACGCAACCAATCGGTCTATTACACGGCGGAGCACACGTTGTGCTCGCAGAGTCACTAGGCAGTTTTGCCGCCAATGTCCACGCTCATCCCTGGGGTTATGCCGTCGGTATTGAAATAAACGCGTCACATCACTCATCGGTCAGCTCTGGGATCGTAACTGGCACCTGCACTGCTATAAAGCTTGGAAGAAACCTAACCACTCATGAAATAAAAGTGACTGATGAAAAAGGACAGCTACTGTCGACGGTGAGGATTACTAATTATCTTCGTCCGAAGCCGTCTTCGGGCCAAGCTGATCAATAACTGCTTTTGCAACTTGAGCCATTGAAAGTCTTCGATCCATTGAGGCCTTTTGAATCCACCTGAAGGCATCTGGTTCGGTCAGTTTCATTTTCGACATCAGTAGACCCTTGGCGCGATCCATTAGTTTTCTGGTCTCAAGGCGATCTGATAAATCTGATATTTCTTGCTCTAGTGCAGAGATTTCTTCACTCCGAGCGATGGCTATCTGAATAGCTGGTATCAGGTCTGCTGGCTTAAACGGCTTGGTAATGAAAGCCATTGCGCCGGCTTCGGTTGCTCGGGTGACGAGTTCCGACTGCGAAAAAGCAGTGAGCAAGACAACCGGGATTTTCGCTTCGGCTAATTTTTCGGCCGCAGATATCCCATCAAGTTTTGTCATCTTAATGTCCATTACAACCACGTCTGGAGAGAGTTTGGCCGCCAGCTCAAGTGCCTCTTCCCCATCGGAAGCTTCTCCCACCACATCAAATCCTGCTTCAGAAAGAGTCGATACAACATCCATACGGATCAGCGACTCGTCTTCTGCAACCAGAACTCTCAGCGATTCTTGCATGCTGCTACTTTAGCCATTTCAGCATCCACTACAATTGCCAAGACCGGCCGGAATGGCGGAACGGCAGACGCGGCGCACTCAAAATGCGTTGTCCGAAAGGGCGTGTGGGTTCAAATCCCACTTCCGGCACAGTTAGTTGGCGTAGCCAGGGGCGGCATTGTGAACCGCGTCGCCCACTCGATGCACCCTCAGGGAATTGGTGGAGCCAGGAATCCCAGGCGGAGATCCAGCAACAACGATTACCTCGTCCCCCAGCTTGCACTTTCCGGTTGCTAGGACAATTTCATCAACCTGCTTGATCATCTGATCTGTGTGTTTGACTTTTTCAGCAAGATAGGTTGTTGCTCCCCAAACTAAGGCTAATCTTCGCCTCACTGACTCGTTGGGTGTGAAGGCAAGAACTGGAATTCGTGAGCGCAACCTACTGACCCTTCTAAGCGTGTCTCCACTTTCTGTAAATACACAGACGTACTTACTACCCAGCAAGTCAGCAATGTCCAAGGCAGCCTTCACAACAGCGCCTGAATGGGTATGTGGCTTGGTGCCAAGGTCTGGAATACGCTCTAATCCGTTTTCTTCAGTCGACTCAATGATCTTGGCCATTGTGGCTACTGCTTCGACCGGATATTTTCCTACAGATGTTTCCCCAGACAGCATGAGTGCGTCCGCACCATCCAAAACGGCGTTGGCAACGTCCGAGGCTTCTGCTCTTGTCGGCCTGCTGTTTTCAATCATGCTCTCAAGCATTTGTGTGGCAACTATTACTGGCTTTGCCCAACGTCGTGCCAGCTCAACGGCGCGTTTTTGAACTAAGGGAACCTGTTCGAGCGGAAGCTCTACTCCAAGGTCACCGCGGGCAACCATAATCCCATCAAAAGCATCAACTATTTCTTCTAAGGCATCTACCGCCTGAGGCTTCTCTATTTTCGCAATTACAGGGACAAACCTGTTCTCTTCTTTCATGATTTCGTGCGCCCGGGCAACGTCTTTAGCGGACCGAACGAAGCTAAGTGCGATCATGTCTGCGCCGACTTTGAGTGCCCACCTTAGGTCTTTTTCGTCTTTCTCGCTCATGGCAGGGACGTTTACCGCAACGCCTGGGAGATTGATCCCCTTATTGTTCGAAATTGGCCCTCCAATTTCTACTTCGCAGACTACTTGGTTAGCATCAACACGCTTTGCTCGTAGAGCTATGCGACCATCATCAATTAATAGTTGGTCTCCAGGCTTAACATCTTGCGGCAAACCCTTGTAGGTAGTTCCACAAATGGTTGCGTCACCCTCAACATCTTTTGTTGTTATGGTGAATTCTTGACCTTCGGTTAGCTCCTCTTTTCCATTCCTAAACCGAGCTAGTCGAATTTTTGGGCCTTGGAGGTCTACTAGAATCCCCACCGGCTTATCTAGCTCTTGGGAAGCCTTGCGAATGTTGTCGTAAGTATTTTCATGAACCGAGTATTCACCGTGCGAGAGATTAAGTCTCGCGACATCGACGCCGGCGGCAATTACAGCTTTCGTTGTTTCATACTCGGCAACGGCTGGTCCAAACGTCGCTACGATTTTTGCGCGTCTCATTATGTTTCCTTACTTAGCTGTAAACCGAAATCGGTTGATCTGTGGGTCGAACGGGGAATGGAAGTTCCGTCTCGCCTTCGAGATATTCATCCACTGCAGAGGCCGCTGCACGGCCCTCGGCTATTGCCCAGACTACAAGACTCGCGCCTCTACCGGCGTCACCAGCTACGAAGACACCGTTGCCCGCATGGTATTTTCCATCACGCGCCAGGTTTCCGTTCTCGAGCATCAGTCCAAGCTGTTCCACAACGCCGTCTGCCTCATTTCCTTTATAGCCAAGTGCCAATAGGACTAGGTCGGCCTTTAAAATTCGCTCGGTACCCGCTTCGGGTAGACGTTTTCCATCAACGAACTGAGTATCGGCGACTTTGACGCCGGTGAGCTTGCCGTTCTCACCCACGAATTCAACCGTCGAGTGTAAGTATTTGCGCTCGCCAAACTCCTCATGCGCAGACTGCACCTCAAAAATGTTGGGAACGGTTGGCCAAGGCATATCCTCGGTTCGCCCGTTAGGCGGAGTTTTTCCAATGGCGAGAGTTGTAACGCTAAGGGCACCTTGTCTAGTGGCAGTGCCAAGGCAATCGGCGCCGGTGTCGCCGCCGCCAAGTATCACCACGTGTTTTCCTGCTGCAGTTATCTGATCTTGAACTTGCTCTCCGGCTACCACCCTGTTAGCCGCACTCAGGTAAGGCATCGCAAAGTGAACTCCAGCGAGCTCGCGCCCTGGAACGCTGATGTCCCTAGGAACTAGGGCGCCTGTGGCAATAAGTACGGCATCGTATCTCTTTCTAAGCTCGTCCCAGCCGATGTCAACTCCAACATTCACTCCCGGTCTAAAGCGGGTGCCCTCGGACTCCATTTGATGGATTCGGCGATCAATGTGGTGTTTTTCCATCTTGAAGTCGGGAATTCCATAACGCAACAAGCCACCTATGCGATCGTCCCTTTCATAGACCGCAACCGTATGTCCGGCTCGGGTTAGCTGCTGAGCGGCTGCTAGTCCAGCTGGTCCACTTCCCACCACTGCAATTGTCTTTCCGGTCAGACGATCAGGAACTTGCGGAAGCACAAGGCCGTTGTCAAAAGCATCATCGATAATGCTGACTTCAATCTCCTTGATAGTTACAGCGGGTTGATTAATACCAAGAACACATGCGTCTTCGCAGGGGGCTGGGCAGATTCTTCCTGTGAATTCCGGGAAATTGTTGGTGGCGTGAAGTCGATCAATTGCCTCGCGACCCCTGCCTCGGTGAGTAAGGTCATTCCACTCAGGTATGAGATTGCCAAGCGGACAACCCTGATGACAGAAAGGAATGCCGCAGTCCATGCATCGGGAGGCCTGTCGCTTCACAGTCTCGGAATTGCGCTCAGCGTAAACTTCCTTCCAGTCCTTGATGCGAACAGGTACTGGTCTTCTAGCGGCAGTTTCCCGCTCAGTGATTTTTATGAATCCTCTGGGATCAGCCATTGATCACCTCAAGAATCTGTGTCCAAACCTCTTGGCCATCAGGTTCATGACCCAATTCCACAGCCTTAGCTTGAATCTCCAATACTCGAGCGTAATCTCGGGGCAGTACCTTTGTGAAGTTCAGAGACTCGGACTCAAAGTTTGCCAAGATGAATGATGCTACCGCTGATTGCGTCTCATCAAGATGTCTCTTGATAAGTCCTCTTAGCTCTTGCTTGTCCTCCCCAGATAGAGGCTGAAGGGAGATTTCTCCAAGTTGAAGCGCTTCCCTATTTACCTTTGATTCTGAGAGTTTATAAACGAATGCGATACCACCACTCATTCCTGCAGCTAGGTTAATGCCCGTTCGTCCGAGGATGACGGCTCTACCACCAGTCATGTATTCCAGGCCGTGGTCCCCGACTCCTTCGACTACAGCGGAGGCGCCAGAGTTTCTAACCAAGAATCTCTCTCCTACTACACCGTTTAGGTAGATCTCTCCGCTAGTTGCCCCATAACCAATCACATTGCCGGCAATCACATTTTCACTTGCAACGAACCCACTGCCAGTTGGTGGTTTGACTACAACTATTCCCCCTGACAAGCCCTTAGCTACGTAGTCATTGCAGTCACCTTCGACAACAATCTTGATTCCTCTCGGAATAAACGCCCCGAGTGATTGCCCAGCGCTACCTTGAAGTCGAAGCTCAAGTGCTCCAGGATTGAGTCCTGCTTCTCCCCATTTCTTAGTGAGTTCGTTTCCTAGCATGGCGCCAATGGCTTGGTTCGTGTTATTAATCTCTCTCTCAATTAGGAAGTGCTCGCCCTTGTCCAAAGCTGCCATGGCGTCAACCAGCAATGGGAAGTCAAAATGGTCTTCAACTTGGTGCTGTTGAGAGGAGGTGCAGCGCAGTGAAGAAGTCCTCGCAATGTCTTTTGCGGCAAAAATCGGAGACAAGTCCATTCCGTCTGCCTTCCAATGGCGAATTGCTCGGTTTGTGTCAAGTAGCTCAACATGTCCAATTGCGTCGGCCAAAGTTCTAAATCCAAGTGCCGCTAAGTACTCCCTGACCTCTTGGGCTAAGAATTCAAAGAAATTGACCACGTGCTCGGCTTGGCCGCGGAACCGCTTTCTCAAATCTGGGTTCTGTGTGGCAACTCCAACTGGACAAGTATCCAGATGACAAACCCGCATCAAAATGCAACCCTCAACGACTAATGGAGCAGTAGCAAAGCCAAATTCCTCAGCGCCAAGCAAAGCTGCAATAATCACGTCCCTGCCGGTTTTCATTTGCCCGTCTACCTGAACCACAATTCGATCTCTAAGGCCGTTGAGAAGCAGTGTCTGCTGCGCTTCGGCAAGACCCAATTCCCAAGGGGTACCCGCGTGTTTGAGCGAATTTAACGGGCTGGCGCCGGTACCGCCATCGTGGCCAGAGATTAGTACAACATCCGCTTTCGCTTTTGCTACACCGGCAGCTACCGTTCCCACTCCAAACTGACTTACTAGCTTGACATTTATTCTTGCGGAGCGATTTGCTCGTTTGAGATCAAAGATAAGTTGTTTGAGGTCTTCGATTGAGTAAATGTCGTGGTGTGGTGGTGGAGAGATAAGACCCACACCTGGAGTCGAGTGCCTAAGTTCTGCAATCCACGGATAGACCTTGTTAGGTGGAAGCTGCCCACCCTCACCTGGCTTAGCCCCCTGCGCCATCTTGATTTGGATGTCGTCTGCGTGGGTTAGATACATTGAAGTAACTCCAAACCGGCCAGATGCCACCTGCTTTACGGCTGAACGGCGTTCCTTATCTAACAATCGCTCAGTCGACTCTCCCCCTTCCCCAGTATTGCTCTTAGCCCCAAGCCTGTTCATCGCAATTGCTAGCACTTCATGAGCTTCAGGCGAAATGGCACCCATCGACATAGCACCAGTAGAAAAGCGCTTCACAATCTCTGAAATTGGCTCAACTTCATCAATGGAGATTGGGCTCCGCTCACCTACTTTTAGTTCAAAAAGTCCGCGAAGAGTCATCAACCGCTCAGATTGATCATCCACAGCCTTGGTGTACTGCTTGAAAATGTCGTAACGCTTAGTTTTGGTTGAGTGTTGCAACTTGAACACTGTCTCAGGATTGAAAAGATGTGGCGGGCCTTCTCTTCGCCACTTCATCTCTCCACCAACCTCTAGCGGCAAATGTGCCTTAGCGGCGCCCTCCATCGGATAGGCAGCGCGGTGTCTCTGCTCGATTTCCCTGGCCAGGATTTCGATGCCGACTCCACCAAGTTTGGAAGTGGTACCGGTGAAGTAGCGATCTACTAATTCTTGTGCAAGGCCAATGGCCTCGAATGTTTGCGCGCCAGCGTAAGAAGCAACGGTTGAGATGCCCATCTTGCTCATAATCTTTAGAACACCCTTACCGAGCGCCTTAATCATGTTCTTGCTTGAACGTTCAGCAGTGATACCGCTTATCACCCCGCGGACGACAAGGTCCTCTGCAGTTTCTAGGGCTAGGTATGGATTGATAGCAGATGCTCCATAGCCAATCAAGGTTGCCATGTGGTGGACATCCCTGGCATCGCCACACTCAACCACCAATCCCACCATCATTCGATCCCCCTTACGAATCAGATGGTGATGGATAGCTGAAAGACTCAGCAGGGAAGGAATGGGAGCTAGTTCTCTGTTTGAGTCGCGGTCCGAGAGAATCACGAAGGTGGCACCTTGATCGATTGCGTTATCGACTTCCTTACAAAGCTCAGCAAGCCTCGATTCAAGCGACAGGGCCCCCTCGTCGACACGGTATAGACAAGAAATGGAAACTGATTTGCCGATGTTATTGGCCTTATCAATATGCTTGATGCGCGCGAGCTCATCGTTACTAAGAATCGGATAGTCGAGAACCATCTGCTTGGCATGCTTCGGTGTGGCAGCTAGAAGGTTTCTCACTGGGCCAATAGCAGCCGTCATGGAAGTGACGACCTCTTCTCGAATAGCATCTAGAGGAGGGTTAGTAACCTGTGCAAATTGTTGAACGAAGTAGTCAAATAGCAATCTTGGACGATCAGAAATAGCAGCTATTGGAGTATCTGTCCCCATGGCTCCGATTGGCTCTTGACCGTTGCGCGCCATTGGCGTGATGAATTCCTTAATGTCTTCTTCTGTGTAACCGAAAACACGCTGTCGACGATTTACCGAAGTAGATGAATATCGAACATGCTCACGTTCGGGCAAATCTCTGAGGTTTATTCGTGACTGCTTTAGCCACTCCTCCCACGGCTCTAAAGAGGCTATCTCGGACTTGATTTGCTCATCCTCGATGATTACACCTGCTTTGGTGTCAATCAGAAACATTTTTCCGGGCTGCAGCCGGCCTTTTCGAACAATCCGGTCTGGTGTGATGTTGGAAACACCTATTTCCGAGGCAAGAATGATGAGTCCATCCTCGGTAACGATAAATCGACCCGGTCGCAAACCATTTCGATCGAGAGTTGCGCCAACCAGTTCCCCGTCGGTAAAAATAACTGCGGCTGGGCCATCCCATGGCTCCATAAGCATGGAGTGATACTCAAAAAAGTCTCTGATCTGTGGGTCAAGGTCTATTTGCTTTTCCCAAGCGCCGGGAATCATCATCATCATGGCGTGAGGAAGAGAACGGCCTCCCAAGACCAGAAGCTCTAGCACTTCATCGAATGTCGCACTATCTGACGCACCAGGCGTAACAATGGGTTTGAGTTGTTCTAAGTTGCCAAGAATGTCACTGGAAAGCTGAGATTCTCGAGCAGCCATCCAGTTTGCATTGCCCTTGACCGTATTGATCTCCCCGTTGTGAGCTATGAATCTGAATGGATGGGCAAGTGGCCATGATGGAAATGTATTGGTTGAAAATCGAGAGTGCACAAGCGCAAGCTTCGACGCATACCTATCGTCGGAAAGATCGGGATAAAAAGGTTCGAGCTGCAGCGTTGTCACCATGCCCTTGTAAACAATGGTGCGCATTGACAAAGACGGGAAGTAAAGGCCGATTTCACGCTCACTGCGCTTGCGCAGTCTGAAAAGAGCTCGCTCTAATTCAAGACCAGAAACTGATCCCGCTACAAAAAGCTGTTCGATTAACGGCATTGCGGCTCGGGCTAATTCGCCAAGAACTTCCGGTTTTGTTGGTACCTGCCTCCAACCAAGAACAGACAGTCCAGCTTGGTTGGCAATTTCTTCAAGCCGCGCCTTTTCCTTCTCGGAGTTTGTTCCGAGGAAAGCAAGGCCAGTTCCATAGCTTCCGAGTTCAGGCAATGCGAAGTCAACAATTTCCCGATAAAAAGCATCGGGTATTTGGGTGAGTATTCCTGCGCCATCACCGGTTCCCGCATCGGAACCAACGGCGCCTCTGTGTTCAAGATTTCTTAGTGCACTAAGTGCTGTTTCGACAATGTCGTGTCCTGCAGTACCCCTCAGAGTTGCGACCATTGCAAGGCCACACGCGTCCTTTTCCCTGCTAGGGTCATAAAGACCCTGCGCTTCAGGCGCCAATGAAAAGCGCTTGAACGGGGATACGTTCACTTCAACTCCAATCGAACTCTCAGAAAACTGGGACGTCGTTGGCCCGAAATGTATTTACTTACTCTGCTCCAAATCGGAGCCATTTGGAGATTCAGCTTGCTCAACAGGTTCTCTGTTAGGAAGCCAAATCGAAGGTTCTAGGCCGGGGTGTCGGCGAGACTGAACCATGAAAAGGATTATGCCCAGGGTTAGTCCGATCAGCGCTGACCAGATATTTAGTCTAAGCCCAAGAATAATCTCACTGGGGTCAATTCGAATAGCCTCAATCCAAATTCGCCCGAATGAATAAACCACTAGGTAAAGGGCAAAAACCTTGCCCCATTGCAGATTTAGCCTGCTACCTAGCAGCAAAAGTAGGGCTGCTCCCGTAAAGTTCCAAATCATCTCGTAGGCAAATGTTGGATGGAAAAGAAGTCCATCCGGCAGCCCCACCGGGTAGGCCGGATTGCTGCTGGGTATCCGAAGCCCCCAAGGGAGCGTGGTTGGCAGGCCAAAAAGTTCTTGGTTGAAATAGTTACCCAACCTGCCAATGCCTTGCGCAATGAGTAAGCCAGGCGCCACTGCGTCGGCTACGCTCCAGAACCTAATGCCAATCTTCCGCGTCGCTATAAATACTCCAACTGCTCCGAGAGAGATGGCCCCATAGATTGCCAGCCCGCCCTCCCAAATCCTTAGAGTTGCTAGAAGATCCGCGCCTTCAAAGAAGTAGTCATCTGGATGAGTAATGACATGAAAAAAACGTCCACCTAAAATTCCAAACGGCACGGCCCATAGAGCTATGTCAAGCATTGTTCCCTTCGGAGCTCCACGCTTAGTAAGCCTCGAATCTGCCAACCATGTTGCAATCGCAATGCCAGTGAGAATGAACAGAGCGTAGAAATGGATGCGGAAGATACCAAGATCTATGAACGATATCTCCGGCGAAGGAATGCCAACGGTTTCAAACATCTGTTCAGTCTAAGCCACTGGCGAGCTCGCGTACCTTCTGGCGCAGGGCATCAATTCCGCCCTCCTCAAAGGCGTTGATAAATGCGGTGCCAACAATTGCACCATCCGCATAGGAATTCACTTCACGAACCTGCTCCGCCGTTGAGACCCCCACCCCGACGCAAGCGGGTCGATCTCCCGCCTCGCGGATTCGAGAAACTACAGATCTCGCGAGGGCATCTAGGTTCTTACGCTCGCCAGTAATGCCCATTGTTGACACCGCGTACACAAATCCCTTAGAAGCTTCATGTGCCTTACTCACGCGTTCTTGGCTACTGCTTGGCGCCGCTAGGAAAACTCTCTCCAAGTTGTGCTTTTCACTTATTTTCAACCATTCGCTGGCTTCATCCGGGATTAGATCAGGGGTAATGACTCCTTGGCCACCAGCAGTGGCTAATTCAGAGG
>JACCDG011086545.1_pt1 | contig 26570 bp, 28 predicted proteins | sample 7442471 | NCBI WGS metagenome assembly JACCDG01 (sample SAMN15323444, study PRJNA562643) | freshwater metagenome | isolation source: river surface water | place: USA:Blue River Watershed | collected 2017-08-17 | reverse complement strand
TTTGCTTGCCGGTCAGCGCGTCCACAGCCAGGGTCGCGTTCACGGTCGGCAGGTACATGATGCCGTCGATCAGCAGCGGCTGTTGCGACTGCGGCTGGTTCGAATCCAGCGACAGGTTCCAGACCGGTGCCAGCTTCTTGACGTTGGCGCGGTTGATCTGGGTCAGCTTCGAGAAACGCTGCTGGCCATAGCCCATGCCGTAGGTGGTGATGTCACCCGGGGTCTTGGTATCGTTGATCAGGTCCGCAGCCGACGGACCCATTGCCATTGCAGGTGCCGACACGGCGGCGCCCAGCGTGGTCGCCAGGGCGAGGCCCAGCACCTTGCTCGTCATCTTCATGATGTCTCCCATTGTTATAAAAAAGATCGCACTGCCGGAAAAACAATGCATCCCTGTCTAGACCGGTCACGCAATTGTGTTGCCTTGCCAGTCAGCGAGGCGATTGTACATAAGCTTTTCGTAAGAAAACCAACTTTGCCAACAAGGAAAACGAAATATTTTGCAGGCATTCTTATGATTTAAAGCAGCGGTTTTACGCTGGCAAAAACGCTCGCCGTTTGCCCTGTAACGGTGCCATGCAGGGACAAGCGTCTGCTGCATCGCAGCACAATGACGGCCTGAGCCGGCCTGCGTCGGGGGAGGAATCAGGTCACGATGGTGTCGTCGGTGCGGGTAACTTTTTCGGTGTCGACCCAGGTGATGGTCACCTTGTCACCCGGCTTGCCGCCGCGGAAGCGGAAAGCGAAATACGGATCGCGCGCAACCGACATGCCGAAGTGCACATGCAGCACCGGCTTGCCATTGCAGTCACCGCGTACGGTCTGTATGTAATGCGGCAGCACCAGATGACCGGCCACGTCCCAGGTCAGGCGCGACAGCATCCGGTGCTTCATCAGGATCTTCACTTCGACCCAGTCGCCGTTCATCACGGCGCGCACGCGCATCGGTTCGGCGGGCGTCGTCATCCGAGGCACCCTCCGATCATCACCGTGATGTCGCGCAGCGTGAAATACCATTTGCCGCCGGCACGCGCGGCGGCCACCAGGGTCGAGGTCTCGGCGACCTTGATGCGAACCGAGAATTCGGGATCGTTCTCTGGCAGCACATTGAAGCCGACGCAGACGGGCATCGGGTTGTGATCCGCAATCAGCGCAATGAAGTCGGTGTCAGGCATGTTGCTGCGAATCGTCACCGGCACATTGGTGCCGTTCTCGGCCAGCTCAGGCGCATCGAGCAGCAGCTCGTTATCCTTGGCGCGGCTAAGGTTGGGCGCATTGCCCCGATCGACCACGGTGCGCGAGGTATTCGGTGTCGTGGTGTCTCCGCTCATCGCAATCACGAAAGCTTCGAGACTCTTGGCCGAATAGACGGCGCCATTCCAGTCGCTACCCCAGGCAGCCTCGGCGAACACATCCGATGGCTTCAGCAGCCCCGAGCCGAATGCGATCGCGAAGGCCGAAGCCACGCGCATCAGGTCTCGCCGGTTCTGGTCCAAAGGTATCTCCGCTTGTGGAAGTTCAGGGATAAACATCAGGCAAGCACTGGCAGCGCTGCCGGACAGGATTGTGCCACCGTTTTCGTCAACGCATCGGCGGCGCGCCAGTCAGGCCTGCAGGAATGGTCTATTTGCGGCGACCGGTATCGACGCCGCGCACCGGACCCCAATTGCGGTTCTGGTCAGCGAGGTTGCCGTTCAATCCATTGACCGTCGGCGGCAAAACAACCAGCGACGATTCGTTGACACGGCAGTTGTTCATGCAGGCTTCACTCCGGACGTCGGGCTTGCCATTCACATCGAACATACCGTGCGCGGTCGACATGCCGTCGCGGTTGGGCATGCGTGCCTGCGCCTGCGCAATCGTCTTGTCCGACAGCGTGAAATCGCGCGGCACGATGTCGGCGAGGTGCAGCAGGTAAGCGGTGGCGGCATAGACCTCGTCCACCGTCAGGCTCTTGGGCTTGTCGAAAGGCATCGCGCGGCGGATGTAATCCCACAGCGTCGAGACATTTGCCACCTTCATGAAAGTCGTCTTCGCGTTCTCGGTGATCGCAGTCAGCCCGGTGACGCGGCCACGCTCGATGTCAGCCTTGGTGGTGCCGCCAATCAGCGGCGGGAATACCGCCGGCGATTCACCGAATGCGCCATGGCAGCTCGCGCATTTGGATTCCCACAGCTTTTCGCCCTGCGCCACCGAACCGGCGCCGGCCGGTAGTCCCGCGAAGTCGGGACGCACGTCGATGTCCCATGCGGCGATTTCGGAAGGCGTCGCCCTGCGGCCGATGCGTGCGTAGTTATCGGCGGCGATCGCCGGCAATGACGCAAAGAATGCCGCACACAACATGACGCTTGCCACGGCCTTGGGCATCATCGGCGCTGCGCCTGCGGACGTGTGCATACGATGTTTTTCAGGAGATCTGGACATTCACGACCTCCCCCGATGACTCGACCCGCCACGACTGTATCGCATTGTTGTGATACACCGAGCGCGTGCCGCGCACGCCGCGCAGCTCCCCGATCCTCGGCTGCACGTAACCGGTCTCGTCGATCGCACGCGACTGCAGGATGCAAGGCTTGCCATCCCAATCCCAATCGATATTGAAACGGGTCAGGCATTTCGGGAGCACCGGCGACTCCAGCCGCGCTGTCTTCCAGTTGCGACCGCCGTCGACGGACACGTCGACGCGTTTGATCGTGCCGCGGCCCGACCAGGCCAGGCCGCTGATATTGAAGAAGCCCTTGTCCAGCAAGCGCTGCCCGCCCGACGGCGAGGTGATCACGGACTTGCATTCCTGGATCAGCGCGTACTGCCGATGCAGGCCATCGGGCATGAAATCAAGATACTGGGTCGATTCTTCGCGCGTGGCGAACGGCACATCGCCGACTTCGAGCCGGCGCAGCCACTTGACCCAGCAGACGCCCTGCGCACCCGGCACCACCAGCCGCAGCGGGTAGCCATTCTCGGGACGCAGCATTTCGCCATTCATGCCCCAGGCAACAATGGCGTCGTCAAGCGCGCGTTCGATCGGAATTGAGCGCGTCAGGCTGGCACCGTCGGCGCCTTCGGCGAGGATGAATTTCGCTGTCGATTTATCGATGCCACAATCTTCCAGCAGCAGCGACAGCGGCACGCCGGTGAATTCGCAGCACGACAGCATGCCGTGCGTGTATTGCACCGACGGTACTGCCGGACTGCCCCAGTCCATCGCCGTGTTGGCCCCGCACTCGATGAAATGCATGCGCGACACCGACGGCAGTCGCAGCAAGTCAGCCATCGTGTAGACCTTGGCCGTGGACACGAGGCCGTTGACCATCAGGCGATGCGAAGCGGGATCAAGGTCATGCCAGCCCGCGTGGTGTCGCTCGAAATGCAGGCCGCTGGGCGTGATGATGCCGAACAGCCCCTGCAAGGGCGTAAATGAAATGCTGCTCTCGCGACGGCGGGTCAGGCCGGGTGATTCGCGGCGCTGCAGGTTGGCTTCGTGCTTCGACGGCATGCCATACGGCGCCTGCACGACCGGATTGCCGAGGGTGGTCGCGGCCTTTTGCGGCTGCAGGATCGCGAGGTCGCCGTCCGGCGTCGGGTGATCGAGCGCCAGCGCGCTGCCGCTGGCCAGCGCGGCGCTGGCCGTCATGAAGCTCTTGCGCAGGAAGTCTCGCCGCGCAGCGTCGAGTCCCTTGCCGGCGATTTCCTCGGCCAGCGCGTCCGGCACAAAATTCTCGGGTGCCGGCTGCAGGCGACCGAACCTCGACTTGCTCATTGCGGTCTCCAGAGGCCCTTATCTGGCACAGGCGATACGAACCAGCGCCTCGCCGACGCTGCCGGCCTCCGGCACAACCCAGGGCCCCGGCCTGTAGACGGCCTGCACCATCTTGTTATTGCCCATGGCGTCCGTGTGATAGAAGCTCAGCATGTGACGATGCGCACCTTTGTCGCATTCATACTCTTCCTGGCCCTTGACCGACAGGTAAGCCTGACCGCTCAAGTCCTGCGCGGACTTGTAGTCATGCAGGTGCCACATCTGGAATATGCCGACGCCGGTTTTTTTCAGCGAGTCGCGGTCGATGTAGGTGGCAAACTGATCCGACGGATAGTCGATGCGGGTCCAGTCCGCGTGCGCTTGGGTCGCAAGCAAGGCAAGGGACAGGGTGGCAAGGATCTTCTTCATTGTGCGAGGGTTCTCCGGAGTGCCTGCGCGCTGAACAATGCAGGCGTTGATGCGCCGGGGCAGTATATCAGCGCGTCCATGAATGCATCAGCCGCTGATAGTTGTTCGTAAATGTTTGCGGGTACAATCGACCGCGCGGACCGGTGCGACATGCGCTGCCCCAGAAAAACAGAACAATTCACAAACCGCTTGCGGCCTGAGCCGCAGGAGACACCCATGCGACCCACATACCCGCGCCCCGCGCTGGCAGCGCTCAAGGCACCCGCCCCCGGACTTGGCTTCCGTCTTGCATTCGCCATGGCCGCCACGATCAGCCTGCTGGCCCTCGCGCCAATCCCCTCCCGCGCAGCCGATGCGCAGGCACTGTATGTGCAAGGGCTGGCTGCGACCTGCGCCAACTGCCACGGTACCCAAGGCAAGGCCCAGAAAGACGCCAGCGTTCCCGGCCTGGCCGGCTTGAAGGCCGACTACATCGTCGAACAGATGCAGGCCTTCAAGAGCGGCACGCGCGCGGCAACGATCATGCACCAGATCGCCAAGGGCTTTAATGATGAACAGGTCAAGCAGCTGGCGGATTATTTCGCCGGCCAGAAATGAAGGGATGAACATGGACCGCAGAACATTCCTGCAGGCCGGCGCGGCGCTCGCGCTGCTCGGTACCGGCGTCTCCTCGCATGCGATGCGTGGCGCGAAAGTGGTCGTGATCGGCGGCGGCTACGGCGGCGCAACGGCGGCCAAGTACATCCGCCTGCTGTCGGACAAGGCCATCGACGTCACGCTGGTCGAGCCGAACAAGGAGTTCATCTCCTGCCCGCTGTCCAACCTGGTGGTCGGTGGCAGCCGCAAGCTGGCCGACATCAGCCGTCCATACGCGAACCTGACGCGCAACTACGGCATCAGCGTCGTGCACGACATGGCTGCCAGCATCGACACCACGGCACGCACGGTCAAGCTGGCCGGCGGCGCCACGCTCAACTATGACAAGCTGGTGCTGTCGCCCGGCATCGACCTGAATTTCGCCAGCATCGAAGGCCTGGAACAGGCGCATGCCGACGGCAGCGTGCTGCAGGCGTGGAAAGCCGGCGCCGAGACGGTCGCGCTGCGCAAGCAGCTCGAATCGATGCCCGACGGCGGCGTGTACGCGATCACGATTCCCGAAGCGCCCTTCCGCTGCCCGCCTGGACCCTACGAGCGCGCCTGCCAGGTCGCGTGGTACTTCAAGAACTTCAAGCCCAGGAGCAAGGTGCTGGTGCTGGATGCGAACCAGGACGTGGTGTCCAAGCCCGGCCTGTTCAAAAAGGCCTGGGCCGACCAGTACGCAGGCATCATCGAGTACCGCAATCAGCACAAGGCGATCGCGGTGTCGCCGAAGGATGGCCTGATCCGGTTCGACGTGCAGGGCGACGTCAAAGCCGACGTCATCAATGCCTTGCCCGCGATGCGCGCCGGGAAGATCGCTCAGCAAACCGGCTTGGCCAACATGGCCAACAGCCGCTGGTGCGGCGTCAATTACCAGACCTTCGAATCGGCCGTCGCGAAGGATGTGTTCGTGATAGGTGACGCGATCCAGGTCGCGCAACTGATGCCCAAGAGCGGACACATGGCCAACAACCACGCCAAGGTTGCGGCAGCGGCCATCGTCGCGCAGCTGTCGGGCTTCGATCCGAACCCGCAGCCCATGCTGACCAACACCTGCTACAGCTTTATCGACGACAAGAATGTCGTGCACGTGGCCAGCGTCCACGAATATGTGGCGACCGAGCGTACCTTCAAGGTCGTGCAAGGCTCGGGCGGCGTATCGACCGGCCCGACCGAGCTCGAAGGCTCCTACGCCAACAACTGGGCTCGCACCATCTGGGCCGACATGCTGGAGTAATCGCGGATGAAGAAGGGCTTGTTCCTGCTGCTGTCACTGCTGCTGTCACTGCTATTGCCACTGGCGGCGCTCGCCGCCGATGACAAGCCGCCGATGGCCATCGAGAATGGCGGCCGCATGGAGTTCATTCATGCGGTACGCGCCGGCAAGCTCACTGCCGCACAAAAGACTGCCCTCGAAGGCAGGCTCGAAGCGGAGTGCCGCAAGCCCAGCAACCCGATCACGCAGGGCATGATCGAGACACGCGGTCCCGGCAAGTGCATGGCCTTCGTGCGCAACCAGTGCAGTTGCACCGATTGCGAAATGCCCACCTACTGCCTGCCGCCCGACGCGCACTGACACGAGGCCGCCCACGCGATGGATTCACAAAGCAGCGACCGTTCGCCAGCCGACTGGTACTTCGATTTCATTTCCCCTTTCGCCTACCTGCAATGGCGGCGCCTCCGCAAGGAAGCGTCTTCGCTGGCGCTGCGCCCGGTGCCGGTGCTGTTCGCCGGGCTGCTGGCGCATTGGGACAACAAAGGCCCGGTAGAGATACCGCCGAAGCGCGGCTGGACCTATGCGCATTGTCTCTGGATAGCGCGCCGGCACGGCATCCCGATGCGACTACCCGCCGGCCATCCATTCAATCCTCTTCCGCTGCTGCGCCTGTCGATCGCCCTCGGTAATACGACACAGGTGATCGATCGGCTGTTCGACTTCGTCTGGCGTGACGGACACCTGCCCGGTGCCGCATCCGACTGGCAGCGCTTGCTGGACGAACTCGGCGCATCGCCGGCGCAACTGGAGACGGATGCCGTCAAGGCCGCATTGAAGGCCAATGGCGAACGCGCGATTGCCGCTGGTGTTTTCGGGGTACCGACGGCCGTGGTCGGGAGCGACCTGTTCTGGGGTGTCGATGCCACCGATATGCTGCTGGCGCGCGTCGCCGGTGACGCATTTTTCACGTCGCCGGAATATCAAGGCGCGTTCGAGCTGCCCGTCAGTACGCAGCGGCCGCGCTAAGCCCGCCACCAGCCGGAGGCCACGGGCCCGTACCGGCCCGATGTCTGCCGAATGCCTGCCCAATGTGCGCCCAACGCGCGCCGAATGCCGGCAAGGCATCGCGCATTTTTTATTATGAATTTCTGAATTGTGGCGAGGCCGGACTGCCCGCTCGGTGCGCAGGGCTTGCCTTGATTTGCCTCAGCAATACAATAGCAAATCAAAACAAAGGCTTAGATCGATTTCACGCAAGTCATCCACAGACTTATCCAAGATTTATGTGGATAGCTTTCCAGCCGAAAGCGGCGTGAAATTCATATTGGGAAAAAGAATCCGGCCTTCAAAGCCCGGCGCGTGACGCGCGATTTGCACTTGAGGACGAGAATTTATTTCTTTCACACAGTAAAATCCATCATTGACAGGCAGCAGCGGCGCTGCCCGAAGAAGAACACGTCCCGCCCCATGACCCTTGCTCATTGCGCGGCTGCACGCAAACTCGCGGCAGCCCTCTTGTTACTGGCATTGGCCGGCTGCGACTCCGGTCCAAAGACCTATGATGATTGCATGCTGGCAGCCTCGCGCGGCTCCGATAACGACCGGCAGTTCCGCGCCATGGCCGAGCGCTGCAAGGAAGAATTCCGCAACAAGTAAGGCGCGCCGTACTGTCAGCGCAGTTTGAACACCGACACGGACAGCGCCAGCCGTGCGGCCTGATCCTCGAGGCTGGCGGCTGCCGCAGCGGCCTGCTCGACCAGCGCAGCGTTCTGTTGGGTCACCTGGTCCATCTGTGTCACCGCCTGGTTCACCTGGTCGATCCCCTGGCTCTGCTCATTGCTGGCCGCACTGATCTCCGACATCAAGTCCGTCACATGGCGCACCGACTGCACGATGTCCTGCATGGTCGTGGTGGCATGCGCCACCAGCTGGCTGCCGGCATCCACCTTTTGTACCGAGTCATGGATCAGTTGCCGGATCTCCTTCGCGGCGCCCGCACTGCGCTGCGCGAGGCTGCGCACTTCGCTGGCCACCACGGCAAAGCCCCGCCCCTGTTCGCCGGCACGCGCTGCTTCCACTGCCGCGTTCAGCGCGAGGATATTGGTCTGGAAAGCGATGCCGTCGATCAGGCCGATGATCTCGACGATCTTTTTCGCCGAACCGCTGATGCCTTCCATCGTCGCACCGACTTCGGACACCGCATTGCCGCCCTTTTGCGCCACGTCCGACGCCGAGTGCGCGAGGCGATTACCCTGCTGCGCGTTCTCCGCATTCTGCTTCACGGTCGATGCAAACTGTTCCATGCTGGCCGCAGTCTCTTCCAGGCTCGATGCCTGCGCTTCGGTACGGCCTGACAAATCCATGTTGCCCTGCGCGATCTCGCGGCTGCCGATATGGATGGCTTCCACGTTGGCACGCACGTCGCCGACCACCGCCACCAGATTGGCGCTCATCTGTTGCAAGGCTTGCAGCAACTGGCCGGTGTCATCGCCGCGATCCACTTTCACTTGCTGGGTCAGGTCGCCGCCGGCAATGGCGCGCGCGACGCGCGTGGCCAGCTGCAATGGCGACACCACCGCCTTGTGCACCGCAAGCCACGCGGCCAACAGCAAAGCCAGCGATGCCAGTTCCATGCCAAGCAATGCACCCGATGCGCCGGAAGCCAGCGTCATCGCTGTCATCACTGCCAGCAGCAGCGATGGCAGGCCGAAGCCGAGGCCAATGCGCAGCGCCAGCCGCATGTCGCGCAGCGCTGCCAGCTGCGCCGCGAGGCCGGTGCGGACGACGGTGCCATTGCGTATCGCCAGCCCGCGCGCGCTGCCATCCCTGAACTTGCGGTAGATGGCGTCTGTCGCCGCAACCTGCTCGCGAGTCGGCTTGCTGCGCACCGACATGTAACCGACCGGCTGGCCGCGCTCGATGATGGGTGTGACATTGGCCACCACCCAGTAGTAGTCGCCATTCTTGCAGCGGTTCTTCACCATGCCGGTCCACGGCAGGCCGGACTTCAGCACGCGCCACAAGTCGTCGAAGGCTTCGGGCGGCATGTCGGGATGGCGCACCAGATTGTGCGGTGATCCCATCAACTCTTCTTCGGTGAAGCCACTGACTTCAATGAAATAGGGATTGATGTAGGTGATGCGACCCTTGAGGTCGGTCTTGGAGACGATGGACTTCTCATTGCTGAGTTCCACCTCGTTGCTGGTGACGGGGAGATTGGTTCGCATGATGGTGTCGGCTCGATCCCGGTGGGTAAATGGACGGGAAGCGACGACCACGAGGCGATCCTTCCCGGCTACCCGCTATCGTGGGCCCATGCGAGAAGTAGGGAACCGGCAAACAAGGCCCGAATCTCGGCCTTGTTCAGAAATTCATGGCAATGTTTCAAGCCCGTCCGCCGCGCTCGGCGGTCGGGCTGCGCTTCACATGTCCGGCAGCGACACCACATCACCGAGCATGGGCACGCTGGCCTTCCAGCGCAGCTCGCGCTCGATCCGGCAACGCAGCGCATCGGCGGCAGCCGGCTCACCATGGGTCACGTACACATGGCGCGGCGCCTGCTTCAGCGTGCGCAGCCAGGCGATCAACTGCGTGGCATCGGCGTGCGCCGACATTCCGGGCAAAGACACCACCTCGGCATTGATGCGCACGTCTTCGCCAAAGATGCGCAACTCGCGCTCGCCGGCAGCCAGCCGCGCGCCGCGCGTGCCACCGGCCTGAAAGCCGGCGAGCACGATGCTGGTCCGATGATCCGGGCCAAAATTGCGCAAGTGATGCAGGATGCGTCCGCCGGTCGCCATGCCGCTGGCCGAGATGATGATGGCGGGGTAGTGCATCTCTGACAGCGCCCGTGATTCGTCGACGGTCCTGCAGAATTTCGCGACATGCGACATCCCGATGCATTCCTGTGCCGACAGCCTGTGCTCGGCGTGGTAGCGGCGATAGATGTCGGTGGAATCGATCGCCATCGGGCTGTCAAGGAAGACCGGAAGATCGGGAATGCGCGACGCACGTTTGAGCAGGTGGATCTGGTATAGCAGCGACTGCGCCCGGCCAACCGCAAAGGCGGGAATCACGACCTTGCCGCCACGCGCCGCGGTGCGCGCGATGACGTCGGCCAGCAACGCAGAGCTGTCTTCGTTGCCGTGGCTGCGGTCGCCATAGGTGGATTCGACGACGAGCGTGTCGCCCAGTTCAATGACGGCCGGCGGCTTCATCAGCAAGTCGTCCGGGCGCCCCACGTCGCCGGAGAAAAACAGGCTGCCATTCGCGCCCCGCATCTCGACCGAGGCCGCGCCGAGGATGTGGCCGGCGGGACGCAGCCGCACTTTCAGGCCGGCGATGTCCACCGTATGATCGAACTCCAACGGTCGGAGGTGGTGCAGCGCATGGCGCGCATCTTCTTCCGTGTACAACGGCAGCGCCGGATCATGTTTGGAAGACTTGTGACGATTCGCGAAGTTCGCATCCTCTTCCTGCAAGTGGCCGCTGTCGGGCAGCAACAGCCCGCACAGCGCAATGGTCGATGGCGACGCGTGAATGAGACCCTTGTATCCGTTACGCACCAGCAAAGGCAGCGCCCCCGAGTGATCGAGGTGAGCGTGGGTCAGGATCACCGCGTCGAGACGCGCGGGGTCGAAAGGCATAGGCTGCCAGTTCAGCAGACGCAGGTTTTTATAGCCCTGGAACAGGCCGCAATCGACCAGCACCCGTGCGCCATCATGCTCGATCAGGTACTTGGAGCCGGTGACAGTACCGGCTCCGCCCAGAAACATCAGCTTCATGGCGGGTCCTTTTGTTCTGGTGTCGATGCGGTCGATCATGCCAGAATTTGAGTTGATCAGGCCGGTTGCAGGCTTCGGCCGCCGGTAACGGCCGGCGCCGGCGAACGCTGTCCACGGGACACGGAGCAAAAATGAACGCAAGCACGGAGGGCGCGCCATGGTCTCGGCAGGGCCGGGGCACTGTCGGGAACTCCCCGTCCGGCCCGGTCTCGCTGCGCGGACTGGAGCAGGCCAGCGCAGCGCAACGCCTGCTGGATGAAGGGCCGAACGATATCGGCCTGTCGCATCAACGCAGCCTGGGCGCGATCGTGGTCGAGGTCGGCACCGAACCCATGTTCCTGCTGTTGATCGCCGCAGGACTGGTCTACCTGTTGATGGGCGATGCCGGCGAAGCGCTGGTGCTGCTGGGCTTCGTGCTGGCGATCATAGGCATCACGATCGCGCAGGAGCGCCGCACCGACAATGCGCTGGAAGCCTTGCGCGACCTGTCGAGCCCGCGCGCGCGGGTCATACGCGATGGCGTGCCGGCGCGCATCGCCGGCAGCGAGGTGGTGCGAGAAGATCTGCTGGCGCTGGCCGAGGGCGACCGCGTCGCGGCCGACGGCGTGCTGCTGGAAGCGCATGAACTGGCCATGGATGAATCGATGCTGACCGGCGAATCACTGCCTGTCACGAAGGCGGCCGGCGATCTGGTCTATGCGGGCACGCTGGCTGTCAGCGGCCAGGGGATGGTGCGTGTGAGCGCCACCGGACGGCATACCGAGATGGGCCGCATCGGTATCTCGCTCGATGAACTGGATCTCGAAGCTTCACCGTTGCGACAGCAGATGGACCAGCTCACGCGGCGTTTCGCGGCGATCGGGCTGCTGCTGTCGCTGGCACTGGCGGCGACGTTCTGGGCAGTGCGCCATGATCCGGCCCAGGCGCTGCTGGCCGGCATCGCGCTGGCGATGTCGCTGCTGCCGCAAGAGTTCCCGGTCATCATGATCATCTTCTTTGCCTTGGCAGCGCGACGACTGGGCAAGCTGCAGGTCCTCACGCGCCGGCTCGGCGCCATCGAGACGCTGGGGCAAACCTCGGTGCTGTGCGTCGACAAGACGGGTACGCTGACGCAAAACCGCATGCGGGTAGCGGAACTACGCACGCCGTCGAGCGAGCATCGCGCCGGCGACGGCGATAGCGCGACCGCCGGCGGCGCCATGCCTGCCGACATACGCCTGCTGGTGACCACCGCCGTGCTGGCCTGCGAAGTGGTGCCGCATGACCCGATGGAAAAGGCGATCGTGGATTGCGGCATCGCAGCCGGCTTGCGCCATGGCGCGAATGCCGCTGTCTCTGCGGAATCGTGCGACGGCGTTCGCGACGACAGGCAACTGATGCGCGAGTACGAGCTGTCTCCCGAATTGCTGGCGATGTCGCACGTCTGGCGCGGCCCGGCGGGCGCGGCGGACATCGTCGCGGCCAAGGGCGCGCCCGAGGCCGTCGCTGGATTGTGCCGCCTGACCGACGCAGAACGCGAACTTGTGGCAGCCGATGCGCAAGCGCTGGCCGCACGCGGCCTGCGCGTACTGGGCGTGGCGCGTGCGAGCCACCCGCGCGATGTCGATTGGCCGGCATCGCAGGCAGGTTTCCGGTTCGACTGGGTCGGGCTGGTCGCGCTGGCCGACCCGCTGCGACCGGAAGTGCCGGCGGCTGTCGCGCTCTGTCGCCAGGCCGGCATACGCGTGGTGATGATCACGGGTGATCACGCCAGTACCGCCTCGGCCATCGCACTTGAGGCCGGCATAGACCATGGGAAGGTGCTGACCGGCGCCCAGCTGGCTGCCATGAGCGAGGCCGAACTGCGGCGCGCGGCCGCCGGTACGAATGTGTTCGCGCGCGTCAAACCCTGGCAGAAGCTGGCGCTGGTCGAAGCGATGAAATCGCAAGCTGCCATCGTGGCGATGACGGGCGATGGCGTCAACGACGCGCCGGCGCTGAAAGCGGCACACATCGGCATCGCCATGGGCCAGCGCGGCACCGATGTTGCGCGCGAAGCCGCATCGCTGGTTCTCCTGAGGGATGACTTCACGTCGATCGTCGAGGCCATACGCATGGGGCGGCGTACCTTCCGTAACATGCGCCAGGCGATGGTGTATACGCTGGCCGTACACATACCGATTGCCGGACTGGCCTTGCTGCCGGTGCTGTTCGGACTGCCGCTGCTGCTGGCGCCGCTGCATATCGCCTTCCTGGAACTGGTGATCGACCCGGCCTGCTCGGTCGTGTTCGAGGCCGAGGAAGAAGACAGTCAATTGATGCACGTGCCGCCTCGCCCGGTCGACGAACCCTTGCTACAACGACGCAATGCGGTGCTGGCCGTCGCCTGCGGCCTGCTGACCACGGCCATTGCCTTTGCGGCCTACGCCCTGCTGCAATACCGAGGTACGTCCCCTGCTGTTGCCGCGACCTCGGCCTTCATTTTGCTTGTGTGCATGAATGCGCTGCTGATCCTGCCGCTGCGTTCGCCGGATGCCGGCTGGCGCAGGCTGGGCACGCGGCTGCCGGCAATCAGTACATGGGTGATCGCCGCCACGCTGGCGGCCCTGGCCTTAGTGACGACCGTGACACCGGTGGCGCAGGCATTTCGCTTCGAACCTCTGCCGGCCACGCAATGGCTGGCCTGCGCGGCGGCAGCGCTGGCCGCGCTGCCGGTCTATCAGGCACTGAGGCTGGCGCTGGCGCCCGCGTCGACATTGCCGGACGGGGCATATATGCGGTAGCGACCCTTGCCGGCAGCCTTGGCTTCGTACATTGCAAGGTCGGCACGATGCAGCAGGCTATCGGCATCGTCCGCATGAGACGGATAGATCGCTATGCCGACTGAGCAGCGCACATTTTTCGCCGTCCACCGGGCAAATTCACCCTGACTGTCCGACAGCGCGTCGACCACTTGGCCGGCAATGCGCTCGACATCGGCATCACGCTCAAGGTTTTCGACCAGCACTGTGAATTCATCGCCGCCAAGGCGCACCACGTGGTCAATGGAACGCACAGCGCCTTTGAGCGCGATCGCCGCCGAGCGCAACAATTCATCGCCGGCGGCATGTCCCAGGGTGTCATTGATCGTCTTGAAATTGTCGAGATCGATGAACAGCAACGCGACGCGTTTACGGCCAGCACGTGCGCGTTGCAGCGCGCCCGGCAAGTAGTCGGACAGCCAGCGGCGGTTCGGCAGCGAGGTCAGCGTATCGGTGATGACCAGGCGTGCCAATGCCTCTTCATGCTGCCGAGCCTCGGTAATGTCGCGCACGATCAGTGCAATGCCTTCGCCTGAGCGCACCGCCTGACGGTGGAACCAGCCGGCAGCATGGCCGGTTTCAGCAGCAACATAGACTTCGTCTTCCTTGAAACCGGCTTCGAACGCTTCGTCATAGAAGCGCTTGAGCTTGCGGCGCACACCCGGTGTGTATATGTCGATGAAACGCTTGCCGACGACCTGATCGCGCGGACGCGACCACATCTCCAGCGCCCGTTCGTTGCAGTCTTCGATGCGATAGTCCACCACGCGACCGTTCGCATCGCGCAGCGGCTGCAACATGTAAAAAGCTTCACGTGCGCCATCCACGGCGAGGCGGAATGTCGCGCGGATACGCTCGGCATTGCGACGACGCTCGGTGTTGCCCAATTGCGTGACGCAGCCAAAAGTCCCGGCCATCAAGACCAGCAAGGTGACCAGGCAACCGATGGCGATGTAAGTGAATTGTGTCGCGTGATAGCTTGCGACCGCGCTGTCGTCAGTAATGGCCGCCAGCGCCACCAGCGGATAGTCCGTCAGCTTCTTCCAGGCGACATAGCGCGGCAATCCATCGGCAAAACGATCACCTGCTTCGTGGACCATTCCTTCTGTTCCCGGCAACTCGGGCGTGTCCCTGAAATATGCCCCCGAGCTTTCGCGATCGTTGGCGGTCTTCGCGACCAGCAAGTGGCCGCTGTCGGTCAGGCGCACTGACACGAAATCGCCTTCGTTGAACACGTCTTCGGCACTGAGGCTGGCCAGGTATTTGGGCTCGACCGAAACCATGACCACGCCCATGAACTTGTCCTTCTCGTCCACCAGCCGACGAGAAAATCGTATCGTGCGCTTGCCCGCCATGCCGCCCATGCCTATCGTCGGCGGATTGATCCGCATGGACGTATCGGGCAAATCGCGTGCGAGCTGGAAAAATTCGTAAGCACTCAGGTCGAGGCCGATCGATGCCTGCCGCCACGAACTGATGATGCGGCCATCGGGCCCGATCGCCACCGGGAAGGTCGGCGTATGGTGCATCGCCTTCTGGTACTGGTCGACCAGGTCGAGTTTGACCTTCAGGTTCTGCCACTGGTAGGTGACCGTGAGCGAGATCTGCTCGATCTCCTTGACCGTTCGGTTCAACTGCTCCGCATACACACGAACCCGGGCGCGTACATGCTCGCCTGCCTGGCGTTGCAAAGCCGCACGATCATAGGTGATCTTGGCCAGAATCAGGCCCCACACCGCGATCAACAGCAGCAAACACCCGGCTATCCAGATCAGGACAATCGCCCTGCTGTCGCGGATGGCGACCTGATCCGGCTCGAAAACACGATCCATTCGGCGCAGGTCGGGCTACCCGAGAAAAGACCACGGGGCTGGCTCGACCAGTTATTGTTATTGGCGAAAGATGCTACCAAACGGCATTTTTTCTCGCCCGCCTTTCGTGTCTCTTTTTTTGATCCAGAGCAATAAATTGAGACCTTCGACCGGAGTTCATGAGGTGCCTTCCAGGAAGGCCGTAAATTGTGACATTTTTTATATCAATAGAACGTGCACCCACCTTTCTTGCACGCAAACTGTGTCACTCGCGGCCTTTCATCAGCGTCGCGCAAGGGCTGGCTGGCTGCTCCCCCGGGCTGACCAAGGCTATCAATCCGGCGACCGGCGCGGCGAGCACGCCCAGCGCCGTCGCCGCACCGGCCTTCAGCGCGACGGTGCGGCGGTCCAGGCCCAGCTCCGGCTTTTCGAAACTACCCCGCACATACAGCGGCGAACGCAACGAGATGATGCGCACACCCTTGCTGTCCGGATGCAGCGTGAGGTCATAGCGTTCGCGCTGCAGGCTGATGGTGCCGGTCACGCCTATCGTTGCATCGCGCGTGTCGAGCAGGAAGGTGCGGGAGTTCACGATGCCATCCTCCACCGCCAGATCGGCCACCAGGCAGTTGATCGGCACCTGCCGGTCGCCAAAAAATTGGGTGACCGCAGCTGATGCGATATTCAAGCCCGCAGCTTCGAGCACGAACTTGCTGACCGAGCCATCACTGATCACGGCACTGATATCGCCGTTGGCGGATCCGAGCAATGCCGCCACCGAATTGCCACGCCCTTGCAGGTCGGCGCGCGCCGCAAGCCGGCCCACGCTGGCAGGCGCATTGCCGACCTTCGGGAACAGTCGCTTCAATTCCAGCCCTTGCGCGTGCAATTGCACTTTCCCATGCGCCGGTTCGATCAGGCCATCGATGCGCACCACGCCTTGCAAGCGTCCGCCGGCAATGCCGAAGTGCAGCGGATCCAGCGTCAGCACGCCGGCCTTCATCGTCAGCTGCGTGTCGAGGTCCTCAATAGGCAGCGCTTCGCGCCGTATGATCTGGCGGCCGGTGAAACGGGCATCGACATCCATCCGATGCCAGTGTTCCGTCTTGAACGCCGACACCGGCAGCACCCGCCCCTTGGGCTGCGCGATCGCGCCGGGCTTCGGTGGCCCTTCGTCGCCGACCCCGATCAGGCGACCGAGGTCGGCCAGCCGCACATGATTCGACACCACTGCGCCAGACAACAATGCACGCGGCTGCTGTCGGTAACGCAAGCTGCCGGCGATGTCGCTTTGCCCGACTTTGCCGGTGAAACGTTCATACCGCAGATCTAGCGCGCCGGGAACGATGCGACCAACCACGCGGCCCGACGTCGAAAACTTCGGTGTCTTGGGAAGCAGCAGGCCACTGATCGGGTACAGGTCGGCCATGCTGGCACCGGTGATCTCGAGGCGAACATCGAGTGCGCTCGGGTCGGCCGGGTCAGTCAGCGTGCCCTTCGCGGTCACCCGGGTATCGCCGACCATGACATCGGCCTCGACCGGATAGCGGATCTCACTGCTACGCAGCGCCAGCAATGCGCCTGCCAATCCGTGGCCGCGCAAGGACTCGGCGTTGTAACGGCCGCCGGCAGCCCAGCGCACGCTGCCGTCGTCGGCGCTGTCCAGAGTCAGCGTCAGGTCGGTCGCCTTGGGTCGCTCCAGATAGCGGAGCTTGCCGCTGGCAATCGCCAGACTCACGATGTCGAAGCGCCAGGGCTTGCCCCTGGCTGGCGTGCGCGCTGGCATGAAAGCCCAGTTCCTGCGCTGTTCGCCTGACTTTTCGAACACGATCGTCGGCCCGATCAACCTTGCCTGCTCGATACGGACTTCATGCAAGGCCAGCGCCGGCAGGTTCAGCGTGAAATCCAGTTGTGGCACGGTGGCCATCCACAACCCGCTCTCAGCCCAGTTCGGATTACCGATCGCAATGTCGCGCGCGCGCAAATGCGGCCAGGGCAGGTAACGCCACCAGCCGCGCGCTTCCGGCGGTCGCTGCCATGACACCGACACGTCGCCGCGCAGCTCGACAGTGCGACCTGTTGCCTCGCCAGCCCTCGCAGCAAGCCAGGGCCTGGCGCGGTTCCAGTCAAAGTTCGCGACAGCGACGGCCAGCACCAACAGCAGCGCCGCCAGTGCGCCGATGACGATGCCGGAAACCCGCACCACGCGCAGAGCGCGCACGCGCTGCGCACGCCCCGGCTCGACGCTGCCGCCTCCCATCATGGCCGCTTCACTCGTCTCAGCAAGCTGGCCTCAGCCCTGCATTGGCGGCGCGCCCTCTTTCATCGCCTTGCTGATCTGGCCCCGAAGCTCCTGCGTATCACGGTGATGATGTACCGACACCGCATGTTGCACGGCCGCTTCGAGCAACTCGTTCTCGTCGTCGGCACTGATGGCGATCGTGCAGTTCATCTCGCTCGGCACTTCCCGGCAATCCACATATTTGCGTGTCATGGCTGACTCCCGTCCAAAGGTTGGCGAACAGGGTGGCCATCCAACTGGCCACGCCTGACAGTATTGGACAAGTCCGGGCCGCCGTTGTTTTTGCCTTAATGAAAGAGATTGCAGAATGTAAGCGTGCAAGGAGTCAATCTTGCCGAGGGATATGTTGTGTTCACCGGTCGGTGCGACCGGAAAAACAAGCACATTCCTAACGATCCCAGAAAGGACGAATCATGAAAAAGCTAGTGATCTTTTCGGCCCTCGCACTCGTCTTCACCGGTGCTGCCTACGCCAGAGACGGCGGGGCCGGTGGCAATCGCGGCGCCGCAGGAGCCCCCAACAGCAGCTACGGCCAATCCACGTCCGGGACGGCGAAGGCCGGTGATATGGATGGCAAGATGCAGTCGGATACTGCTCACATGACCCACAAAAAAGATGCCGGTAACCACGGCAAGCACATGGGCGCGATGAAGGGCAAACACATGGGTGCGAAGAAAGAGATGAAAGAAGGCGACGACAAGAAGTAAGCCTGCACGGTCGTCACACCGTCGAAGCACGAAGGCCCGCATGAAGCGCAATGCTTTTCAGTTAAGCGCGAAATGTTCACGTTCGCATCAGAAGACACGGGGTCCCGGCGTGCGCCGGGACGACACATCAAGGACGATCGGCCTAAAAACGTCATCCCGGCGCAGGGTGAGGCTGGGCTTTCAGGTCGCATGCGACCTGCCCGCGAAACGGCACTGGCCTACATGCCAGTGCGCGCCCTGCAAGGGGGGGATCGAGCGACTTGCCTTCACTGACTGGCATGGCGCATGGAGCGGGCCTTAGTGCGTCTGTTGCCCGCCGGACCTCCTGCCGAAGATTTGCCTGATGTCGCTGCGGAAGCAATAGCGCTGGTTCGGGTCGATCTCATGGATGCCGTGTGCCTCCAGCACCTGCTGGCCGATCCGGCCCAGGGCAGCCATGTTGCGTATGGTCGTCGCCAGCTGCGCGCCGGGCATCGTGTTGCCGCCGCTGAAATACGCCTCCATCGCTGCAATCCCCTTGTTCTTGTCGGCATGCGCGTAAAGATTTCGCCGCTCGCGCCGATAGAGTGGCTGATGGGCGCAGTGGCGCGCAATGTGCGCGCTGTGCCAGACCAATGCCACGTTGCCGAATTGGCAGCACCGTCCCTGGGGCGAAATGCGATGAAACGAAAAATACTCCTGTCCGCTTTGCTGGCCGTGTCCGTCACCGGTTGCAGCGGCACGCGCATGATGGATCAGCTCGCGTGGAACGCGACCAACTGGGATACGCACCAACTGTGGGGCTTCGACAAGCACCAGCAACAGTACGTGCGCCAGATCAATCGTGACGGCCCGAGCGAATTCACGTTCTCCAACGGTGACAAGCTGACCGGCACCTTCAAGGGCGGCTTTGTGCTGAGCCCGGCCCGGGTCGACTACGCGGACGGCAAGGTCTTTTACGGCAGCTTCCTGAAAAACACCATCCACGGCGTCGGCACCATGACTTACCCGAACGGCGACAGGTATGACGGTTACTTCGTCAAGGGAAGGCGTCATGGCCGCGGCACGTATCGTTTTGCGACTGGCGGCCGCTATACCGGCGACTTCAACAACGACATGCTGACCGGCGTCGGCAGCTTCGTGTACGCAAACGGCGACACCTATACCGGACAAGTCCTGAACGGCATGCACCACGGCCGCGGCAAGCAAACCTTTGCCGGCGGGCGCGTGCCGCTGGAAGGCGTGTGGGAGCACGGTGCTTTCGTGCAGATGGAAAAGCTCAACTGAGCGAACGGCGATGTGCCGATGACAGTTGAGGTTCAGCGCTGCACGAAGACCTCGGCGAGATCATCCTCGGTAAACCAGAACTCGATCATCTTCACCAGCCTGCGGTCCGGCGTCAGGTAAGCGTGCACGCCGCGTTGCCACACGAAGATGGGCCCGGGCGCCCCCGATTTGATCTCGATGGCGTCAGGTTTGCCATACTTCGCCTGCAACATGGCCAGACGCTGCGGCTTCTCCGGTATCCAGCGTATGCGCACCAGCGCCAGCCTGTCCTGCAGCGGGCGCGCCAGCGCCTCGCTCTGCTGGCGGATCAGCAAATTGAGCGACTTCGCCTGCGGATTGTCTGCATGGTTGACCGTCGATGGCAGGCTCTTCTGCAAGTCGGCCAGCTTCTGCTTGCGCTTTTCATCGTCATGCTCGAACAACAGCGCGACCATGCCATCGGCACCGTCGGCATCGAGCATGCAGTAGTACTGGTTATCTTTCAGCCATGGCGGATGTTCGGCATCGAGCTTCGCCGACGGGAAGCGCTGGCGTACCGACGACAGCGTCTGCAGCGGCTCCAGTCCAAGGAAGGATTCGGCGCGCACGAATCCGGGCCGCACCATGATCAGCAGGCAGAGCAACGCGACCGCGCATCGCGACCGGCGCAGCAACCCCTGCCCCGCATGCGCGCGCTCAGGCCGCACGCCAATGCTCGTACGCGACTTCATCAATAGGTGCCTTCGCCTTCCTGGCCATTTGCAGCACCCTCGCCCGCGTCGATTCGGCGGCCAGTTCGCCCAGCAGCAAACGCTGCGACTTGATCATGCGCGTGATCCGCAAATGATTATGGTCGTGCGGTCGGAGCCAGTCCTTGCTGCGCGCAAGGAAACCGAGAAACCACTGCGCCGACTTCTCGAGATTCATCGTCGCCGGCGAAGACTTGTGGATCAGGTCGATCTCGGCGGGCTCCAGTACCGGCATACCGGGGACGGCAGCACTGGCCTCTGCCAGCGGGAAGACCCATTGGATGAAGTCGTGGGTTCCTTCAATTTGCTGGTCGCTGAACTTCCAGATGTCAGACAGGTAGCGCCCCTGATGGTCAGGGCCGACATCCTGCAGAAAGGACAGGAGCTTCATGGTCACCTCCGGGAAGGCTGGTTGTGCGACTACTGTAACCCAAACACTGGCTGGCCCGGTCACTGGGAGAGTCGATCGATTTCAACGTTCTTGTGGCTGGCCATGGAATAATCCGGATGACGCCTGCGGGCGCATCAACACCACGAACCAGAACAAGAGCCCTCGACCGATGCCGGATACCTTGCCTTCACTCGACGCCGCCGTAGCGCTGCTGCGTGCTCACCCCGATTACCGTGTCCTGACCCGCATACCGGAGCGAACACAATTCGCCGACGCCGCCGGGCGCACGGTCCGCAAGGGCGTAATCCTCGACACCGAGACCACCGGAACGACCGCTGGCCGCGACAAGATCATTGAGCTGGGCATGGTCGCCTTCGAGTACGACGCCGAGACCGGCGAGGCCTTTCGCATCCTCGGCACCTTCAACCAGCTGGAAGACCCGGGCATGCCGATCCCGCCCGAGGCGACGGCCGTCAACGGCATTACGGACGAGATGGTGCAGGGGAAGCGGATAGCCGATGACGCAGTCGCGGCCTTCGTCAGGGATGCGAGCCTGATCGTCGCCCACAACGCCCGCTTCGACCGTGGCTTTTGCGAGGTGCGCTTCCCGGTATTCGAGGACTATGCGTGGAGCTGCTCGTTCGAGGAAGTGGCGTGGGACGAGGAAGGACTGGGCTCGGCGAAGCTGGAATTCATCGCCTACAAATTCGGGCTGTTCTACGATGCGCATCGCGCCGAGACCGACTGCCGCGCGCTGCTCGAGATCTTGCAGCATCCGCTGCCGAATTCCGGCGCGCCGGCGCTGAAATCACTGGCCGAATTCGTGAACCGCAGCACCTGCACGATACGCGCGCTGAACTCGCCGTTCAGCACCAAGGACGCGCTGAAAGGACGCGGCTATCGCTGGGATCCCGAGGCCAGGACCTGGTACACCACGGTACTGGCACGCGCGGCGATGGAGGAAGAAATCGTGTGGCTGAAGGAATACGTCTACGGCGGCAAGACCGCGACGCTGGAATTCGAAGTGTCGGATGCGATGAACCGTTACTCGGGTCGCCCGGGCAAGGTGCAGTCGAAGCACTACTGAAGCAATTCGGCGCACACGCCTGCGCGCAGGCGTGCTGCGAACGCAGCTCCCGCAGGCCGCGAAGCAGCAGGCCTCAGGCCTGCATTCCTGCACCCATGCGGGTGCGCACCAGCCGTCCGGTGCGCATCATCGTCGGGAATCCACGCCCCTGGTGCTTCTGCTCCAACCCGCGCTTGGTGATCACCACCGCCGCTGCGCGCGTCGACATCGATGCAAAGGTCGACAAGTCCACTTCCTGTGCAAGACGCAAGGCCTCGTCACAGACGTCAAACTCCATCGCGTGCAACGTTTTCAGTTCTTCGATCAGTTCAGCGCGACGCATGTTTGTCTCTCTGCAGGTCGGAGTGGTTGGTGGAGGAATCCGAAGGGATGAACGAGCCATTGATCTCGGCAGCAGGATCGATGGCCAGCGTCTCGTAATACAGGTCGCCCATCACGCGCGCGCCCGCCAGCAGTTCCAGCGAATGCGCATGGATGTCCCCATGCACTACGCCGGCGACGATCGCGTTGCGGCAATACAGGTTGCCTGTCAGGCGACCGCGAGTGCCGATCACGGCCGTGGTCTTGTCGCCGGGCTTGCCCTTCAGGTCGCCGTTAAGTGCGCCATCAAGATAGAACACGCCGTCGAACTCGATGTTGCCGCGTATCGAAGTTTCAAAGTCGATGCGCGTATCGGCCATCTGTCGGCTGCTCAGCAATCGCTTGTCGATGCTTCCCATTTGCGTATCCATGCTGATGTAAGTCGCATGAATTTCGGCGATACGCGTTGTGGTGTCAATCAATCAATTGGCATCAATTTGGCATCTTTCTACAATCAGCTTGCAGAGTGCCGGCTTAGCGATTGATTTGATTGATTTATGCGTGGGCACTAATCAAGAGAAAAATTTGCAGGGTTTTCAGGAGCGAAAGTGTAAAGATTTTCAGTTTCCTAACAATCGTGCTGCAAACGCTGCAAAAAACAAAACGTGCTGCGCTACGCGCACGTCGTAATGATGCGTCGTCAGCCGAGCCGTTCCTGTTTGCTCAGGTGCCCGTCCTCGCATCGCCATCTGACAGCAGGTCGCGCACTTGCGGCAGGCGCGGCAACGGCTCGGCGGCCGACGCGATTGAGGCGGATGCGTCGTCATCGGCGTCGGCAAATTTTTTCGTAATCTGCTTGGTCGGCTTCACGCCAAGGTCTTTCAGCATTTCGGCCTGGCGGATCAGGTTGCCCTTGCCGGTCGACAGGCGAGAGGTCGCTTCGTTATATGAATCCTGCGCCTGACGCAGGCGGTCGCCGAGCGCTTCCATGCTGTCGGCAAACAGGGCCAGCTTGTCGTACAGCTCGGCGCCGCGCTTGGCGATTTCCTGCGCATTGCGGTTCTGCGATTCCTGACGCCACAGGTGGGCGACGGTACGCACCACAAACAGCAATGTCGACGGGCTGACCAGCAGCACATTCTTTTCCCACGCGCTCATGAACAGACTCTTGTCGTTCGAGATCGCGGTCATGAAAGCCGGTTCAAGCGGGATGAACATCAGCACGAAGTCCAGCGACTGCACGCCTTCGTACAGCAGGTGGTACTTCTTGTCCGACAGGCCGCCGATATGGCGCTTGATCGAAGTGAGGTGTTCATCCAGTCGCTTCTTCTGCTGGCTCGCATCCCCTTCGGATACCAGCGCCTCGTAGGCCGTCAGCGACACCTTGGAGTCGATCACCAGCTGACGATTGCCGGGCAACTGCACCACGACGTCGGGACGGCGGTTGTTGCCCTCGTCATTGTTCGCGCTGTGCTGCACGAAGAACTCATGTCCTTCGCGCAGGCCCGAGGCTTCAAGGATGGTCTCCAGCACCAGTTCGCCCCAGTTGCCCTGGGTCTTGCTGTCGCCGACCAGCGCCTTGGTCAGGTTCTTTGCATCGTCGGACAGCGCTTGATTGAGCTTGGCCAGCTGGTTCACCTGCTCTGCCAGCGCCGTGCGGTCACGCACATCCTGCAAACGGCCGTTGTCGACCTGCTGCTTGAATTCCTCAAGCTTGGTCTTCAGCGGGCTGAGCAGGTTGGACAGGTCCTTCTCGCTCTGCTCGGAGAACTTCTTTGTCTTCTCGTCCAGCACCTGCGCGGCCAGCGCCTTGAATTCGTTGGACAGCGCCTCGCGTGCCTTGCCCAGCAATTCGATCTTTTCTGCCGCCTGCTGGCGTTCGCCCTTGAGCTCGGTTTCGGCCGACGCCAGCAGCGCGCGTAGCTGGGCCTGGTCATTGCGCAGCTGTGCCAGCTCGCGCTCCATTGTTTGCGCCTGTTCTGCGCGGGTCTCGGCCGCAGCCAAACGCGCGGCAGCCTCGGCCTGTGCCAGCGCCAATTCGCCATCAGCACGCGCGTGGCCCAGCAGGCGGCCGGCCCACAGGCCCGCACCGAAACCGGCGCCCAGCAGGACGACCAGGACGACGATCAGCGAGAAACTCAGTTCCATTCGGGGAACTCCTTGCCTAATGGCAAACAAAGGCGTGAAAAATGTCCCTATTATCGCTGCAGCGTGGCTCAAAACCTGAGCCTGTGGAGTGCGTGGCCGTATTTCCCGGCTTACAGGTCGTGACACTTTTACGCTTCCACCCGGCAGTACCGCTCCGTACACTGCTTGCACAGGCTTCAGAAAAAGGAGACCCGCCATGAAGAACCGAATCGCCGCACTTGTCCTGATGACCGCCTGCGCCGGAGCCGCCCAGGCCCACTCCGGCGACGTCCTGGTCGGCGTCGCGGCCGGCACCGTGATCGGCAGCGCCATCTCGGGTGGCAGCCCCGGTGTCAGCATCACCTACGGTTATGGCTATCCGTATGCGGTCTATGCACCGCCGCCGGTGGTCTACGCACCGCCCCCGGCCGTCATCTATCCGGCGCCGCGCGCAATGTACGGCCCCCCGTATGGCAATGCCTGGGGCTATCGCCACCATCATCATCGCGATTGGGATGACCGCGATGGCCGAAATGGTCGCGGCCATGGTCGCTGGTAATCGTAGAAATCAGGAAAATCGATGCCCGGACTGGTAAAGTCCGGGCATGGACAAAATGCGCATCCAACGCACCATCAAGAAGCTGAAGGCGACGAACGCACGGCTCGATGCGCTTGCCGTCGACACGGCCGCCGTCGAAGCGCGCATCGCCGCCCAGAGGCGCACACAGCACTGGCTGCTGTTCGTGACGCTACTGCTGATAGCGGGGACGGCAGGCGGCGCTGTCTGGTTCATGCGCGCCCTGTCCTGAACGGCGGACAGGGCAGTCTCGGCATCAACGGCCTGCAGGGTAAAGGCAGGGGCTGATCAGCGGCGGTCGAACCAGACAGTCTGGATGTTCATGAACTCATGCACGCCGTAGTCGCTGAGCTCCCGTCCGTAGCCACTCTTCTTCACGCCGCCGATAGGCACGCGCGGATCCGATGCCGAGAAACCGTTGACGAACACGCCGCCGGTGTCCATGCGGCGCGCCAGCTGCTTCGCGAGATCCTTGTTGCGGGTCCAGAGCGCACCGGACAGGCCGAATTCGCTGTCATTGGCCATCGCGATCGCGTGCTCGACATCGTCGGCCTCGATCAGCGCCGCTACCGGGCCGAAGGTCTCCTGCGCGAAGGCCGGCATGCCGGGCTTGACGCCGGTCAGGATGGTCGGCTGGTAGTAGCTGCCCGGGCCGTCGACCGGCTTGCCGCCCAACAGCAGGCGCGCGCCGGCCGCAACCGTACGCTCGACTTGCTGATGCAGCTCCGCGCGCAAGTCGGCACGCACCATCGGGCCAAGATACGTGGACTCATCGAGCGGGTCGCCCATCTTCAGCGCCTTCACGGCCTCGACGAAGCGCTCGGTGAATTCGGCCGCGATCGGCTTTTCGAGAATGATGCGCTTGGCCGCGATGCAAATCTGTCCGGTGTTCTGGAAGCGACCGATGACGGCCGCCTTCACTGCCGCTTCGAGGTCGGCATCGGCCAGTACGATGAACGGGTCGGCGCCGCCCAGTTCCAGCACCGATTTTTTCAGTGCCGCACCGGCTTGCGCCGCAATCGCCGCGCCGGCACGCACGCTGCCCGTCACGGCGACCGCGGCGATGCGGTTGTCGTTGATGGCCTTCGACACCTGATCATTCGACAGGTTGACGGCCTTGAACGCGCCGGCCGGCAGGCCCGCTTCCAGCATCACGCGCTCCGTCAGGTAGGCGCAGCCCATCACGTTCGGTGCATGCTTCAGGTAGTAGCCATTGCCGCCCAACAGGATCGGGATCGCGCCGCGCATCGATTGCCAGTACGGGAAATTCCACGGCATCACGGCCAGCACCGTGCCCAGCGGATGGAAGGACACATAGGCGTCCGGTCCGATCGAGGTCGGGCGGTCGTTCAGGATGGGGCCGCCATTGGCGGCGTACCAGTCGCACAGCACGGCACACTTCTCGACTTCGGCCATCGCCTGCGTGATGGGCTTGCCCATTTCGCGCGCGGCCATTTCGCCGAGCTCGCGGATGTCACGGCGCAGCAACTGTGCCAGTCGGGAGAAAAATACCAGCCGTTCGGCGACGGGCGTGGCGGCCCATGCGCGCTGGCCCTGCCTGGCCTGGTCGAGGCCTTTGTTCATCGCCGCATCGTCGTCGAACGGATAGCGGGCGATCATCTCGCCGTTGGCAGGATTGATGGAAACAGCGCCGGGAGCGAAGTCGTTCATGATGGCCGAGCCTCGA
>JACCDG011891216.1_pt1 | contig 26592 bp, 22 predicted proteins | sample 7442471 | NCBI WGS metagenome assembly JACCDG01 (sample SAMN15323444, study PRJNA562643) | freshwater metagenome | isolation source: river surface water | place: USA:Blue River Watershed | collected 2017-08-17 | reverse complement strand
TTTCGCTCGCCCCCTATGGGGCGTCCCGCATATACCGAAGCTTCTTCAAAATGGTGGGGCATTGTGAGTTCGGCATCTGCGCTTGCGAGGAGGCCAAACTCAAAACGGCCCCACTTTGAAGTGTTTTGGGTATATGCGGGCTTAGCTCAAACCCAAAATCTCATCAGAATGACCTATTTTTCCAAATATCCGTAAGTTTGCAACGGTCTCATATTCCCATAAATGAACAGCTTTCTCATGAACAATGAAAAATTTAAAAAACATACTATTCGTACAATAGTTTTATTAAAAGAGCTGGCTATAAAAGCAAAAACAAATTCTGACAGAAAATCTCATGGTTACGCCGAAGGGGTCTTAATGGGCTATTATTCAATCATTACTACGCTGAAGCGGCAAGCTTTTACTTTTTGTATTGATCAAAAAGAATTGGGTTTGGCGGATATAAAACCTGACGTAGATTTGCTCGGACTTGGTAGAAATCCTGATGTAGATTATGGAGAAGATAATTGGGCGATTGATCTGATGACTGAGGAAAAAGTCGAGGGGTATCTTGTTGATTCAATCACGTTGCTAAAAGAGCAGGCGATAGAGGCAAAAAAAGAAGCGGACCACCCGCAAGAGGGTTCTGAGGATTATAGCAAAGGGGAATTGGTGGCTTATGCTTCAGTATTTTCCCTTTTAAAACACCAAGCTCTTGCTTTCAATATTAATGAGCAAGAACTACGACTAGATGACATAGAACCTATATCGAAGTGAACTCAAAATTTAGGAAAAGCTGATTTAAAGGGACAAAGCCATTTTTTTACTAGGCTTGGATATAACATCTAGTTCCAGAAATACAATCAAAATAAAAATGAGCGATTTTCCCTTGATCCACCAATTGCTGGAGAATTTTAGCAACTAAGCCCTCTCCCATTACGAGCTGCTTGTCGGAAATATATTGACCATTTCTGTTAAGAGCGCCGTACAAAAAGCTAAGGTTTCCAGGCAACCCACTCAAATAATCTGGAAAAATGCAGCCCTTGAGCTCTGCACCCTCGTCATTCTCATCATCATCAACTCTCTCAGAGGCATGCGCGTCTAGTGTTACAAATCTTGTCCTCCACTCCGGATATCCTTGAGTTGCTCGTTGAGAGAGTTGTAGATTAATTTCTCCTATAAGAGCCTTTGTGATTCGTTGTATCTCGTCGTTCCCTACACCTGTCATGTCTTCGATGCCTTGAATTAAGGCCTCCATGTTGACTCCTGAAATTTCCATTCCAGTACCTTCTAGACCTGGATGATTTTGATAAAAAAGTGCTGTGGCTTCAGAGCGCTCATAGCATTTTCGTCCGTCCTGTTTTGTCTCTTTGCTAACAGGAATATTTCTTTCCTGCATTTTTTGCAGGATTAAATCATATTGAGCTTTTGTGGGAGATCGAGCGATGATACCAAAAATTCCTGTTAACTTCTCGATGATGAATTTCTTGCATTCTTCGCTAATTTGTTTGTTGTCATAGAACTCAAATATTTTATTGATATCGCTCTCGGGAATAGGCTCGTGGCGCAGATTTTTTTCTCTGGAAGAGTCCATAAATTTTTTTGCACACTCTTCTACTGAAGGATCAATGATATCGAACTTGCTCTGCGTCCAAAAAATAAACTTTGCAATAGGAATCGCAATCAGAAAACCTATCCCTAGAAAGGTGAAAACTCTTCTAGGAATCTCATCTTTTAGAAAAGAGATAGCAACTCCCGCAAAGACAATAACAACTTTTGCAGCGATCTCATTCCATGAGGCTTCCCGGGTCTTCTCATGACCTTCCTGCCTTCCAGAAGCAAGGGTATTCACCACAATGGTCTTGCCTCCAAAAAAACAGATTTCTTCAACAAAATTCTCAAACTCTTGCCAAGAAGTTAGCGGTAGCAAAGAACTCTTATAACCGTCCCATACCGGCTCATTTCGATATTCAATTCTTGTTGTCATCGGGCACCTCTTTAGAGGTGCCAGTATAAAAGGATGTATGAAAAAACCGAAGAAAAAAGCGTTGATTTCCCTATTTCCCTTGAAAATTTGACAATAGCTCTTCACCCTGGTATCGTCTATCCCTATGCACACAACTCCAGACTACCATCAAGAGGCCGACTTTTTAGGCCGCACAGAAAAACTCAACGAAATTAGGGCGCTAGGTGTTGATCCCTACCCCCACCACTTTGTTCCGAGCATCACACCAGGAGAACTTCTCAAGAAATATGAGGGGCAAGAAGTGGGTCATAGCGAAGATGCAGCCCTTGGGAAAACCCCCGTTTTTCAGGTAGCGGGAAGACTTGTTCTTTTCCGCGCGATGGGAAAAAATGCCTTTGCTCACCTTCAAGATGAGACAGGAAGAATCCAGATCATGTGCAATCGGGATTCTACAAAAGTCTTCGGGTTTGAGCCCTCAGCCGAACTCTCCTCCATTAAATTTATCGAGAAAAAAATTGATTTAGGGGACATTTTAGGTGTGGAAGGCCACCTCTTTAGGACGCAGAAGGGGGAGCTCACCCTTTTTGCGACAACTGTTTTTCTTCTCTGTAAGAGTTTGCTGCCCCTTCCCGATAAACATGCAGGCCTTGCCGATAAAGGCGTGCGCTACCGCAAGCGTTGGCTGGATCTCATTGCTCATCCAGAAGTCGTCGAAACGTTTCACATGCGCTCGAAGATCTTAAGCTTAATCCGTTCCTATTTTGACAAACACGGATTTACAGAAGTTGAAACGCCGACGCTTCAGAACGTCTATGGGGGGGCTTCTGCGCGTCCCTTTACCACGCACCTCCATTCTCTAGATCAAGAGATGTTTTTACGCATTTCGCTTGAAATTCCTTTAAAAAAACTCTTAGTCGGCGGTCTTCTCAAGGTCTTTGAAATGGGAAAAGTCTTCCGTAATGAGGGGATCGACAGAACCCATAACCCGGAATTTACAGAAGTGGAAGCCTATGCTGCCTATTGGGACTACAATGACATGATGGTCTTTGTCGAAAATCTCTTTGAAACGGTCGCTCTTTCCCTCTTTGGAACCACCGTGTTACAAATTCCAGGTGAAGGAGAAGAGATCCGCACAATCGATGTGAAAGCTCCGTGGAAACGCCTTTCCATGAAAGAGAGCATTGCGATTCACGCAGGGATCCATGTCGATGAGAAGTCTGATACGGATCTGCGCTCCTATCTTAAAACACTAGAGACGCGTCCTCCTCAAGAGATTGATAAAGCAACAAGAGGCCTTCTCATTTCCTATCTTTTCGAAGAATGTGTCGAAGAGCATCTCATTCAGCCCCATCACATCATCGACCATCCGATTGAGACAACGCCTCTATGCAAGCTTCACAGAAATCTCAAAGAAAAATCAGCTGGTATTGTCGAGCGCTTTGAAAGCTTTATTCTGGGCGGCGAATTTTGTAATTCTTATACCGAACTCAACGATCCAGAACTTCAGCGCAAGCTCCTCGTTGAGCAAGCAGAGAAAAAAGCAGCCGGCGATGTCGAAGCTTCTCCGCTGGATGAAGAATTCATCGAGTCGATCTGCCAAGGAATGCCCCCTGCTAGTGGCTTCGGCATGGGAGTCGACAGATTTGTCATGCTCTTTGCGAAGGCACATTCGATCAGGGATGTTCTCTTCTTCCCCCTCATGCGCCCCGGTGAATAAGATTTAAAGCAGTAATTCTTGTACTAACCCAACTTGAGACCATTGCAAAACTTACGGATATTTGGAAAAATAGGTCATTTTGATGAGATTTTGCATTTAAGCTAAGCCCATATATGCGGGACGCCCCATAAGGGGCGAGCGAAAATCAAAAGATCGCACAATGGCCATTTTTACCAATTATCTTAAGTTTTGCAACGGTCTCAAGTTGGGTTATTACTTCTTGGGGATGAGCTGTTTCACGAGGTGGATACCGTTGTCTGTGAGGTAAAAGGTATTTTCCTCCTCCCCTTTCTTGATGAAGTTAGCCTGCGCTAGAAGAACGGTGATCGCATTGATCCCCTTGTCGTTCTGGCCAATGGCTTTACCTACAGTGTAGCGGTTAATGGGTGTTTTTTCATCACCGGCTTTGAGGGCGAGCTCGTAGAGTTTAACAAGGAACTGCTCATCTTTTGTGGTGCTAGGTTTATTCATGAATTCCCTTTTTTAAGTCGTGCACCGGATGGGGTATCTTCGATCAGATAGCCCGCATCTTGGATCTCTTTGCGATAACGATCGGCAGCATTCCAATCTTTTGCTCTGCGTGCTTTTTCCCGATTTTCAAGAGCCGTGAGAAGCTCTAAAGGGATTTCGTCCACTTTTTCAAAGGTCATGACTGCAAGAACTGAATTGATCTTTTTTAAGAAATCTAAGACTTCTTCGGCGTCACTCACGCCTACTTTCCCTTGATCACAAAGCGCATTGACTTCTCGTACCATATCAAAAAGACTGGCCAATGCGGGAGAAATATTTAAGTCATCTGCCAGATACTCTTTAAAAGAATTGAGTGTTTTATTGATGAGTTCAAACGTCACGCCATGACTTTTCTTTTCTTGCATCGAGTGGACGATCTTGTCAACAACAGATGTAAATCCCAATGTTTTGCGTAAAATCGGAGTCATGACAGTCGGATCTAAAATATCCCTATCCGAGGCATCATTCACGTCATGAAAGATCTTTTTGAGAAGTGTTGGAGCTTCAGGGTTGCCTTGCAGAGTCTTTTCGATGAGAGGTCCTAGTGTTTCCTTGTATTTTTCTTCGACAACTGCTTTTAAGACCATTTTTACTGCATCTCTTGAAGAGCCTAAGCTGCGCTCTAAGATTGGCCTTAAAATGAAAGGATCTAGGATATTGCTTCTAACTTCCGCTCTTACCGCAAAAAGAATCCTCTCATGGATCTCTTTTTTCTGGGGAGAAGAGGGCAACGCTTGAGATAAGATCAGATCTAAAGCTGTCACGAGTTTTTCTTTGCAAATTGCGTTTAAGCGCGCGATGAAATCCGAAAGACGAGACAATGTCTGACGCGCACTTTCTAGCCCTTGAAAGGTGAAGTTTAGTTGCGTTCTGTAGTGAGTTTGAAGCAGCAAGTAACGCACTTCTTTTCCAGAAAAACCCCGTTTCAACAGATCACGGAGTGTGTAGAAATTGCCTAAACTTTTCGACATCTTCTTGTGATCAACCAGCAAATGTTCTGCATGCATCCAGTGTTTGACAAAACGGCAGCAGGAAAAAGCTTCTGACTGGGCAATTTCATTTTCATGGTGGGGAAAAATGTTATCAACTCCCCCCACGTGAATATCGATGCTCTCACTTAAGAGCTTCATCGCCATTGCAGAACATTCAATATGCCATCCAGGTCTACCTTTTCCAAAAGGACTTTCCCAGTAAATAGTACCATCCCTTGTAGGATCGTAGGCTTTCCAGAGGACAAAGTCGGAGACGTTTTCCTTGTCATACTCATCGGCAGCTGTTCTTTCTGAGGCGCCTACTTTAAGATCCTTTAAATGCAGATGGGAGAGTCTTCCGTAAGAAGGAAACTGATTAATGGAAAAATAGATACTTCCATCACCTCCCTTATAAGCTACTCCCTTTTCCAGAAGATTTTGAATGATCGAAATCATCTCCGGGAAATATTCGGTCGCTTTAGGGTAATGCTCGACCCGTTCAATCTGCAGTGTCTCTAAATCTTCAAAAAAAGCTTTGATAAAAGGGGCTGTAAAAGCTTCTAAAGAAATTCCTTGGGCTGTAGCTCCCTGGATCGTCTTATCATCGACGTCGGTAAGATTCATGACTTGTTTTAAGGAGAAGCCAAAAAATTTGAGCGTTCTTCGGAGCAAATCCTCAAAAACATAGGTCCGGAAATTGCCAATATGAGCAAAATTATAGACGGTTGGGCCGCAGGTATAGAGGCGGACGACCTTTCCATCGAGGGGGATGATCTCTTCCTTTTCCCTTGTCTCTGTATTATAAAGTTTTATTGGATGTCTTAGCGTCATGTCTCCCACACAATTCGTCCAGGAAACGATAATGGGTTTTGCCTGTCCCCGTCAAGGGAATCTCACTCAGACAGCGAACTTCTGAGATTTTAGCAACCCTTGCCTCTCCCCTTTCCTTCAAGCTCTGATTAATGAGATCTCGGTCTACGGAGAATGTTGTGAATAAAATAATTTGAGCTTTGTCACTTTCTTTCTCTCGAACGCTAATAGCTAAGAAGGGGTCTTTGACACTTTTTTCTACCCACCCCTTGGCAAACGCCAAGGCTGTGATCTCTTCTTCTAAGCCGCCCAGGCTTACCATCTCTCCGCCAATCTTGACAAAGCGCCCTCTTCTTCCTGATAAAATGAGCGCGCCTTGGGGGTTAAAATAGCCTAAGTCTCCTGACCGATAATATTTTTTACCATCCAGGGTGATAAACGGATTATGCGCATTGCTCAAGTACCCCGAAAAGACAGAGTCTCCTGCAATGCAAATTTCTCCTTGTTCCGAAGGAGAAATTTCAAAGCCTGTTTCAGGATTGATGATCCGAATAGAAACATTCGAAAGAGGACGGCCGACTCCTTGATGCTCTTCATCAACTCGATCGATCGTCACAACGGGACTACACTCGGTAATTCCATATCCTTCTAACAATTTTGCGCCAGGGATACTCTCTTTGACAAAATCAAAAAGCTCCCCTGGTGTGCGCTCAGCTCCTGAGATGATCCAGTGAAGCGACTGTAAATCTTCACGCTCTGCAATCCGAAATAGCGCCTTAAAAAAACTCGGCGCGCAACAAAAAAGTGTCGGTCTCCACGCCTTGATGTCGCGCAGAAGTCCTTGTGTATCTGTTGGATCAGGAGCATAACACACTCTCATCCCTGTCAAGAGAGGAAAAAGACCGGTGACAGAAAAACCAAACGAGTGAAAAGGGGGAAGCACTCCGTAAACGATATCTTCCTTCGCAAAAGGAACAATCTGAAAACCTGCGCGCAGGTTGCTTAAAATATTGCGGTGGCTTAAAGGCACGCCTTTTGGGACAGTTTCTGTGCCACTTGTAAAGAGAATCACAGCAGGGCTATCTTGAGAAACGCGGTATAAACGTCTTCTCTTTGCAATAAAAGAAGGGGGAAAGAGACTATAAAAGCTCCCAAGCAGCTTATCTTTTAGCGAAATCTCCCCCTTAATTTCTTCTAAGAGCAGAAACTGCTTTTCAAGTGATCCAAATTCAGCATGATCCAAGTGATCCAAAAAGCGCTCCGACGTAATCACACAACGTAAGCCCGTCAGCTCCTTGACATATTCTAAGACTTTAACGCCTGCTGTCCAGTTGAGCATGACAGGAATTTTACGCGCGAGCATGAGGGCTAAAATGAGTACATAGGTCGTGCTTGAAGAAGGAAGCATAATTCCCACATGGGCCCCCCGAATCTTCGAAAAAGAAAGACTTAAAATAACCGCCTGTCTTTTGAGATCTTCGTAGGAAAGAGCCCCACGCACACGGTCCGTACAGGCTACTTCTTTCCCCATCCGTTCACAAGATTTTAGGAATACCTCAGAAATGGTATTGCCTTCCGGAATGTGAGGTTCTTTTCTCTGATCAATCTCGCCCCAATGCACCTTGAGTTGTTCTTCGTACCGATCTTCGGCATAGGCTTTATCCACACGAACGGCAGCCTGCAAAACATCTTCGACTGTCTGCAACTCTCCTGGCGCTAGATTTGAAACTTCGTAACGCTCTCCTAAAAAAACATACAGCTGCACGATATCTAGCGAGTCAAACCCTAAATCATAAGAGAGTTTCATCTCGTGCTGAATTTCAGTGGGAGACCTTTCTGAAAGGCGTGCAATTTCCTGGAGAACCTCTTGCTCCACAGCGGGAGGCACCAGAAGAAGCGCTTCTTTTTGAATTGGGGCTGCCGTTTTAGCAATCTCTGGAAGTTTTTCTTTCCAGAACGCGTAAGAAACAAGATAGAGGGGTTCTTTAGGAGCTGGATAGCGGTTGTACCAGTTTTCAAGGTAGCGATTAAATTCAAGACGTGTGCTCATCTTTGCAAACTGCTCTGGAGCACGCTGAATATCGATGACAACTTTGCGTCGCGGACAGAAAAAAATTCCGTTTTTAAGAAGGATTTTAAAACCCCGTTTCAAGGTTTTAACAAAATCAGGAGGAAGCCCTGTGACGGCCCTAGAAAAACGACTGCCCCAAAGCCCTGTGGTACGAATGAGAACAACTGGAGTGTCTGGATGTGTTTGTAACAGATCGTGGGCAAAGGAGGCGCCTCCAATGAGCTCTTCTGAGGAGAGTTTAAGCCTTCCGGCTGGATAGATGAGACAGTTTTCTCCCTTTTCAAGGCTTGCTTGGACGGTTTCAAAACACTGCCGAACCTTTTTTGTCCTCCAGGGAGTTGCGACGTGATCAATGGTGGGCATGGGAATCACACCAATTAAGTCCAGGATTACTCTAAAGCCTTTGAGGATATAAAAATGTTCGACGATAACAGGTCTTGGGCGAAAGCGTTCCCAGAGAAAAACCATCAAAATGATCGGATCAATTTCTGCGGGGTGGTTCGGAAGGAACAAGATTCCTTTACTAGAATCTTCTTTGATATCTAAAGAGTCTAAACCCCTGACCTCGATCCGATAACGTAAGGACAAGAGACATCGGACGACTCCCACGATGCAACGAACGGCAAGTTTTTTCAAAGAGTTTAAGAGGGTGTTTTTTAAAAAATATTTCATCGCTTTTTTGGATTATTTTGATCGCTTTTTGACCCTTTTGTTAGGGGTAATATACGCAGGTTGGCATTACCTCTAACAAAGGGATCAAAAAGCGATCAAAACTTTATTAAAAAACAGTCTCTAAGCTCCGAGTTGTGTTACTAGCTCTAGTACCTTCTCACACATCTTTTTTGCCTCCTTAAAGGAGACATGCTGAATTGCCTCTTCAAGAGGAACCCATTTAGCCTCTGCGATCTCTTCTTCCTGCAACTGGATAGTACCTACCACTAAAGCGATGTAGTATGCAACATGTTTTATCACTTTCACAGAACCTCGACGAAAAGAATACGACTCAGCCAAAGGCTCTTTACTCAGAAGCTTGTCAATGGTAAGTCCTGTTTCTTCCTTAAACTCACGCTGAGCGGTTTCTAAAGGAGTCTCCCCCTGTTCTGCTTTTCCTTTTGGAAATGACCAGTGGAAGCCTTGTTTATGCAAGACAAGAAGCACGTACCATCTGCTGTTTTCCTTCTTGAGAGGAATGACGCCATAAGAATGGATAACCGTCATGAGCTGTACGCTCGAAATAAAAGAGAGGAGTTATGACCACCAAAGCCAAAAGAATTCGATAAGGCAACATTAATGGTATGATCCTGGGCCTTGCCCAAAACCACATCAAGTCCTGAGAGTTCTTCTTCTGGCTCCTTCAAATTAATTGTCGGATGCACTTTTCCTGTACGAATAGCCATGAGCGTTGCGATCGCTTCAATTCCTCCGGCAGCACCTAAACAGTGACCCGTCATCGACTTTGTGGCATTCATCTTGATCTGTGCAGCATGAGAACCAAAAAGATCTTTCACCGCTCTGATCTCACACAAATCACCGACAAGTGTGGATGTCGCATGGGCATTGATATAATTGATCTCTTCCTTAGAGATGCCGGCTTGCTCGATCGCATTCTCCACACAGAGTTTTACACCTAAACCATCCGCTCGAGGATCTGTCATGTGAGAGGCATCGCAGGATAGACCGCCCCCGACATATTCTCCATAAATCGGAGCACCCCGCTTAAGCGCATGCTCCAAGCTCTCCAAAACAAGAACGCCAGCACCTTCTCCCATTACAAAACCATCGCGCGTTTTATCCCAGGGGCGCGACGCTGTTTGAGGGGTTTCATTGCGCTGAGATAGAGCTCCAATCGCAACAAATCCCGAAAGCCCTACGGGAGAAATTGAAGCTTCTGCTCCCCCACAGACCATGAGATCAGCATCTCCTCTTTGGATATGCTCTGCTGCGCTATAAATCGAATAATTGGCGGTTGCACACGCGGTGGAAATCGAATAGTTAGGGCCCATGAAGCCCACATCAATCGCAAGAAGGCCTCCTGCCATATTCGTGATGATGAACGGAACGAAAAAAGGAGTCAGTCTCTTGTAGCCTTTCGTTGCAATTGTGTTGCACCCATCGGCAAAAACTGTCATGCCACCCATCCCCGAACCAATGATCACACCACAACGCTTGCGGTTGAGTGTTTCCAATGCTTCAGGAGCGAGCAGCCCCGCCATTTCCAAAGCCTTCTTGCCAGCCACCATGCCATACCGGGCATAAGGATCGAGCCTGCGAGCCAGCTTCTTTTCAATGTACTCACCCGGATCAAAGTCGGTCACCTCTCCCGCAAATCTAGTCGGATATTCCTCGCAAGGAAAAGTCTGAATAGGGCGGACCCCACTTTCTCCTTTGAGAAGCTTGTCATAAAAAGTATTAACATCCGTTCCAAAACAGGAAACCAGCCCCATTCCGGTCACGACGATCCGCTTCCTTCCCATACCACTCCCAGTTTGAAGTTTCTAGAATATAAAAAAACAGGGTATTGCGCAACCTTAGAGACTAGAGGGTACAAATTTTTTAACTCAAAAAATTTATACCCTCTTGAGCTTTCTCAAAGAGAGTTAAGGCATGTCTCCTTCTTGTCTCAGGAGCCCTTGGCAGCGCTTCTAAAGCAAATCCAAACTGAGACCATATCAGCCACCATACTTAAACAACTCAGAATTGGTCTGGCAAACATTGTCATAAAGCTCTCTCCTAAATTTTTTGGCGTGAATTTTATGCCGATGCTACGATTGACACAACACTCAAATTTTGATTTGATATTCTTTCCATTCTTCTTCCTATCAAAAAGATGGGGTTTCAGGTATTATCTTTCGGATAGCACGTATAAAAGGAAAAAATTTCATGTCATTTGCAGATCTTGGCCTCTTAAAGGAACTTCAAAAAGCGCTCGGCGATAAAGGATATTCCGCTCCGACCCCTATTCAACTTCAAGCCATTCCTATTATCCTCAAAGGTGCGGACCTCATGGCCGGATCTCAGACAGGAACCGGAAAAACAGCAGGTTTTACCCTTCCTCTGTTGCAGCGTCTGATGGACAAACCTCCTCAAAAGGGAGAAAAAAGAAAACCGAGAGCTTTGATCTTAGCGCCCACGCGTGAGCTTGCGCTGCAAATTGCAGACAATGTAAGAACCTACGGAAAATACCTGCCTTTAAAAACAGCTGCTATTTTTGGGGGCGTGAATATCAAATCCCAAAAAATGACCCTCCTGCAAGGTGTTGATATTCTCATTGCAACACCCGGAAGACTGCTGGACCATATCGGTCAAAAAAATGTCAGCCTTTCTACGATTGAAATGTTGGTTCTCGATGAAGCAGACCGGATGCTCGACATGGGCTTTATCCCTGATATCAAGAGAATCTTAAAACTACTTCCAGCAAAAAGACAATCCGTTCTGTTTTCAGCGACATTCTCTCCTGAAATTAAAAGCTTAGCATCTCAATTTTTGACCTCTCCTGAGAGCATTGAAGTAGCCCGCCATAATGCCCCTGCAGAGCTCATTTCCCATATTGTTCATCCTGTGGATCAAGGACGGAAACGAGAGCTTCTCTCCTTCTTAGTCTCTTCTAATGGTTGGAAACAGGTGCTAGTTTTTACCCGTACGAAACACGGCGCCAACCGCCTTGCCACACAGCTAGCTACCGATGGCATCACGGCTACCGCTTTCCACGGCAACAAAAGCCAAGGAGCCAGGGTCAAAGCGCTTGCCGAATTTAAACAGGGGAAAGTCAGAGTTCTCGTGGCAACAGATATCGCCGCTCGCGGCATCGACATCCAAGAACTACCCCACGTCATTAACTTTGACCTTCCCTACGTCCCTGAAGATTATGTCCATCGGATTGGAAGAACAGGAAGAGCGGGAAAAGAAGGAGAAGCAATTTCCCTCGTTTCCTCCGATGAGCATGGCCTGCTCCGCGATATCGAACGTCTCCTCAAAAAACCGATTTCCAGAACTATCGTCCCAGGCTACGAACCGACAGCGAAAGCAGCAGCACCCGCACCGAAAGGACCTTTTCCAAGACATTCGCGCTTCCAGAGAAGAGGCCCTCAGCAAGGTCAGGGTCGATTCCAAAGAAGAGGACAAGGACAAAGTCCTAGATAAAGTGAAAAATGTCTTAACGCAAAACCGCTTCCTTAGCGGCTTTGCGTTTAATTTTTGACTTCGTGAAGAGGATGGGAAAGATCGAGATTGAGATCGATGATGCTCCCCTCTCTCCACAACTCTTCGAGCCTATACTTATCACGCAATCCTGGCATGAAAAGATGAACCATGATTTGGTGGTAGTCTAAAACCACCCAATCCCCTTCAGAAAATCCTTCTGTATAGAGAGGATTGATGCCCTGACTTTTAAGCTTTTTAACAATCTCATGGGCAATGGCGCTCACGTGTTTGGCAACGCTTCCCTCTGCAAGAATCACAAAATCTGTCAGTGTCGAGATGCCTCTTAAGTCTAAGGCGAGAATATTGAAGCCTTTTTTGTCATAGATGACTTGCGCAATGGCATTCACGAGAACCAAAGGATCTTCTTTCATCGATACAACCTATGGGTTTGAATATAACGCCAGACTGGATCAGGGAGCAGATGTCCACAATAAAGGCCAGAAGACAACCGCCGTCTAATTTCCGTACTGCTGATCTCAAGATGAGGAACCGGTGTTTGAGGAAAAGAACAGGTGGGGATTTTCCCAGAGAAAACACCCACAAGTGGTGGTGCAAGCTGGATCAGTTTATCTACCTCTTTCCATTCAGAAAAACGCTCCAAGAGTTCCCCTGCTAAGAGAAGGTGCAGCGTGATCCCTTCTCTTTCTTTCAAGATCGTTCGCACGGTATCGATGGTGAAACTCTCTTGAGAGGTAGCACATTCTTGAACCCACACTGAAAATTGAGCAATAGGCTCTATGCTTAAGCGCACCATCTCCAAACGCTGTTGAGGCGTTGCTAGAGGCGGATTTTTCTTTTTAAAGGGGGAGCAAAATGCGGGAGAAAAGAGAACCTCATCCAAGCAATACGCCTCCAAGAGAGAAAGCGCGAGCGTGATGTGTCCTAAATGGATGGGATCAAAACTACCGCCAAGAAGACCTACTTTTCTCATAGTATGGTCAGCATTTCTCGATATTTAGGAAGTGGGAAAAGTTCATCTGAAATGAGTGTTTCGAGAATATCGATGGCCTCTCTTGCTTTTTCTCTTTTCATACTCACGTCGTGGCAAAAAAGCTCTGCTTTTTTCTCAAGAGGAAGTGAGGCTGCTTTTACGTGCGTTTTTTGCAGCTCCGTGATCCGTTTGATACTCTCGTCAATCTGAGAAGAAAGTGTTTGGAGGAGTCCTTTTTGAAGAGCGCTTTTTTTGCCAAGAACTTCCCCTGTTACTTTAATACTCTTTGCCATCTGCTTTTGATACTGAAGAGCGGCTGGTAAAATCTGTGTTTGGAAAAGATCTATCAGTAGAAGCGATTCAATTTGAGCTATTTTTGTGTATCTTTCGGTGAAGATCTCTACTCGGGATTCGATCTCTCGTTTCATGAGAACGCCTTCAAAGGCTTGCGTGCTTTTAGGAGAGAGAAACACGGGAAAACTATCTAAAGATTTTTCAATGGCTGGCAGCTTTCTAGCTTTAGCTTCCGCTTTCCACTCTTTGGAGTAGTTATCGCCACAAAAGCGGATTTTGCGCGTCTTTTTAAGATAAGATCGCATGATTTCAGGAGCGACATCTTCTAGTTTTTTGCCTTTGACAATCCCAGCTTCTAGGCTATCGATGATTTCGTTTAAGCTGCTCGCAACAATAGCGTTCAAAACTGTCATGGGCAGAGCCGTATTTTGAGAAGACCCAACAGCACGAAACTCAAATTTGTTCCCCGTAAAGGCAAAGGGGGATGTCCGGTTACGATCGGTGTGATCCATTTCAAGATCCGACAGAGCTGGAATTCTTAAATCGAGCGTCTTTCCCGATTCCTGAGAACGCGCTTTGTTTTCTTCAAAAGATGTCAGCCATTTTTCGAGATGTTCTCCCAGATACACAGAGATAATGGGAGGAGGTGCTTCGTGACCTCCTAATCTGTGATCGTTCGCAGCGGAACCAATGCTTGCGCGTAAAAGGGCGCCGTGCTCATTGACCGCATGCAACGTGGCTGTTAGCGTGATGAGAAAAAGCCAGGGGTGTGTCTGCAAAGCATCCGGGCTTAAAAAGTTGAGCCCCTTATCAGACCCTAAAGACCAGTTGCAATGCTTGCCCGACCCATTGATCCGGGCAAATGGTTTTTCATGAAGAAGGCACGCAAGATCATGACGCTCGGCGACTTGTCTTAAAAGTTCCATGAGAAGAACGTTATGATCAACCGCTAAAGAAACTTTTTCAAATAAGGGGGCCACTTCAAATTGATGAGGAGCGACTTCTCCGTGGCGTGTTTTGAGAGGAATTCCCAAGGCAAACGCTTCTCTTTCTAAATCGAGGAGAAAAGTTGCCACACGTTCTTTCATCGCGCTAAAGTAATGATCTTCGAGTTCTTGTCCTTTAGGAGAGGGGGCTCCACAGACGGTACGGCCTACCATCATGAGATCGGGGCGCTCTAGATAAAAGGACCGATCGATTAAAAAATATTCCTGCTCACAGCCCAAGGTTGAAAAAACAGTTTGTCCTGTGATCCCTAAAAGATTCAGAAGTCGTTCTCCTGCAGCGACAACCTTAGCTTCTGATCGGAGTAGTGGAATTTTCATATCGAGGGCATCACCCTTCCACGAGAAAAAAACAGCCGGGATGCAAAGAACAGGACATTCGCCTCCCGTCCAAATAAAGGGATAAGAGGTGGGATCCCAGGCGGTATAGCCTCGTGCCTGAGAGGTATTGCGAAGTCCTCCCGAGGGAAACGAGGAAGCATCGGGCTCTCCTCGCAGCAAGGCTTTGTGCGAAAATGTCTCAATCGGAGATCCGATGGTTTTCCAATCAAAGAAAGCATCTTGTTTTTCGGCTGCATAGCCTGTCATGGGTTGAAACCAATGGCAAAAGTAAGTAACCCCTTTTGACATGGCCCATTCTTTCATCACCTCAGCTACTGCGCCCACATGCTTAGGATGGAGTTTGACTTTTCCATTAAGGCACTCCTTAAGATGAGCAAATGTCTCTTTGGGGAGCAGCTGCTCCATCACTTTAACGTTAAAGGTCAAAGACCCAAACTCTGAGACATCTAGACCTCGCCCTACTTGTGCAAAAAGATCACTACTCATAAATGCATCCATTGGTGAATCTGTGAAAAAACTTTAAGTTTCTTATCCGGGCCTACAACAATGGGTGTGCCAGCAGCAAGTAAAAAAGGCAAGTCTAAGTGGCTATCGGAGTAAGCTGTGACATGTTTCTTTTCAATTTTAAACGTCTTGATAATCTCCTGCACACAGGCAGCTTTTTCCTCCCCCTGAAGCACAGAGTCGACATGGGAAAGACAGGAGTTTGCATCTACACTATACTGGGTTGCTTTCCAATCATCCACTCCGAGGACACTAGCAACCTTACTGACAAGAAAACTGGGTGAATTCGAAAGAATCATCGTAAAATCACCCAAATGCTGTGCTCTCCTTAAGTGAGACAAAACAACCAGATTAACAGCACGTGGAAGGTACTGACGAACAAAGGTATCGATGTAGTTTTCGATTTTCTTGAGCGAACGCCCTTTGAGAATCCGGGCAAAGACCCGGTGGTGAAGCTCTGTGAGAGACATTCCAAAGTATCTATGCCGGATATACCAAATAAGAGCATAAAAGAGGGTAAAAAAAGGAACTTCTCTTTTGAAGATCAGGTAGACACAGAAGGCAAAACTCGAATTTCCTCGAACAAGTGTATGATCTAAATCAAAAATGCTAACCCTACGCACTAGAGGATATCCCGAATGAAAAAAATAATTTAAAACCGATAATTTTTTGAGCTTATCTGAAGGCTGTTTTTTAGGACAATGCGCGAACACATGGCCAAAAAAAACCGCCTTCGGAGAGGCCAAAAAGGGCGGGTTTAAAAATTTTTTAAATTTGGAATAGCCTCTACCCCTCTATCTCAGCAATCTTTTGCTCAATCTCTTCAATGGCAGCATTGACCTTATCTAAAGCTGCCTTTTCCGTCTCGATGAGCTCACGGTACATCATCGCTTTTTCGAAGTCAAACCCGGAACTGCCTAGCGCTTTGCGGTATCCTTCTAGCTCTGTTTTAATCTCTTGTCTACGATTTTTGCCTTCTTCAAGTGCTGTATTCAAGACATCGAAATCGTGTCTGACACCTTCTGGCAAATTCATCCAGGCCTTTTCTTTTTTGGCCGTCAGTGCATGTTTAATGCGTCCTACGATCTGATCTAAGGAGCCCTTCTCAACGCGTGTGATCTGTAACATGGGGATCTCACGTACAAGCTGATCTTTTTCTAGGAGAATTTTCGCTGTTTCTTCTGTCTCGACGCGCGCCAAAAGAGCTTCTAAAGAACTCTTGAGACCCTCTACCTTGAGCTTACGCGCCTGCTCTTGTTCTTGAAGAAGACGATGCCTTTCAAGGTCTTCTTCGTGTAATTTCTTTTCCTCTTCTTTTTTGTGAGTCAAAGAAATTTTGCGTTCTTTCTCTTTCTCTTTGAGCTTGTCCCAACAGGAGCTAAGCTCTGTGCGCGTATGAGAAAAAACGGAAGGATTCAGAAATAAGTCTTTGGCTATTGCTTGAAGTTCTTTAATTTCTTCTCTGAGGACGTAAAGAGGAACTTTACCAAAATCCCCATCAGAAAAGTGGTCTTTTGCAAAACAAGTGACATCTTCTAAAAATGCATCCGAGAGTTTTTGCACCAGCTCCTTGCGCCTAGGAAAAATTTTATCTCCACAAAGAGAGAGTCGCTCAAAGAGTTGATTTTTAATTTTAACGCGCATCCCTGTTTTGATGAGCTCAGTACGCAATCCCTGCACCTTGGAGGCAAAAGAACTGAGTAGTTGAATCTCCTTTTGAGTTCTCAAATAGAACTCTTGGGCGTGTTTTAAGGCTAACGATCTTCCTAAAAAGAAGTCCTCCTCAATTCTTTCCATGAGTATAGGGAGATTTTCGAGGTCTTTTTCGACAGAAAGAACCGCAAGTTCGATTTGTTCCACAGCAAACGCTGATTTTTCATCAAGAATTTCTTTGAGATTGCGCGCTTCTACGGAGAGGGAGGCAAATTCTTTCCAAAATTCCGCTCTGCTTTTAACGGGAATATTTTCTTTAAAAAGAGAAAGAACATCTCGTCTGACCTTCCAAAACTCACTAAACCTTGGGCATCCAGGCTCAGAGAGTATGGAACGCAGAACATCTAAAAGAGATTTGAGAGTCTCTTCAGGGGTCTTGCGGACCTCCTGTGAAGGAAGTTCTGCGATGACAGTCGACTTCACGGGCTCTGTTTGCAAAACTTGCTTATCCTCGATTGTATCCATAAATGAAGTCGTATCGCCCCCCTAAAGTCCAATCCAACGATTTTAGGAAAGAATCCCTTTATTTCCAAGAGGTTTTCCAGTATCCACGATTCTGAAGAAATGGCCCATGAACCCTCAAAAGCTTCCTTCGAAGTCCTGGATCAGAATTTCTGAAACAGTTTCAAGCGACATTTTTTCGACATCGAGCCAGCGAAAAAGAGGTTCTTTGCGAAACCACGTAAATTGTCTTTTGGCATAATGACGGGAGGCTTGCTTGAAAAGGCGCATACATTCTGCCCAATCCCTTTCTGTTTTAGGAGAGTGTAGATAATCTAAGAGTTGTCTGTACCCGATGGCTTGTGCAGCGGTGAGATTGTTCTTTAAACCCTTTTTTTCAAGCTGCTCCACTTCTGCTAAGAGACCTTTCTCAATCATCAAATCGCACCTAGAGTCAATCCGAGGGTAAAGAGCTTGTCTTTCCATATAAATAAACCAACATCTAAAATCATAAGAGTCAGTATTGTTTTCTGTTTTTGGTTGATCGGAGACTCGTTTCCCAGATAAGACCATAATTTCTAGTGCGCGGATAATTTTATGCCGATCGTAGGGAGTAATCGATGCTGCATAGACCGGATCCAAATGACACAAGCGATCATAAAGGGCTTCAGGGCCCCGAAGTTCCATGTCCGCCTCCAACCTGCGTCTGGTAGAAGGGTCTGAAGGCGGCCCACTCGGAGGTCCATAAATGAGAGCATGCAGATAAAACCCGGTGCCTCCTACGACAATAGGAACGCCCCCGCGAGAATGAATCTCTTTAATTGCTTGGGTCGCTTCCGCATAAAATTCGACGACATTGCACCCCTCATCCAGATCACGGCTATCGATGAGATGGTGGATAATCCCCCCTCTTTCTTGTAGCGTAATTTTAGCCGTTCCAATGTCCATCCCACGATACACTTGGCAAGAATCGGCAGAGATGACCTCTCCGCCTAAAGCTCTGGCAATGACAATCGATAAAGCTGTCTTGCCAACCGCCGTAGGACCTGCAATCACCATGACCTTCTTTCTCATGTCTTCTTGCAGCTTTTCTTTTTCTGGAAGAACACACCGCGCTGTCCCTTCCATCTCCTTCTCTATAGACATGACCTCATCCACTCTAGGTAAGACGCGCTCCCCAAATCCACAGTCACTGCGAGGATTTCTGGGACCTCATAAGAGCATTCTTTTTGGATCAATGATACGACGGCATCAAAATGTTTACGCAACGTTTTAAGCGTGACTTTGACTTCTTGCGAGCTTTCAATTTGACCTTTCCAGAGGTAAATCGATTCGATTTGGGGCGAAATTTGCGCACAGGCTACTAACTTCAGCGCAACGAGGCTCTGAGCGATTCTTTTAGCTTCTTCTAAAGTTGCCGATGTCCACGTAATCTGAATATATTCCACTGACACTCCCCAAAAAGGGATTTTTTACCACAAAGATCTCAGAGAAAAAAAACACCCTCTCTTCCTCTGTGGTAACATCCTTCTCTTTTCTTCATTCCAGTAAGTTTACTTCTGGGCATCAATAAATGCCAAGTTTTCTAATCTAAAGTCGATCACTTGGGGTTTTTCTTTTGTAATAGAAAGCGGCTGGCTTAGGACTTCAGAAAAAGACTGATAACGCAAAGACTCCTGCTTTAATAATTTTTCTCTGAGTTTCAAATAATTCCCGAGTTCTTGAGGGTATCGTTTAGGACTCAGCCGAAGAATACGAGGAATGAGCACACGTATTTCTTGGAGGCCTTTTTTCTGAATGATCTCATCCTCTAGAGTAAGAATGACTTCTCGAGTTGCCCCATTTTTAGAAAAAGCCTGCGATACATCAATCCTTTTTAGAGGGAGAAGATCTCGAATTTTTGGATCTTGGAGTAGGTGCAAAACTTCAAAAGCCAGTGTTATTTCTTTTCCTTCAAGAGGTTGATTCCAAATCAGAGGGGCAGAGGTTCCTAAATAAACCTCTGGAAGGTTTTTAGGGGCAAAAAATGGAGTAAATGGGATCGGATATCCTTGCTTATCTAACGCAACGTTATGGTAATCATAGAACCATACCACCGGCTGACGAATCGCATAATCGATGTAGAGTGTATGGGGAGCTAAAATCTTAACATGGGCATCTTGAATGAGGGGTGATTTTAAAAGTTTCTCTTCAGCCTTTTTTACTCCAAAATTCAAACTGCTCAGCCGACAATCCTGCGACAACCCCAGAAGCTCTGCAAGATATTCTGTTTTTAACGCCTGTTTTTGCGGTCCTGTTTGAATGATGTGAGTAATCGCATACTGAGGATCTTGCGCTACTTTATTCTGGAACCTAATGTACTGGCGATAACTGAAGTTCCAGATCAAAACTGTTAAAAAAAGAGACCCTACAATCCAGCCCAAGGCATGTGTTAAAGGAAGGACAGGAGAGACTTCTTTCATAAAAGACCTCTTTCGAAACTAAGGTTCTGTCGATTTTTCGGTTCAGATTCGTGGGATAATAGATTGATTGTCGATATTATCCCACGAATCTGAATGGAAAATCGGCCAAAATAATCCAAAAAATCGACGAACCCTTAATTTCGAAAGCGGTCTAAAGCCTGGAGGACTTTGGGCCCAATCGTTGTAACGTTACCAGCTCCCATCGTCACAAGAACATCTCCCGGCTCTAATAGGGTCACAAGCGCGGACGTGAGTAGATCAAAGGGAACATAGCGAGTATCGACAGCTGTGGTTTCCTTGATTCTAGCAAGAAGAGCCTCGGTTGTGACACCGGCAATAGGTTGCTCTGATGCGGCATAAATATCTGTGACAATCACAACATCCGCAGGATCAAACGCAGATCCAAATTCTGCCATGCAATCTCTTGTCCTTGTATATCGATGGGGCTGAAAGGCGACAACCAGTCTTTGATGTGTATGCTGATTGAAAGATAAGGCGCATTTAACCGCTCGCAGCGTTGCAAAAACTTCTGTGGGATGATGCCCGTAATCATCATACACGGTAATTCCCCGTTTTTCTCCTTTCTTTTCTAATCTGCGGTTCACCCCTTTAAACGCCAGAAAAGCACGTCTGATCTCTTCCTCTTTTAAATTGAGACTTAAAGACATCCCAAATACCGCAGCCGCATTGAGAACATTATGGCCTCCAATCAACGGAATTTCAATATCTGTGTACGCTAGGCCGTGCAGTCTAATATCAAAGATATTTTTCCAACCTTCCTGGCGATAGCTGGTAATAACAAGATCATTATCTTCTTTAAAACCATAGGAAATTCCCGCAAGTTTTAAAGATTTTAAATGTTCATCATCTCCACACCAAAAAAGATGATTATGAGAAACGACTTGGCCCGCAAAAACACTAAAGCCTTTGATCAAATCCTCTGTGCTTTTCCAGTAATCAAGGTGATCGTTATCGATATTTGTGATGATCGCTCCAAAAGGATAGTATCCCAAAAAAGATCCATCGCTCTCATCGGCTTCAGCCACAAAATAATCTCCATGACCGTGCCTCCCATTATTTCCAAGACTACAGACAACTCCTCCGATCGCATACCCAGGATCCAAATTTAAAAACACAAGAACATGGGCTAGAAGAGATGATGTCGTCGTTTTTCCATGTGTTCCTGCAACAAGCAGACCTGCATAGCCTTCCATAAGCTGCGCTAAAAGTTCCGAGCGGTGCAAGCAAACAAGACCGTGATCCCGTGCGTGGGAAATCTCAGGATTCGAAGGTTTAACTGCTGTACTGTAGATCACTGTTGGCTCATCTTTGAGATGTTCCATGCGGTGGCCAATAAAAATTTCAGCCCCCTCTTGTTCAAGCTGCTCCGTTGCAAAAGAAGATACGCTATCGCTGCCTGCAACTTTTATGCCACGTTGCATTAAAATGCGCGCAAGAGCGCTCATTCCAATGCCGCCAATTCCGATAAAGTGGTATTTATTTTTTTCCATATAGTTAATGTAGTTCCTGGACAAGTGTACTTAATGAAGGCCTTTTCTCTTCTTTGCTAAATGTCTCCAAAGCTCTTTGCATCTGAATCCTCTTTTCCGAATTTTGTTTTAAGAGCGAGAAAACTTCATCTCTAAAAGATCCCGGATCCAAATTCTTCTCTTCATAGTAAAGGCTTCCTCCGACGCAATCTTGTAAAAACTTAGCATTTTCTAGCTGATGCCCCTCTGCAGCGTGGGGATAAGGGATGATGACAGAGGGAACTTTAAATGTCAGTAGTTCCGCAAGTGTTGCTGCCCCTGAGCGGGTAATCGCAAGCGTTGCTGCAAAATACGCCAAATCCATTCTAGGTTCAAAAGCCTTGACGCAGGCAGGAACTTGAAAAGCTTCATAGTGCTTTCGGATCTCCTGACAAGCCTCCTCTTTGCCTACAAAATGGATGACTTGAAAAGGGATTTCAGATCTTTCTTCGACCACCTGCATTAAGAGAGCATTAATTGCTAAGGCTCCTTGAGATCCTCCAAAGACTAAAAGGGTCGGCAAGCTCGGATCCAATCCAAAATATCTTCTAGCTTCCTCGGGGTCTCCTTGCGTGCATTGATACTGCATCGGCATTTCGACGAAAGCATGTTCCCCCTTTAAACTCTTTGCAGCTTCAGGAAAATAAAGAGCCGTGACTTTAGCAAAACGAGAAAAAAGACGACTGACTTTTCCTGGAATACGGTTGGATTCAAAGAGGATCAGGGGTAATTTTTTAAGCGTTGCCGCAGTTAAGAGAGGAAATGCATGGAAACTTCCAAAACCAATGACGCAATCAGGGGAAAACTCCTCTAGGAGTTTTAAACTTTCTTTGACTCCCTGAAGGAGAGGGAAAATACTGCTGAGTGTTTTTTTCACCCCTCCAAAAGGAGTTGCGCTCCGCACATCTTTGTAGGCGTACTTCTCTTTATGGAAATACCGATTTTCAGAAAGCTTAGCGCCTGCAAAAAGAATCTCGCAGTCCTGCTCTTTTAAGTGCTTGTCAGCAAATGCCTGGGCAGGAAACAAATGCCCCCCCGATCCCCCAACAGCAATTAGGATCTTACGCATCTTTTTTTCCCCTGTGCAATACTTAAAAGAATACTCACGGCGATCATATTTGCAAGCAGAGAAGATCCTCCCTGACTAAAAAACGGTAGGTGAGTCCCTTTGCTGGGAAGAAGTCCAGAGACAATTCCTAGATTCAAAAAAGCCTGAAAACAAAGTAGAAAGGTAAGAATCCCTGCAACGAGAAACCCTTCTTGATCGACAGCTCCCTGTGCAATCCTAAAACCTGCAAACCCCATCCCCATATAAAGAAGAATCAACAGAAAAATCCCAATAAATCCCGTCTCTTCTGCAAAAATAGCTGCGATATAGTCACTGCGCGCTTCTGGAAGATACTCAAGTTTTTGCAAACTCTCTCCCACCCCCCTCCCCCAAAGCTTTCCAGATCCTGCAGCAATTTTTGCCTGATAAGGTTGGTGCCCCTTACCTCTTAGGTCTAACTCTGGATGAAGATAAATCTGAATCCGATCAGAAACATGGGGCATCTGGGAAGCGACAATGCTTCCGCAAAGACACAAAATACTCAAAGGCAAAAGCCAATAAGTCCACTTCAAACCAGTTAAGATAAAGAGAACAAGAAGAGCAATGAGAATAATGGCTACTGTTCCATTGTCGGGCTCAATCAGAATGAGTCCCAAGGGAATGGCAAGAAAACAGAGCACTTTCAGGAAATCCTTTAGAAAAATCTCTCTTTGAGAAACGTAATGGATATAGTAAAGAGGAATGAGATACTTAACAAACTCCGAAGGTTGCAGAGAATTACCAAAAAAACTAATCCAACGACGCGCTCCATTGAGGTTTTGACCCACACCGGGAATTAACACTAAGACAAGGAGCAGAATGAACGTGCCTAAAACAACCGGAGAGAGTTTGAGAAGAGTCTTGTGTCCTATACCAAAAACCCCAAAAGCACACACTCCACCTGCCAGGGCGTAGAGGAGCTGCTTAACAAAGGCATGGTGCGTGCTTCTCTCCTGGAATCGATCTAAAACTTCGGCAGAGGTCGTATTGAAGATCATCACAAGGCCCATGGAGAAAATCAGTACGACACAGACGAGAAAAAAAAGCCCAAATCGGTTCATTTAACTCGGATTTGATCCCCTGCTTTGAGACGACGCGCTTTCTCCTCATCCAAGTTGTTGAGCTTGAGAAGCTCTTCTACTTTCATGTGATTCTTAATGGCAATGGTCCAAGGATTATCACCTGCCTTAATCGTATAATACTTGAACTCCCCTGCTTCAGAAGAAAGAGCTTTGGCTGTAGTATCCACACTTGCAATCAAACCCTTGGGGGCTTTGGGAATTTTTAAAAGCTGTCCAATTTTTAAAGAAGTCGAGGAGAGGTTATTCGCTTTTTTTAAGTCCTGCACACTGCAATGATGGTGACGTGCAATTTTTTCTAAGACATCCCCTTTCTTAACTTTGTACTCTGTGAACTGGATGCCGGGAACCTCTTTTTCTGGTGATGGAACTGCTAAAATCGGAGAACTCACAACAGGACTGGGAGCAAGGACAGCAGGTTCTGAGCTCAACTTTAAATCTTCTGTAAAAGAATTCACAACAGGACTCGAAGGAAGGGCAGCAGGACTTAGCACATTTTCAGAAGGAACAGCTGCGACAACAGGATTTGTCTTGGCATACTGACTTAAAACCTGGTCAACCTCATCTTTGACAGGAAAACTCACCTGCTTTTCGATAGTTTGCGGGGCATTTAACACGAGATTTTCCGTTTCACTTCCCGATTTAATGGCACTTGCGAATAATACAATGAGTAATCCTACGTTGATTAACACTGCAACAATAATCGTATCCCTTCGACTCATACTTTTTTCCCCTCTTCTCTTTCTCTATAAGCAGCCACACAATTTTGAAACACTTCGCCTCGATGGGCATAATCACGAAACATATCGAAACTCGCACATCCAGGAGAAAGAAGCACACAATCCCCTGTATTTGCAGACTGGATCGACTCTGCCACAGCTTCCTCTAAAGAACTTAAGGACACAATCTCAAAATCTGCTTGAAGTTCCTGACGTATCTTAGCAGCGGCTTCCCCTATGAGACAGATCTTCTTCACTTTACCTGAAAAAGCCTCTTTCCAGGGAGCATAAGAAGCCCCTTTGTCTACGCCTCCTGCAATTAAGATAACAGGCCCTGGCATGGTAGCTACCGCTTGAACAACAGCATCCAGATTTGTCCCTTTACTGTCATCGTAAAAAGTGATCCCGTCCTTTTCTGCCACAAACTCAATACGATGCGCTGGAGTTTCAAAGGTTTGTAGACCATGAATGAATTGTTCTGAAGTGATACCAAACGGTTCTACTAAAATCCAAGCCGCTAAGATATTTTCTAAATCGTGCCTACCTTTCTTCCGATAAGCATCCGGAATTGCATAAATTATCTTTCCCTCTTTTCTCGCCTCTTCCCGTGTCGTACTGTAACCTTCTTTTTCTCCAAATCCAAAGGTCTGATAAGAAGGAAGGAGAAAAGCGCCGTATGCGGAGCAGATAGATTGATGGATAGTAAGCTTCCCACCCTCTTGTAAACATTCTTGCAAGCGACATTTTGCCTGTGCATAGGGTTCCATCGATCCGTAACGATCCAAATGGTCGGGAGTAATATTTAAAATAATTCCACTCAAGAAGGCTTTTGTTTGTATTGTCTCTAGTTGATACGAACTCAGCTCGATGACTAACACCTCATTTTCGTCTGGATGGACCAAATAGGAAGACAGGGGTGTTCCTACATTACCAAGAGCTCTGGCAGAAATCCCCGCAGTCGCTAAGAGATGGGTTGTCAAAAGAGTCACCGTCGTCTTGCCATTGGTACCTGTAATAGCAATGGCTTTTTGTTTCATATGCCGTAAAGAGAGCTCCAGCTCCCCAATGACCTCAATTTTTTCAGAAACTGCACGCGCACATACGGGGTGACTTGGAGGGATCCCCGGAGAGAGAATGACAAGCTCCAAACGACTCCAAGGGATCGCTTCCAAGTCTGTTTCAAGCCTCACAAAGTCGGGAACTTTCTTGGATCGATCCTCAAAGCCAAAAATCTCATACCCCTGGGAGTGCAGGAGTGTTGCTGCCCCAAGCCCGCTGACCCCAAGACCAATAATGAGTGCTTTTTTATCCATAATCAGAAGATTTTAACCACGGAGGTCACAGAGGAAAAAAGAAAAGTAGTTATCTTTCTCTATGACCTCTGTGGCAATAAACTTTTCCTATTGTAGTTTCAGAGAAGCGATTCCTAACAGAGCTAAAAACAAACCAACAATCCAAAAGCGAATGACAACTTTTGTCTCTGGCCACCCTTTATACTCGAAATGATGGTGAAGAGGCGAGCACAAAAAAATTCTCTTCTTGTTGCGTAACTTGTAACTTCCCACCTGTAAAATAACTGAAAGCGCTTCCGCAACAAAAACGCCTCCCACTAAAGCCAATAAAAACTCTCGACGCAAAAGAACTGCTGAGACACCAAGAATGCCCCCTAAAGAAAGAGACCCAACATCTCCCATAAATATTTGAGCTGGGTGTCCGTTGTACCATAAAAACCCAAGTGTTGCCCCAATCAACGCAAACAAATAGACAGCCACCTCCCCACTTCCAGAGATGTAGAGAATATTGAGGTACCGTGCGATATCCAAATGGTTTGATAAAAAAGCAAATAGCCCTAGAACAAAAGAGGTCATCATGAGAAGACCAGCTGCTAGACCATCCAAACCGTCGGTTAGATTCACAGCGTTCGAAGAACCCGTAATGACAAAAATGGTGAAAACTCCTCCTAATACAAGTAAACCTCCTTGTAGAGAGAAAAGAGCGTCTTTCATAAAAGGAAGATAGTACTGTCCCATATAATCGCCTAAAGAGAGTGTCACAGCCCCCTGCCTTGCAATTGGGGCTACAAACCAATCCTTACAACCCAAGGCTTGGACAGCTTCCGGAAAATAAAGATACAAGGCAATCCCGCTACTTAAGAGGATCTGAAGAAAAAATTTCAGCCTCGCACTCAACCCTTTAGAGTTTTTGTATTTCATCTTGAGGTAATCATCAATGCCTCCAACAACCCCAAGCCATAACGTTGTAA
>JACCDG010111183.1_pt1 | contig 26613 bp, 44 predicted proteins | sample 7442471 | NCBI WGS metagenome assembly JACCDG01 (sample SAMN15323444, study PRJNA562643) | freshwater metagenome | isolation source: river surface water | place: USA:Blue River Watershed | collected 2017-08-17 | reverse complement strand
GGATTATTGTTTATAATTGGGTCTTTGAGGGGATGATGGCCATACGTATGCACTACGTAAGACCGGAATACTTAAGAACCAAAGCGGGGTTTAAGCTTCTCAATTCTTGTGGAACACCTAAACAGGTCACCTTCCAAACGAGAAAAGACCTAACTCCAAGTGAAATGTTTAAAGTCACAAAAGGGCGAGAACAACGTCTTTTTGAGGATGACAAGTTAATTACATGGCTCATGCCATGGGAGGCATAAATATGGGCATAAAACCAGTAGCAACAGTTACTCGAGTTCCACAGGCGGCAGACTATGATCAAATGGAACAAGAAAAGGCTAAGCGATACGCTAAACAAAGAAACTTAGATCTTAAAGCTGGGCGTGATCGTGGCCAAGAGATATTCGGCAACCAAGCCTTAGGTAGGTTGGATACGAGCAGATCTTCTGATGTTGCTGACATATTAGCTCGTCGCAAAGAACAACTTGGTGGGTATACGCCAGAAGAACAGCAAGCCATGCGTGAACAAAACATGGCCGCAATAGTTAATACACAAAAAGCAGGGTCTCGTGATTTAGCCCGTCAGCAAGCAAGGTCTGGTGTTCGTGGTGCTCTAGCAAGCAATCAACAAGCACAATACCAATTAGGCACTCAAGGACAGCTTGCAGACCAAGAACGACAATTGTTTTTAAATAACATCGCAGCCAAGCGAGATGCGTTGTCTGGATATGAGCAGTCAGTTGGAGGCGCCGAGAAGGGTGAGCTTGAACGTCAGCAATTTAATCTAGGCCAGGGTGAGAAAGAGCTCCAAGGCAAACTTAGTACTGAGTTTGGTTATGGTGGATTAGGCGCACAAGAACGTTCGGCAGCAATGCAGTCTATTCTTGGCGATAAAGCTATTAAATCTTCAAAAGACATAGCTGCTATCACAAAGGGGAAGAAGTAAAATGGCTGGTTTATTCAGTTTAGATCCAAATGATATTAAAGATAATGAGGACGCTAACTACGTTCTTATGAATAAGAAAAAGCCAAAACCAGAAAACGTTGCGGCTGAGGTTCTTTCTAAAGTTTCTGCACAGAAGATCACTCCAAAAGAAGTAAAAAAAGGCGCCCCTGCTGCAATTAAAACAGTGGCTACGATTAAAGACAAAGCTGAGGCTGGAGAAGAAATAACTGATAAAGATCTAGCTGATCTAGAGCCAGAGAAAAAAGATGAGGATGATTCTAAACAGAAAATCTTCATGGCTTTAGCTGGGGCACTGCCTACTATTTTAGGTGGGGCATTTGGCGGGGCCGAAGGTGCAGCTTTGGGAGCTAAGACAACTGGTGGTATTTTTGAGAGCATTGGTAAAAAAGAAGAAGAAGCTGCTAAAAACGAGCGTGAACGTCTAGAGAAGTTAGAGCTTGCTAGAGTAAAAGCAGAAGAAGACACAAAACTTCGTGAGCGTGGTTGGGATGAGGCACGGCAAAACGCTTACATCGCGGCCGGTGTTAGAAAAGATGATTTAAAAGAGAAGCGTGAATATGAGCGCGGTCAAAAAGAAGAGAAGCTCGTCGTTCCTGGATATGGAATGGCCAACAATGAAGACGACGCTAAAAAAATAAAGGACGGAATCGAAGAAAAAAACAACTTCGATCAGAAGATCGACGAGATGATAGCTCTACGTGAAAAACACGGTGGGGGCGCTATCATGAACAGAGAAGATGTAGCTAGAGGTAAGCAATTATCTAAAGACGCACTTCTTAGTTATAAGAACATGGCAAAACTTGGTGTATTAAGTGCAGCCGACCAAGCCATTATTGATGCGATCATTCCTTCTGATCCCTTGGCATATAATAGCCCCATTGCTGCAGCACAGGGCCAAGATCCTATCTTGAACAATCTTAAAAAGTTCAAACAAGATAGTGATTCTAACTTCCAAACACGCCTTGGAACTAGATTAAAAGGCTATCAACCGAAATCGGCTGCTCCGCAAATGTCCGAAGAAGACGCGCAAGCAATGCAATGGGCACAATCAAATCCCAACGATCCTAGAGCGGCTCAAATTATGGCTCGCTTGGGCAAGAGGTAGAAAATGGCTAACACAGGTTTTGATCCGGATGCTTATTTAAAAAAGAAAGCAAGCGAACCTGTAGGTTTCGATCCGGATGCTTATTTAAGCAAAAAAGCCGTAGAGCCTGCTGATGTTGGCCCTTCAATGGGAGACACGGCTGTTGCGGCACTTGAAGGTGCGGGCGATGCTCTTACTTTAGGCTATGCCCCACAAATAAAAGCAGGAGTAGCAAAAGGCGTCTCTGCAATATCCCCGTTCTCTGAACAACAAGTTTTAGCAACACTAGATAAGCCAATTGGAGACGTGTTCTCTGGTAAGGCTTATGAGAACCTACCCGAAGACGACAGCTATGTGGCTCTACGAGATCAGGCTATTAAAACCGCTGAAGCTAATAAAGCTAAAGACCCCATTGGAGCGGGTCTTGGTATGGGTGCTGGCATCCTTGCTACAGGCGGCTTAGGGGCTAATGCGGGCTTACTTAAGAGCGCCGCCTTAGGTGCTGGAACTGCGGCTGCTTACAATCCTGGTGACACTGAGGGCGTTGTAGACCCCCTACAAGCTGACCAAAGAGCTAAGGCTGCTGCATTGGGTGGAGCTTTTGGTCTTGGAGGTGCGGCTTTAAGTAAAGGCGCGCAAGCCCTTGCTCCTAAGTTAGCCGAAGCGTCTAAAGGCCTAGCGGCTCGAGCAATAGGTCGTGGGTCTAAAGCAATCAATAAAGACATTGGCAAGAAGGGTCTTCAAGAAATAGGAGATCTTGCCTTAGAAAATAATATTGTTGGGGTCATTCCTAAAACCGTCGGGCAAATGGAAGAGGCTGTAAACAAACTTAGAAACGAAGTTGGCGAAAGAATTGGTAAGGTAATTGAGACAACTAAAGAAGCCGAACAAAAGCTTAGGGCACAAGGACAACGGGTTGGTGTTGATAAAAAAATGCTCGTTGATAAAATTAGAACCGAGTTAGTTGACCCCGATACGGCCATGTTCTTCCCAGATGTAGCCGAAAAGGTTGAAAAGCGTTTAGCCGATCTTGTAAAAAAAGGCGGAGACGATGAATTTCTAGAAACTCATGGGGCTTATCTTTTAAAACAAAAGCTCGGTAAGCAAATGGAAAAAAACAAAGCATGGACACGCTTACGTGCGGGTAATGCTACAGATGACGACGTTATAAATGCTGTATTCTACGATACACTTGGTGACGCAGTTGTTGACAGCGCAAATGTGCTTGCCCCAGCGTTGCCGTCGCAAAAGGGCATAATAGAACTAAACAAAGATTATAAGCTTTTAAAAAACATGCAAAAGATCTCAGGCGACGAGGTTGCTAGATCTTCAACTAATAATCTTTTTGATCTTACAAGTAATATAGTTGGAACGGGAGCGGGTGTTGCTTCTTCAAATCCATTAGTAGGACTTGCCACTGCTGCGGGATTAAACCAGGTCCGCAAAATGGGGCCTCAAGTAGCGTCTAAAGTAGTTCAAGGAGCGGGTAATCTTGCTTCTAAGGTTCCACAACTTGGTCCTGTTGCCTCAGGTATTGCCGCAGGCGATCTTGTGAAAAAGGCAGCGGAAAATAAGTTCCCTCCACAGCCAACTAATGGCGCAAAGGTCTTAGATGTTTTTAATTATAATAATTCTGCTGATATGGTTGACGTTCCCGCTATGGACCAAGAAATGGTGCAAGCGCAGATCATGGACTCAGATCTTACAAACACAGAGAAAGCTAAGATCGTCCAACAATTACAAAAAGGGAAAGTCTCAAGGAAAGTCTTAGACTACTTGAGTGGTCCTAAAGATTTAGGCAATCAAGACGCACAAAGCGTTTTGGGGCAATAACTAGGGGGTTAAAATGGAATGGTTAAATAGTTTGCCAGTTGTTCAACAAGCTGTTGTTTGGGTTTTAGCAGTTAATGCAATGTTGTTTGGTCTCAAGCAAGGGCTTGATATGATCAAAGACAAAACAGCTACAATGGCTGACAACAAAGCAGCTGAGATCGTTGGCAAGATTTGTGGATGGATCGCTAAGATCCTAGACGTACTGGGAATGAACCCAAGGCATTAGGGATTGACGCACATACAGTAATGGGCACATTCATAGCAATCCTTAGGGCGCTTCCGACTCTTATCACTGTGTTGAAAGAGATCTGGGAGTTTATCAGGCGGGCATCACGAGATCGCCCTGAGGAGTTGCTTGCTGAAATATCTAAGTCTCTACAGGAGGTTAATAATGCAAAAACTGACGAAGAACGCTCTGAAGCTGCTCGGCGTATTGCTAATTTGTGGAGGGGTCAGTAGTTGTGCAACAAAAAAGCCCATCCCCAAAATCCAAGTGTCTGTGTGCCTTTATTCGACGAAGTCCAAGAGTTTTCAATGCAGCAATGGGAACAACTCGTGGAACTTGCCGGAGGGTCTTGCCAATAATTACGTGGCCTACCCTCCCGAAGACCACGCTGTGCTCATGTCTGGTTGTCTTTTATCAAAGGAATAAGTGCTTTCTGGACGTCCGTAACTGACCTAGCCAAGATAAACAAAGCTCCAAACTTCTCAACTGATTCTTTAAACAATAATTGATCAGGAGTGAGTCTGCCGGTTTTAGACTTAACCTCTATGAATAGTGCACGGCCACCACGAAGGACACCAACAATGTCAGATACACCATTGCGAGAATAGGCAGAATTATTACGGCGATAGATTTTTCTAATAGGATCAAAAACCCCTGTAGACATGTTGTACCAGAAATCAAGCTCTCCCCGCTTCCTTAGTAAGCTTAAGTAGAACGCAATATCGTTCTTGATCTTTCCCTCAGGTCCTAACCCCATGAGGTAAATTATAGTCTAGTCAATTGATTCAGTCATTTTATGGATTGAGATCTCAACGGCCTGTCCTGATTTGAAGTATTCCATTTCAGATTCGTCTTTGTACTTTAGAGCTTCTGTTAGATCTTCAAATGCGATATCGAGGAAGACCGACCCAGCTTCCTTGATATAGATCGCAAATAAAGTTTTGTGACGAGTGATCCTATCTGGCTTAAGTCTGGGGTCGGATGCATCCACTCATAAAGTCTATCAGTAATGGGTTAAAAGGGAATGGTTTCTTCCTCTTCTTTTGGAGGGGTATGACCATCAACTTCGCTTTCTTTCCCATATCCTGAAATAGTCATCCATACTTTACCATCTTCTCCTGGGGCCTGCTCATCAACAGCAATTCCACAACGCTTATCAATCATGTTTTCAGCAGGAGAATCGGCTTTAAGCCCTAAGGCTATCTTTAGATCTGATAAGGCTTTCATGTGAAAATCAACACCCTTACAGTAGTAGCCCCTGATTCGTTTCTCATCATCTGTAATAAATGTAACGGTGAGCATAGACTTTCCTGATTTACTTTTGCCTGTTTCAGTTTTTTCAACTGTCACAGCATAATCACCTGGTTTATCAATTCGTCCACCACTGCCAGTATTATTGTTCCTTTGTATTGCCATCGTTTTCTCCTTCCATTTCGTATCGTTTATCCATTGCTTTTATTTCTTCTTCTGTCCAGAGTTCTCGATCTAGAGACTCCTCTGGGATTTCTTTTTTAGGTTTCATATTTGAGCCTTTCTAATTTGTGGAAGAAGGGCAATCACTGAGGCTAAACGTGCACCTGGTACTTGTAGGCCTCTAAGTAAATCGTCTTTCAATTTATCTTTATCGATCTCGTACTTCAAAACGGGGCGCTTGTACATATCTGGAAGAGTGGCTTCGTCGTAAACTTCTACTCTATCTGGACGTTTTGAGAGTTTAAAAGTCGCATCATCGCCCGAGATAACCTCATTTTGAGTAATAATCATTGCCATTTTCAAACTCTCCTTTAAATGTGTTTCTAGTTTGTCAAATCCACGTGCCATTCTTGTGTATTTCTCAGCCTCGGCCCTATAGGATTGCGACAAAACATCACATCTTTTCAAAACGGCATAATAAGCGTCTATTTTTTGTGTTTTAGCTAGGTCAATAGCTGTGAACTCTGACTCAAGTTCCTGGGTCAGTTCCCCCTGGTTCTCTATTATCTTCTGTTCTATTTGGTGTAGCTGTTTGGTTATCTCGATCAGGCTGCTCATTGGTAGTCTCCTTTTTAAATAACGATTCTATGGGTTTAGTTTTCTTTAAGGCCGCTGGGTGCACCTTCTTTTGTTTGTAGTCATGGTACACATCAAGGAACTCGTCTTCCGTGATCCTACAAAAGGAAAGTCCTGCGGGAGAGGGTGTGCCGGTCTCTTCATAGCTAAGCATGAGTCCCTCAACGGCTGGCGGCATGCCAGGACACTTAGTTACGAACTCACCTGCGGGTAGTTTCTTTACTTTTCTATAGCCTTTTTCAAAGGCGTCTTGTTCATTGGCAAATGGTAGATTTTTACCCTTATCGCACATACAGCGAATGGTTAGTGTGTTGCCTTGATCGTTTTCAGCGAGCATGTAGCCCACACCGTTACAAGACCTGCAATTGGAGTGCTTATTGGGGTCGAAGTCTAGTTTTACACCCTTGAACTTCATTTGAACGCATATTTGCTCTATTTCAGCTAGAGAAGGGAAGTGGTCGTACCTATTTACGGCTTCAATAAAGAGGCGTTTTGTCTGGGAGGCCAAAAGCCCCTTCTCCTGTAAACGGATCGCCACTTGGTCCAGGTAATCCTCCTTGGGTTGAGTCCTGAACTGACGAGATGCGGTCTTTACTTCGTTGAATATTTCCATTTTCCTGTTCATGTCGTTCGATTGCTGCATAACTAGCTATGACCTCTTTCTCTCTCTCATGCTTAACTAGTAGGTTCTTTTTGCCCTTAGCTCGGGCAACATCTGTGGCTAGCTCGACGTGCCTAGTAACTAAAAGTCCTAAGGTGTGTCCAGATCTAACAACAAATGGATTGGTCCATTGCATGTAAAGTTTTATAAGGCTTTCGGCGTAATCAAAGGGAACAGACTTAAGCCAATTGGCCAGTTGACCGTTCTCTTTTGGCCCCCAAGCAGGATATGGGTGCTCGAACTTCTTGAGGTACTCTTCTTTAAAAAGACGCCCTAATACGGCCGTGTGCGTAGGCTCTTTAGATTTCTTAACTGTTGTTGGTTTAACCGAAAGATGCCTAGAAATGGTCTCATGGATTGGCTCATTGCCCTTCTTAAGTTTTAAGAGGAGGGAATGCACTTCTACTGGCACTTTTATTAGTTTCATTGAGGTAAACCGGAGGTAAACCACTGGTATACCGGTTGTCAATAAGCAAGAACCCCATCCTGGGGCGGGCTAGCCCTAGAGACGGGGTTCTTAATTGGAGTGATCTGCGTTCATATCCATTATAACACATACGTTCCCGTAGGCGTCAATGACGCGGCTTGTACCTATTTTATGGAAAAAGAACCCCCGGCCACTAGGACCGTTTTACATCTTTTAAATGTGGGGTTAAATCAGTTAGTGCGAATAACTTGAAGTCGCAGAATCTCACACCGAGCTTAAAACTTCAAGATATAAGCAAGAGTTTTTTGGTTCCCTAGGTACATGGCTTAACTCTTTAAACAAAGCTCTGGGGTTACGGGTACAGGAAAATAGTTGGTTCGTTGAGCCAGGCCAAACTTATGAAAAGGGGGGGCTTCAGGGCAACGGCTAAAATCAGCTATTTTTTTGTTTTAATTGTAAGAGGTATTTGTATGAGGGAACAATCCGAACAAAAGATAGGGTGCAACTTTTATAAGTTAGTGTTGCTAAGACGCATGTCAGTCAACGCTCAGTAGTTCGTCAAAGAACAAAGGGTACTGAGAAGCTCCTTCATACAAAAGACTAAAGACAAGGGACCTGGAACAAGACAGGGGGATGCGGCTAAACCCCCCTATGCTCAAAATATAAGAAAGGGATTATGGAATTAACAGAAGAGAAACCACACTTTAACAAAAATCTCCTAATGCAAGAACGCCGCCGTCCTTGGCGTACAAGGGGTGTTTTATAATTCTTCAGAGTTAGCTACAAACTCAGTACAAGAAACCGTAATAATGCCGTGGTTCTTAGAGAATCGGCACATCTCAGCGCTATTATCAGACTCCCAGAACCCGTAGATTAGCTGGGTTGATTCAAAGTCATCATCATAAAGGGCAGCGTCGTCGATGTGGAACTTGTCTCCGTTAATCTCCATCTCACAGCTACCGTAGAAGGTTAAGTCTTCGTACTTACCAACGATGTCCCAGTTAGCGCATGGGCCGCTATAAAGGTCTCCAGTGGATGTTTTAGTCCCCCCATTGATATTAGCCGTCCCGTTGATTGCGATGTCACCACAGGCCGATAAAGAAGCTATCAGGGTCATTGCTAGATAAGCCATTAATGTGTTCTTAGATGCTTTTGTCATATACGTACCTCGTATGTGTGAATAATATTAGTTATTAACGTTGCCTGAATAGGTTGCGGTCTCACCATTACAAGACATCCAGAAGGATGTGAATGCACCATAGTTGTAGATTGATACATCACAGGTTTTCACACCAAGTGACATACAATACTGCCAACCAGTTGTACCAGTAATCTCAACCTGAAGTACGGCGTGTAGGGTTGTGCCTACAGCTATTTGGTAGTTTTCTGGGAATTGAAGCGTTTGAGCACAGTTTGTGACCGCAAGCTGGCACTTGTCATTGAGCTGAAGTTGACGGGCTCCCATTGAGTTTTGCTGTCCAACGACACTAGATGTGAAGGTTTTCCCAACCATGTAGTCGTCCTTGCAGGGTGCTTCCGTGATAGTAGTATCTTTAGCAATGTCAGCAGATTTGTCGGTATCATTTGAGCCTCCTACTTTAACATCACAAGCCACAATCATCATAAGTACCATTAAGCCTAATGAAGCGTGGACCATCTTTCGCAGTATATCGGCAAGTTTAAAGTTACCCTCTGCCTCAAGCTTTGCTATCTCTTCTAACCATTTAATCTGTTCTTTAGTAAATTTCATATTATCCCCCTTGTCAAAACGTCCTACATCCTACATATATAAAGGTATAACAAAACAATTTGACTTGTCATAAAAATCGTATATACATTTGTATGTCGGAGGGAAGTACTTGAAACCAAAGAAGAATAGAAAGTTAACGTATCTTAAAGGACAGAAAACCCACGTATTAACCGTTAGGCTTAACCCAGAAGTGGTTAAAAGGGCTCGCCATATGGGCATAAACATGTCAGCCGTTATGTCAGATGCTTTAGAGCGATATGTCACTAAAGAGTGGGGGAACTGATGAGCGAGTCAGCGTTTCCGGGTTTTAATATTAATCAAACAGACTACACGAATAATGTAACCTCCTCCGGAGGTCTCTCTAAGCGCGAGCTATTTGCAGCGATGGCTATGCAGGCGATCGTATCCTCATCAGGTCTTGAATCCGCAGTAGGGGAAAGTCTTAATATAGCCAAATCCGCCGTTTATATTGCTAATGATCTTCTTAGAGTCCTAAAGGAGGGAGAAGAAGATGCCGACAAGTAGGCTTCTCCCGCATGGCCCGAGCGCCATGAAAAGAAAACCTTCCCATAGGCTTTCTCCCCTGAGCGTCATCGGGGGTTCTTTATTATGAAGTTTGAATTCTTAGCCCCAGATGGCTGTCATTATGAAAACTATTCTGATTATGTTTGGTCTGGATTGCTTGGATTTTGTGGCTGTAGTGGAGAAAGCCAAGAAATGCTATTTAGCATCCTAAAAAAGCTACATAAGGCAAAAAAGAACTTACTAGATGAAAACTACAAGGGTAATGAACGCTTTTATTTTTATGAATATGAGAACGTTTCTAAGGAATGGAAAGGATTCCAAGAACTATGCTTGATGATTTTTGATAAGCTTGGGTGGACAGAGCATGGATCATCTGTTCGCGGTTCTTGGCTTACATCTGAAGGCTATGAAATAACAAAAAAAATGGAAGAAGATAACTGGGGGGTAAGCCATGATTGATAATGCGATTTTAGCTACCATAGCTGTAGCGTGTGTTTATTATTTAATATTTAAAAAAGAGCGATTACTAAAATAACAAAGGAGATTTATGCAATACGGAGTACAAATAGTTAATGGGTTTTTATTTTTCAGCGGTGGGATTTTAGCTGTTGCTTTTTTTAAAGCAGCTCTACATCTCTCCCTATGTAACTGATATGAAATCTTCTGAAGACAAAGCAAAACAAATAATGGCCTACTCTTTCATCGGCCAGCAGCTAGTTGTGAGTAAAGAAGTGCTAGCGAAGCTGATTATAGAGGCTATTGATAGCAGCCATCTTAAGGTTGTCGAGGTTGAAGAGAAAAACGAGTGTGTTGTGTGAGGGAATACCTTTGCATCTGGAAAAAAACAGGTGCATTACAGATTTGGTGTGATTGGGGCTGTATCGGGTTCCCTTATCAAAATGAATGGCGAATAGAGCATGTAAAAGTCAAATCGTATGACCCCAAATATTTCGATAATTATTACAAATATCTTAAAAGTTGTTTTTCTGAAACGAACACACCGCCTGAATATTTAGTTGAAGTCATAGAGGAGTGGCAAGAATGAGTGAACAAGCAAAGTTTCTAGCTACTGAATATGCGATTAATGAAACAAAATTAGCAAGTATTTTAAATCATTTTCAAATAATGAAAGATCCGCGTTTTACAATAAGTGCTTTACATGCAGAATTAGAGCTCGCTTTCGAAGCAGGCTGGAAAGCATGTGAACGCAAAGACCATCCGTATGATGCCATGACTGAGGGGCAAGATGACACTCGTGTGCCTTAATGCCGATGGGGATATCGAGCTTTGGGAATATATCACCCCTGTGCATATGTTTAATCAGAGATACGATACCGATGAAGATGATCCATTTTGGCTTGTAGAAACGAGTCTTGGGTTGAAGCGAGAAAACAGCAACGGAGACTGTGAGTTTTATGGCCGAGAAGTTTTAGGAGAGTTATGATAAATGATGACGATCAAGACTTACCTAGCCTGACCCCAGTAATACATAATTACTATGAGACAAAAAATACTAGTCCTATCCCTAAATGCACCTACGTAGTTGTTATGAATTACGCTCTGTCTATAGAAATATCTGACGAACATCTCCCCAATAGATTTAATAGATTCATGCAATGGCTCTGCTTTGGATTCCAATGGAGGAAGATAAAATGAGTAGCAAAGAACGCGCGAGAGAGATTGTTACTTCGTGGTACTCTGATATTCAGCTATCAGAAATGTCTGGCGCGGAACTTTTTATTGAAAAAATATCTGCAACCTTCGAAGAGTACGAGGCTAAACTACGAATAGCTACAGAGGCTTTGGAGAAAATCAATAAAACTGGTTCATGTATATCAAGTAATCCCAGCACAAATTGTTTTAAAATATCTGAATTAGCGCTTGGAAGCGTTGAAGGTAGAGAAATGATGATCGACGAGACCAAAGATGAAAATGGAGTTACTGGCGGTAGATGCCCTTGGTGTGAAAATGTTACGCGGTTCCGTTTAACTTGCCTCAAGGGAGATAGAAAAATGTATTGGGGCTGCGATGATTATGATTGCGGAAAAGGAACTTACACGGACTTTAATTCTTTCGAAGAACTTGTTAAAAAGTTCGCAAGTATCTCTTACAAGTGTGTAGATGATGATGCCTACGAGTCTCTGGGGATCTACTTTTTAGATAAATATAAGAGTGGCGAAATTATGTTTAAACCCCCAAGCGGCGAGGAGTGAAGGATGAATGACGTAGCTAAAAGAGAATTAGAGATATGGGAGATCGGGTTAAGAATACTAAATAAAGGAACTCCGATTGATAGAGTTTTACAATGGGTGCAAATAAATACAGAAATGCGCGCTGCTAACAGGGCCAAATCTTCTATTAGATATAATCTTGAATCGATCAATGCTTATTTTGACCGCTGTTTTGAGAGATCCGAATGGAAATTAGGCAATATTGATATGAGCGCTTGTAAAGCTCCACCCAGCGGCGAGGAGTCTAAATGATTTGGGTATTTTTATTATATTTAGCCGTTGGATATGCAGGTACGTCTCTTTTTTTTAATTACAAAAAACATAAGGAATACGACGTTAATTTAAAGTTTATTTTAATATATACTTTGTTGTGGCCCATCTCTTTTAAATCTTTTTGGGATCACTATTCAAAATATAAGGATCAGATATAAATTTATGAGCTTAGACGTGTATCTATTAGAAAATAAATGTTTTCATTGTGGTCGAGGTGAAGAGTTATATTCCTCAAACATAACCCATAATCTAAATAAAATGGCCGATGCTGCTGGGATATATAAACACCTCTGGCGCCCAGATGAGATAGGGGCAAAGAAAGCAAAAGACATAATTCAACCCCTTAAAGAAGGCCTTGCAAAAATGATAGCAGAGCCGGAAAAGTTTAAGGCATATAACGCACCAAATGGTTGGGGAATGTATGAGCATTTTATCCCTTGGGTAGAAAAATATTTAGAAGCGTGTGAACTATTCCCAGACGCAGATATAGGCGTGTCAAGATGACATCCGATTCAGCGCTACGTAAAGCTAGCGAGATTGTTCATGAATATCTTTTAAATAAAGAGCCTAATATAGTTCCAATTTACAGAATTGAAAGCGCAGAGGGATTGTTAAGAAGAGCTATTACTGAGGCCTTAGAAGCCGAGCGAGATAGTGCACTGGAAGAGGCGGCTAAGATCCCTGAACGTTTATCTACGTTTAAAAAAGGAAAAGACTACGAGCAAGACATGCTAAATGCGGGGGTAATGATAGTCGCTAATTCTATGGTCGATGCTATACGCGCCCTCAAGAGCAAAAAGGAGCAGGTGGGATGAGTGAAACTGTAAAATTTTATTTAGTGCTTCAATTTATTCTTCATGCCGCTATTTTTGTAGGCATGGCAATACATTGGTTTATGGAGAAATGATGAAACACTGGCGAGAAGTCCCTATGGGGAAATTAGATTTATTTTTTGAGACCCTTCAAAACAAAGCCGCCTGGGCAGAGAAGGTTGTAGAAATCTTAAGACAATGTAAATTTCCTGAATATCCAACATGGATAGAAAAACTTCTCGCCGAATATCCTAAGGATGAACAACCCAAGGGAGAAGACTCGCATGATTAGATTTTTCCGTCGCGTATATCTACCGATATGCGCAATGGAGTTTATCTATAACAACTTCCCGCTATTTAACTGTTGGGAGATAGTTGAATTTAAACTGGCTCGAAGTCCAAGAGGATTTAATATTTCTCTACAGATATTTAATCAATATGTTTGTTTTAAGATGTGGACCTATGGCTATAGCTGGTACCTAAGGTTTCGAGAACAGCAAAGGGAAAGGGAGAAAAATGGAATTGAAATGGGTGAAGATAAAAGACATAAAGCCCAATCCGCACAATCGGAATAAACACCCGAAAGATCAGATTGAGCGTCTCTCGCAAATCATCACCTATCAAGGTTGGCGACATCCGCTTATCGTCTCAAATCAATCAGGCTTACTTGTCGTGGGCCATGGACGTTTAGAGGCCGCTAAGAAGTTAAAACTTAAAGAAGTACCAGTGGTGTACCAAGATTTTAAAGACCCAGAGCAAGAGTTTTCCTTTTCCGTGAGTGATAACGCCATAGGATTGTGGGCAGAACTGGACTTATCAGGGATACACCTAGACCTTGAGTCATTAGATGCGCTGAAGCTTAATTTAGATATGTTGGGCCTAAAGGATTTTAGGTTTGAGCCAATAGATAAAGTGGCTATGTGTGATGAGGACGAGATACCAGAGAAGGTAGAGCCGCGAACTAAGCTTGGGGATTTATATATCCTAGGTGATCACCGTTTACTTTGCGGGGATAGTACGAACATACAGCATGTTGAGCGGCTTATGGATGGGCAGAAGGCCGATATGGTTTTATCTGATCCACCATATGGGGTTTTAAAAGTGGAATGGGACAGACCTCTATCGTTTGACGATGTCGCCATAGCAATGTCTTTTTCTACGGGGCCAATATGCATGTTCAATGCGAGCAGAACGGATTTAATGAAGTCTGTCCTGAATTTCGAAATTATCCCAGATAGAATTGCGGTTTGGCGTCTTACTTCTTCAATAAGTCCTGGGCATGGAATGTTTAGAACTTGGCAGCCAATTTATGTTTGGCGCGCTGGAGCTTTAAAGGGTTGGGACGCAATTGAATGGCAAAGCGACTCACCAGATAAAACTGGCCAACATCCAACTCAAAAACCTATTGGGCTGCTTGAAAAATGGATTAAATCTATTGATTCATCGACAGTTCTAGACCTATTCGGCGGTAGCGGATCAACCCTTATCGCATGTGAAAAGACCAATCGTAAATGCTTTATGATGGAGTTAGATCCACATTTTTGTGACGTGATTGTAGCTAGGTGGGAGAAATATACAGGTAAGAAGGCTGAGATTACATGATCCACATAAGACACTACGATGGCCTAGTCCAAGCAAGATCAGCAATACGCAGGGCTATGGTTTATACGGACGATAAGAAGGTACTAAAAAAGCTTAAGAGATTAGAGGCAGTTATTGACCGCATGGTTACTAAGGCTAGGGATGAAAAGTTATGAGCGAGCACATCTCTAAGTTCCGCGACGACAAGGACCGTATCTGGTGTGTGTGCTACATCCGCACCCCAACCCAAGACGATAGCCCTAGTATTAGTGTCGAGTGGATAGAGGTGAGATTTAAGAACGGATATGAGATGCGTGTCTCTCAAGAAGTGGCTGAGCGGTATATAAATCTGGAGGAGTTGGGGTGATAAAGCAAAAACTCGTAGGATATATTACCCCCAATGGTATTTCAGCGGTTTACGTGCCTGATTGTGAAGGCAACCATGTGTTTGACGAACACGTAATTTATATTCCTAAACCAATAGGCTTTTTGGAGTATTTATTTTTTGGCAGTAGTTGTAAAAAGGTACGATTAGTTGATAACGTTTGTAAAAACTGTGGTCTTGTTTTTTATAATCCTGAGGAGCTTAGTTAGTCTTTCTTCTTCTTCCCATAAGCCGAAGGAACAAATAGACCCTTGATAGACTCCCAGGCATCTTTCTCGTCAGTATGTTTGGATTCAGCAAAGCCCTTTTGCATCTTTTCCATAGGATTACCCTGCCAATTTTTCAGGTATTCCGCTTCCTTTTTCTTCTTCTCTTCATCGCTCATAATTAGGATTATATCGGATTAGCGGGGGAAATAAATAATGCCCAGTAAACATCAGAGAGAAATAAACGAGGAGCGAAAGAAAGCTATAAGAGCCCAAAGCTGTTTGGCGTGTGGGGCCAAGCCCCCGTCTACCGTAAGCCATATTAAAACCAAAGGATCAGGAGGTGGGGATGAGGAATGGAATCTGACCCCTCTCTGCGTACCGTGCCATCGTTACTGGGAAGACTTCAAACAAGAGTTTATATACAAGCACCCACATTACGCCGACCATCTTAAAGCCTTAGGTTGGGATTGGTGGCTATACCAAGATAAGTTCTACCTTAGGCATCCTCTAGCGAGGAAGGATTAGGGAGAGAGGCCCCGCGCGACTGGGGCTACTGTGGCTAATTGGCTAAGATTAGCATTAGGACTTAGCATCCCAAGCGTGTCTCTAATAGCTGATAGATCAACTTCATTTAAACTACCACGTACTTCCATTTCTGGGGCTAGTAGTCACTATGCTTTCCACGCCGCTCTCTCTACCCCCTCTTATAATCCAAACGAACCCATGATATAAAGGTTTTTCGGAGGGATATATGACAACATTCGGAAAAACTAACTTCACCCAAGGTGCCCTAGTATCAGCATTGCAGAACGAGGTAGCTCAACTAAGAGCCGCACTCCAAAGCAGAACACGCCTTGAGACCTTAATTGAGACCATCGCAGGAGGAGTTGCTACCAATCCTAGCCTCACCCCTGGAGAACAAGCCAAGCGAACTATGTCCATTGTTGCCGCTCTAACAGCCGAGATCGAGTCCCTAGAGAAGGACTACAAGACAGTTGGTATAGACACAGCTACAACAGATGGCCCGACAAACGTAACCACAGACAACGACGACGTTCCTAAAACCTACACAGCAAATGGCTGAGCAAGAAGAAGAAAAGAATAAAGGCGGTAGACCTCACGCTGAGATAAATTGGCAGACTGCTAAAAACCTCTGCAGTATGAGGCACACGGAAGCTGAGATAGCTTTCGCTTTAGGCATTAATGTCAATACTTTAGCCGCAGCTATTAAAAGAGAGTACAACCAGAGTTTTCAGGAGTTTTTTCAAGAGAATTCCGTAGGAACTCATATAGTAAGCCTTAGGCAAATGATGTGGAAGTGGGCACTTAAGGATCAGAACAAGGACATTGCCAAGTTCCTTTATAAAGAGTTTCTCAGCATACAAAAGAACAACCCCGACATTCAGATCACCCATATATCCATTTCAATAGACGACATTAAAAAGGCAATGGATGCCGATATGTTTATGGAAATAAGCGCCATCGCCGGAAAGATTGAACAATGAAGCTAAGTATGAAGATGCGGGAAACCGCTATGCTAAGACCCGAAGAGGACTACACCCTTTACTGCTTCCCTACTAATGACTTTAGGGACTTCCTAGAAGCCATAGATAAGCTAGAACAAGGAATGATTGCTCTAGAGTCCGAGACTGAGGGCGTGGAAGAAGAGCTTCTAGCGCTTAATAATCGCGTCAGGTCCTTAGAGGTCGATTGCCTTAAAGTCATGGCAGAACGTGATGCTCTAGCTGAGATCCATAAACAAGTAATTAAAGAGGTGCTCCATGGAAAGATCCCCAACACAGACGCTAACGATAAAGAAACGAAGACTCCAGGCACGCCAGTATAGCTTAGCCGATGAGGGCAAGTGGAAGATTGAGACCCCCAACGGCAAGTACTGGGTTCAAGACGGCGACTGGTTAGTTAAGCTCAGCGATAAGCCCGAGAAGTACGTGGCTATCTCTGAGATGGCTATGAACTATATCCAGGCAAAGGATGAGGAATAAATTGGCGAATAGCTTAATTGGTAAAGCAACGCACTGTTAATGCGTAAGATAGAGATTCGAATTCTTTTTCGCCAGCCATATTTATGAAAATAAACCCAGTACTAGAACACTACGCTCGTGTGATACTGGGCCTACACGCTAACTTCACTCCCCACCCAGGTCAGGTAGAGATCGGCCGGGCTCTACTTAACGACAACGTCAAAGACATCTTCGTAGAAGCAGGTCGTAACTTCGGTAAGACAAAGCTCATGTCCTATCTCCTTTGGAGGTGGGCACAGTTTAATCCAGGATCAGAGAACTACTACTTCGCCCCCTACATGAAGCAGGCGCGAGAGATCGTGTGGGCTCCCAGAGTCATGCAAGACTGCGGGCCTAGTGATTGGTTAGCAAGTAAGCCCAATGACACTGAGATGCGTATCACGTTTAAGAACGGTTCATTCATTAAGTGCGATGGCAGTGACAACGTAGAAGCGTACCGAGGAGTCAAGCCCCGTGGTCTTATAGTCCTCGATGAGTTTAAAGACTTCCGTCCCGAATTCTTCGACGCCTTTGATCCCAATCGTGCAGCACACAATGCTCCAATGATTATTACGGGCACGCCCCCAGATCGTGTTTGCCAGTTTAGTGATTTAAAGAAGTCCTACCAGAACGACAAGAACAAGCGATACTTCCACGGCCCCACTCATAAGAACCCACACATATCAAAAGAATGGCTTGAGGCCAAACGTCTAGAACTTGTTTCACGTGGTGAAGAGGATGTGTGGCAAAGAGAGTACATGGCGCTTGAGGTTTATGGCGGGTCTCAAAAGATATTCCCCATGCTCACACCTAAGATCCATGTTCCATATAGTGAACTATTTGCAAGAGTAGATCGAGATAAGAAGCGAATGGAGTGGATACTGTTCTCAGATCCCGCAGCAGCTTCAGTGTTTGCAACTCTCTATGCTTGTCACAATCCCTACACCTCTGAAGTATTCATCTTAGATGAGATATATGAAACAGATCAGCAACGCATGACAGTGCGCGTCCAAGGACAAGAGATATTAAAACGTAAGAACGATATTCAAGATCGCTATGAATGGCGACAAGGATATGACGAAGCAGAGACGTGGTTCATGAACGAGATGATGGATAACTTCAATGAACACTTTGAGCCGTCAATGAAAGCAACAAATGATAAAGAGGCTGGGTTGACCTTAATCAAAGACATGCTATTAATGGGTAAGTTGATAATTTCTGATAAGTGTAAGAAACTGTATTGGGAACTCGACAATTATTACAAGGACAAGAATGGTCAAATACCTAAAAAGAACGATCACCTCATTGATTGCCTTAGATACATACTTGCCGCGCTCTATTATAAAATCCCGTCAGAACAAGAGAAGATTGATCCATTTGATAAAGCCTCTCGTAAACCTAGGTTCATGGTAGAAGATGAGCGCTTTTGAACTAACCTCCTTCATATTTTCAACATTAGCATTTAGCATCGCCGTGTTTGCTTTGATTGAAGTCAAAGCTATGCAACGGAGCACCCACAAGGTGCAGTTTTATAATCCTGTTAGCCAAGAATTTACCGACTTAACGGATGATGAGAAGAAGAAACTCTCTAAACCGTTATTCGATAATATTTAGGACAGGACAGACTAAGTAGAGCCTGTTCTGGGGGAGGGTTTCCTAGACAAGGCCTAAGGGGGAAGGGTTTATGTCTAGCCAGTTCGACGTCTTTAATCAGGACGACAGTCTCTATTATTCAAAACCAGATAAAGCCATTTGGGAATACGATGTATTCGACGAGAAGCAATGGGGCGAAGTCGGTAAATGGTTAGTTGGTGAGAAGAACTATCTCATCCAAGAATCCCGTGAACGCTTTAGAAGAATCGAATCTAACTTAGCTCTCTACCGTGGCATCCAGTACCACTCTCAGAACTATCTAAACTCAGTGCGTGACCAAGGTATTGATCGCCAGCAGGTTTTAGAGAAGATCGTTTGTAACCACGTCTATGACCTTGTTAATACGAGGAACTCAAGACTTATTAAATATAAGCCAGGCCTTGCAGTACTACCTACCTCTAATGAACTAGAGGACAAGGTTGGATCTAAGATCGCAAAGAACCTAATTGATAACGTTTGGTATAACCAAGAGTTTGAAGCCGAGCTGTCACCAGAGTTTGTGAAGCTAGTTCAGATCATGGGCGAGTGTTATCTGGCGATCCTTTGGGATAAAAACGCAGGTCCTATTCATGAAGAGCTCAAACCCCACATGGATGAGCTAAATAAGAAGGGATATGTAGAGTTATCTGAGAAGGATGACGAGGGTAATCCCGTTAAAGTCGATAAGGTTATTAAGTACGGCGATACGGTCTACAAGATCTGGTACACGCTTGATATTTTACTCCAGCAAAAGCAGCAGTACCGTGATGTTGAGTACATGTATAAGAAAGAAGCTGTACCCACAGCTCAGCTAAAGAAAGAATACCCCAACATTCCAATCGTTGATCCATCAGATAATGATGTTTACGTCTACGACTATGAAAAGATGATGGTTAAACGCCTAAAAGACCACGGTCTTGTTTGGTATTTCTACCATAAGAAGACACCCTTCATGCCCACAGGCGCTGATATTAAATTCATAGGTGATAAGATTGTCTCTGTTACACCACGTGATTCATCCTCAGGTGATTTACCTGTAGAGCGTATGACTGACATTGATCTTCCAGGTCAGCTTCATGGGATCTCATCAATTGAGAACGTTAAAGGACTCACAGGTCTTTATAACAATCTCACCAACCTTGTAGCTCGTAACCAAATCATGGTCTCCCATCCTAAATGGGTCTTCCCTGAAGGCTCAGTTAAGAAGGAGTCATTAGGTAACGACATCACATTGGTCTCATACAAGGGTCCCGTTGCTCCACAGTTACAACAGCAGAACCCAACTCCAGCTGAGATATTTACCTTCCGCGATCAGATTAAAGAAGAGTTCACGAAGATCTTTGGTATTGGTAATCTCACAGGTGATGCCGTTCCTCCTCCTGGTGTTAAGTCAGGGGTTGCAATGCAGTTCCTCTCTGAGCTTGAGACAGAACGCTTTAACGAGATCGTACTTAAGTACTCACAGTGGCAACGTAAGGTTGGTATTAAGACTTTAGAGCGTTGCTCTGATCACTATGAGAACGACGATAAGCGCATGCTCATGGTCATGGGTCGTAACAATAAATGGATGACTGAGTTCTTAAACGTTAAGTACCTCTCACGCCAGTATGATGTTCGCATTCAAAACTCATCTGCTTTGCCTCAAAACAAAGCCGCTAAAACTCAATATCTTTTAGATCTCAATGAGCAATTCCCCAAAGAGGTATCAGCACCACAGGTTCTAGATATGCTCGACTTTGCTCAGCCTGAGAAGTTCATGGACTACGCTACTGTATCTGTACGTGCTGCGGAAGCTGAGAACGAAGAGATGATTGAAGGAGCTAAGAAGATCAATGACCCGCAAGACTACGAAGACCACATCATGCACTGGCAAATCCACGCTAAGCAAATGCGTGAATGGTCGTTTAAAAACCAAACAGCCCCAGAGATCCAAGAGTTTCTTAAGCTCCACGTCACAGCGACTGAGATGCTTATGCTCGAAAAAGGGAAGCAGAATCCTGCATACATGGAACAGATTATGGCCCTTCAAGGATTCCCTATATTCATGGCCGTTCCTGTCCTCGCACCGCCCGCTCCGCCCGAAGCGCTCCCACCAGAGATGACCAATGCACCTGCTGAGTTACCCGAGGCTGGTGATTATGGAGAACAAGGGGAGCCAGTGGCTCCTGCAATGCCGACAACCTCAGCCCAATTGGCAGCGGAAAATGCGCTACCTGAAGCTGTGAGCGGTATTCAACCACAGACTGTGTCCTAAGGAGGGAATGCATGAGTGAACAATCAGCAACCGAAAATATACCAATGAGCTTTGATGATATTCCAGAGCCTATTGTAAAAACTAGCGGTGACTCTACAATGGAAGTTGGAGAGACTGAACAACTTGCGGATGCTCTAACCTCTAAGACTGAGAAGAAGCAAATTGCCAAGTTGGAGAAGGAACTCACTAAGGAGGCATCAGATGGCAAAGAAAAAGAAAGCCAAAAAAGCGAAGAAAAAAAGCTGCTAAATAAAGCAGAAAAAGAAAAGGCCTCATCGGACGAGGTTAAAGAGGCATCTCAAACCGCCGATAAGGCCTTTAAGACTCTTAAGGTTGAAGTAGACGGTAAGTCACTTGAACTAAGAGATGACGCTATTATACCCACGAAAGTCAGTGGGAAGCTAGAGAAGCCAACCCTTCGGGAGCTTCAAGCTGATTACGCGGGGCGTACTGACTACACGCGTAAGTACCAAGACTTTTTTAATGAACGTAAGTCGTTTACAGTAGAAAAGGAATCATTCGTTGCTGAACGCAATGAAATGGTTAGTTCGATCAATAAATTTTGGGAGATGTCTAAAGAGAATCCTTTAGCGGCTGCCATGTATATTGGCGAACTTCAAGGACGCGATCCTGACGAAGTCAAGAACGAGTACCTTGAGATGCGAAAGAACCTACGGGCGCAACTCCGTGAGATGACAGATGAACAACTGGTCGATCTCGACAGGCAGACCGAAGTAGATTTCTACCGCAAAAAAGATCAAAGTCGAAAGCTCGACGAACAGAGGTCGCTTGAAAAAGCCGATATCTCCAAACGCGTAGATGCTATTAGACAAAAACACAACATAGAACCAGCGACCTTTAAGCAATGCTACGACGAGCTTGCCACTGAAGCTCAAAGGAGCGGACTTGATGTTAAGAGTATCACGCCAGAGATGGTTGAAGAGTACTATGTCATCGTTGACCGCCGTACCAAGATCAATGAATTCGTCACAAATGAGAGCTTTCCTGAGGACAAACACCAAATGATTGCCACTCAACTGAAGGAAGTATGGACTAAAAACCCAGACTTAACCCTTGAAGATATCAAAGACATTGGCCAGAAAGCATTCGGTACAGCAAATCGTTCTAGCTTAGCTAAAAAGGCTATCGCACAAAAACAAACAGCACCTAAGCAACCTCAGAATGAGGCGATGACTTGGGATGATATTACCTAAAGCTCTTAAGGGGGGCACATGGCACAGTTTAATTACCAAACAACTGCGTCGAATCTTTTCAAAATTAAATATGGAAAGATTTCAGACGTAACCTATAACGCATCTAACGTACTCCAATCACGTATTAACAAGAAATATGACTTTGTTGGTAAGCGTATGGACGTAGCCGTTCCTGTCAGTTTCTCTGGCGGTGTTGGCTCGGGTACACTACCCACACCCAACGCTTCTGCTACAGAAGACGCACAAATCACAGCTAAAAAAGTATACGCAACCATTCAGGTTGACCGTGAAACTTTAAAAGCTGCTGAAACAGATGAAGGCGCATTCGTAAGAATGACCAAATACCCCACAATGAAGGGTATTGAGTCTGCTAACAGAAACTTTAGCCGTATCTTGTTTAACGACGGAACTGGTATCTTGGGTCAATTCAGCGGTAACGCTGGTGGCACTGCTACTGTTTCTACCGTTACCATTCTAACGACTGGCACATACGGTTATCGTTCAGCTCACTTTGAAGAAAAAGACTATGTAAACGTAAACTCTTTGTCTTCTGTGTGGGAAATCACATCAGTTGTTGAAGGTTCTGGCACAGCAGTTGTCACTCTGACCCGTATTAGCGGATCTGATGACTTAACAGCTATCGGTGCTGGTACACACAGCATCTATATGCAGAACTCCAAAGATAACGATCCTCAAGGATTGTTAAACGTGCTCAATGCAACATCTGGTACTTTGTACAGTGTAAACGTACAACGTCGTTGGAAAGCATACCAACAATCTGCTGGTGGCGGCGGTATCACTACCGATTTGCTAAACCAACTTATTATCAGTGTTGAAAAGCAATGCGGCAAGACACCTAACATGCTTGTCACATCACCTGTTCAATACCGTAAGATCCAAAACCAAATTGAAGATTTGAAACAATACATCATTGAGCCCAGAATCACTGAACTCAAAGGTAAAGTTTCCTTCAAGGCTTTGGAATTCATGTCTTCTGCTGGTGCGATCCCAATCGTTTGGGACCGTTTCTGTAAAGATGACTACATGTACGCATTGAACGATAACTACATCATGGTTCATCACCGTCCAGGTTCCCCTGGTTGGGCTGATGATGATGGCACTGTATTCTTGAGAGATGCAAATAGCGATAGCTACAGCGCTCGTTATTGCAACTACTACGAGAACTACATTCCGCCCTCATTCCACGGCGTATTGTCAGGACTTGCAGTCTAACTAAATTACAGCGAGCGGTAGGTAAACCCTGCTGCTCGCCTACACCTACTGGAGGTATTTCACATGTTACGTTCATTAAAAGGCACACAACATTTACCGCGAGTTCTTCTCTTGAGAGTAGACGGCACAGGTACAGCTTCAATTTTAGAGGGTCAGTTTGATGCGACACTCGTTGATAACGGAGTGGGCGATTATACGCTTACATTCGTAACACCATTTAAGCGTGTTCCTGTGTGCGTTGGAAGTGCAGTTGGCGCTACAGCGGCCATTGTTAACGTTGTTCCAAGCGTTAGCGCAGTACAAGTCTTAGTTAAAGACGCTGCTGGAAGTGCTGCAGATGCAGACTTTCACATTGCAGTATTTGGCTGGGATTCAGCGGATCAAACATAAAGGGGAACCACGATGACTATTCAACAAGACTTTCAATTAAGACCGCACCTACAGAGAGATTTTACCTCAACGGGTGTGGTTGGGCCTGATTACTTAGTAGCTAACATGACAGGCAACCTGAGGGTTGTTGTTGAGAATGTCGGCGGAGGTAACACTATTCAAGTCAAGGGGCGCTTAGCTGGTCAAACCAACTTTGTGACCCTTGACACTATTGTCGGACCTAGCACTGGTACGACTGTTGATATCTCGGTAGTAGATGAGATTCAATTTAACTGTTCAGTATACGCAGCATCAGGAGGGACGCCTAAACTCGTTGCTTCTGGTTTTTTTAAACAAGCCAGTGGTGGTGGAGGCGGCGGTAGCATTAATGATGGTGCAAACGTCGGCACTGCTGGCGAGGGTGTATACGATGGCGTTGTTGGTGATACACTCAACTTCCGCAAATTAAACTCATTATCACCCGAGATTATAATAGCACTTGATGCCCCTAACCAAAAAATAGACTTCTCATTTGATGAGGGCGCTATTGCTATACAAGATTTAGATGGGGTCACTACATTTGATAATAACACCATAGTAGGCGTTGATAACTCTGGGGAAGTTGGTTCTATTCCTGGCTTTAACTTAGATACTAACTCTGGTGGATATAATATTGTGCTATCTGACGAACCAAATGGTGAGACAGGCGGTCCTGTTGTACACAACAAGAGCTTTACCATTGATCCTATTGCCGCATCGCCGGGTCTAACGTGGCAGTTCAATTTTAACCAAATGAATATTGACACGCAAAACGATGGTTTTGCATTTGGTACAAACGGTACGGCTGTTAGATTGCTAAATAATAATGTGTCTCATACGGGCCTATCAGATATAGGCGGCATTGAATTCATTCAAAACAATTTTAATCTTGGGAATGGCACTGATCCTATAGATGTTAAAGGAATAGGTTATGCGTTTGGATTTGGTACTATAAATGCCAATGTAAATATCTCAGGATTTTTGCAAGGATATGGCTTTCAAATGAACGTAGATGCTGCTGCTACAATCGATCCTAGCATCGGTATACGTGGTTTCTATGACAACATGGTCATTAACTGTCCTAGTACTTCATATGAATCATTTACTGCTAGCCCAACTTTGTCTGAGATTATAAATAATAAAAACTATCTAGGATTTAATATAAATCCAACAATAGATGATTTCACCGGTAACGCTTCATTCTTTGGAGTGAACGTTAATGGTAACCTTGGAGATTTTGGTACAGGCCAATTCTATGGTGTAAATATAAACCCAACAATCGATCTTATTAACACACAGGCGTATGGCCTGTACGTTACAATGGATAACGTCACATTGTATGCTGGTACGCAGTCAAGTTTAGTTATCCAAGATTTAACTATTACATTTATTGCTCCAGGTGATAACGACACCTATCAAATTGAGTATCTAGATACTACAACGGCCGGATCTGAGACTGCTACTTTAGCTGGGAATCTAATCACAGTTAATATGGAGTCAGGTGTTTCCACTGCTACACAAATTAAAGCAGCAATAGAAGCTAACTTTACTCTTGTAGGAGCATTGACCGTAACGATTAGCGGTGTTGCGTCTAATCCTCAAAACGCACAAGCAGCCACAAACTTCACAGGTGGTAATAACCCTGGAACAAAACAAGCTGCTTATCTTGACGGAGACGTTGAGATCACAGGCTCACTAACATTCGGTGGAGCGCTATCTATCGGCAAGCTGAGCGCATTTGATTCTCAAGCAATTGTCGATAGTGGTGGAACACCGGCCTCAGTCCATGGATTAATCGCTGAGCTAACTGTTGCTGACAATTTAACAATAGCTAACGATGATACGTTTGGCACCAATACAGCGGCTCTAATGGTTATTGGTGATAACGTAACGCTAACATCTGGCCCTCTTAATATTGGTTTAGCTGGTCTAGGGTTACCTGCTGTTATTAGTGTTGGAGCATCATCTAGCGTTGAAGACGTATCAGGTGCGGTATTTGCTCTAAGTCTTGACAGTGGTGCTGGCGCTGGCGGTTCTATTGATAATGTAAAACTTTGTAGCGCTACAGCTATTCCAAACGGTATCACTACAGTCACTGAGCTTAAGGGTTACAACTTCTATTTGCCTTTTGGTGATCCAGGAACAACGACCTGGGGTGTTTATATGGAGCCAGCAACGGCCCATAACTTCATGGCAGGTGATTTGATTATTGGTGATTCAGATGTTCCAACAAATTCAAGTGTTGGTCTTGAGATTGATTCAGTAACAAAGGCAATGCTCTTGTCTCGTATGACAACTGCCGAGCGAGATGCTCTTACAGCTGTCAATGGGATGATTCTATACAACACCACGTTAAACAAGGTTCAAGTTTATGAAGGGGGCGCTTGGGTAAGCGTAATCTGATGGCAAAAGAACAAGCACTACAAATTTTAAAACATCCTCAACCTATAAAAGAATTCGATAAGAAATTGTTAGAACAAGCAATTAAGGTTTTATCGGCTATTAAAATACCGGAGCAACAATGACAGCAGAACAAGCACTACAACTACTAGCAACAGTTACACCTAAATTACAGGTTGATTTCCAAACACATCAAGCAATTCAACATGCGCTTAAAGTTTTACACGAAGCTTTAAGCAAACAAACCACGAAGAACGCTTAAAAGCGGGAGGGATAGAAAATGGCAGCACCAAAGGGATATGCATCACAAACGGCACTCGAGAGAGGGCACGCAGAATTTGCGACGGTTGAACCCGTAAGGGAACAACAGCAAGGACTAAGTGTTAACGCACACGTATATGTCTACATCGTCACAAGTGATGCCGCTGAGGCTAACTCTACAGACCATGT
>JACCDG011996493.1_pt1 | contig 26614 bp, 19 predicted proteins | sample 7442471 | NCBI WGS metagenome assembly JACCDG01 (sample SAMN15323444, study PRJNA562643) | freshwater metagenome | isolation source: river surface water | place: USA:Blue River Watershed | collected 2017-08-17 | reverse complement strand
GAATCAATGAATGGTTTCTCTGCTAACCCAGGTAAAGATGCTTTACAATTCGCAGCAGGTGTAACTAACATCGGTTCTATCTCTAACAGATATGACGTTTACAAAAACCCATACATGACAGAGAACGCTATCTTAATGGGCTTCAAAGGTTCTAACTTCTTCGAAACAGGAGCAGTTTACGCACCATATGTACCATTGATTATGACTCCATTAGTTTATGACCCAACTAACTTCACTCCAAGAAGAGGTGTTATGACTAGATACGCTAAGAAGATGGTAAGACCTGAGTTTTACGGTAAGATTATCGTTGACGGTTTAGATACTCTTTAATCTTTGAGTAGATTTTAGTAGTTAAAACTAAAAACATATAAAAAGGGGAAGTAGAAATACTTTCCCTTTTTTATTTTATATTTATAGTAAATTATCATACAATGGCATATCCTGAACCACGTTATCATAGACAAGAAACTGCAAAAGAATATACAAAAAAATATAGTTTAGATGCAACCGATGAAATTGCTATGAAGCAAGAAGATGGTTTATTGGGATATCTAAATGCTGGTATATTGGCAACAACGGGTTCAAACCAATTAATAGGAACACAAATTATAAGTGGTAGTTTACAATTAAGTGGGTCATTTTATGTTAATGGTCATAAACAATACAATTATGGTCAATTCTACGATTTAAATTCACAAAGTGGCTCATCAGGTTCTATTCAATCAATGCAAATTAGAACAACGGATTTATCAAACGGAGTATCAATAGTAAGTGGTTCACAAATAAAAGTAGAAAATGCCGGAGTTTATAATTTACAATTTAGTTCTCAATTAGAAAATAATGCAAATGTTAATATAGTATTTTATATTTGGTTTGCAAAAAATGGACAAAATATTGCAAATTCAAATACTCACGTTGATGTTGCAAAAGCACAATCAGCACATTTAGGTAAACATGTAGCTTCTTGGAATTTTATATTTGATTTGGAAGCAAACGATTATGTTGAAATAAAATGGTCTTCCGATAATGATGATGGTATATTACATTATGATGCAGGAACACCATCAATTCCAGGAACACCATCCGTTATTACAACGATTACACAGATAGCTTAACACTTCTTTTTTTATTCTTATATTTATAGGTGTATAACTATAAATTTTAAGTATGTCAGTAAACATTAAATGGACAGGAAGTGTTTCGGTTGCAATTTCGGGTAGCACTCCGTTTGGTATATATGATACGGATTCTCAATTTCAAAACGATGGACCTAGAACAGCTGCATGGTGTGCTAAGAGATTAGGATATCCAATTGTAGATGTTGAATTAATTGATGAACAATTTTATGCATGTTTCGAAGAAGCAACTTCGGAATATGGTGCTCAAGTAAATCAATTTAATATTAGAAATAATTTGTTCTTATTAAAAGGACAAGATAATGCAACCAGTTTTACACAAAAAAATGTAGATGGTGCTGGATTATCCACAATTTATAGAATAGCACAAGGTTATGGTTCATTAGTGGGAGTTGGTGGAGATGTCAGTATCAAAAAAGCATACATCAATCTTGTACCAAGTGTTCAAAAATATGATTTATCAACACAACTTTATAGTGCAGAATCTGCATCTTACGGAACTGCTTTAAGTGGTGGAGTTAAAAGAGATATTGTTAGAGTATTTTATGAAAAAACTCCTGCAATTACAAGATTCTTTGACCCATATTCAGTAGGTGCACAAGGTACATTGAATTTAATGAGTGAATTGGGATTTGGTAATTTCTCACCCGCTGCACAATTCTTATTAATGCCTTTATATGAGGATATATTAAGAATGCAAACTATTGAATTTAATGACCATATTAGAAGGTCTTCACACACATTTAATATTGTAAATAATAACCTTGAAATTTTTCCTGTTCCGTTTGCCGGAGGATTGGAAAAGATGTATCTTGAATATTTTGAAAGAGAAGATTTTGATAACAACTCATCGGTAGTTAAATCGGATGTTGTTGCAGATTATTCAAATATCAAATATGATTTTATACCATATAATGATATAAATGAAGTTGGTAAACAATGGATTAGAAAATACACTTTAGCACTTGCAAAAGAATTATTAGGTGCAATTAGAGAAAAATATTCTACAATTCCAATTCCGGATGCAGAAGTATCGTTAGATGGTGCCGCATTAAGAGCAGAAGCACAACTTGAAAAAGATACTTTGATAGAACAATTAAGAGAAAACTTAGAAGAATTGAGTAGAAAAAATCAATTCGAAATTCAAAAAAATAGTGCGGATTATCATCAAGATATGTTGAGAAAAGTTCCGTTAAAATTATATGTAGGATAATATGCCAAAGTTTATATCACAAAGAGATGTAACATTTTTTAAACACATTGCAAGGGAAGCCGTTGATGCTGTTGTTGAAAATGTTTGTGTTTTATACAAAATTAATTTAGCAGATACCAAAATTAATATCTATGGTGAAGCTATTGGTAAAACATGGCATCCTGGTGTTGAATTGAATGTTTTAATAAATAAATCACAACAAGCCCAAAACTACGAAGGATTTGGACCTAATACAAATCAAAATGTTCAATACAATTTTGATAGATTTATGTTAGAAGAAAAGGGAATTTATCCTGAAGTTGGTGATATCATATATTTTGATACTGCTTATTATGAAATTAATAATATTAACGAAGTTCAATATAGTGGTGGTTTACCACAATTTAACTTTAGTGTTGTTTGTGAAACATTTATGGTTTCTAAATCATTACTTAACATAGAAGAAAGAATAAAATAATGTCAACTAATCCACTAAGACCAGATTTAAACAGAGCAAACCAAATTAAATCAGAAACAGGAGATATAAAACAAAGTATCACTCTTTTTGATATTGATTATGCTATGATGTCTTATTTAGAAGACACAGTTTTACCAACATTAGATGATAATGGTAAAGGATTAAAAATTCCTGTTATATATGGTAATTCGGAAAGATGGAATGGAGCACGTAGAGAAGGAGTTTATAGAGACCAAAAAGGTAAATTGCAATTACCTTTAATGATGATTAGAAGAAATACCGTTTCTAAAGATGAAACAATGCCTTTTTTAAGAAGAGGTGTTTATTATCAAACAATTTCAAAATATTCAAAAGATAATCGTTATGACCATTTTAGTATTTTAGGTAGTGCAGTAAAACCGAAAAGAGAATTATATAATATTTTAATGCCAGAGTTTGTAGAAATAACTTATGAATGTATGGTATGGACTGCATATACCGAACAATTAAATGAGGTAATTGAAGCATTGAATTTTACAGGACAATATTGGGGTGATAAAGATAAATTCAAATTTAGAACACAAGTTACCGATTATAATGTGATAAATGAAGTTGGTGATGGTACGGAAAGAATTAATAGAGTTGAATTTAATTTAGTAACAAAAGCTTATTTACTTCCAGAAAAATTCGATGGTGAATCACCAATTAAAAAATCAATGTCAGTTAAAAGAGTTGTTGTTTCAACTGAAGTAGATGTGACAAGTGGAAGTGGTAGATTGGAAGGAATGTTGACAACACCATCACCATATTATGATAACAAAGATTTAATTGATTTCTTATCATTAAATAATAGTGCAAGTCAAAATCCTACAACAAACAATACAATAACTTTTAGTGGTATTAAATTAATAAAAACACCGGCATCATTGATATCTGTGATAACATCGGCATTGGAAAATGGTGATGACTCATATGATGTTAAAGTTTATATAAATGGTGTTAGATATTATTTCAATACACATTTTACAATAAGTTTAACTACATCATCTTTAACAATTAATTTTAATAGTGGTGCATTAGGATTTAATGTGGATTCTGCAGATGAAATTGCAATAACTGGTAAATTTATTGATTTATAATGAAAAGAAGTTTATTAGACATAACTCAAAAGATGTTTAGAAAACCTGGTAATGCAATCCTAACTCCAAAAGATTTAAATGATTCTACTTATTGGATTTTTGAAGCAACCGGTTGGAAATTCGTTGAGGTATTAAGAGAAATTGAATATAGAACGGAACAAGATAGAGTTAGAGTATACATAAATACGCAAAACATTTCAGCAAAAGATTATATTGTAGAAATGGGAGTTAGTGGATTATTATTCAAATTTATTAGAAGTAGATTTGAGTATAATTTGGATGATAAGGATTTTATTGAAATAAAAGGTGATATAGAAAAATATGCTTAGACAATTTAATTCAAATGCAAGAAAACTCAATAGAGTAATCAAACAAATTAATTTAAATAATTTGAGTGGGTCTGGCTATTTAGATAATTTAATAGATGATTATAAATTACAATCATCATTATCGGCATCATTTGATGGCAGAGATGAAAATGGAAATCCATTATCACAAGAACAAGCAATGTTAGAATTAAGTGCATCTATTGCATATAATTACAATACATCATTTGATACAACTATTTCAACAAAATTTAATTCAAATACTCGTTCTAATCCAAATCCAACAAAATTAGTAAATAATAAAACAAAAATATCTTCTTTTTATCAAGAGATATTAGAACATAGTGCAAGATATATTAGTAGACAAGTTGATATATTTGATAATACGGAAAATACACTTACAATTTACAATGTTAGTTTAGATTACGGAACAGAGGGGGCATCATCCGATAACTTTGAAGTTTTAGTTTATGGTCTACATATTCCTGGAGATTACACTATTACTCAAATTGGAAATAATGTAGTTGTAAAATTAAATGATGAATACATTGATTTTGATAATGTAACAATAAATGATATTTATGTTATAGGTAAATTGGTAGATATACCGATTGCTGCAGAGAATGACATAATTTTATCAACTGAAAATGGTTTAGACTTAATTGTATAAAATGGCAAATGTAAGAAAAAGAATATCGGAACTAACAGCATTAAATTCAGCATCACTTGACACGGTGATAGTTGGTGTAGATAATGGAACAACATATAAAATAGAATTGGATGTTCTTGCAGATGCAGTTACTTCCAGAGTAAATATATTAGATAGAGATAGATTAGAATCTTTAGAGTCTGTAACATCTTCTTTTGAAACCAAAGGTAGAAGTATTATAAGTTCATCTGCACAAATAACTGGATTAGGATTTATATCAACATCTGTCGATATAACATCTTTAAATTCATTTACACAATCACAAAATACAACAAATACATCTTTATCAAATTCAATTGCTACAAGATTACAAACATCATCTTTTAACGATTTTTCAGCATCGGTTCATTCAGAAATTGTAGCAGCAACTAACGAACAAAATTTATCCAATTTAGCAACAACCGGTTCAAATACATTTATTGGAAACCAAAAAATAACAGGTTCAGTATCTATATTAATTGCTGGTGGAACAGCATATGCAATGAATGAAAACCCAACGCCAAATAATGAGTTTTGGGCTTATGTAGTTCAATATCCAGATGCACAAAATGTGGCAGTTGGTTGGACAGCTGCAATTGTTGGAGGTTCAACTTATACGGTAACTGCTGTAAATTACCAACACCCATTCAATAAGATTACATTGAGTGATGGTTCATTGGCAATGGATTATAGAATTGGTATAAACTTTTCAAAATCTTCCAAATTATGGGAATTTAATTCTAACGGAACATTAACAGGTTTACCGGATGGATTAGTTAGCGGTTCATCACAACTTACATCTTCATACGATAGTAGATATGTTTTAAGTGGTAGTATTACTCAAACAACTTGGGATAATATAGCAAGTAAACCTGCCGGAATTGTAAGTGGTTCATCACAAGTATTAGGTGGTAGTGGTGTTGTTAGTGGTTCATACGAAACGACGGGTAGAGGTATTATATCTTCATCCGCAAATTTAGTAACCACATCTTCATTTAACACATATACGGCAAGTATTTCAACTGCAAGTTTGGTAACATCTATTTCAAATTTAAATACATTCACCGCATCACAATCTACATCATCTTTGGTGAATAGATTAAACGCAATTGAAAGTGTAAGTGGTAGTTGGATTACTGAAAGTGAAACGGGTTCATTACAAACTTCAATTACAAATTTAAATACGTTTACCCAATCATTTTCGACTTCAGTAGATAGTAGAATAGATACATTAGAAGCAACTATCATAAGTGGAAGTCCAAATTATACACAAGTATTGGGTAATCAAAGAGTTACAAGTACATCAGGAACATCAATCATTAGTGGCAGTATAACTACATCAGGAAATCCTGTTCAAATTATAGTTACGGGAGATGCAAACCCAATAGTAACAACGGGACAATGGTGTACACTGCAAATATATAGAAATGATAGTGCAATCGGTGGAGTTGTACAAGTGGAAGCAGCTAATGCTAATGAAAATCAAGCATATTGTGTAAATGTAATTGATACACCATCCGCAGGAACTTACACTTATTCATTGAGAATGACCGCAAACGGTGGTGGTAATTTCCAATTTGGTGAAGCAACGGGTCCTGTTTTAACGGCAGTAGAATTAAGAACAAATACAAACTTACCATCTACAAACAATACATTTACCGGATTAAATAGATTTAATGGACAAGTAACATTAGGTGCCGGTGGTGGAGATGAAGGTGGTGAACTACATTTTGCAACCGCAGAAACTAATACGACCCTATCAGGAAGTTATGTATCGGTTGATATTTACAGAGATAGATTGAGAATTTTTGATGGTGCTGGTGGGTTTAAAGGTGCACATTTGGATATATCCAAATTACCAGATGGTATTACAGCTGAATTGATGTGGAAAGTAAGTGGTTTTGTAAACGCAGGAACATTCTTAACACTAGATAATCTCAAAGTATCGGTAACAACAGGTGGTAGTAGAGGATTGAGTGTGGGTGCAGTATCGACAAACTTTACCGCCAATATTGCCGGATGGTACGGACTCGTTGGTGGTGGAAATGGTTATTCGGCTAATAACATCGGATATACAACTACGGCTTCTACATCGGCATTTTCTTGGAGTTTTCCAACGGAAGGTGATACCTCACAATACAATATATTAGATAAAACAAACAGTAGATTTTATCGTGTTACTTTAATGATTGGTGCCGCATACAACAATAACTTCATTTCAATAGAAAGATTATATTAACGATATTTATAAATAATGGCAAGTTTAATAAGATTAAAACAAATAGAAAGTGGTTCACAATTGGAAACATCTGCACAAGTTGGTGCGGACTTTAGTGGTGCCGTTTACGAAATCATAGATGGAGCTGGGTTATTTTCATCATCTGCACAGGTTGATTTGGTATCCGCATCAAATTACGATGGATTTGTTGTTCAGTTAGATATGACAATGAGTAGTGATTTGGAAGCATCTATAATAAGTTCTTCAATTTCACAATCATTAGTTATACTTTCTCAAACATATGTTACAACTGCATCATTGAATACATTGAGTTCTTCATTAGCATTAACAGATAGTCAAAGTTTATATTTGATTGGATTATTAAGTTCATCTGTTCAGGCAACTACTGGTGACTTTAGTGCATCTGTTGCATCTCAATTTAGTAGTTCTTATGCAACAATCTACTCAATTAGTTCATCAATAGATACAACCATAGATAACTTAAGTTCTTCAGTTGCAACTTCATTGAGTGCATCAGAAGCAGGACAATTAGTATTGAGCGGAGCAATTGCAACATCAATAACAAACTTAAGTTCTTCATTTGCAACTTCATTAAGTGCATCGGAAGCAAATATCATTTCAATCAGTTCTTCTATCAATACATCAATTAGTAGTAGTGATGCAAGATTTACATCATTCAGTAGTTCAATTGATAATACAATATTGAATAAGATAAATGCAGTTGGTGTAATTAGTTCATCTGCACAATTAACAGGTGCAACATTGAAGGGCATTACAATTGCACCAATAAATTCGGATGGATACTCATTAATTGTAAGTGGTGCTTTAGCAGTGGTAGATGCAACTGGTTTACAAGATGGTGGATTTGGTGATAATGATTCAACGGTTCCGGCTCAAATTTATTTAGATGGAAATGATTCAACTGCATCGATTGCACCACCGACAGACCCATCAACAAACAATCAACCAAACTCAAATATGATTGATATGGGTGAATTTTAATATAAAAATAAAAAATATATAGAACAAAATCGGGATTAGATAGCAAAACTAATATTTATTACCGAATAACCTTAATTAAGAGAATAACATTACAATATGGCACAAATCATTAGACACAGACGTGGTAGTTTAGAAGCCCTTTCGGCAGCAACCTCATCGTTTCAAAAAGGTGAATTAATAATCGTATCAGGTTCGTCAAACATTACCGCATCGAATGGTTCGGGTATGGTGTTTGCAGCCGTAGAAAGTGGTTCGATACAAGCAGTAAATAGATTTTTAATTGGTGATAACGCACCAAATGTATTCCCTGCAGGAACCTATAACGGATTAGTAAAAGGTGTACCTTACTACGCAAGTGGTAGTTCTACATTATATTTGTTAGGAAGTGGTGGTAATGATATACCTGATTTTACTGGTAACATTACTAACTTTAGTGCATCAGTTGTAACATCGTTCTCAGCAAGTAATGCAAGTATAACTGCATTATCTGCTTCAGTTGCTTCGGTAACTGGTGATTTTAGTTCTTCAGTAGCAACTTCATTCTCAGCAAGTAATGCAAGTATAGTTGCTTTATCTGCTTCAGTTGCATCTGTAACAGGTGATTTCAGTGCTTCAGTTGCTCAAACATTTACAACTCAAAGTCAAAGAATTTCTTCATTAGAATCATTTAGTGGTAGTTCTTTAACTAGATTATCAAATTTGGAATCAACAACTGCAAGTTTAAACACTTCAGTTTCTAATTTAAACTCATTCAGTTCTTCTCAATTAACTCAAAACACTGCATTAGCAACTATTACGGGTTCTTTGATAAGTTCAGCATCAGCTGCAAAAACTACAAATGATTCACAAGATGTTTCTATAACAAACTTAAACTTATTCAGTTCTTCGGTTGATACAAAGATGACTGAAATAGGTGTTGTAAGTGGAAGTTTAATTTCATCGGCATCAAATGCAGCAATCGCAATTGCAAATTTAAATAGCAATAGTGGTTCATACGCAAAATTAGATGGTGGTAATAATTTTAACGGAACACAAGTAATAACTGGTTCAGTTTTCATTACAGGTTCATTAACCGTATATGGTTCATCATCATTTGCTAATGTATCTGCATCTGTTGTTGAAATTGGAACTAATGTGGTTAAATTAAGTACCGCAACACCGGCAGTTAGATTTGGTGGAATATCAGTAGCAGATAGTGGAAGTGGTGCAGGTGCAAGTGGTTCATTACTATGGGATTCACAAAATAATCATTGGATTTATCAACACCCATCAGGTGGTGCAGAATCAGGATTCACTGCAAGATTGATATCTGGTCCTGCAAATTCGGGTTCAATCGGTAATGAAACTGGTATTACTCCGGGTAAAATCGTAGTTGCGGTTGGTGATGACCACATTGGTGATTCAATTATCACACAAGCAACTGACAATAGTAAAATTTCAGTAGCAGGTGATATAATCGTAACTGGTTCAGTAAACGCAACTTCATTTGTAGGTTCAATCGCAGCAACAAATGGTGTAGTAAGTGGTTCATCTCAAATAACAATTTCTGACACAACTGGATATACAGATTTTAGTGGTTCAATATCAGCATCATTTGCATCGGTAATTGCAAACGTAGGTAGTGGTGTAGGAGTTTCAATAACAAACTTAAACTCATTCAGTGCTTCTACATTAACTAGATTATCTAATATAGAATCATTTAGTTCTTCTGTTGAAACCAAATTAACCGAAATAGGTGTAGTAAGTGGTTCATTAATTAGCTCAGCATCAGCTGCAAAATCTACAAATGACACACAAGATGGTAGATTAACAAATTTAGAAGCAACTTCTGCAAGTGTTAATACATCTATTTCAAATTTAAATAGTACAACTGCAAGTTTAAACACTTCAGTAGCAGCATTAAATACATCATCTGCATCTCAACAGGTATCATTAGATAACTTAAACACATTTAGTGGGTCTACATTGGGTAGATTGACAAACTTAGAATCAACTTCTGCAAGTGTTAATACTTCAATCTCAAATTTAAATTCTTCAACTGCATCTCAACAAGTTAGTATAGATGCATTAAATACATTTAGTGGTTCTACGTTAGGTAGATTAACAAACTTAGAATCAACTTCTGCAAGTGTTAATACCTCAATAACTAATATAAACTCATTCACATCTTCGGTTAATACTAAGATGACCGAAATAGGAGTAGTTAGTGGTTCATTATTTGCATCTGCATCAGCTGCAAAATCTACAAACGATACACAAGATGGCAGATTAACAAACTTAGAAAGTACATCTGCAAGTGTTAATACCTCAATAACTAATATAAACTCATTCAGTTCTTCTGTTAATACAAAGATGACTGAAATAGGTGTGGTTAGTGGGTCATTGATTTCTTCAGCATCAGCTGCAAGTATTTCAATAGCAGCTTTAAATGCTTATACTTCTTCAAATACATCTACAAACGCATTAAACGCATTTACTGCATCTGCGGAAACTAGATTTACTGAAATTGGTGTAGTTAGTGGAAGTTTAATATCTTCTGCATCGGCTGCAAAATCAACAAACGATACACAGGATGGCAGATTAACAAACTTAGAAGCAACTTCTGCAAGTGTAAATACTTCAATTACAAATATTAACTCATTTACATCATCTGCAAGTGGTAGATTATCTAATTTAGAAACCACATCTGCAAGTGTAAATACTTCAATATCTGCATTAAATAGTTCATCCGCATCTCAACAAGTTAGTATCGATGCATTGAATACATTTAGTGGTTCTACATTAGGTAGATTATCACAATTAGAAACTGCGAGTGGAAGTGCTAAAATTGCAATTTCCGAATTAAACAATTATACATCTTCATTAAAGCAAGCAATTTCTTTAAGTGGTCAGAATGTTGAAATTTTGGGTGATTTTACGGTAAGAGGTACATCAACTATCGTAGATTCTACAACTATTCAATTGGGTGATAACATCATTGAATTGAATGGTACGGGAGCAGCAAATGGTGGTTTGATTGTTAAAGACCCAACAGCACCTAGTACATTGAGTGGTTCATTATTATGGGATTCTACAAATGATTATTGGAAAGCTGGAACTGCTGGTAATGAATCTAAAGTATTAGTAGCTGGTGGTGATAGTGTTGTAAGTGGTTCATCACAGATTACAATCACAGATACAACTGGATTTAGTACATTTAGTGGTTCAGTTGCAACTTCATTCTCTGCAAGTAATGCAAGTATTACTTCATTATCTGCAAGTGTTGCAAGTGTAACTGGAGACTTTAGTGCATCAGTAGCAACATCGTTCTCAGCAAGTAATGCGAGTATAGTTGCATTATCCGCTAGTGTTGCAAGTGTAACTGGAGACTTTAGTTCATCAGTTGCAACTTCATTTAGTGCAAGTGCAGCAAGTTTAACATCATTAAGTTCATCTTTCTCATCATCACAAGCAGTACAAGATGGTAGATTAGGATTATTAGAAATTGCATCTGGAAGTTTAAATTCATTTACTTCTTCTATTAACACTACGATTAAAACTAAATTAGATGCTGAAACCGTTGTAAGTGGTTCATCTCAAATTGATATAACACAAACAACTGGATATTCAACATTTAGTGCATCAATTGAAACAAGAATTTCATTAATAGACGGAGGAACATATTAATAAAAAAATAAAGAATAAATAGAAATATATGGCACAATTAAATCCAACATCATCAATTTTACTGAAACGTTCGAATGTAGCCGGTTCAGTTCCTACAACGGCATCGTTGCAGGTAGGTGAATTAGCGTTGAATACCTATGATGGTAAAGCGTTTTTACATAAAGATGGTTTAACTAACGAAGTAGTAGAAATCGTAGTAGCTGGTGCAAATGTGACCGGTTCAATTAGTCTTACTGGAGCAGTTAGTGCATCAATAGTATCAGCATCTACATTTGTGGGTAGCGGTGCTCAATTGACAGGTGTTACTGCATCGATGAGACCAGATGATTTCGATTTTAATTCTGACCCATTTGCAGGAACAATTGGATATATTCAAGGTAGTGGTTCTCTTTATAAAGTTGCAACTACGGAAAACCAAATCGACTTCAGATATAACGATGTAACAATCGCAACTATCACAACTGCAAACGGATTTAGTGGTTCATTATTCGGAGTTGGTGATGTATTACAATTTAGTGGTTCGGTTCACAATAGATTATATCAGTTAGAACTTTCAGCATCATTCGGACCAGATGCAGGTCAATTCTAAAATTCAACAAAATTATAATAGAAACCCCTCATAGTAGGGGTTTTTTATTTTATAATATATTTATGTTTGTAGTATATACTACCTTGTTGTTAAATAACTTAAAATACGCCACATGGCATCAATTGTTCAACTGAAACGCTCTGCGTTATCGGGAAAGGTACCTGGTACGGGTTCATTAGACTTAGGAGAATTAGCGGTAAATACCTACGATGGTAAAATTTACTTTAAAAAATCAGGTTCGGTTCAGTCGATTGAAAGTGTTGTAACAACAAATTCTACAATAACTGGTTCTATTAGATTAGAAGGAACTGGTTCATTTGGTTCCTTAAAGGTAAACGATACACTTACAGTCAATCACGGTATTAGTGTAATAAGTGGTTCTTTGGGTATAACTTCCGATTTGACAGTATTAGGGCAAATCAATGCAAGACAATTTAATATTTCGGTAATATCATCATCCATTCTTTTCGAAAGTGGTAGTTCTAAATTTGGTAATACTTCGGATGATATACATAGTTTTACAGGTTCGGTTGAAATAACGGGAAGTATAACAGCAAGTTCATTTGCAGGTGATGGAAGTGGGTTAACCGGATTGGTAGTAGACCTTTCAACTGCACAATTAAATGATGTGGATGGTAATAATATACCGGCTCGTTCATTTGCAGAGTTATTTTTAGCATGCGCAGTTTCACCATCGGTAGATGTAGATTTGGATTTTAATTAAATAACATATTTATAAGAAACATAATAGAATTAAATGGCAGCTATATTTCAATTAAGAAGAGGTTCGGGTTCAGTATCTTTAGTAGATGGTGAATTATATGTAAATAAAGGAATTGATTCATTACAATATGCAGTAGGTGAAAGAGAAATTACCTTAGCAAAATTAGATGAACCAAATACAGGTTCTTTAAATTTAAGTGGAGATATCACCGCATCAAATGCATACTTTACAAATAATGTTAAAATAGATGGTAAAATCACTGTCGGTAATGAAACAGGTGATACTCTTAATATTGTAGCAAGTCTTAGTTCTTCTTTAATACCAAGTGGTTCCAAATTATTTGATTTAGGTAGTCAAACAAATTATTATAAAAGTTTATATGTAGAAACAATCTCATCATCTTTTATATCAGGTGCAATTGCAGGTATTGGTAATATAAATGATTTTTCTGCATCAGTAGATAATAGATTGGATAGAGTAGAAGCATCATCATCCTTATATGATAATGCAATGTCTGGTTCTTTAAGATTATATGTTTCTCCACAAGGAAGTGATACGAATGATGGTTCTGACCCATCCGTTCCATTTAAAACAATTAAAGCAGCAGTTGAATCATTGGGTGCAGCGGTTTACACAAATACAAAAAGATATACAATATTTGTAGGTAGTGGTAATTATACTGAACAAAACCCAATAGTAGTTCCTCCTGGAGTTGCAATTGTTGGTGATACATTAAGAACGGTAAGATTAACTGCAGCAAATCCAACAAAAGATTTCTTCCATTGTCATGATTCAAACTATTTTTATGGTTTGAGATTTTTAGATTTAAAACATCCTGCATTCTGTTTTTCGTTCCCTTCTTCCACTGCAACATCGACTGTAAGTGGTGGTAGTATTAATACTATATCCGTTGTTCATTCGATGACTGGATATACTGATGGAACCGGACAAGATTTGGGAATTATTATAGAAGGACCGGATAATAGTGGTAGTATAGCAACCGCAACAGCAGATGTTGTTGGTGGTGTTATTACACAAATAAATATAGTAAATGGTGGAACGAACTATTCAGCAACGGAAAAACCGCACATTTCAATACCTGCACCTGTTGCACAAAGACCATTAATTACAACATCACCATATGTTCAAAACTGCTCTTCAATTACAGGCCCTTTCAATACATCCGGTGTTAAAGTTTTACAAGCTTTACCTTACGATGAAGCAACATTTAATATTGATGAGCAAGGAGCCGGTGGTGGTATTAGAATCGATGGTAATTTGGTTCATCCTGATTCACCATTGGAATCATTTGTAGCAGATGCATTTACACAAGTTAATCAGGGTGGCCCTGGCCATTTAGTAATCAACAAAGGATATGCACAATTTGTATCTTGTTTTACTACATTCTGTACTTATGGTTTCAAAACTGGAAATGGTGGTTTTGCAAATATTTCAAATTCAGTAATAGATTTTGGTAAATATGGTTTAATATCTAAAACTTATTTCCCTCAAACATATAACACGGGTTCATCTTTAGAAACAAAAACTTCGACAGTAAGTGGTTTTGTAATAGATGAAAACGGAGCAGGATATACTGGCTCAGTTGCAACTGTAACAATCACCGGCGGTGGAGCGAGTGTTCAAGCAACAGCAGAAGCAACGGTAAATGCAAATGGTTCAATTGATGAGATTGTATTATTAACACCTGGTAGTGGATATACAACACAACCATCCGTAACAATCGCACCACCAACTGGACCTGGAGCAATTCAAGCAACGACTGTAAATAGTAAAGCATTAATTAGTGGTGTTAGTGAAATATTAATGTCATTAGAAAGTGGTAGTAGAGGTATTGACATTTCTTCTAATATGATTCTAAATGGTATTGATTATTTAGTAACGGATGTACAAGAAGTTAGTGGACAACCAAATAGAAGAAGAATAACAACTTATCCAGCACCACCATCTATACAAACAAATGACCAAATCAAATTCCATCAATTATCAAATATATCAACGGGTGGATTAGTAATGGAATATGTTGGTAGTGGTGTAACATATAATGCACTTCCAAAATTCGGTGGAGTTCCTGTTAGAACAAGAGAAATTAATGAATTTGCTCCTGGTAGAGTATTCTATTCGACAGTAGATAATATTGGTAATTTAAAGATTGGTGATTTTTTCTCAGTTAATCAATTAACGGGAGAAGTTACAATTGATGCAAACTCATTTAATTTAGCAGGTCTTAATGCAATTGGACCATTTAGAAGAAACGGAGTTGCAGTAGGAGTTGTATTACAGGAAGTAAGTAATAATACTACATTATTAAATTCACAAGGTTTATATGGTGAAGATACTGCACCAACACAATATGCGGTTAAAGAATATATTAGTTTAATAAGTGAATCATTTGATGATAGAACCGATGATTTAGAGGTAACTGCATCTAATCACGAAAGTAGAATAGATTTATTAGAAATAGCATCAGGATCACTTAATTCGTTTACTCAATCTGCAAATGGTAGATTGGATAATTTAGAATCTAAATCTGCAAGTGTAGATTTATCTATTTCTAAATTACATTCATATACATCATCATTAAATGGTGCAATACAATTAACAGGTTCGACTGTTTCATTCTTAGGTGATATAGTTGTATATGGTACACAATCAATACTAAATTCTGTAAATTTAGAGGTTGCAGATAATATGATTTATCTTAACGCAACTTCATCTACTACAAATGTGGATTTGGGTATTGTTGGTAATTATAACGATGGAACATACGCACATACAGGTATTTATAGAGATTCATCGGATGGTGTTTGGAGAGTATTTAAAGGATATACTCCAGAACCAAGTGGTAATATAGATTTAGCAGATTTATCTTACAAATATGCTGATTTTTACGCAAATGAAATTAGTGCATCTTCATTAGTTGGTATTGGAAATATAACAGCATATTCTACATCTGTTAATTCTAGATTAGTTAGTTTAGAAACAAATTCAACAAATGTTGGAAATTCTCTTTCAAGTTTAAATCAATTTAGTGGTTCAACTTTAACTAGATTAAATGAATTAGAAAAATCAACAGGAAGTTTAAATACTGCAACTGCGAGTTTATATACTTCGGCATCTTTAATGACAGCATCAATTGTATCATTAAGAACATCGGTAAACGCATTACAATCTTTTACTGGAAATGTTGATATCAAATTTGATAATTTACAAACTTATACTGGTTCAGTAAATACTAAATTTTCTGATTTACAAACATATACGGGTTCAGTAAATACAAAACTAACTGAAATAGGTGTTGTAAGTGGAAGTTTGATATTATCCGCATCTGCAATATCTCAAAGTGTTTGGAATGTACATCAATTTACTTCTTCACAATTAACACAAAACGCAACATTAGCAACCTATACTGGTTCGGTTGAAACTAGATTAACTGAAATTGGAATAGTTAGTGGTTCGTTGATATTATCAGCATCTGCGGTTTCAAGTAGTCTTTCAAATTTGAATAGATTTACCGCATCTGCAACAAATAGTATTGTAGAATTATATTGGACAGCATCTGACCATGAAGGTAGAATTGATTATTTAGAAACGGTTGCAGGTATTGGTGGTGGTGTAAATCCAACAATTCGTTTAAACAATTTAGAATTAACTTCTGCAAGTGTTAATGTTTCAATTGCAAATTTAAACTCATTTAGTGGGTCAGCTCTTACAAGATTAACCGCATTAGAAGTTGAAACTGCTAACTTAGAAAGTTTTACCAGTTCGATTAATACAACTATTAAAAATAAATTAAATGCAGATGGAGTATTATCGGGTTCATCGCAAATTGTTGCCATATTAGACCCATTAAACTCATTTAGCGCATCCGCATTAACTAGATTAACGGCATTAGAAGTTGAAACTGCAAATTTAGAAAGTTTTACCAGTTCAATAAATACAACAATAAAAAATAAATTAAATGCCGATGGTGTATTGAGTGGTAGTGGACAATTAGGAAATTATGTTGCAACGATAACAGGTACAACAAATCAAGTAATAGTAGCCGGTTCTGGATTAAATAACGCATCTGTAACATTATCAACTCCTCAAAGTATTGCAACAACTTCGGATGTTCAATTTAATAATATTACAGCATCGGCCGGAATTAGAGCGGGTGGTGATGTAATTGCATTTTTCTCATCAGATGAAAGATTGAAAGAAAACATTCAACCAATTGAAGATGCATTATCAAAAGTCGAATTGATTAGTGGTAATACTTACGATTGGAAAGAAGGATTTGATAATATACATCCACATAAAGGAAATGATGTCGGAGTTATTGCACAAGAAGTAGAAAAAGTTCTTCCACAAGTTGTTATAAATAGAGAAAATGGATATAAGGCGGTAGATTATGAAAAAATAGTTCCACTTTTAATTGAAGCTATAAAAGAATTATCGGCAAAAGTAAAGGAATTGGAAAAGAAATAGATATTTATAGATATTATTAACATCGTACTAAAAAAAAGGTAAACTAAATGGCACTTAAATTTAGACGTGGGACAACCGCACAGAAATCAGGTTCGTTAGCATTCGGTGAACCATATGTAAATACGGACTTGGGCACATTACAAATAGGTGGTCCAACCGGAGATATTACATTGGGTTCAACAGGTACAGGAAGTACCGGAAACTTCGGACCAATCTCAGGTTCTGGATTGGATATTACCGGAAATGCAAATATAGGTGGTAATTTAACTGTCGGTGGACAATTACAAATTGGTGATGCAACATCCGATACGGTTAATGTTGTGGCATCTTTGAGTTCATCACTAATTCCACAAACAACAAATGTATTTGATTTAGGTTCTGCAACTAAAATTTGGAGAGACCTTTATATATCAACAGGCTCAATCAAATTTGTAGCAGGAACTACGGTAGTAAAAGAACTTAGTTTAGCAACTATTAATGGTTTAGAATCTTCAACAGGTTCATCAAATGTTTCAATAACAAATTTAAATACAACAACTGCAAGTTTAAACACTTCGGTTTCTAATTTAAATACAACAACTGCAAGTTTATTAATTGAAACTGCAAACTTAGAAACATTTAGTAGTTCTGCTCTAACAAGATTAGCAGCATTGGAAGTTGAAACATCTAATTTGGAAACATTTAGTGGTTCTCAATTGGGTAAAGATTCTACATTAGCAACCTACACAGGTTCAAATGATACAAAATGGTCTACATTAGGTTCATTAAGTGGTTCATTTGCAAGAACAAATAGTACAAATACATTTAACGGAAATCAAACAATTAGTGGTTCATTAACAGTAACACAAGATTTAGTTATATTGGGTTCATCATCAATTCAAAACGTTAGTTCTTCTACATTAAACATTGGAACTAATTTAATAACTGTGGCTGTAAATCAACCATCGGTTAGATTTGGTGGAATTGCAGTAATTGATAGTGGTTCAGTGGGAGCATCTGGTTCATTCTTATATGATTCAGTACAAGATGAGTTCATATTTGTACACAAAGGAAACGGAACCAATGTGACATCATCTCACTTTATATTAGGACCAGAAACGATTGATAATTTAGGAAACGAAACATATCTAACAAATAATAGATTACCAAAAGGTACTGGTAAAGAACATTTAGTAGATTCAAATATTTCTGATGATGGTACAACTGTAAATATCACCGGTGCATTGACAGTGACAGGTAATATAACAGGTCCAATTAGAGCAACAAATGGTTTAGTATCGGGTTCATCTCAAATAACTTTACAATCTACAACCGGTTTTACTGCATATGATACAGCATTGGCAACTATTACAGGTTCATTGATATTATCTGCATCTAATGACGCATCTAAATTTGCAACATTAGCAACATATACTGGTTCGAATGATACAACAAATACAACTCAAAATAGTAGATTAGACCAATTATCAACTGCAAGTGGCTCTGCAATTACAAGATTAACTGCATTAGAAGTTGAAACATCTAATTTAGAATCAACAACTGCAAGTTTAAACATTTCTGTTTCTAACTTAAACTCATTTAGTTCATCACAATTAAGTAAAGATAGTACATTAGCAACTTACACGGGTTCAGTTAATACATCTTTATCTAATTTAAACTCAACAACTGCAAGTTTAATAGTTGAAACAACCAATTTAGAATTGTTTACTGCAAGTATGAGTACAACTTCAAATGTAAGATTTGGTTCATTGGGTATTGGTATGGCAGCAACTGGAACATCTGGTAGAATAGATGCAGCAAACGATATCGTAGCATTTTCAACATCAGATATTAGATTGAAAGAGAATATCACTCCAATTCCAAACGCAATCGAAAAAATCAGAAAGATTAGTGGTAACACTTACGATTGGAAAGCAGAATTGAAAGATGTTCATGGATACGAAGGAAATGACGTGGGAGTTATAGCACAAGAAGTTGAAGAAGTATTACCACAATTAGTACAAGATAGAGATAACGGATATAAAGCCGTAAAATATGATAAATTAGTTGCATTATTAATCGAAGGTATTAAAGAGCAACAACAACATATCGATAATTTAACAATTCAAGTAGAAGAGTTAAAGAAGCAAAAAGGTTTATAATTTAATGTATGATGTTTACTACACCACCGCTGGAGGACCTTGGTTTAACAGCGGTGCTGATATATGGGTAACCGAATGGATAAAAGAAGTGGCACCACACTTAGAGGTAAAGCCACTTCTTGTTTTCCATAGAAAGAAACCAAACAATTACGAAGAATTTCCAATTGATATTGACCATATTTGGGAAACCAACGAAGATGAAATTATTAAAATCTTTGATGGTGCCAGAAAAATACACATTCTTCATGGTCATTACACACCAACAAAAGCTGTTTATCAAAATTTGGATAAGATTGATTCTATTGTTTTCCATAATCTTACTAAAGTTTCTTTAATTGCACAAATGCAAAAAGAAGAATATTTGCATTGGTATGGTAATTGGGAATATGAAAGTGAATTGATTAACAAAATCAAAAATAAAATTTGGGTAGGATTATATCATTTTCCATATGAAACGGAAAATTTACATCATATTCCAAATTGTTATGAGTTTACAGAAAATAAACAATTAATAGATTCGTTTAATGTAGGGTTTGCAGCTAGAGCAGAAGGTAGAAAAAATCCAGAATATATGGATGGTCTACCAAGTTTTATTTCTACTAATTCGGAAACATTTAACAAATATTACAAACAAAAATACGGATATAAATTTGAAAAATCGAAAATATATAAATTTGATTTCAAATTCAAAAATAGATTTTATGGACTTGATTGGGGGATATCTCATTCTTGCTTTGAATATGAACCATTTGGATATGGGATATTTGAAGCAGTTGATTGGGGTAAACTTCCGATACTACATGAAAAATGGCACGTTCCTCTTGATTACAAATATAAAGCAGATAGTGCCGAATCATTTAAACAAACATACGAAACGATTTGTAAAGATGATTACGAAACCCGTAAAACGGAATTTAATAAATTAAAAAATTGGATGAAAATACATTTTTCAGACAAACAATTGTGGAAACAAAAACTTTTAGATATTTATAACAGATAATTTATACTATTATGCCAAGAACCAATTTATCATTAGGAAATTTATTTAGAGCAGTTAGTGGTTCAGTAAGAACTGGTGCTGTATCTTTAGGTGGATTAAATGGGGGTACATCAAACACTAATATACAAGGATTTTCATTTGATTCTGTGACAGTGACTCCACCAACATTTACATATATTGTTGAAAGTACAACAGAAAATGCATCTTTTTCATTTTCAACATCGGGTTCGTTTGTAGCTACGAAAGTTGCAACACAAGCAAATAACTTTACTTGTTCTTTTAATAATGCAAATTTCACAGTAGGTTCGGCAACTTTAGGAACCAATCCTACATTCCCAATTACACCCGCAGCAATTAATGTATCTAACTATTCGGAAGCACAATCTACATTGACTATGGCATATGCAGATGGTTTCAATTTAGCAGCAACTAATTATGGTGTTTCAACTACAAAAGTATTATATGCAGTGGATGTTTATAATACTATTAACCAACCTGATTTCTGTTTATTATTCGGAACAAAAGTTGAGTTAGCAGATGGAACTGAAATAAATGTAGAAGATTTGAATGTTGGTGACCAAATAAAAGCATGGGTTCCAACAGGTTTACCTGATGAAGATTTAGATCCTGAAAGTAATGATGTTGATTGGAGAATGTGGAAAAAAGAAAATTTAGATGGTTCGAATTCAATCGTAAATGTTCAAGATATGGTATTCAACTTTGCAAGTGGATATTATTCTATTAATAATGGTTTAATCAAAGCAACTGGTACACACCCTGTATTTGTATTTGATAATGAAATACAAAAATATCATTTTAAAAATATAGAAGATTTATTACCAGGAGATAAATTGATTAAAAATTCTGATGGTTCTGTTGAAGAGATTGAAGTTTTTAATATAGAACAAATAATGGAAGATGTTGAGATTGTAACATTGAACGTAGAAAATGCAGACGTATACTTATCAAATAATATAGTATCACATAACAAAGGTACAACAACTCAACCATATATTCCATCTGCAGGATTGAGAATGTATTTAGACCCTACTAAAGCACAATCATTCCCAGGAAACGCATTACCGGCAACAGGTACACCAACAACGGATTGGTTAGATTTATCGGGATACAACACAGGTGTTAGACCTGCAGGTGTTGCAAACGCAGCAAGTATTACCGGTGGAAACCCTGGATATAACAATGGAGCAACAAGAAAAGATGAATATTTTACAGGAAATGGTACAAACCAATTCTGGTATAAAGATACTACTACAAATATAAATGGTGGTATTTCGCAATTCAATACTAACACAGGTACTATTCATATGTGGATTAGACCTACAACTACTTTGGGTGTAGCATCTAGACACATATTTGATTATGCCGGTTTCTATGGTTTGGCAGTAGAATCAACTGATAACTCAGCATTAAATAGAATTCAATTTAGAGCTAGTTCATTGGGAAATAGTGGACAGTTTACAACATCATTATCATCAAATGTATGGTATATGATTTCGGTAGCATTCCAACCAAGTGGAACTTGTACGGTTTACGTTGATAAAACATCGATAGGAACCTACACATCATCAGCATTTACTGCACCATCATCAACCAACTATTTGACAATTGGTAGTAATAGTGCAAGAACAACATTTTGGAATGGACAAATAGGACCAGTATTGTTCTATAACACATTACAGAATGCGACAGCAGTAGGACAAGTATATGATTATTTCTCACCAACATATAAGTAGTATTTGTTGTTTTGAGATAAAAGATTATATTTATATTAGATTTAAACTAACTTTATAAATTTAAGATAACATGGCAGAAAAAATAGTATCTCCTGGTGTATTTACGAGAGAAAATGACTTATCATTCTTACAACAAGGTGTTGCAGATATAGGTGCAGCATTCATCGGACCTTTCAAAGAAGGACCTTTGACTCCAACAATAGTAAATTCACAAGCAGAATTTGAAACATTATTTGGTAAAGTAGATGATACTTATTATACTCCTTTAGCAGTACAAAATTATTTAAGAGAAGCAGGAACTGCAACTATTTGTAGAGTAGGTGGTATTGGTGGATACGTTGAAGATTCTCCACTATTATTATCCATTGTTTCAGCTAGTTTTACAGCATCTATTGGTGTTTTATTTGATACCAATAATTTAGGATTGGATGGTTCAACATTAACAACGGCAAGTTTCGGTAATTTTAATATTACATTATCTGGTTCAAATGCAATATCAGCATCATTGATTACTACGGCTTCTAATAATATAGAATCGGTATTTGGTACATCACCAATATCTGGAGTTGATAAAAGTGCATATGTTTATGCATTCTTCAAAAGTGATAGTGGTGTTCCGGTAAATGCTGGTACTTTTGTTCGTTTAGATACTTTAGGTGAACAAAGATTTTTTGGATTTGGTACATCAGCTGAAACTGCAGAAGCATGTGAAGCACAATCTCCATATGTTCAATCTCAATTAATAAGTGGTGATAGATATAACTTATTCCAATTTGAAACATTAGGAGCAGGAAATTCTGCAAATACTAAAGTTAAAATTGGTATTACAAATATTAAAGCAGCGGGTAGTGTAAGTGGTACTGATTATGGTACATTTACTATTGTTGTAAGAGATTTTGCTGATACTAATAAGAAAAAGAATGTATTAGAAACTTGGGCAAATGTAACATTAGACCCTAATTCTCCAAACTATATTAGTAGAGTAATTGGTGATAGAAAATTATCTATCAATGCTGAAGGAAAAATAACTGAAACCGGTGATTGGGTAAATAATTCAAGATATATTAGAATTATAAATTTAAATGAAAATGCTCCAATACAAGCAGTACCATTTGGACATGACCCATACCATTCATTCATATCAGCATCTGCACAAATAGGAAATCTTTTACCAAAAGTGACATTTGCTACATCATCAGTAGCACAATATGGTGGTATTGATTTAGATAACAATTCTGACAATAAGATATTTTTAAAACCAATTCCATTTGGAGCATCAAATGCATTTAATACAACCTTTGGTTTAGATAGTGCAAATGGTGGTAGTAAATCTGTTGGTGATTCAGATGCTCAATTCTTAGTAGCATTTCAACATGGTTTTGATGGTGTAAACCCAAAAACTCCAATCTACAAAGGAGCTCAGATAACTTCGGGTAACTCACAAGGATTTGATTTATCAACTTCAACATCTTCTGGTACATTAGCATACGCTAAGCACATCGCAGCATTATCAAACGCTGATGAATTCGATATCAATATGGTGGTAACTCCGGGTGTTATTAGAAGATTACATCTTTCAGTAGCGACTTCAATATTGGATATGGTTGAACAAAGAAATGATTGTTTCTATATTATGGATACAACTGCAGCAGGTGATGATACCGAATTAGCAACAGCACAAGCTTCAGCAGTAGATTCAAATATGGCAGCAACTTACTATCCTTGGATTAAGACAGTTGATGTTAATACAAACAAACTTATCACAGTTCCACCATCAGTATTAATGCCAGGTGTATTCGCAGCAAACGATAGAGTAGCAGCAGAATGGTTCGCACCAGCAGGTTTAAATAGAGGTGGTTTGACAGGAGCAGTTGGTGTATTGAATAGATTAACTCAATCTGAAAAAGATTCATTATACGAAAACAAAGTAAACCCAATTGTAATATTCCCAGGTGTAGCAAGTCCAGTAGTGTTCGGACAAAAAACATTACAAGATAAACCATCTGCATTAGATAGAATCAATGTAAGAAGATTGTTATTATCTGTTAGAAAATACATCGCATCTACATCAAGATTCTTAGTATTCGAACAAAATACATCTACTACAAGACAAGCATTCTTAAACATTGTTAATCCTTATTTAACAGGTATTCAACAAAACCAAGGTTTATATGCTTTCAGAGTTGTAATGGATGATACTAATAATACTCCTGATGTGGTTGATAGAAACATTATGAAAGGTGCTATCTTCTTACAACCAACTAAGACAGCTGAATTCATTCAAATTGATTTCAACATCTTACCAACAGGTGCAACTTTTGAAGGATAATTTAAAAAACAAATATTTATATAAAATAAATAAATAAATCGAAGAAAATGCCAAACGTTTTAACATACAACGAAATTTTTTACAAACAATGGGAACCGAAATTAGCCAATAGATTCTACATGGAATTTTCTGGAACTAATATCCCAGCGTATATGGTAAAAACAGCAGCTAGACCTACATTCACATCTGAAGTTGTAGAGTTAGACCATATCAATGTGAAAAGAAAGATTAAAGGTAAATCAAACTGGGATGATATCACAGTAACATTATACGACCCAATTGTTCCATCTGGAGCACAGGCGGTAATGGATTGGATTAGATTATCACATGAGTCTATCACAGGTAGAGATGGTTATGCAGCATTCTACAAAAAGAACATTACTTTCTACGCTTTAGGACCAGTAGGTGATAAAGTAGAACAATGGACTTTAGAAGGAGCATTTATCTCTCAAGCTAATTTTGGTGAGATGGATTGGAGCAACGCAACAGATCCAGTTTCAATTGAATTAACATTGACTTTCGACCAAGCTATCTTAGAATACTAATCGAAATAAAAATTATAATAAAAGGGGAGCAGAAATGTTCCCCTTTTTATTTTTTCATAAATAAGATATATATAATAAACAACAAAGTTATATTATGGAGCAAAATTTAGACCCACAATTTTCAAGAGGATTAGGACCTCAACCACAACAATCGCAAAAAGCATATCCGTTTCCTACGGAAGTAATTAGTTTACCATCTAAAGGGTTGTGTTATCCAGAAGGACATCCATTAGCAAAAGGTGAGATTACAATTAAATTATTGACTGCTAAAGAAGAAGATATTTTGACTTCTACTAATTTAATTACAAAAGGAATTCATATAGATAAATTATTGGAATCTATTGTAATTGAACCTGGAGTTAAACCGGAAGATTTATTAGTTGGTGATAAAAATGCAATATTGGTTGCAAGTAGAGTATTGGCATTTGGACCTAACTATCAAGTTCAAGTTACTGATAAATTTACAGGAGAACAAGAAGAAGTAAATATAGATTTAGGTAAAATACAAGTTAAAGAAATTGATGAATCATTATTAAATAGACAAAACGAATATGATTTTACTTTACCTGTTTCAAAAACACCAATTAAATATAAATTATTAACCCACGGTGATGAAATTGCAATTAAAAAGGATGTTGAAGCAATGACAAAATTAACACAAATGGGTGGAGAAATTACAGCTAGATATAGAAGAATAATTGTTGAAGTAAATGGTTCTAGAGATTTGGCAATAGTTTCGGATTTTGTTTCTAATAAATTATTAGCAGGTGATAGTAGGTCTTTAAGAAAAGAAATTCAAAGAATAACTCCTGATTTAAATTTTACATTCGAACACATTTATTCTACGGGTGATACGGAGGCACTTCGTATACCTTTTGGGGTTGACTTTTTTTACCCTTCCGAGTGATTATAGTGTAGTATTACACGACCAAATTTTTCAGATGATGTATTATTCCAATGGTGGATTTAATTGGAATGACTTATATTTTATGCCAACCAATTTAAGAGAATTTTATTGGAGAAGATTGTTAGATACAAAAGATAAGGAAAAAGAAGAACATGAAAAAGCTTTAAATAAAGCAAAAAGTAGTAGTTCATCTAAAACCAAAAGAAAATAATATTTATACATAAAGTATTATTATGTCCAAAAAAAGATTAGTAGAAGTTAATATGTTTTCCAAACTTTGGGATTTATTTTT
>JACCDG011497972.1_pt1 | contig 26619 bp, 30 predicted proteins | sample 7442471 | NCBI WGS metagenome assembly JACCDG01 (sample SAMN15323444, study PRJNA562643) | freshwater metagenome | isolation source: river surface water | place: USA:Blue River Watershed | collected 2017-08-17 | reverse complement strand
TCCTTCCCTTCCGTTCTTAACAATCCCATTTCTTTTGCTTTTGCAAAACTTCCAGCTTTGACAAGGTCATCGTACGATACCACTTCTGCACGAATAAACTTAGTTTCGAAATCAGTATGTATAGCAGCTGCTGCGCGAGGTGCTGTAGAACCTTTCTTAATTGTCCAAGCACGTGTTTCCATTTCTCCAGTTGTAAGATAGGACTCAAGAGAAAGCAAATCATAACCAGCTTTAATCAAACTATCCACACCATTATCATGGGCGTTCATTTCCTTTCGCATCATCTCTTTTTCTTCTCCTTCGAATTCTTTAAGTTCATCCTCAATCTTTGCATCCACAACAACATATTTAAATTTATTATTATTAAAATACTCTATAAGATTCTTGTATTTTGTATCTTGTATCTCGTCTAAATTCTTACCCCCTGATTGTTTATTTAAAACATAAAGAAATGGCTTCATAGTAATAAGATGGAGTTCACGAACAAGTTTCTTTTCTTCTTCATCTAGAGAAAGTGAATTAGCTAGGTTTTCGTTTTCCAAATGAGTCTTTAGTCGATCTAATGTTCCTTGCAACTTAATTGCATCCTTGTCCCCTCGTTTTACATCTCTTCCTATGGTCTGACTTCTTTTCTCAACTGTTTGCATATCAGCCAAGATGAGTTCCATATTTATAATCTCGATATCACGAAGCGGATCAACAGTTCCTTCAACATGTATTAAGTCACTGTTTTCATATATACGCACCACTTCAGCAATAGCATCTGTCTCACGAATATGTGAAAGAAAAGCATTACCCAGACCTTCACCAGCTGATGCACCCTTAACAAGTCCAGCAATATCTACGAATTCTACAATAGCAGGAATTAATTTTTTGGAACCAGAAATTTTGGATAAAACTTCAAGTCGTACGTCTGGCACAGGAACAATACCCACTGATGGATCAATAGTACAAAACGGATAATTATCCGCTGGTACAGATTTATTTGTTATTGCGTTAAATAGTGTTGATTTACCAACATTTGGTAATCCCACAATTCCTATAGATAGTGACATAATGAAGACTATTTTAGCATATCTTTATAAGATAAGCATTGAATCACCAAATGAATAAAACTGAAACCCTTCTTTCTTTGCTGTTTCATATAATTCCAAAATATTTTTCTTGGATTTTTTATGTGTCAAAAATGCATCAACCAAAGCCATTAATGAAGATTTAGGGACATGGAAATTAGTCAAAAGATGATCAACCATTTTAAATTCATAACCATTCATAATAAACATATCTGTTTGCCCAATAATATTTTCTGTTTTAGAAAAAATATCTAGAGCGTTTGACTCAAGCGTTCTTGTTACAGTTGTCCCAACCGCAATCAAACTTCTGTTATTTTCTTTTTGTTCTCTTATCTTATTTGTTGTTTCTTTACTTATAAAAAATTTTTCTAAGTGCAGTTTCTTTTCTTTTACATTTTTGTCTTCTACTTCTGCAAATGTTCCCAATCCAACATCTAAAGTTATTTCTACTTTTTCTATATTTTTTTCTTTTAAAGATGCAAATACTTCATTAGTAAAATGCAATGACGCAGTAGGCACGGCCACAGACTTCTTTTCTTTAGAAAAGATAGTTTGATATCTACTCCTTAATTCATTTTCTTCTAGATTTATTTTACCCAAATAATAAGGTGTTGGTGTTATACCACATTTTTCCAAAATTTCTGGTAACAGATTTTTATCAAATTCTGGTTTTATATAAAATCTTTGTTCATCTTGTCTTGTGATTGTAAACCAATAATCATTAAGCAATGATAATTTTCTTTCTGGAAAAATCTGCTCTCCTACAATTATAGGAATAGCACCGTCTTTATCAAATCCTTCATTTACAAGAACAAGTCCAGACACCTTACCGCCGGTGTCTTTCTTGAATGTTACCCTAGCTGGTATTACACCTGTATTATTTAAAACAACTAAAGAATTTTCTGGTAAATATTTTGATAAATTATAAAAATAATCAAAAACAATTTCATCCTTTTGTGTGTCATAAACAAATAACCTAGAATCATCTCTTTTCAAAAGTGGTTCTCTGCGAATATTCTTTTCGTCTATATTGTAATTATACTTTTCTAAAGGATGAAGCATGAACGATATTCTATAAAAAGAACAGAAAAAAGTAAAACAATTAAGAAATGTAGCTTCTTTGCAAAACTCTAAGAAATTCCAAATTTTTACTTCTAAACTTTTCTGGATCTTTTTTCTTATTAAATTGTAATGTTATTTTTATTGTCATAATTGAATGAAATTTACTACACGATTAATCTACTTTTCCCAAAAAAGGAACAGTTAACTTTATTTTTCTTTTTATAATAATTTTGTTTCTTTTTTCTTCTGGTATAAATGATGAGCCAGCAAATATTTTGTTCATTTCTTTATAAGTAGAGATAATTCTTGATTTCTTATTATTATTTTTTGCTTTTTCATAATTATCTATAGTTGTAACCTTGATTACAAAAGATATTTTTATTTCTTTTGTAAGTTCTTTCAAAATACTTTTTGTTATTTCTTCATAAGACATTTTAAAAAAAGTTCTGAGGCCGGTTAAATCAGCAAGACATTCGTTCTTATTACTTTCTATAACTTCTGGTGTATATCTACGAATAATCGCATACATTCTTCTTCCATAATTAACACGAAGCATATCTTTGTTGTCTGCTTCTATTTTTATTATTGCTTTGTGATTATTTTGTATCATATAAATAGTTAGTGGTTATTAGTTGATGGTTATTAGTTTTATTACATAATTAATTTTTAATAAAAAATCTACTACATAGTTAGCGGTATTTACGGACAACAGCCTTGAGTACTGCTTCTATTTTTAAGGTTCTTGGATAGATTTTCTTAAAATGTTTGTTAGCCGGAACAAGAATTGGTTTACCTTTTTCTTCATCTAAATATTTTAAAGTGTATTCATGATCAACAAGAGCAAGCACTATATCTCCTCTTCTTGGTGTTTTACCTCGTTCAACAATAACCAAATCACCATCTAATATGCCAGCATCTATCATTGACTCACCGGATACTTCAAGCATATATGTTGAACCCCTTTTTTCTATTAAGAAATCATCTAGCGACATAAGCTCCGCCTCAACTTCTTCGTCTGCAACAGTCGGGAACCCGGCCTGAACAGACCCGAGAACAAAAACAGAACCTGTTTGTGCCAAAGATAATTTATTATGATCTTTGATAAGAAATCCACAATCTATTAATTTTTTAACTCTAAAGGCAACTGTGTTTTTAGAAGCTACATTAAAAAGCCTTTTCATCTCTTCATATGTAGGCATTCTTTTGTTTTCTATAAAAAACTCTGTTAATAATTGTTCATCTCTCATGTTTCTATTGTATTAGAACAAATGTTCTAATACAATAGAACATCCAAATTTTCTTGTGGATAGCGAAAATAGTTGTTAGTTATTAGGTTTTAGGAATTAGTTTTTGGTTTTTAGTAACTCAACAACAAGTGCTACAACTTTCTCTTTTCCCTTCGGTTTGAACTATCCGGAATTTCCGGAGAGTTGAAACCTCCTCCAATTCTTCTGTTTTATAAATATTTTTAATATGTTCGTTTATTGTTCTAACATCAACATCAAAAGCAGTGGCTATCTGTGCTTGTGTTTCCCACACTGTCTCATTTGTAAAATCACCACGAAGCTCCAACGCTCCAGACTTTGTTTGATAAATAACAACGTTTGAAATATTCTTAGTTGTTTTTGATTTTGAATTTATATTTTTAGATTGCTTTTTCATTCTTTAAGTCTATCAATCACAAAAATCTTGTAAATAGAACGAGATTAATTCCAGAGATTCAAAAATACACCAATATAATGTACAACTACATACAAGAAGAAAACATACCCTATCACTCCTGCAATCAAAGCTATCATCACTTTATTTATAATCTCATTTCTTCTACGAATAGCGTCATCTATTGTACATATACCCACACTTCTTCTAAAATAAATAATTAAGGATACCGCAAGTGCCAATAATCCAAAAGATCTAAAATACCACTTGTATTCACCATATAAAGTATCTGATAAAGACGAAGCGAACGACACAGTACTCACCCCAAGCAAAACTAAAATAACCGGTGACAAACAACACAAAGAAGCAAACAAAACCGGCAAACCTGTAACTTTTAATATTTCTTTGAATTTCATAATTTTATTTTATTATTTAAAATTTCTTAATTTTCACCATCCACCCTTCTTCTTAAATCATCTAAAATTTCGTCATTATATTTAAAATAAAGTGTTCCTTGCGGCCTTCTTTTATACCCCAATAAATCACGAGCCATATTAGACATATAGTCAATCTTTTCTTTAATTTTTATTTTATCCCCCTCTACAACTTCAGCAATAATATTAGGGTCTCGTGTAAAAGTTATTAACTGACCAACTTTAATTCCATAATTAGCAAAATGAAAGCGTGACCTTCTTTCTTTAATATCATCCACCTCATCTTCTTGTTCGCCCGTCAAAATGTCTTCAACTTTGTTTTCTCTAATTTCTATTCTTTTTAAAGCCAACGTAACAAGCTCTGGATTGATTTTGAAAAACTCACGATTATCTCTAACCCTTCTATCAGCAAAAATAGAATGTAACCATTTTTCATCTTTTTCACAATCTTCAACTTCAGATGAATAATAACATTCAAAAGGTAGCGGCACCCCAGTTCTATCTAACTGTCTTAATCTCTCTTCAACTTTTCCCTTAGTAAAACCAATTTTTACATAGCCAGGCATTGCCTCATTAGTTAAAATATAAATTATTTGAGACATTGTTTTTTGTTTTACTTCTGGAATAAGCCTTGTAGTTCTTTTTGGTACTTTTTCATTACGTCGAGAGCGGCGTACATTTCGGGCTTGCCTTGCTTTTTTAATTCATCAACTTCTTTTGCAATTTTGTTGAAAAGCTCTGGGTTTTGTTCAACTGCTTTTAAAAGCATTTCTTGTTGATCCTTTGGAAGATCTTTGGCTCCGTATTTGACTGCTTGTTTTAGTAGAAATTCTTTTATCATATTCAAAAGTTAATAGTTTTTGGTTATTAGTTTTTAGTAATAAATATTTTAACATAAATAGATAAGTTCGCGAAGCGATCTAGCCCAAAACAAAAGCCACCAACTAAGTTGGCAGCTAATCACTCTAACAAAACCATATGATATAGACCTTTGTTAAATTTAAATTCACCAGAAGTTTTATATTTCCCAGTATTTCCATAAAAAGAAATGATTCTAGAGGAATCAGCTTCTAAATGCCTTATCTTTATGGAACAAATTAAATAACTTTCTGTTTCCCAAACAGATCTTTCTTTCTCGTCTGGAATACGACTCAAACAATCTTTATATTCCCCGATTATTCTACCAACAAGACTTTCTCCATTAACAATATAAAGCTTATACCCTATAAAATTTTTAGCAAAAAGTTCTATCGCGAATTCAATCAAATTTCTTGATAATTTATAGAGAAACCTATTACCCTTTCTATTAACCAATTGAACCTGCTGAACAAGAATTCTTTTTCCGCTCAAAATAGAAAAGCCAACAGTTAAAACATGTTTACCTTTGTAATAAATCAATAAACCAAATACACCATCAAGAAATGTTCTGGTATATTTGCTATAACCACGCTCGTTAAAATAAGTTGTGTAATCTAATCGTATTTCAAAATCAGGATCATTTATAAAAGAAAAATTTCTTAAATTATTATAAGCATCTACGATTTCGTTCCATCCACTTTTAGAATGAGACCATCTCCACATAGAACTTCTGATTTTTCTAAATATTTCATGTTGAGGATTTTCTTCAAACAAATTCCTGACACTTTCGTGCATCATAATAATTGTTGAATGAACAAATTTACAAAGCTCGTCAAAAGAAAAAAGATTAAATAGACTAAGTGGTATCATATAATATTCCAAAGAAGAGACCGATTCTCCTTCTTTTATTTCTACATACCTTTCCCAACCAATAGCTCTTAGTTTTAAATCTTTGATCGTGTTAATTGGCTTATAGTTTTGATGTACTGGAACTTTGTGAAGCTCTTCCTTAAGAGAAGAAAGATCTATCCCTAACATTTAGAACCTCCGATATTTAATGTTCAACTAAATATCAAACTACCATAAATTACAAAAAAATAAAGAGGCTCGCGTAGCGAGCCTCTTTATTTTCCTAACAAATTTCTATTTTGTTTTTGCTAATTCTTCCTTAATTAATTTATCAAAATCTTCTACGTTTCTTGGGTTATCTATTTTTCTACCGTTTAAGAAAAATGTTGGAGTTCCTTGTACACCTAACTTTATACCTTCTTTGTATTCATTAAATATATTTTCTTCGATTGATTTATTTTCTAAGTCTGTAACAAATTTATTCACATCAAGAGAAAGAGTCTTGGCATAATTCGCCAAAACATCTTTCGCATTCATTGAATTTGACCATTCTTCTTGCTTATCATAAAGCAAATCATGCATTTCCCAATATTTACCTTGCAAGCCAGCAGATTCTACTGCTTTAGAAGCAATAAGGGCATTTCTATGAATTTGAGTTAACGGAAAATTCTTAAATACGAACTTCACATCATTTTTATTCTTCTCTATAGCCTCTCTCACTATTGGATCATAAGCTCCACAAGCTGGACATTGGAAATCCCCAAACTCAACTATGGTTACTTTGCCATTAACTGAACCACGAACGTGATCATTGGCATTTATTTCTATGTTTACAGGATCATTACTTTTATCTGTTGCTGTAGAAATAAAATAATAACCAAATAAAACAATAATAAATGTTAATAATACTAAGGTAAACTTACCTTCCATTGTTTGAGTAAATTTTTTCATATATTAAACATTATAACGTTAAATAAACTGATTTACAAAGAATAAAAACAAAAAACCATCGATGATCGATGGTTTCAAAAATTAGTCCTGTTTTTCAAATTCCTTAATATAGAAATAAGCTTCTTGTATTAGGAAACAACGACACATTGAAATATTTGCAAATAGTGATGCCTGAGCAACAGCATAAGAAGCGTCATTCAGTGAAAGATATTCTTGCATAAAACCATCACCACCCTGAAACATTAACCAAAAAATACTTCCACATATTTCTTGTGGGTCTTTATTAAAAATCCTACCCAAATACTCGTTGACATTACAAGTTCCACCAAAAGAAATTAAACCTAATGGTTGTCTAAACCCAAGAAAAACTTGATAAAATAGCTTCTTTGTCTTCTTTTCTGGCGATTGGTCTACTGATACTTCTGGTTCTTCTAATATAGTTGTCACAACACTCTCCTAAAAAGAACTAACCTAGACAATACTAACACTTATCCTTAAAAAAATCATCTACGGTCTACAAAAAAATAGCCTCGACAACTAAAAATAAAGGTATTTCTTTTCTTGATTTATTTTCAGCTTTTTGGCGTGGCCCTTTCTCACTTCCTTTATGACTTTGCCATTCTTCAAGACGAGAAACAGTAAAACCGTATTTGTGAAGAGCTTTTATATATACCTGAAGTGGACGATGAAAAGATACTGTGAATTTCTTGTCTTTATTACTTCCTGGTGTCATATCAATTTTTGTTTTTGATTCTGAAATATATTCATCTATACGACGATATTGTGTATCTGACTTTTCATCATATCCCCAAGAAGAAGCTTTTGGTATTCTAAAGCACGGATGATTAAGCACGAACAAAAATCTTCCTCCTTTTTTCAAAACTCTTTTTACTTCACTTAATGTGTCTTGTAACTTTTCTATATTTTGAAGAGCAAGCACACATATAACTATATCTTGGGTGTTGTTTTTTAACATAAACAAATCATCTGAAGATGTTGTAAAGTAATGAACAGATATATGTTCTGTTCTATTTTTCTTTTCGGCAATTTCGATTAATTCTTTTGCAATATCAACACCTGTAACATCGGCCTTCATTTCTTTTAAAATACGAGAAAAGATTCCTTGACCGCAAGCAAGATCTAAAACTTTTTTATCTTTTATATCACCAAGCAATCTAATTAAATTAGGAAAGATAACTTGTGTGTGATAGGTATCATCACTGTTTAGATGTTTGTCATACCAAGAAGCAACAGAACCCCAAGAAGTTTGAGTGGTTACTGGTTTGTGGTTACTAGTTGATGGTTTTTTATAGGAATTCATTTCTTATATACTAGCACAATTTCTAATTTTTAATTATTAATTTCTAATCAATTTTTAATATTTTAATATTTAATTAAATGTGCTAGTATCAAAAATAGATGTTCAATTAAATAAGGAGAAGAACCATGACACAAGAAACCACTTCTAAGAAGGTTGATGATTTTTTATATAAAATTGTTGATATGTCTTATGAAGAATTAAAAAAGTTTAAAGAGTGGCGTGAAAGATTTGTTAATAAGTGGAATTCTCTACCAAACGCACAACAAATAACAGTTCGTACATGTGAAGATGATTTTTTTAAACGGATCTATCAATCTGGATTATGTCCGACACCTGGTGGTATAGAAACGAATTTCAAGACCCCAGAAGAAGCCGCTGAACTTGTTATGAATTATATAATCTCCAAAAATCAAGAATAAAACAAAAAGAAAAATAATACAATGTGGAAGCTATAAGCTTTCACATTTTTGTTTTTATTACACCCAGATACAGACCTAGATCCCAAATCAAGTTTGGGATGACACGTGCTAAAAATCTAAATACACCATCGGACCGATAAAATTACTAAAATCAAAGAAACCGCTTTAGATACGAGAAGTATAGGAATTTTTTGATGGAGGCGTAGATAAAACTACGGTGACTGAGAAAAATTCCGTAACGACAAAGTAGATGAAGTGGTTTCTTTGATTTTTATCGGTCTGGTGGTACTTCGTAATAAGATATCAAAAACTTAACCAACTTAAAAAATGGGTCAGTAAGAGTTGCCGATGCATACTGCGCTCCTTTTGGATTTGTATGAAATAAGAAAATAATGTATTTTGGTTCATAGGCTGGAAAATATCCAAAAAATGAATGTAGGTATCTGTCATCATAATACCCCCCACCCGGCTCTGGCACTTGCGCTGTACCAGTTTTTGCAGCAATAGAATAATGATCCATTTTCATTTTTCCATCAGCTAAAATATTATCAACAACATGAACAAGCATCCTAGAAATTTTTTCTGATGTTTCGATGTTTAATATTTGAATCGGCTCATCTTGTACAATCTTTTTTAATTCACCATTTTTATAAATAATACTATCGACAACATAAGGAGTTACGAGCTTGCCACCATTACCTAAAGAAGCAAGAGCTCTTACTGTTTGTATTGGTGTAATGGCAATACCTTGACCAAAACCAGCCGTTGCAGACTGAACAAATATATTACCAGTTAAATTTTTTGTTAGACCAGCGGCTTCATTTGGTAAATCAATCCCAGTTTCTTGACCTAGACCAAATTTTTTAAAATATTCTTGAAGAAGTGGAGTCCCTAATCTTTCTACAATAAAAACAATACCCATATTAAGAGATCTGTCTAAAATTAATTGCATTGTGGTATTTGGGCCACGAGGTTTTTTGTCATAATTACAAACAGGAAAATCAGCAATTTCTCTACATCCTGTATCGGTATAAGTTGTGCTTTCTGAAATGGCCTTTGAATCAAGTCCAGCCGCAACTGTTAGCGGCTTAATAATACTCCCCATTTCATACACACCCGAAACAAGTTGATTAGAGAAAGAGCTTAAATCCTTTGTTTCAGAAAAATTATTAGGGTCAAATGAAGGAAGTGCCTCCATCGCTATAATTCTTCCAGTGTTTGGATCCATAACTATTCCACCAACAGTATCCGAGTTCCATTTTTGTTTTGTTTCAAGTAAAACATTGTACAAAAATCTTTGAGCTTCACCATCTATTGTAAGTATAATATCTCCTTGTTGCTTATCATCATTTGAAATTGTTTCTCTTTCTATATTTGCAAAAAGTTCAGCAAAAAAGTTTACAATCTGTCCACTATCTCCTCTAGAGAGTACGTCATTATAATATTTTTCTATACCATACTGACCCCTAATAGAATTACCATTATTACCAACAAAACCTAAAATCTTTGAGCCAATTTTGTCTTGCGGATAAAACCTTTTGTTATCTTTGATAAAGATAACTCCTTTTATTTTAAAAGATTTAAGATAATTAACATCTTCTTCTTTTATATCTTTTGCAATTTCTTCATATGGATCATTTGTTTTACCAGCTTTTTCCATAAAAAAATCCTTGTCGATTTTTATTTTTGTGGAGAGCTTTTTATAAACATCTTCTTTGTCTTTTATAATTGTTGGGTCAATAGCCACACGATATAAAGATATGAGCACACCAGCTGGAATTGGTTCACCTTTATAATGAGAAAAAACAACAGAGCCCCTATCAAAACCAGTATTAACCCTAGAAACATACTGTTTGTCTCCTAAGTCTGTATAATAAGAATGCTTAACTATTTGTATATATCCAGCTCGCAAAACTATAACCACAGCAAATATTATCCAAAATAAAGACAAAAGCTGTGCCCGATATATTGAGCGCAGCTCTTGTTTTTTGATTATTTCACTGTCTATTTTATTATCTTGCATAAAGTAGAGAGAAACTTGCGATTGGATCTTTGCGTACAGCAAATGAACCATCAACACGTTTGAAATTATATTCTGCTAACATTGTATCATTGATTGATGATATTTCATTAGCATAATTACTCTCTAGATAACTAACCTTAGAAGTTAGATCTTTTATTGATAGAAGGTTTTGTTTACGTTCAATTACAGAAAAAACCAAAGAAAGAAGAACTATAGAATATATGACTACTAGAAGTAAGACTGTCATAATCATTGTATTGATTATTTTTTCTTCTTTAGTTTGTGTTCGATATTTATAAATTGTCATATATGTTCTACTATTCTTAATTGGGCACTACGAGCGCGTGGGTTATTATTAATTTCTTCTTCACTAACTTTGATTGATTTTTTTGTAATTGGTTTCAAAAATTCAGAATGACTTTTTAAGCTTTGCTTAACTATTCTATCTTCTGTACTATGAAATGTGATTATGCAAGCACGACCACCTTCTTTGAGTACATATTGAAGTGAATCTATTAAATCTGTCGCACTTCCTAACTCATCGTTTACCGCCATACGCAAAGCTTGAAACGTTTTGGTGGCAAAGTGTGTTTTTCTATGACGATACATAATTGGAACAGAATCGGATATAACATCACACAAATCTTGTGTTGTTTTTATTTCTTTTTCTAGACGACTTTTTGCGATATTTGAAGCAATACGTCTTGAATATTTTTCATCTGCAAAACCATAAAGTATATCTGCTATAGTTCCCTCACTCCAAAAATTAACAATGTCGTAAGCTGTTGTCATATCATCTGTTGGATGAGAATTAAAAGTCATTTGAAGTGGTTCATTAAATCTAAAAGAAAAACCTCTTCCTGACTTATCAAGCTCATCAGATGATATGCCTAGGTCAGCTAGAACACCGTCTACTTGATGGATGTTTAAAGATTCTAAAATCGCTGGCAAATGGCGGAAATTTGAATGTACAAAATGTAACTTTGGATGATTTGGAATACTTTTTAAAAAACTTTCAGCTTCTTTTAATGCTGTTTTGTCCAAATCTATACAAACAAGAACTCCTTTTTTACCTATTGTTTCAGCAATTTTTTTACTGTGTCCTGCACGATTAACTGTACAATCAACATAAACACCACCTTCTTTTAGGTTTAAACCTTCTATTGTTTCATTTAAAAGTACTGGTATGTGCATGCTAGGATTTATTTTTTGGAAACATGTAGGCAGATAATAATAAGTTGTTAAATTCATAGAAATAAAATTACAAAATTCCTAACTCGTTTAACTTGCTTGCTAAAGTATCAGCTTCCCCTTCTGATTTAGCTTGGTATTTCTTCCACTCATTTTCGTTCCAGATCTCTAAACGAGAATACATTCCAACTAAAACAACCTTTCCGGTAAGCTTGGCAAAATTTTTCAAATTCTCTGGTATGAGGATACGTCCAGAAGCATCAATGTCCATGTCAAAAGCATTAGCCAACATAAAACGATTGAAGCTTCTAGAGTCTTGATTACCAAAACTCATGGAAGAAAGTTTAGATGCAATTATTTCCCATTCCTTTTCTGTGTAGACAAAAAGAGCGTTATCTAATCCTGTTGTGACAATAACTTTTTTTCCAAGGTCTTTACGCCACTTTGCAGGAAGCGTTAATCTTTTTTTTGGATCTAGGTCGTGAGTGTATTGTCCGATTAGCATATACTTTTGTGAAGAATCTCCCACAATCCTCCACTAACACCCATTATACCCCACTTATATTGTTTTTTATAATAAAAATTGTGGATAAGTCTCCACTTTTAAAGCATTGAAAATAAAGGGTTTTGCGAAGCAAAACCCTTTATAAATTTGTTTTTTAAATTTAAAAGATGTAGGATGTAAAAAGTTTTAATTTGTTCTTTATTAAGGAGATAAAAATGAAAAAGATTCAGATTCCAAAGTGGTTACAAAGTTGTATAACTTTAGACCTTTTTGAAAGATCTATGTTTGATCAAGTAAATGAAGCAACTATTACACCAGGAATGAAAAAATCACTAGCAGAAATATCTAAACATTTCTTCGATGAATTAGATAAAATTGCAAAAGAAAATAAAACAGAATCTTTTTTCAAAGAAAAAGAATGGGTACATTGCGGCTATGCAATGTCTAAAGGTAACTATGTAAAAATCGGTGACATTGTTCATTTGATTGTCCCTGTTTTCTAAAACATAAAAAGCGGATGACTGACTAGTCATCCGCTTATTTTATTCATAACCCTCCAATCCATTATCCTTAATCCTTTTTTGGTTTAATAAGTGGAAATGTATGCACTTCACGTATTGGTTTATCAGACAAGAAAGCAAACAACCTTTCACCAAATCCAAATCCACAGGTTGGAGGCATACCGTGCTCAAGCATTTCCACGAAATCCATATCGGACATCATCGCCTCTTCATCACCCGCCTCTATTAACTTCTGTTGTGTTTCAAATCTACTTCTTTGGTCAATTGGATCATTTAATTCACTATAACCCTTACCGATCTCAGACCCAGCAAGTATCGGTTGAAAAATCTGTGCTGTTTTTCCGTCTTCGTTTTTCTTTGCAAGCGGAGCAACGATAAGTGGATGATTTATAAGAAAAGCTGGACCAGAAATATTCTTACGGCAATACTTCCACAAAGTATCAATCAATCTTTCTCTTGTTACACCATCATATTTTACATTTAATTCTTTTAATTTTCCTTTTATTTCATCATCTTTCGCTTCGTTTATGTCAATACCAGTTTGTCTAACTATTTCTTTTGTATAGTCAATTTCTTGCCAGTCATCATTTAAATCAAAAGTATGTCCACGAGTTGTAAATTGTGTCTTTCCAAAAACCTCTTGTGCAATTGTTCTGTATAATTCTTTTACAATAGACATGCCATCTTTATAATCAGCGTATGCCATATAAAACTCACAGTTAGTAAATTCTTGCACATGCTCTGGTGATGATCCTTCATTTCTATACACACGACCGATTTCAAAAGTTCTCGGATAACCAGAAGCCATCAGTCTTTTTTGCCATAATTCACCAACAGAAATTCTCATATAAACATCTAAATCAAAATCATGATGATATGTAGCAAAAGGTCTAGCTTCTGCTCCACCCGTTGTAATCTCTAAAGAAGGAGTGTCCACCTCCAAAAAATTCCTCTCTTTTAAAAAGTTTCTAGTAACATCCCAGAACTTTGCCTTTTTTATAAAAGAATCTCTTAATTCATCATTTGTTAATATGTCCAAATATCTTAAACGAAGTCTTAATTCTTCATCTTGAAGACCGCTCCACTTATCAGGTAAAGGTAGAATTGATTTAGAGAGCATTGACACACCCGAAACCAAAATACTTTCTTGTCCAGTTTTTGTATTAAACATCTTTCCAGTTATTTCTAAAAAGTCACCAATATCAATATAAGACTTAAAAAAATCATGTGTTTCTTGTGGAGAATCAGGTGATTTAACCACCGCCTGTAATTTGCCGGTTCCGTCAAAAATATCACCAAAAATTAAAGCCCCTCCGCCACGTAAAGACATAACACGACCAGCAACCACAACCGCTTGTTCTTTATTCTTTAATTCTTCAAAATTACCAAGTGCTTCACTTATGGTATGTGTTGTATTAGTTTTTGATGGGTAAGGGTTATAACCACTTTCTTTTAAACTTTCTAATTTTTTAATTCTTTCCGCACGAAGTTCTTCGATTGATGCCATTTTGAATAATCATTAGCCACTAGTGATTAGCCAATAGTGATAAGAATTATTATAACAGAATAAATAAGAAAACAGGAAATTTATAAAATAAATTTCCTGTTTTTAGTAAACCCTATACCCTAGTCGCTAAAAAAACTAACCTTTACGCTACCGACTTAATAGTGTAAGTAACTTCACCTTTTGGTGTGTTTACCACAGCTGATTCACCTTTACCTTTACCTAAAATAGCAATACCTATTGGTGACTCATTAGATATTCTTCCATTAAAACTATCAGCTTCTTCACTACCAACTATAACAAAAGTTTTTTCTGCCTTTTCACCTTTCTTGACTAATGTAACAGTTGCTCCAACAACTACTTTACCTGAACGACTACCTTCGTCCATAATAACTGCATTTTTTAAAACTTCTTCTAGATGAGAAATACGATCTTCGCAATTAGCTTGATCTTCGCGGGCTTGATGATATTCAGCATTTTCTGAAAGATCACCTAAAGACTTAGCATACTCGAGCGCATCAGCTATTTCTTTACGACGAACTGTTTTTAATTCATTTAACTCTTTTTCAAGAGATTCTTTTTTCTCTATTGTTAGATATTCCATATAATTTAATTTAGACAAATATTAACATATTTTTGACATTTTGACAAAAAACCTTGCATTAAAAGGAAAAAGCGGTTCGCTACGCGAACCGCTTTGATTCAAAAAGGAATATCATTCTCGACTGCTTTATCAATTTCTTCTTTGATAAGATGCTCATATTTTTGCATAAATAAATTAACAAATTTTTCTATTTCCTCAAGTGGTGCAACTTTAGTATTTTGTCTAATCTCTCTCTTAAGTAACTTAGAAAAAATACTTAATTTATCTTTGTCTGTCATATCAGAAAAAGAAAGTCGTGCAACAATATTGGTTACAAAAAATCTGGCCATCATCTCTTCTAAATAAAATGACTGACTCTGACCATCTTTATTGCCTACTTTACTCGGTAACGTCTGGTTAGAAGTATCAGGTGATTTCTGACCAGTATTATCTAATACAACCCCCTCAGAAACAGGCTGTACCTGTTTAGGTTTTTGATTGATGACCATTTCCATTTCTTCACGAAGTTTATCCATGTCACAATTATTAAGAAAAAAGAAATCAACAAAAGCTTCATCTTCTTTTTTTGCTTCTGCTAATCGCTTAGTTTTTTCATAAGCCTCATCAATACCATATTTAGCAGCCAATATAGAAATCTCATCATAATGTTTAGCTAGTATCCTTAAAGCTTTTTTCTTGTGCCTTTCTTTAGATTCTTCTGTAGGCATATTAATAAAACAAAAATCAATAAGAATCATATAAAGAGACGAGAAACGGTTACCAAAACCAACAAAAATTTCAAGTTGTTGATTTATCATGACTAACTCCTTGTAAAATAACAATCTAAAAAAATACTACTCTTTTGTCAAAATAATTGCAAACAGATGAGTTTCGCTTCGCGAAACTCATCTGTTCTTATATCTTGCTTCTTGTATCTTTCATCTTATTTCGTATATTCGGTGTTGTCCCTCATCCATTCAAGTGTCTCCCTCATGGCAAAAACTGCCCCCTGCATGTTAAATCTGCTACCTTTCTCCATTATGACCACAAAAGCATATCTTGGCTTCTCATAAGGAAAATATCCCGCAATCCAAGAATTTACCAAAGACTTATCTATACCCAACTCTGCTGTACCTGATTTGGTTGCAACTTTTACACCTGATATATTTAAAACTTTTCCTGTTCCAGTTATCGCACCTTCTCTCATACCCTCACGAATAACTTTCAAATCTTTTTCTTTCAAATTAAGTGACGAACTAGCTGTAATATTACCAGTCAAAATATGTGGGGTTACCAAATACCCACCATTTGCGATAGAGCAGTATGCCCTAACTAATTCAAGTGGGGTTAATTGAAATCCATATTGTCCGATTGATGTATGATAAGTATTACCAAGTAACCAATCTTCTCCGAAAACTTTTTTCTTCCAAGTTGGAGTCGGTACATTCCCCTGATTTTCTCCTGGCAAATCAATCCCTGTAGAAGACCCAAAACCAAACATATAAGAATACTGGCTAATTTTTGAAATACCTAAACCTTTTTGATCTTTATACCCACCACCTATTTGATAAAAATATTCATCAGAAGATTGAGCAATTGCTTTACGCATGTCTACATAACCATGGGCTTTCCAATCCCTAAAAACAGAATCTTCTCCACCGTATTTATTTTTGATTACTAATTTACCCGTACTCAAAATATTTTGTTCAGGTGTAATTATATTTTCCATAAGTGCAGCAATAGCAAAAAAAGGTTTGACGGTAGATCCAGGAACAAAAAGACCGGAAATCGGACGATTAATAAATTTATGCTTTTTATCTTGTAAATCCCTTGTTATTTTTGCAAAATCTTCTGTTGTCGAAGCATTAGTCATTAAATTATTATCATATTCTGGGTAAGATACCAAAGCCAAAACTTCCCCCGTATAAACATCTAAAATAACCCCAGAACCAGCAGAAAAAGGTGCCCTGTGTGCCAATGATTCTATACTTTCATATAATTTTTTTTGAACATTTTTATCGATTGTCAATTTTAGATTTTCTCCGTGTGTAGGTAAAACGGTAATATTCTCGGTTTCTATTTTGTGTAAAGCATTAACAGAAATTATTTTTTCTCCGGGCACACCTTGTAACTTTTCTTGATATTGTTTTTCTACACCATCTCTACCAATATATTCATCCTGCCAAAAAACTCCACTAGAATCTTTTTTTGGATAACTAACATAACCAATAATATTAGAAAACCCTTCGTCACTTATATATTTTCTTATGGGGACCTCTGTTATTTCACTAATGCTTTCATTCCAAGCAAGCAAATTACCATTTCTATCTGAAATAGTTCCACGATGTGCAAAAATTGGAGTACTTCTTAATCTATTTCTATCCGCCTTTTGTTTATAATCTTCACCGTTTATAATTTGTAGGCTGTATAATTTAAACACAAATCCACCAAAAACAAACAAGGAAAACAAAATGAACAAGAAACTCATTTTATCTGAGAGAGGCTTCTCTATATGACCCTCCATTTGATGAACATTCATAGATGAAATATTTGTAGAATCCAAAAACACATCTTCTGGATTTATTTCATGAGAAGCAGACTTTTTAGCGCGGGACTCTGATATATGGCGAAATGGAAACATATATTAAAAATATAACACAAATAATTAATGTATATATTGGATAATTTTTTGTACCTAAAATTATATCAAAAAATAATCCCAAAGGAATAAAAATTAAAAAAAATAATTTCATATTTTATCTATCTATAAAAAAGTTATTAGACTTAATCGGATTATACGCCCCCCTTATATAAACCCTCTTAAAGACATCTTGTTCTTCATTTTTAATATCCGAAATAACACCTAATTTCATTTTTATATTTGATCTATAATAAACACTGTCGCCAATATTTAAATCAATATCTCTTGGTATATTAGCTATAAAATTACCACCCCCAATACCGACCAATTGCAAAATTACTTCATCTCCAATTACCCCTTCTAATTTATTTTTTGGAGAAGAAAACAAAAACATTTCTGATGTTTTATCATGTATTTTAGATATGTACCCAACTGGTTGCATTCCACGTATATATACAATCATACCTTCATCTACTCCGTCACGATAACCTTTTGACAAAATTACTGTCGAATATATAGAACCGATGTCATGAATAAGTGGATGTGCAACTATAGAAGCAGCACCAAATTCTTCTTCGTGATTTTGTATTTTTATAGAATTTTCTACCAACTCTCCCTCATATAAAGCAACTGTGTTTTCTAATCTTTCTATGTTTTCTTCTAATTCGTTTATGTGATTTACGTAATAGGCTTTTGATTTAAAAAAAGAAACAATATTTTTTGGTAAAAAAGTTATAACGCTTTTTGTATTATCAAAAACAAAAAGTGTGGGTTCAAAATATGGATATAAATACCTTTGTGTTTTCTGCCAAGAAAAAATACCCACAATTAAAAAAATGAAGAAAATAAATAACTTAATATTTCTTTTTTTATTTTTTTCTCTATCTGAAAGATATGTCATTTGTATTTTGTATTAAAACTTGTTTATATTTTTCTATGTTTTCCAAAATTATACCAGTACCACGAGCAACAGCAGTGAGAGGATCTTCTGCAACAGTTACAGGAACCTTAAGTTGCGTTGCGAACAATTGAGGAAGACCCCTAATCAAAGATCCCCCACCTGATAGAACTATTCCTTTTTGCATAATATCAGACAAAACTTCAGGAGGTGTTGTTTCTAACACTTCACGAATAGCTTCAACAAGTAAAGCAACAGATGAATACATCGCTTCTCTTATATCAGTATCTGTAATTACAGCTTCACGTGGAAGACCGGTAACCAGATCACGTCCTTTTATGCTTAATTCAATACTTTCATAATCAGGCATTACAGAACCGATTGCTAACTTAATATCTTCACCAGTCTTTTCTCCAATTAACATCTTAAACTCGTCTCTCATATAAGAAACAATATCTTGTATTAATTTATCACCTGCCACTTTTAGACTTTTTGACCTAACAATTCCAGACAAAGATATAACCGCTATATCTGTTGTACCACCACCTATATCTACTATCATATTTCCAACGGGATCCTCTATTGGCATACGCACTCCAATTGCTGCCGCCATTGGCTCTTCTACAATATAAACATCACGAGCACCAGCTGACTTAGCAGCATCATAAACAGCCCTCATCTCAACATTTGTTACCCCAACAGGAATACCAATAACCACTCTTGGGCGAAATATTTTTTTATCAATATCATTTGCTTTGTTAATCAAATAAGAAAGCATTTCTTCTGTAACCTCATAATCAGAAATAACCCCGTCAACAAGAGGTCTAACTATTTTTATATGATGTGGTGTGCGACCCATCATATCTTTTGCTTCTTTACCAACAGCAACCACACGATTAGTTTTTACATTAAGAGCAACCACAGAAGGTTCATTAATAACAATTCCTCTGCCACGTAAATATACAAGTGTATTGGCCGTGCCTAAATCTATACCAATATCATTAGATAGCTTTGACGAAAAATTCTTTAAAAAAGTTAAAAACATGAGAGTATTTTAACATATTTCAGAACTCTCGCATTATTTGACAAAAATTAAAAATATTATTAGTATTTGAATCAGATTTTAAAAGGAGAACGTCATGGCAAGGAAAAAAGCTTTTTGTTTTGAAGGTCTTGATCCACAAGCTTTTGTTTACATAAGAGATGATGCCGGTAATCAAATACCACAGCAAAATCCAAACAGTCTTATAATGCGATCAAATCTTTCTGTTATACCAAAAACAATTGATTCCGAATTTGGCCCATTCAAAATAGAAATTACAGGAAGTGATTGTACTCAAAAACAAACAACATCAAATACTTTTAGGGAAGCATTGCTAGAAGCAGAAAAAACAAAAACTGGATCTTGTGGTTATGTATTCGACAAAGAAGAAAAAATAATCGCTAGGGTTGAGGTTTTCTTTTAAAAAAATTAAAAACGCAAGGTAATCACCTTGCGTTTTCTTTTACATTCAACCCCGTTAAACAAATTTTGAAACTGGGTTATGTGTTTCAAAATTTAATCTTTAACTTTTAGTTAAAGATTGTTTAACTGGGTAAATTCTGCGTTTGTTCTGCGATAGTCCGCGTTTAATGACAATCATCACAACAATTTGTATACATTTTGATCAATTGGACTTCTGTTATGATTTCAGATTTATCACCTTTTCTTTCTTTTATTTCTACACCACCAGATGCTATTGATTTATCTGAAACAACAGCTCTCATTGGTATACCAATCAAGTCACTATCTGCAAACTTCTCACCCGCCGAAAGTTCTCTGTCATCAAACAAAACATCTACGCCGTGGTCCTTTAGTTTATTGTAAACCTCTTCTGCTTTTTTATAAGAATCAGAATCCTTTTTACCCAAAGTAACAATATGAAGAGCGTACGGCGCAACCTCATTTGGCCAAACAATACCCTTCTCATCTGAAAGAAGCTCAACAATAACCCCCATCACGCGCGCTGGACCAATCCCGTATGAGCCCATCCATACTGGTTTCTTTTCTTGTTTTTCATCAACATAATTAAGATCCAAAGCTTCTGAAAACTTAGTTCCTAAGTTAAATATATTACCAACTTCAGACGCTTTAGCAATTCTTAATTCTTCTTCTTTTATTCCAAGATCATTTAAAACTTCTGGCAACATAACTTCTTTATTTATGGCAATCTTTTTACCATCATGTATATAAATCTCATCTTCACCAGCATCACAAACTGTTTGAAATTCATGTGAATACTTAGAAAAAGTTCCCCCCGATGCAAATGTTAAATAAGTTTTTTCACCAATACCTAATCGATTAAAAATATTTATATAGGCTTGCTTTGCTTTCTCATAATAATTTTCTTGTTCTTCTTTTGTTGTACAAAAAGAATACAAATCTTTCATTATAAATTCTCTTGTACGCATGATTCCGCTTTTTGCCCTTGTTTCGTTTCTAAACTTTGTTTGAAATTGATAAGCATACACAGGCAAATCTCTGTAGCTTCTTATAAACTGTGTCATTAATCTGGTTATAGCTTCCTCATGAGTAAATCCAAGCCCGAGCTCTGTATCATTTTTTAATTTTGTTTTAAACCAAACATCCACCTTCTCGTCATCCCATCTATCAGTTTTTTCCCAGAGAGACTTTTCTTGAAGTGCGGTCATTGTTATTTCTTGGCCATCTATTTTATTCATTTCGTCACGAATAACATGAATAACATTTTGAATCACTTTCTGTCCTAACGGTAAGTAAGCATATACCCCAGCCATTTCTTTATGAATATAGCCAGCCTTAGTTAAAAGTTCTGCGTTCTTTGAAATCTCTTCGCCTGAAATTTCTTTTCTTGTTTTTGTAAAAAGTTGTGATTGTCGCATATGGTTATGATTATAACATAATCAGTTTCAAGTTTTTAGTTTCAAGTTTCAAAAATATAAACCCTACAACATTTTTAATGTTGTGGGATTTTAAAAACTAAAAACTAGCCCCAACATCCTTAATACTCACCACAACAAGTAAAACGATAAGCAAAAAGAAAAACAAACCATTAAGCATCATCATTAACTTAACAGGAAATCTTCTTCTTAAAATAGTTTCTAGTATAACGATAATAAATCTCCCACCATCAAGAGCTGGTAATGGTAATGCATTAAATAACGCGAGGTTAATAGATAAGACAGCAGTAAAAGTTAACAATGCTTTGTAACCGAATTCACTAGTATCCCCAACCATCTTTGCAATACCAATAGGGCCAGACAAAGAATCAACTACATTGTCACCATTTTTTGCAGACAAAGCTAACTGTTTAAGTCCGTCAATCATTGCCACAAACATATTTTCTAATTTATATGTACCCAAAACAAAAGCATCATACACTCCAGCATCCACAGTTCCAACTGTATCAAGAGCAACACCTAAAGCTTTTTTGTCTGGAATAATTCCATAAACACCCGTTATTGTTGTTTCTTTTATTTGTCCTCCTGGTTTTTTGTATACAATATTTATTGGATCATTTATGTACCTACCAATAAAATTAATTGTAGTGGTTGAATCTTCTGGAACAATAAAATTCTTACCACTAGAGATTTTTACCAAAATATCTCCCGATTCAACGCCCGCCATTTTGCTTGGGCTGTTATCTCCAACATAAAGCACATAAACTTTTTTATCTTTTATTCGATCAGCATAAGAAGAACCATCGACGCTTACCTCTACATTTCCATATGAAGTAAAAATAAAAAGCATCCAAGCAAACAAAACATTCATTATTACCCCAGCTGACAAAACAAAAAGTTGTAAATACCAAGGACGATTAGAAAAGGCTCTTGGGTCTTTTTTTGCTACATCATTTGGTTCACCATTTTCTCCCAAAATAGAAACATATCCCCCGAGTGGTATAGCATTAAAAGCATAAGTTGTTTCTCCAACTTTTTTAGAAAAAATTTTAGGAGGAAAACCAAAAGCAAACTCATCAACCCTCATCTTAGAAATTTTTGCTGCCGCAAAATGTCCAAACTCATGCACAATAACAAGAGCGAGTAATATAATTAAAAAAAGTATTATAGACATCATGATATTCTATCATAATTTTCAATTATACAATTTCTAAGTTTCAAAAAAATACACAAAACCAAAGGCTTTATGTATTCTGCTAATAACTAGTAACTACCAACTATCTATTCCCCTAGTACTTCTTTTTCTTTTATCTCAAAAATACTTTCTAATTCTTGGTTTGCATCATCTACTATCTTTTGCATTTCATCTCTAAATCTTTTCTTATCATCTTCACCATATTCTCCATCTTTAGAACGAGCATCAATATCTTTGTTTGTTTCTTCACGTAAAGATCTAACCCTTATGCGAGAGTCTTCTAATCTATCCTTCAAAACCTTAACCAATTTCTGGCGAGTCTCACCAGTAAGTGCTGGGAAATGAACCCTAAGACCGATATCATCTGTCGAAACAGAAAGACCCAGGTCTGCATCATAAACAGCTTTTTCTATTTCTCTTACAACACTTTTGTCCCAAGGTGTAACACGAAGGGTTTTTGCATCTTCTATAGATATAGCCGCGCAATGTGCAATAGCTGTACGAGCCCCATACATATCAATTGCTACATTATCAAGCACCGACGGCGCAGCTCTTCCTGTTGAAATGGCTCTATATTCACTTTTTAACCATTCCAAAATCTTTTCTTTATTTTCTTTTACTTCGTTAAAATTATACATAATGAGATTAATTTTTAATTTCTAATTATTAATTAATAATTAGAAATTTTATAAACCATATTCTACCATATAAATATTTATTTTTTAATTACAGGTAAATATAAAGATATAAATTCAAACAACATCTTCCCACTGGCTGACGGGTCACTTGCATAACTTTCCATTTCAATTAATTTCTTTAATTTATTACTTTCTAAATTATTTTGTCTTCCATAACTTATCAAAGAAGAAATAAAATCTCTAACGGCTTCCCTATCCTTTCTTCCCATTTCATCTTCTTTGGATAAAAGATTTGTAACTAATTTTAATTTCATTCTTTCTGTCTGTTCAGCTCCAAAGAATTCCTCCACATCATCTTGTGTCTTGCTTCTTGTATCTTGTATCTTTATTTCGTGTAAACGCGAAATAACCGTTGGTAACAAGCTGTTCTTATTACTTGTTATTAATATAAAAGATACACCATCCTTCGGATCTTCTAAAACCTTTAACATAGCATTCTGTGCCGGAACAGTAATTGTATGAAAAGAAATAATTGCCTTTTTGTCTGAAGAAAAAGAAGTATTTGACCAAGAAATAAGTTCCCTCACTGTGTCTATATCCAAAACTGTTTGATTAAAAAATCTATTTGGCACAGAATTATCAGAAATATTTACCCAAAAATCATTTGCAATATAATCTCTTTCAGAAGAAACAATGAGTATGGCATGATGATTTGGCAAATCTTCTATTTTTAGCTTTTTCATTACGACAATTATATCAGATTGTAAATATTGCGCCTGTTTATAATAAAAAGGTACACTGCTTTTAGTTTTTTGTTCATTACACAACCCAAAGGAGCCAAATCATGGAAGATAACTTCCTTATCATGCGCGACTTTGGACAAACAAAGCCGCCAAGTGTAGAAAAGGTAAAACGCGACACCTACAATATGTATCACTATTCCAAGTATGTAATAGTACTTGATGAAAAAGGTGAGATAAAAGAAAAAATAAATAGAATATCTGGATATCTTGGATATTATTTAGTCATAATTGCACCAGTTGTCTACCAGGGTGAAAAAATAAATACTGTTGTGCTCGAAATAGGGTTTGCTAGATCTGTTCCATATCAACAATTTGAAAAAAAATTTGAAGATGAAAACAAGCTTAGAATAAAAGGCAGGAGAACTATCGCCATTTTATCTGCTGCGGCACTTATTTTACTTTTACCAATCATTTCTTCATCTATACAAAAGATAATCGACGAAGATACATCTCACAGAAAAAGTTTAGTTTGGGAAACAAGATCTAGTAAAAAAGAAGGTATAAAGTTAGTAAATGGCAAATTTATTACCATACCAACAGATGCAGAAATTCTTGTTTTTGTTTTTCTTGAAATAGATCTTAGACTTAGAAAAAATGGGCATTTGTCACTTTTTGTTAAATTAACAAAAGAAAAGTTAAGCACACTTCCGTATGCTTATTATCCCAACAGGCAACTAAAAAGGTTAAAAGTTGCAAAAGATATTGCTTTCATATTAGGAGAAGCAAATTATCCTGAACATTTTGTAAATGTAATAAGAAGAAAACTCGGAAAAGAAACAACTAAATACAGAGCTTTATTTGAACAAATAATTGAAGTGTTTAAAATATCTTTTCATTCTGGTAATGAGAACGACCTTTTGTATAAAGCTTTATCCGCAAAGTTCTCTGATAAATCTGAAGGACTAATGAAATCATCAAATCTTTCTGTAATGATTCATCCAAAAAGAGATAAAGTACGAAAAATACACGCAAGAGATTGTATAAGGGTTGAAGTGTTTCCTTCCACAGAAGCTGTCTTAGAAAAACACCCTGAATTAGGATATCAATTTAAAACCTAAGTGGTCACGCAAAACGTGACCACTTTTTTATTTTTTGTATAGATTGCTATACATATAAATAAAATATAGAATGCGCGAAGTTGATCATTAACACATTAAGGAGACTTTTATGTCTACCGCACAAACACTAGTAGGTTATGAAACATTTTCATCTTTTCTTTTTAACAGACCCCTTGGTGAAGAACTTGTTTTAAAATTATACAGAGAATATATATCTAAATCTGGTTTATACGAGCACGAAAACGCAAGCACTGCCCCACAAAATAAACATAAACCTGGTACAAAAACAATTGAACAAATAGATGCTTTTGATCATAGATACATTTCTTCAAGAAAAATAAAGGCGGGTAGTAAAAAGCATGTTCTTTGGCTTTTCTTTGCAACCTTAACAGACAGAAGGCAGGTGTCTGATGAAGTTTATAGAGCGCATGTAAGAATTTTTGCTTCATATCCTGAACTTTATACAAAAGAAGTTTTGAAAAGAAAATCTGAAGAGTTTGGAGAATTTCTAGCAAAATACAAAATCGGTGTCCCTCGTCAATCTGCTGATTATTGGATTAGATGTGCTCACACTTTGTTTAATCAATTTGATGGTGATCCAATTAAGTTAATTAATTATTGTGGTGGCACAGTAGATGGTGTTCAAGAATACAAAAAGAGAATAGAAAAGGAAACTGGTACAGACCCTCTTCCTGGATATGGGCCCAAAATCACTTCTCTCTTTCTTCTTTTTTTGGCTGAACTTAATGTTTATCAAATGCCAGAAGATGCCTTCCCTGTTGATGTACATGTACAGGCATTGTTCTTGCAATACAATGCAATGGTCACGACGAATGATATTGTAAATGATAAAGCAGAAGATTTTTTGAGAAATTTTCTTTGTGAAATAGCTAAGAAACATTCACTTTGCAAAGTTGCCTTGTCTCATGCTTTTTGGATAAAAGGTGCCAAGCTTTGTACCGGTTGTTCAAAAAGAAAGTCTGTACATTTACTTTGCTCTATTAATGAAAAGTGTCTCGGTAGAATAAATACTGCAAAATATTTTTCAAGTGGTATATGGGATCATCCATCTGTCTTTATGCGAAAAGGAAACTCTTCTGTATTTTGCATACAAGATGGTCCACTTTTTGAAAACCCAAATGGCTGAGTCGCTTCGCGACTCAGCCATTTTCTTTTTAACACACAATTTGACTTACTGGCAAGTTTATTGTAGTGTTAAAAAGTTGGATTATCAGCGACGTATTTTTTGATCGAGAAATTGTCCAACTCAATCTTCGCACATCACGCAAGTATGTACGGAGAAAGAATTCCAGTTTTGCAAGGAGGGACGAAGTATGGAGCTGTCTATATCGACCCTTCGGGTGTCTCTCCTTGCCCCCATCATTACTTGTTTCTCGTGTGTTATCCTCGTTTTTACCCCTGTCATCCTCGCGAATGCTGAGATCCAGGTCCTAAATAATTAACCTAGATTCCCGCCTGCACTGGAATGACATAATACAATTTGTAGTTCTTTA
>JACCDG010498468.1_pt1 | contig 26623 bp, 16 predicted proteins | sample 7442471 | NCBI WGS metagenome assembly JACCDG01 (sample SAMN15323444, study PRJNA562643) | freshwater metagenome | isolation source: river surface water | place: USA:Blue River Watershed | collected 2017-08-17 | reverse complement strand
ATCCTTACATTACGTACGACAACAATTACATAGAATCACTTTGGTGGTTGCTGAAACAATTTTACGATAAAAAATTGTTGTACAAAGGGTACACCATTCAACCGTATTCACCTGCAGCCGGTACGGGTTTAAGTTCACATGAATTAAACCAGCAAGGTACTTACCGCGATGTGAAAGACAGCACTGCTGTTGCGATGTTTAAAGCCGTTGCCTCTCCCTTTGAAGGGATTGAGGGGGATGTATTTTTTCTTGCCTGGACAACCACACCGTGGACTCTTCCTTCCAATACGGCTTTAGCGGTGGGAGAGAAGATTACTTATGTACTTGTAAAAACATTTAACCCTTACACTTTTCAACCGTGCTCGGTTATATTGGCTAAAGATTTATTGGGTAAATACTTCAAAACAGAGCAGGTTGAATTATCACTGAACGAATACAAAGCAGGAGATAAAAGTATTCCATACCAGGTTGTAAAAGAGGTTATAGGAAAAGACCTCGCAGGCATGCGCTATGAGCAACTTCTTCCTTTCGCTAAAGTGGAAAACGGAGATGCGTTTAAAGTTATCGTGGGTGATTTTGTAACCACAGAAGACGGAACCGGTATCGTTCACATTGCGCCCAGCTTTGGTGCAGATGACTTTCGTGTGGCCAAGCAAAACGGTATTGGTGCATTAACACTGGTAGATAAAAGAGGTAAGTTTTTGCCTGAATTAAAAGACGGTAAGTTCTTATACGGAGAAGAATTTGTAAAAGAGGCTTACCTTAGTGATGCAGAAAAAGCTGCGGAATTAGTGGTGCAAAAAGAGATGTTGAAAGAGGTGATTAAAGATACCTCGAAACTCACTTACCTCAGCGTAGATGAACGCATCATTTTAAAGTTACAGTTAGAAGGTAAACTTTTCAAAAAAGAAAAATACGAGCACACGTACCCGCATTGCTGGCGTACCGATAAACCCATTTTGTATTATCCGCTGGAAAGTTGGTTCATTAAAACCACCGCAGCCAAAGAGCGTTTAGTTGAACTGAATAAAACCATCAATTGGAAACCTGAACACACAGGTTCCGGTCGTTTTGGTAATTGGTTGGAAAATTTGGTGGATTGGAACTTGTCACGTTCGCGTTACTGGGGAACACCATTGCCTATTTGGAGAACAGAAGACGGGAATGAAGAAAAATGCATCGGTTCAACGGAGGAATTGCATGCGGAAATAGCGAAAGCAAAAGTAGCAGGGTTTGTTCCCGCTGATTTTGAAATGAAGGATTTGCATAAACCCTATGTTGATGATGTGATACTCGTTTCATCCAAAGGAGAAAAAATGTTCCGCGAACCGGATTTAATTGACGTATGGTTCGATAGTGGTGCTATGCCATATGCACAATGGCACTGGCCGTTTGAGAACGAAGAAACATTCCGCAAAAACTTTCCTGCTGATTACATAGCAGAAGGAGTAGATCAAACCCGAGGATGGTTCTTTACACTACATGCTATTTCAGTATTGTTGTTTGATAGTATTGCTTACAAAAATGTTATTGCCAATGGTTTAGTACTGGATAAAAACGGCAACAAAATGAGTAAGCGTTTGGGCAATGTGGTCGATCCGTTTGAGGCCATTTCCAAATACGGTGCCGATGCCAACCGCTGGTACATGATGAGCAACAGCGACCCGTGGGATAACCTGAAATTTGATATAGAAGGTGTGGCCGAGGTGCAGCGTAAATTTTTCGGTACACTTTATAATACCTATTCCTTCTTTGCCCTGTATGCGAATATTGACGGCTTTGCTTATAAAGAAGCTAACATATCACATAAAGACCGACCGGAGATTGACCGTTGGGTGCTTTCTTTGTTGAATACATTAGTAGCTGAAGTACGTGCCCACATGGATGATTATGATCCAACCCCTGCAGCCCGTGCCATTGCTGATTTTGTGAACGAACATTTGAGTAACTGGTATGTGCGTTTATGCCGTAAACGTTTCTGGAGAGGAGAGTACACGGAAGATAAAATTTCAGCCTATCAAACACTTTATACTTGCCTGGAAACAGTGGCGCAATTAATGAGTCCCCTGGCACCGTTTTATGCTGATCAGTTGTTCCGTGATTTGAATGTAGTAAGCGGTCGTTTTAATGTGGAGTCTGTTCACCTTACTGATTTGCCTCTTGCTGATAACAGCATTATAGATAAGGAACTGGAAGAACAGATGGACTATGCCCAAAAGATATCTTCTCTGGTGCTATCCATTCGTAAGAAAGAAAATATTCGCGTGCGTCAACCTCTGCAAAAAATACTTATTCCGGTAGTGGATGCCCACATCAAAGAAGAGATAGAACATGTAAAAGACCTAATTCTTTCTGAAGTGAATGTGAAAGAACTGGAGTATATCGAATCTATTGAGAAAAGTGTAAAGGCCAATTTTAAATTATTGGGCAAAAAGGCGGGTAATAAAATGAAGGCACTCGCTGCGCTGATTACCCAATTCAATCAGGAGCAAATCTCACAGCTCGAAAATTCAGGCCGGTTGGATTTAGCTGTTGATGGAGAAGTATTTATACTATCATTAGAAGATGTTGAAATACTCTCTTCCGATATTCCGGGGTACAAAGTAGCTAATGAAGGAAAAGTTACCGTGGCTTTGGATGTCAATATTTCCACCGAGCTAAAATCGGAAGGTATTGCACGTGAGGTAGTTAACAGGTTACAGAACCTTCGTAAAGACCTTGGTTTTGAGGTCACCGACCGTATTTCGGTAGAGATTAAATCACATGATTTTCTGAATGATGCAATTAATTCCCATAAATCCTATATTTGCACCCAAATTTTAGCAGAGACGCTTACAATATCCGATTCTGTATCAGGTGGTGTAAGTATCGAAGTTGAAGACATAACAACTGATGTCAAACTTTTAATCATTTAACCTGACATGAAAAAAGCTACTAAAAAAATCGCAGCAAAAAAGCCCGCAGCTAAAAAAGTTGCAGCAAAAAAGCCCGCAGCTAAAAAAGCAGCGCCTAAAAAGGCAACCAAACCTGTTGCCAAAAAGGTAGTTAAAAAAGCTGCACCCAAAAAAGCAGCCAAGCCTGCGCCTAAAAAAGTGGTGAAAAAGGTGGTATCCAAAAAGCCTGTAAAAAAAGTAGTAGCTAAGAAGGTGGTTAAAAAAGTGGTGGCAAAAAAAACTGTTAAGAAGGTAATAGCTAAACAACCTGTAAAAAAGCTAGCGCCTAAGAAAGCGGTTAAGAAAGTAGTGGCTAAGAAGCCCGCGCCAAAACCGGCTAAAAAGGTAATAGCTAAGAAAGTGGTAAAGAAAGCAGCACCTAAACAACCTGCTAAGAATGTAGTAACTAAAAAAGCAGTTGCTAAGCCAATAGTTAAAAAAGTAGTGGCACAAAAGCCGGTAGCTAAAAAGGTTGTTGCACCAGTTAAACCTGTTGCTAAAGCTCCTGAGCCTAAACCTGTGACTAAGCCGGTAACTCAACCAGAAGTTAAAAAAGTACTGCCAGTTGAAAAGCCGGCAGCTAAAACTGAAAAAGAGGAAATAGTGGAGAAGAAAGAAGAGACTACAAATAAAGGCTTTAAAAAACCTGAGCCTGTAGCAAAAATGCAGCAGCCCAATAATGATGATCGCAATCGTTATAGTGACCCTGAGTTAAAAGAGTTTAAAGAGTTAATTCAGAAAAAACTGGAATCGGCCCGCTCAGAGTATACTACCATTGCTGACTCAATTCAAAGTATCGAAAACACAGGTTACCTTACCTTAGAAGACGGGTCAACTACGGAAGAAAAAGAACGCTTGAGCCAAATGGCAGCGCGTCAAAAGAAGTATATTGAAAACTTAGAGAATGCTTTAATCCGTATTGAAAACAAAACGTACGGTATTTGTAAAGTAACCGGAAAGTTGATTTCTAAAGAAAGATTAAGAGCTGTGCCTCATACTACTCAAAGTATTGAAGCCAAATTACAGCAATACAAATAATAAAGTTGTCTGATATTTGCAGGCGGTAAAGCGAAGTAACTACTTCGCTTTACTTTTATATACCGTATCCATGAGAAAAAAGTTTCTGTTGATTATAGCCTCTGTTCTGCTGCTGTTATTGGCTGATCAGGCCCTTAAAATCTGGATTAAGACCAGCTTTATGTTGGGCGAAGAATTGAATGTTGCCGGTAACTGGTTCATCCTTCATTTTACAGAGAACAATGGTATGGCTTTCGGTATAGAGTTGGCCGGTGCATACGGTAAACTTTTGCTTACTACCTTTCGTATTCTGGTAGTAGGTGGTATCTGCTGGTACTTATATAGCCTTATTCGCGACAGAGCTCATAGCGGTCTTGTTCTTTCAGTGATGCTTGTAGTTGCCGGAGCTTTAGGAAATATTATAGACAGTGTTTTTTACGGTATGTGGTTTGATTATGCCGGTGTGTTTCATGGCCGTGTAGTTGACATGTTTTATTTCCCCATTATCGAAGGGCATTTCCCGCAATGGTTTCCCGTTTGGGCAGGTGAGGAGTTTATCTTTTTCAGACCCGTATTTAATTTGGCTGATACTTATATCAGTGCAGGTGTAATCAGTATTTTTGTTTTTCAAAAGCGGTTTTTTACCCCCAAACAAGAAGAGTTGAGTAGTACTGAGGCTTCAATATCTACTGACCACGAAGCATAAAAAAACCCCTTTGCAAAACAAAGGGGTTAAAGAGGTCGATAATCAAATCAGATTAATATCCACCCTGATCGTCTGAGTTGCTTGGACGACCACCAGGTTGTGGTTTTGAGATAGACTCGTTAACGTTTAAGTTACGGCCCATCATGTCTTTTCCATGCAGTTCACTAATAGCACGTCTGGCTTCGTCATCATTCGTCATTTCAACAAAGCCAAATCCTTTAGATCTTTTGGTAGCTCTGTCAATTACAATTTTAACTGATGCGACTTCACCATAGGCTTCAAATGCTTGCCTCAGGTCGTTTTCTCTAGCTTTGTAAGCCAGGTTTCCTACGTAAATGTTCATAAAAAGAGAAAATTTTGAAATTAAATGTAAAGCAAGATAAATCTTTTTTTTAAATATGCAAGAAGGGCAAAAAAAAAGAAGGCAGCCACCTAAACCACCTTCTTACAGACTTAGTTTTAAAAACACAAGATGAGATAATTTACCTCAAGTGTGATTTTATACAAATCAAGAAGTGTCAAAGGTGCCCTTTAAGACCTGCCTGGGCAATTGTCATTTAGTGAATGTAGTATTTGGTTGAGTAAATTGATGGAATGATTTAGATTGTTTTTCTTTAACAATAAATTGGTTTGCTATAAAATCTGCTGACAATCAGATTTTTGCCATTTTTTTCTAACTTGCAAAGAAAGTGAGTGGGTATTCCATTTCTAGCTTCAAAGCAAAATGTATAAAAGGTAAAAAGGTAAAGTGAGCTGTGTTCTATATACATTTATATGAGTTTGGCGCAATGCTAAAAGGTATTTTTTAGTATGTTTCAACTTCCATATTTCCCCAAAAATTCATCCTTTTTCCTTGGGCTTACTTCTATCTGTTTGCCGTTACTCATTTCTGCATAGCCGTTTTTGCCCCGTATGAATTTTTTTACTTTGTGCAGATTAATGATATGAGAGTTGTGTACCCGCATGAAGTGCTGTTCGCATAAGAGTTCTTCGTAAGTCTTAAGCGTATAGGAGACCATTATTTTTTCCTTGTTCTCCAAGTGGAACACGCTGTAATTATTGTCTGCTTCCACATAAATAATCTCATCCAACTTTACATACAATATGGCTTGGGCTGTAGGCAAAGCAATGGTGTCCCATATTTTTTTACCGGGGTAATGAACGTTTTTTAGCAGGTATTGAAGTAATGTGTGGTCTTTGATGGCATGTTGTTCATTAATCATCTGATCTTTCTTGAACTTATTTACCGCCTCAATTACTTCATCTATGTTAACAGGTTTAAGCAGATAATCCAGTGCTGAGAATTTTATAGCTTTAATGGCAAACTGGTCAAATGCGGTAACAAATACAATGTGGAAATTTATGTTGTCAAATTTTTCGAGTAGAGAAAATCCTTCCCCACCGGGCATTTGCACATCCAAAAAGACTAAATCGGGATTGGTTTGAAGTATAAGGTCATACGCTTCAGTTACGTTGTGAGCCATCCCAACCACAGTAACATCAGCACAGTAATTCAGTAGAATTTTGGATAGTACTTCACAGCTTTTTATTTCATCATCTACAAGCAAGACTTTAAGCAACATAATTCAGGCTTTTTTGCAATTTAAGTATGCTTAACATGAATAACAACTCGTGTTCCTATAGGTTGCCTGTTTTCATCCAATAAATCAATAATCTGTATGTTTTCTCCGATTCCGAAAAGTAGTTCCAGGCGTTCATGGATGTTTCTTAGCCCTACTGAACTCCTGTTAGTCGAAACAACAGTTCCGTTACTTTTACTCACGTTTCGGCCAATACCGTTATCCTCAATTGTGCAGGTCAATCCGTTACCTGCATCAGCATCGAATTTAACGGATAGGAACCTATCTGCCTTTTTAGGGCTCAATCCATGTTTTATAGCATTCTCTATAATGGGTTGTAATAACATGGTTGGTACTTGGATATTGTTAACATCCGTTTCAGGGGTTATGATGAAGTCAACATCCAATTCCTCGTTAAGTCTTAATTTTTCCAAAGAAATGTATAATTTCAAAAAGTCAATTTCCTCGCTCAGCAGGGTATACTCCTTTCTGGAGTTTTCAATAATCATGCGCATGAGTGATGCAAATTTTGAAAGATAGAGATTGGCCATTCTGGGTTGCTGGTCAAGAATAAAATCCTGAATGGAGTTTAAGGAATTAAATATAAAATGTGGGTTTATTTGGGCTCGGAGGGAGTTGAGCTGACTTTCAACCAGTTTTTTATTGGACAGTGTTTCTTTGTTTCTTGCCGTAAAGTAAACTACTGTAATCAGAGAGAAGATTAAAGCGAAGGCTGCAACTATTGTAGTTTTAAACCACCAGGTTTGCCAATACAACGGAATGATGCTGATGTTAATGTAGGCGATATTTTTTGAGTTATTCCCAGCATTGATCCCGGCAACTTCAAATACATAATTACCGGGCTCTAATTGGTCATATTTTACAGAGTTACTGGAAGTGTAATCCCAATTTTCTTTCTCACTGCTTTTTAATCGGTACTGGTATTTTCGTTGTTTACCTATGCCGAAAGATACATTGGTATAGCGTATCTGGAATGATTTCCCAAAGGGTATCACTATATTCTTTATATCTGTGTAAAATGTATCTTCTAATTCAACTCTGGTAATGTAAGTAGGTGTTTTTGACGCAGGCGGGATTGAAATATTTATTGGACACTCTATTATGCCTTTGCTTGTTGCCACGTAGATGTTATTTTTTAGAGTAAAGATGTCAAGGATAACATTGCTTGGCAGAATATTGTTGTCTAAGTGTAATATTCTTCTTGAGTTCAAAAATGGGGAGGATATTTTTGTTAAACCTTCGTACGAGCTTATCCAAATGTTATTGTTTATATCCATAATAACTTTGTGACAAATATTTGTGTTTAGTCCGTTGGTAGTAGTAAGATGAAGCAGTATTTTTTTTGTAATGGCATCAACGCAAAATACCCCTTCTCCCATGGTACATGCCCATATTCTGTTTTGTTTGTCACACGTTATGTGAGAGGTATATGTGTTTACTCCTTTCAAGGTTTTAGGAATGCCGTTATTTATATACCATAAGCCCTCTTTGTTGCCAAACCAAGCAGTAGCTTGTTGGTCAACAGTGAAACTTTTGAAATTTGAAATTCCATCCAATTGCAGTTTAGTTTCTGATATTATTTTTTTAGTTTTTTTATCTAATCGAGAAAAGTAAACATCTTTTTTTATTATTCGCCCCAATATATAAAAGTAGGCGGAGTCGCTATAATACATAGCCGATGTATTTGATAGCCGCAAGTCAGAAAGTTCAATTTTACCCAAAGAACTGTTATAGCAAAAGATCTTATTGTCAATATTTAAGAGGTGCTCGGCATCTGATATTTGAGCCTGATGGAACAGGAACAGTTGTGAACTGTTACCTTTTGCAATTTCTGATTTATAAGAAATACGGTTATTGCTTATCTCATAAATCTGTCCCATTGTATTGAGAAGTGCCACTGAATTTTTACCTGACATCATGGTTAAGAACTGCGTGCGTTTGTTGTATTCAGCCTCTACCTGATATAACTTAACACGTTCATTAATCATAAGGTTCAAGCCTTCAAAATAATTGGTAAACCATATTTTACCGGTATTGTCTCGTATTACCGAAGTGGTCTGTCGGTTTTTGTTGTATTGACTTACAAGTTTATACTGTCCTTTTCTTTTTTCATATTTTGACAATCCGTTTTTGTGAGACACCCACAAGTGATTTTTTTCTTCCAGATAAGCAAAAGGGTAAACATTTTGGTTCGCAGGAATCAGCAGGTCAATGTTGTTGTTGTACTTTACTATGCCTTCAGATGAACTCAAAGCCAAACCGTCTTCCAAAACTCCTATTCTGGGGTAATCATACGCCAAGGTTGTAATCGGTAAAATAGTCTGTTTTTTATGTGCGTCAATTTTAATGTAACTGTCGCCATTCGTTATCACCAAAGTAGAATCATTCAGACATTCCATTACAAAAATGCAGAATCCAACATTGATATAGTGCGTTACATTACCCTGTTTGTTTACTTTATAAATATTTCCGGAGCAGGAGCTGATGAAAATATCACCTTTATTATTCTGGCATATCCAACGGGCTTGTTTACTGTCTGATTTATTTAACTCAACAGTGGTAAATGTGTTGTCTCTGAAATAGCATACCTTTCCTGAAAAAGTAATGAACCAAAGGCGGTTGAATTTATCCAGCAACATGTGGAATGCACCGTAATCGGGAAAACCATTGTTGAGATTGTAAATGTTAAATTCACTCCCGTCAAACTTTATTACCCCATTATTGGTGCACATCCACATATATCCCTGTCGGTCTTGTAATACCTGGTACGAGAGGGACGATGGTACACCGTCTTCTTGAGTGAAGTTTTTAATATATGGGTCTTGAGCAAAAAGTGGTAAATATGTTGCAAACAGCAACAATAAATGAATGCGGTATAGTGTTTTTGGTTTCAGATAGTATTCACTTAACTTATCATTTCAAATCCGGTGTAACTGTGCAAAGCCTTCGGTATTTTAATTCCGTCAGGTGTTTGATGGTTTTCCAGAAGTGAGGCAACTATTCTGGGCAATGCCAACGCACTCCCATTAAGTGTGTGTACTAAATTGTTTTTTCCATCTTTCCCTTTGAACCGGCATTTTAATCTGTTGGATTGGAATGTTTCAAAGTTAGAGGTGGAGCTTACCTCCAGCCAGCGTTGTTGAGCTGCAGAGTATACTTCAAAGTCGAAAGTTAATGCAGAGGTGAAGCCCATATCACCGCCACATAAATGGAGTACACGGTAGGGTAGTTCCAATTTCCTAAGCAAACCTTTAACATGCTCTACCATTTCATTGAGAATGGAATAAGAAGCATCGGGGTGTGCTATTTGAACTATCTCTACTTTATCGAATTGGTGCAAGCGGTTAAGGCCTCTCACGTGAGCCCCGTAACTTCCTGCTTCTCTTCTGAAGCAAGGAGTATATCCTACATTCTTAACAGGCAGTTCTTCTTCCTTCAGAATGACATCCCGGTATAAATTAGTAATCGGAACTTCAGCTGTCGGGATGAGGTATAAATCATCAACAGTAGCATGATACATTTGTCCTTCTTTGTCGGGCAACTGACCGGTTCCAAATCCCGAATCAGCATTGATTAGAAGCGGAGGCATTATTTCATGGTAGCCTGCCTTTAAAGCTTCATCAAGAAAGAAATTAATCAAAGCACGTTGCAATCGTGCACCCTTTCCTTTGTATACTGGAAATCCGGCTCCTGTTATTTTATTGCCAAGCTCAAAGTCGATGAGGTCATATTTTGCTGCCAGCTCCCAGTGCGGCACTGCTCCGTCTGTCAGTTTAGGAATTTCACCTTCTTCAAAAACGGTTATGTTATCTTCAGCAGATTTTCCTGCCGGAACAGATTCGTGCGGTGCGTTGGGAATGGTAACTAAAACAGATTGTACTTCTTCATCAATCTGATTAAAACGTTCTTCAATTTTTTTTGATTCTTCCTTTATCTGCGTGCTGCGTATTTTCAGGTTTTCAGCTTCGGCAGCATTACCTGATTTGAATAGCTCGCCAATTTTTTTGGCTAAACTGTTGCCTTCTGCGAGCAGATTTTCCAACTCGGTTTTTTTCTGTCTGCGTTCTTCGTCAAGCTTTAGTATCTGCTCAATTTTTTCTTGAGCAGGAAAGTTTCTTTTGTTTAATCTGCGAATAATTTCTTCAGAATTGGAGCGAATGGTCTGTAGCTGTAACATGAATCAGAAAATATAGAACTCAATAAGATTATTTGATAATGATTAATTTTTTTCGAATGATACCTGCATCTGTTTGCACGTTTACAAAGTATACCCCAGCAGCGAATGGTGACAAGGAAATGCTCATTCTTTGAGTTGTAGCGTTACTACTTTCCCATACTTGGCTGCCAAGTTCATTTACAAGGCTAACTTTTTGAACAGGAACGGGAGCCGCTATCGATATGTTATTTGAAGCAGGGTTGGGATATACTGTTATCGCATTAGCAAGATCATTAATCAGTTCAACATCCGTTCGCGTAACGCTGATGGTTTGGCAGGTGGTGTAAGAGCAGGTGTTTTTAGCAACAGTTAAACATACATTGTAATTACCGTTGGCAGCAAAAAAGTGTCCGGCACTTCTGAAATTGACATTGGCACTGCCATCTCCGAAATTCCAGCTGTAGCTATTGGCAAAGGCTTCGCTGGCTGTAAAGTCAACCTGGTTTTTCCCGTTGTTGCCGTTGTGTGTAAATGTAGAGTCAACAAATATTACAGTAACTTTTACACTATCGGTAACAGGGGTAGAACAACTGTCATTAGCTGTAACAGTATAGGTTGTAGTTGTAGCAGGACTAACCATGTAAGAATTGTTGCTTCCTAAACCGTTCCAGTTGATAATTGGAGCAGAGGCACCGCCAGCCACCTGTGCAGAGATGCTGATGGATTTACCGATGCATAGATTAGTATCATTGGTCACAGTTAGACTCAAGCGGGGCTTAACAGTGATTAAAGCAGATGCAGTAGTGTCTCCCGTTACACAGCCATTGGAAGCAATAGCGCGAATGATTTGATTGTTGAGTGTATCAATTGCTGAAAGAATAACTGTAGTGTCTTGTACGAAAGCTACGTTGGTCCAGCTTACTCCATTATTTTTGCTCACTTGCCATACAGTATTCGGATTATTTTTTGAAATAGCACCGTAACTGAATTTTATAGTTGAACCATGGCAGGCAGTGGCATCAATCGGGTCATGAGTAAGTATAAGTCCCGTATCTGTTTTTAATGAGGTGATGGTAGTAGTTACTGTGTTGCCACAGGTGCTGCTGGTTAAGTTAACTCGGTACAAGTAATTCTCCATGCTGCCGGTAACTGTACCCAATGATAAGGTATCTACATTACCACCGGTTGTTGACCAACTTGAACCTCCATTAATGCTACGCTGCCATTGACGGGTTAAAGTAGATGCACCCGCTGATTGTATTCTGATTACTGTTGCTTTGTTGATACAGGCTGAAGTAACGAGAGGTAAATTTTTGGTGAAAGAAGGCGGAGCGCTGGCAGAAGTAGGAGTTGCATTTAATGCATTGGCAAATTTGCCACGAGAACTATCGGGTCCTATTGCTCTAACAGTAACCCAATACTCAGTACCGTTATTTAAACCAGTAAAAGTATGAAAGCGATTGGCTGTGGAGGTAATAGCTTTCGTTTCCAGTTTTCCGTTGTTAAGTATAGCTGCTTCATATGCAATTGCACCGGTAACAGTCCCCCAGGTTAAATGTAATTGCCCGCTGCAAGCCCTTGGAGTAGTTAACGAAGGTGTGCCTAAAATAGCAAATGTGGTGTCGCTTATATCCACAATGCTGCTGTCGGTTGTACGAACGCGTATTAGTGCTTTGCTCGTAAAAGTTGAAGGAACTGTCCAGCTGAAGTATCTTGAACTACCGTTTTGGCTATTGGTAATTACTAACCAATTATTACCTCCGTCAATGGAGTAATGTAACTGCACGTTGGAAGTAACAAATTTTGAATCCCAGCGAATCTGTTCAGTTGCGCCCGGTAAAAATGTTTCACCACCGTTAGGATAAGTAATTTCTAAGGATGAATACTCATATTCGTAAGTGATGTAATAACGTTGGCCAGCAGGAACAGTTACCAGTCCGTTTACTTTAAGGGTGTAACCGGCCGTATCAGGATTGTCGATGGTAACTTGTTCAATGTTGTTGAGTGAATCACGTCCGCGTTGTGCAGTTGTATTCAGAGAAAGAGCACTTAAACGCCAAGGCAAGGTCTGTTGAGCAGCTTTGTTCTCCAGCACTATATCTAAATCATTTACTAACGAAATGTCTGCCATTGCGTTGGCCGCAGGGTCATTCCAGGTAATCATTACTTTTACTTTTTTACAACCTGTCGGAATGGAGATATTGTGTGAATTTGTAGCAGATGGAGTTAAAACAGCAGAGAAGTACCTGTTCTCTTCCATTAGCCTTACTGCCCTTACAGCATTAATTCGTCCATAACCATGTTTAAAATCAGGGCCGCTATTTCCTAAATCTTCAGCAGTATTGGCCACCATATTTCTTATAAGGGAAGCATCCGGGTTATCATTATTATTTAATTGCCTGTAACGTTCGTATAGCAATGCAACAGTGCCGCTGGAAGCAGGTGTAGCCATAGAAGTGCCCTGAATAGAAGAGTAGGTATTGCTTGGATAGGTGGAGTTTACCGCAACACCTACTGCGCATACATCAGGTTTGAGTCGGTTGTCGCGTGCAGGTCCGAAAGAGGAAAAACTGCTCATGGCATCATTGCGGTCAACAGCACCAATCACAATAATATTTTTTGCTGCTTGATATCCGCTCAGTACTGTTCTGAAACCACCCGAAGCGCAATTGTCAGTTTGATAATTTCCGGCTGCCCATACCTGAGTAACCAAGGGTGAATTATTGGAAATTATATCAAAAGAACGGCTCTGATTATCGTACCGCCCTCTGAAACTGCAGGAGTCGATTTGAGGGCTGTACCCCCAAGAATTGTTAGTGATGTTAATCTTATTGGTTGATATAGCACCCGATACTTCAGACGATACTGATCCGCCAAAATCCCAATTGAGTAAAGTAGCTTTAGGTGCCATACCTTCTGTGCTGGGATCTTTAATGCCGGCTCCACCAATGGTTCCTGTAACGTGTGTGGCATGTGTACTAACAGATGAGGTTTGTGCATTGGTTTGCCGTCCAGTAAAATCAACGTGTGTGCCTACAGATCCGCCATCCCATATGCCCATAATTACCCCCTGTCCTTGTAGGTTGCGTCCTTTTGGTAATCCTGTATTGAGCACATTCGAACGGATGAGGGTTTTACCCGGCAGGTTCATTTCTGCCGGAGCTGGTGCAGTAGGTTCCACCCAGTTTACCCAGGCTTTTTCTGTAATGGTTTTTACCTTTTGTATTGGCACCTCTATGGTAAACTGATTGAAGAGGGGTAAGTGTTCTATCACCAATCCTCCTTCAGCAATAATGTTTTGTGTAATTGATATAGCGTTGGCTTGCTTATGGTAAAGAACGGTTAAACGGGTTGTACCTTCATTAATGGCTCCGTTCCAGTATGGGGCAATACGGCTGTCCACTTTCCAAATGGGGTCTATGGTGCATATGCTGGTTACACCTGCTGCTTTGAGTGAAGCAGGTGAATAGTCTGTTTTAAGCTGAGCAATGAACGTGTAGTGGGGGGGATAGTCTCCTAAAACAACTCCTGGTGTTTGAAGTGCAAGTACTTTGTCTGTTGTTGGAATTTCATTGAATTGCAACAGTACATACAGGTTTTCTTCAAATGTGCTTTTAGTTACATCGTCTGATGAAAGCTGAAGTTGAGCCGGCAAACTGACTGTAGCATTTTTGAGGTGAACCAAGTGACTACGCAATTCTTGTGCAACAGCAACAAAGTATTGACATGTAATAAGAGCTATAAATAAAACGTGGGACTTCTTCATCAGCAATTAAATAATTATTAAGTGGGCAATATAAAGTAAACTTTTTAAAATTTTTAACCAGAGTTTCTCTTAAAGAGATACAATTGCCTGTCTAACAGTTGCACAGCATAAATTGTTGGGTTAACCGTGTGGCTTTTGTATGTTTGCAGCCTTCAAATCAATTTAAAATATGAATTTTGATCTTATTGTAATTGGTAGCGGCCCCGGTGGATATGTGGCAGCTATTAGGGCTTCACAACTGGGACTTAAAACAGCCATTGTGGAAAAGGCTGAACTCGGTGGCGTTTGTTTAAACTGGGGATGTATTCCTACCAAGGCTTTGTTAAAATCCGCTCAGGTTTTTGAATACATTCATCATGCGGCTGACTATGGTATAAACGTAAGTGGCTCAACCCATGATTTTGCTGCTGTGGTAAAACGCAGTCGCGGTGTGGCTGAAGGGATGAGTAAAGGGATTGCTTTTCTGATGAAGAAAAATAAAATCGAAGTTATTCAAGGAACAGGTAAAGTACTAGCTGCCGGTAAGGTAGAAGTAACTGAAGGTGCCGGAACTAAAAAGATTGTTGAAGCTAAAAACATCATTTTGGCTACCGGAGCCCGCAGCCGTGAATTGCCTAATATAAAAATTGACGGTAAAAAAATTATAGGTTACCGTGAAGCCATGGTATTACCGCAGCAGCCTAAAACTATGGTGGTAATGGGTTCAGGTGCTATCGGATGTGAGTTCGCGTATTTTTACAACAGCATGGGAACCAAAGTAACCATAGTAGAATTTATGCCGAATATTCTCCCGATAGAAGATGAGGACGTTTCAAAAGAAGTAACCAAGTCATTTAAGAAAAAAGGTATAGAAATTATGACCTCTTCAGCAGTAGAAGGGGTGGACACTACAGGAGCAGGTTGTAAAGTGAAGGTGAAAACTCCTGAAGGAATCAAAGAGATTGAATGCGATGTAGTGCTTTCAGCTGTTGGCATTAAAACCAATATTGAAAATCTGGGCTTAGAACAGGTTGGGGTAAAAACCGATAAGGACAAAGTATTGGTAGATGATTTTTACCAAACCAATGTTAAAGGTATTTATGCCATAGGAGATATTGTAAAAGGCCCTGCTTTGGCTCACGTTGCCAGTGCTGAGGGCATTATTTGTGTAGAGAAAATTGCTGGCCACCACCCTGAACCGCTTAACTACGGCAACATACCTGGTTGCACGTATTGCCTACCAGAAGTAGCCTCCGTTGGGTATACTGAAAAAGCAGCGAAAGAAGCGGGTTATGAAATTAAAGTAGGTAAGTTTCCTTTCTCTGCCAGTGGTAAAGCCAGTGCTGCCGGTGCAAAAGAAGGTTTTGTTAAAGTAATCTTTGATGCAAAATATGGCGAGTGGTTAGGTTGCCATATGGTAGGAGTCAACGTTACCGAAATGATTGCAGAAGCAGTTGTAGCCCGTAACTTGGAAACAACAGGGCATGAGATTATTAAATCTGTTCATCCGCATCCAACCATGAGTGAAGCCATTATGGAGGCTGCAGCACAAGCTTATGGCGAGTGCATTCACTTATAAGAATTAGATAGTTGAAAAAATAAATCCCGATCATAACAGGTCGGGATTTATTTTTTAGTCAGTTTCCTTTAGTTAACTTTGGCTATGCATTTTTACAACGGGCATCAGGTAAAACTTCTCTTAAGCGGGCAACCGTTTTTTGATGAGTTGTTGCGCCTGATAGATGAAGCCAGGGTGTTTATTCATTTGCAAACATACATTTTGGACTATGATAAAACAGGAGCGGAGGTAATTGACGCATTAAAAGCAGCGACAAAACGTGGTGTAATGGTTATGGTGGTGGCTGATGGCTATGGTACGCGCTTACCTGATGAGGTGATTACAGATATGCAGCAAACCGGCATTGCAATCAGAATGTTCTCTCCGCTAAGAGGAGTAAAAATCGGACGCAGGTTACACCATAAAATTGTATTGAATGAGACTGGTGATTGCTTAATCGGTGGAATAAATATCGCAGATAAGTACAAAGGGACAGTTCAGGAAAAACCTTGGTTAGATTATGCTTTGCTCATCAACGGTCAGGTGAGTAAGCAGGTATTTTCCATCTGTAACTTTATTTGGAAAAGAAAACTAAAGGCAGCGGGTAAACTCTTGCTCAATCCACCTGTTCAGCATAAAAACGGAGTGTCGGTGGCACTGGCTCAAAATGATTGGTTCAGGAACAAAAAAGAAATTTCCCGTCTTTACCGTAGGGCATTTGCAGAAGCAGAAACAGAGGTATGGATTGTAGCGAGTTATTTTTTACCATCAAGAGTTACCAGAAAAGCCATGAGAAATGCATCCAGAAGAGGAGTTAAAATTCGGGTGCTTTTGTCGGGCATATCTGATGTGAGATTTGTAAAACAAGCCACATGTTTTTTATACGATTGGATGTTTCGTTACCAATTTGAAATTTATGAGTGGAAAGAAAGTGTACTGCACGGGAAACTGATGCTGGTAGATAATAAATGGTGTACAATTGGCTCATACAATATCAATAAATTGAGTGATTTCGGTAGTATAGAACTCAACGTAGTAGTAAACGATGCAGCCTTTACCCAAGAAGTAAAAAAAGTTGTAAACGCACAAATTGCAGAAGGAGCTAAAAAAGTAGAATGGGCCACTTATTCAAGAGAAAACAGTTTTTTAAAACAGCTCTACAACTGGTTTTGTTACAACCTTGTTCGCTTGTCCTTGCTACTATTTCTTTGGCTTAGCGAAGAACAAGACGGAAAGAACAATCCTACAGATTAATAGTTAAATAGAAGTACAATAGACAAAGAAATTAAATCCTAAATTAGGTTGCTCTGACATTATACTCACTTTTAGTTTCCATTTTATTGGGCTGGGTGCTGTCAAAGATATTTCTTTGTATACAAATTCAATAATTATGAATCAGGTAGAAGAGTTTAATGATTACCGCAGCAGAATGAATGAGAAAATTCTGGGAGCAGATAATCTGGTGTTAAAACGATTGTTCAATCTGGATACTAATACCTATCAGGAGGGAGCTCTTAGTACTCAAATAAAAGAGATGCTGGGTCTTGTTGCCAGCATGGTATTACGTTGTGATGATTGTGTAAAGTATCACTTAGAAAAATGCAAAGAACAGGGTGTTACTACGCCACAGATGTTTGAAATTTTTGCTGTGGCTAATATTGTTGGTGGCACTATTGTTATTCCACATACACGCAGGGCTGTTGAATATTGGGAGATTTTGCAGGCGCAATGATTATCTCTACCGGAAAGCAAAAGTACACAGCAGAGCAGGTTCTTCAACTGGAGAACAGTTATGTGGCTATGCTTCCTTTGTACGAGCAACATGCTTTGTTGTTTTTGCAAAGTTGGTTGAATGGTGATGATACTTTTTTGCAGTTTACTTCAGGTTCAACAGGAGAACCAAAACCAGTTCAAATAAGCAGGCAACAGATGCTGGACAGTGCAAGGCTCACCATTCAGCAGCTACATTTGGATCAGCTAGGAACTTGTTTGCTTGCAATTTCTGCGGAGCACATTGGTGGTAAAATGCTTTTAGTGCGGGCGATGGAGTGTAATATGAACGTTCATATCACCGAGCCGTCATCACATGTTTTTTCATCTTTGGATAAAAATCATTCTTACGGGCTGGCATCAGTGGTACCACTGCAATTGCAGGAGTTGCTGACTGATGAAACGGCTGTACAAAACGCAGAAAAATTTTCTCACCTACTTATAGGCGGTGCTCCTATTTCAGGTTTGTTGGAGCAAAAGTTAAAGCAACTGAAAGGAGTGAAGTTGTGGCATACCTATGGAATGACGGAGACGGTTTCTCACGTGGCATTGCGGTGCATTAATGCAGAACAATCATCAGATTACTATTCGGCATTTTCAGGTGTAGAACTGGATGTAGACAGCAGGGGCTGTTTGAAAATTAAAGCGGATGTTACAGGCAACGAGTGGTTGCAAACCAATGATGTGGCAGTGCTTCAATCTGCTAATACCTTCAGTATTATTGGTAGGTTGGATGAAATCATAAACAGTGGCGGGATAAAAATACCTACCCAGTTGCTCGAAGCAAAAATTGCAACTATTCTCGAAGAAAGAGGAGTAACACATCGTTTTTTTGCAGGGGCAATTTCAGATGAACGTTTGGGGCAGAAAGTGGTGTTGGTGATGGAAGCTTCTTCTATGACCAAAGCAGAAGAAGTTGAAATTTTGCAGGTACTCAAGCACCAACTTCCGCGTTTTTGGGCCCCGGCTAACCTGTTTTTTATGGAGAGGTTTTTGCTTACGGGTAGCGGTAAGTTAAACAAAATGAGTATGTTGAAACTTTTTGCACACTCTTAATAGAATGTTGCAATCGAACGTAAAATCCGTATATATTCGCGAAAAAGTAAATTGACAAATATTTAATAGACTTATACATATGTATTGGACACTCGAACTGGCATCTTATTTAGACGATGCACCATGGCCTGCAACCAAAGACGAATTGATAGATTATGGCATTCGTTCAGGTGCGCCTTTAGAGGTAATTGAAAACCTTCAGGAACTGGAAGATGATGGCGAACCTTTTGAAAGCATCGAGGAGGTATGGCCCGATTACCCCACCAATGATGATTACTTCTATAATTCAGACGAACTGTAAGCTGAATCAAAATTCCTTATACTAGAAAAGGCTCCCTAAAGGAGCCTTTTCTAGTATAAGGGTAACTCTTGTTCAGGCCGCATTAGTGCTTTGTGACTGGTTGCTTTGGGTGCTGATATCAGTAGTAAGGTAGTCGTTGTCGTTAACCACTGCTGATATGCCGGGATGCTCATTTGCCTTTCTCATAAAATCAGGCATAAAAGAAGCCATCTCCTGGTTGTAATTTTCTTTTATACTTACAGCATATCGCAATGAACTGCCGTTGCCTATGGTGCGAACCATGTTGTAATTCAGTAAATCGGTAAAGTCTCGTTGAATTGTTTTGCGGTTGCAGCCAAACTCTTCTGTAAGTTCTTTGGTTGAGCAAAAGCCTTTGTGGTGAATGATGTACATAATCAACTCCTGGCGCTTATTCAGTGTGCCTTCATGAAAGAGGTTAAGCTTGTAGCCGCGTTCAAAAACAAAGTTCATCATGTTGCGCTGGCGTGGGGTGGCATCATCATACTCCACTTGTTTGCGGAAATAGTGACGTAGCATCAGTTTTAAGCGCTCCAGATTTTGAATGAATAAGGTATGACCGAACGCTATGTACTCATTCAACAGTGTGCCTTGTTCATCATAAGGCTGTTGTTGTAATTCAAAGTAACGGTGGCGGTGATGGTAAATCTCTTGCTCCAGTGTGAGCATACCATCCAACGTAAGATTGTGCTTATTGAGCCAGAAGTAATGCAGCAGACGAGCCAACACGGGAGCATCGCTGTTAAACGGTTGTATACGCAACAATTCAAAATGCAGTACCCACGAGAGGCTCAACGGATCCAGTTCAGTGTTGTGGTTAATGAACTCGAACAACTCGTTAAGTTCAGCCTCCATCAGTGGTGTTAATGCTTCGGGTAATTTGTGGTACTGTATGGTAAACAAATCAAAGTCGTTGGTGCTTTTGTTTACCTCTCCTATTACCAACTGGTGCAGGTCTTTCAGAAGTTGGAGGCTTAGTTTTTCTGAGCTTCGTTTGAGCAGCAATTCTTCCGCTTCGCGGTATACAAAAAGTGTTTTTTCGTTGTATCCTTTGGCTTGCTGCTTTTTGGTAAGCAGGTGCTTGAGGGTTTCTAAATCAGCAACTGAGCGCTCCAAGGCGTTGGCATAATAGGAGCGGGATGCTGAGCTGTTAAACTGCTCAATGCGAATAATTTTCTCAGGCAATTCTAAGAAATGATAGATATTGCCCAGTTCAAAATACATCTCATGTGCACGTGTACGTTCACACAGGTCTTCAATGGAAATTCCGAACTTTTCATGCAATTGCATACGTCAAAACTACGCATAAATGCTGCGCTTGCGAAAAGGCTACCCTTCAAGATGACCGTGTTTATTAACAAATATTTGATGCAGGGTTAACCTACTTAGCGATAAGCGCCATCAGGCAATAGTTTAGCCCAGTAGAAAAAAATAGACAGCACAGTTAGGCTGTGGAATTCTAATCAGAAAAGGAAAGCGGAAATTATCCCAAATCGCTGATCCAGGCTTCGAGTAATGGCATCTCCTGCGCACCAATCACGTTGATGTCAATAAGTGCTTTGTAGCATGTAATCAAATTCTCACCCAAGTGCGCACTGCCTTTTTTCAATTCCAGGTTTTCGAGTGTGGTAGCTATTTTAGCGTTGTTGAGGTAGCCGGGGATTTCATCTTCAAAATCACGCAGCAGGTTGTGTTCGTTTCTCTCCTGCCACACGGTAGCCTCTTCAAAAAGTATGTGCCAGTTGTTTTCCCAGGCAATACGTTGTGCAACAAAACTGCGCCATATATCGGTCATACGGAAACTACAAAACGAAGGCAAATACAATAGCGGAAATGCTTCTTTGTAATGCGTAGTATTCTGACTGTTGTATGGGCACCAGGTTTTGTTACCCAAACCTATTTTATGTTTGTAATCAAAAGAATGCGGGAGCGGTTGTGTTAAACGAAAAACGGCATCAATGTCGGGGTTTTCGTCAGCCAAACCTTGCTGAATAGGGCAGTCGAGTTCTTTAACATCAAAGCTCTCTAATGGCATAACAACTTTGTGCAATTGCTCCAGCGGATAGCCACGCGGCCAGATGTAACCTTTGGAATAATGGGCATATACATTCAGCCATCCTTCATTGGAAATATCATATGCCTGTTGTGTGCGTGAGCGGTTGTTCCAAAAATTCTCTCTGGGGTAATTATCGTCATCGCTTTCGATAATTTGTTCAGCACCGTTTTTGGCGGCAATAAGGTAGCCAATGTTTTTGCGGGAGTAATGTCTTTCCGGACAAGCTTTGGCAAAGGCAAAAGGTAATGCACGTTGTTGTTCAACTGAAAAATAATTGCATCCGTCCAGTTGAAAATCTGCAGGAGTTTTGGTGTCTCCTATTACAATAAATTCAGCACCGTGCTGTTTGCTGCCTTCAGCAAATGATTTCATCACCGCATTGGGTGCAGAGATAGACGTGATAATGATAGCGGTATTTTTGTCCATAGCGGATTAAAACGATTTTGCGTTGAAAGTGAAACGTTGAATGATGTAGTGAAGCAGAACAGTTACCGAGTTTTTAATGGCATTTTGAGAAACACTGGGTGAAGGGGCCATGTAGTGAATAGGAATTTCAGCAAAGCGTTTTTTGCGCATCAGGTAGCGTACTTCCGTTTGGTAAAAGTGTGCTTTAGAGAGCAACTGGTAATCGAGTAATTGTTTTACTACCGGAGCATGGAAGCCCTGAAAGCCGGAGGTCATATCATACAGGCGGGTTCCCAGTAAAATGTTGGAAAGCACCGTACCTGTCTTTGATAACATTCTGCGGAAAAAAGGCGAGTCACCCATGGATCCTCCATTAATAAATCTGCTGCCAAAGGCACATTCGTTACCTTCATTCAGTACGCGTAAAAACATGGGTAAAGCTCTTGGGTCATGACTAAGGCCGGCATCCATTTCAATTACTATATCGTGCCCGTTGTCGTATGCTTCACGATAGCCTCTCAGGTAGGCATCAACTACATTTTTATTTTCAGGTGCCCAAACCGTAACATAGCGGGAGTCTTTCTGTGAAAGCTCGCGACAAAGTTCCAGCGTACGGTCTTTGGAGGCTTTATCAACTACTAGATACACTTTTCCGCTTCCCAGTTTATTCAACACTTTGGTGAATTCTGAAATAAAAGCGTCAAAGTCTTTCTCTTCGTTGGCCAAAGGCGTTATTACAGCCCAATTGGAGTCAAAATACATGGATAAAAGGTTCTGTTATTCGGGCGAATATAGTATTTATTGCGGATTTCCACCCTGCAATTGTGCCGCCCTTTGCATGCATTGCTGTGCATTTTGTGTATCGCCCATGCGGTTAAAGGCATCACCCATAATCTGCCAGGCTTGCGGTAAATTGGGGTTCAAGTTCAGCGCATTATTTTCAGCATCTACTGCCTTTTTGTAATCACCCACCAGCAGGTAAGCTTGTCCCATAGGCACATATACCTCAGCCATATTTCCGTTTTCTTCCACACACAATTCAAAATGTTTTACGGCATCCTGGTATTGTCCCAAATTCATGTAAGAAATAGCCGCATGATAATAAGCTGAAGGGAAGTTGACTTTAAACCCGTAAGCTTTTTTAAATAACTCTATGGCTTCTTTGTAGCGTTGGTTGTTAAAATCAATCAACCCCATAAGGTCATACGCTTCATAATTTTCAGGTAATAAAGTAATGGCTTTGTTTAACGTCTCACGGGCTTTTACATCTTGCCGGGTGTTAACTAAAGCACTGCCCAATAATCGGTAAGCTTCTTCGTTTTTGGGGTTGTAGGCAATGGCCTGCTCCAGCAAGGGTATTGCTGAATCAGGCAGGTTGCGCTGTAAATACCCGAAAGCACGGGGTATGTAATCATTCTGTTTCTTGAGTATAGCGGCTAAAGGAACGCCATCTACTTCAATTACATGTATGCTTTCTTTGGGCGGAAACTGTCCGCTGCGAATTTGTTCCGGGGTTAAAGTACGGCTGGTGTAAATGGCATAATCCCAATTAGACCTGAACCACTCCTGTTCGCGTGTCCAGGCAAAAGCAAGACTGTCGCTGAATTTTTGTCCGTAGTAGCTGGCATTTAGGGGTTCGTTGTTAATGGCCACAATTACCTGTTTATTGGTAAGTACGGGTTCATTTTTTATGAGCCATTCTGTGGCCGCTTTAATGCAGTTGCCGTAGTAATCGGTTTCGTAATTTCCATAAGCACCTTTAATGCCACCTACCAATTGATTAAAATATACATACTCGTTCGGATGGTTACGTACCATAAATGTTAAAGGTTCAGCCAGACCGGCTAAAACCACAATGGTTACAGCAATTTTTACCGCAGCAGCTTTAAACAAATTGGCCAGAGCATCCCAACCAGTAGCAGCAATAGCTACCAGCGGAGGGTACACAAACAGAAAGTGTCTCCAGCCGTTGTACAACATCGAGCTTTTATAAGCCGCATAGCCCACCGGAAACACCACCACAAACAACAGTATGAGCACAAACCACAGGTTGTATTTTTTGCGCACAAAAACTATGAGCAGTACACCCAAAACAATACCTGCAAGTGCAACAACAGGGACTGTTATGCCAATGTATTTTATGGTATAATACCAAGGCACCTGAGCCATGTATGTGCGCACACCTTCGAAAATTTCATACGAGGTAAGTAAAGTGAAATTGGTAAACTCTTTCAACGCGAGCAAAGGGTTGGTAAAGGGTTTACTGATACCGAAAGGCCAGAATAATATGCCCAGAAAATAACTGCAACCGGCAATTACAAAAAAGTATTTGGCATATTTGCCCATATAACTGAAGGCTGGTTTTGTTCCGTCTTTTTTAATTTGCCACAACCACAACAAACCCATAAACATACCGAGGTAAACCAGCAGAATTAAACCACCAATACGCATGCTATTGGTAAGTGCAATACCACAAATCAAAAACAAGATGGTTCCTTTCCGTGGGTCAGGTAGTTGTTTCAGAAAACGAATCATGTGGTACAGGGTAAAAATGTATCCTGCTGCAAACGGAATATCTTTAGGGTTGTTCATGGATTGCCCGAAGAACTGAGGTGTGATGAGGATAAGTAGCAATGCAAAGGTAGCTGTTCGCCAGTTACCTATTTCACGGGCACACAAGGCAGCATACACCATGGCCATTAATCCGAAAAGGGAATTAATAAGATGTCGGGTTTCAAATTTGTCCCAGGGTGAAATATACTCTTCTAAAAAGGCGGTAAAAAAGTCAAAGAAACTGCCGTAATATTTTAAGTGGGAGTAAAGCGGTTTGGTTTCATCAAAAACACTTTTGTCTTCACCAAAAGAAGTGAAATATTTGAGCATGTCATAACCATAACCCATCTGGGCTTTTTCATCCCACGTTACTCCAAAGTCGAAACTCAACACAGGCATTCCTATCAATGCCAGAACAAAAAGGATAAAAAAGGAGAACCGGTAAATGCTGTGTTCACTATCCCAAATGCTCATATTTGAGGATTTCAAATCAACGATAGGTTGTTTCACATACCAATCCCAGCGGGTAGAAAAAATCTGTCGGAATGCTTGACTGGCCATCTTACCCCAGGAGTAAGTTTTGTAGGGGTTGGTCTTAAGAGCCATTGTGGCCTTTTCTATTTTAAGCCCGTTGAATTTTGACTTGGTTAGTAACTCTGTAAAGATGTTTTCATCTTTAGAAGCAAGTTGTGGAATGATAACATCAGCCGCAGATTTTTTCAGCAGTATACCCCCGCAAGTGTAGTCGTGCATCGCTGTTCCGCTACTTAATCCGTTAAAAAGGTTAAATGTCCAGCGCAATAATTTTTGCCCGGTTGAAAGTTCACTTTTTGATTCAGATGGAACGGTCCAGTAAACATTGGCACCGGTTTCTTTTTGTTGTGCAAACCAATTCACCGCATGAGAGGCCGCTGCGGCCACTTTGTTGTGGTATATATACACCCATTCGCTGTTGAGTTGAGGTAAAGCAGTTTGCAGTGCCTGAGCAGCATGCTCAGTTGCACAAGCTATTTCCCTCAGTTTGTTTTTGCCCGCCAGTTCTGCCGGTTGTTTATTCCTGGCGGCATTTTCCCAGGCTTTTTGCAAAGCGGGGGTAATGCACACTAGGAGTTCCGTATTAACTTTGGCTTTTAAGGCTATACCGGCCAACAAATCTATGGCGGGAGCCAATTCCTTTTCGTCTGCTACAGGCAACAGCACTATGCTGTATGTGGTGGGGTTTGTGGTACTCATAAAATTACAGCCCCAAAAATACACTTTTTAAGCAAAGCGGGTAATTCCGACCAAGTATTTGTTATTTCAGGTTGAAAAAGGGTAATTTGTAGAAACAATACTTGCTTATGATGCACAGCCTTCGGGTATTTTTTGGTATCCTCTTACTCAATTTTACTACGGCTCAGGCGCAAAATCTTACTTTGCCCACGTATCGAATTGAAATAAGTCCGGCTTTTCTTGATTCTTTGTACAGTGCTCCAAAGGCTGATATTTATTATCCGGCTACGTTTCATTATGAAAATATTACCTATCCCTGTCAGGTAAAGTTTAAAGGGGCCACATCTCTCAATTATCCTAAAAAAAGCTGGGCGGTTCGGTTCAATGATAACCAGAACATTTTTAAAGCAGAACGTATCAACCTCAACGCTGACTTTAAAGATTATTCCTTTATGCGGAATTTTTTGGTGCTATCTTATTTCCGTTCACAAGGGGTTATTTGTCCGCAGATTAACCACATCAGCCTTAAAATAAACGACAGGTATGCGGGAGTTTTTACACACGTGGAGCATGTTGATGAAGACTTTTTGGCCAACAACGGTCGGGACGATATTGACATGTACAAAGCCGAAAACCACGGGGCAGGTATGTTTGCTTTAGTAAAGGACGAGCAATACCCCGCAGTGTGGGAAGAGCGTGCGGGTGCCGACCGGCACAAAGACATGAAGGAGTATTTTAACAAACTGCTATACTATACCAGAGCAGATTTTGAATCGAACATTGACGATATTGCCCACATCAACAACCATCTTACCTATTTTGCCGTTCACTTTGTTTTGTGCAGTTTTGATAATTTTACGAAAAATCAGTTCCTGAACCGGAACAGTATTTCAGGTAAATATGAGTTGATACCCTGGGACAATGAAGGCAGTTTTGGTAATCTGGCTTGGGGTGAGTTTGACAGCTCTTTTATTCAGTACAACATGAAAGATGCATATACGGCTGAGTACAATGTAATTTTTCAGCGCTTGTTAGGTATACCGGCCCACCGTGCTACGTTTATTCAAAAAATGAATACATTCTTAAATGAGGGCTTTGCTTATTACGATACGTTAATTAATAACCGTTACAATCTTATAAAAAATGATGTGTATCAGGATACCACAAAAGATTGTAGCAATGCAGAATTTGATGCACAAATGGGTAAGCTAAAATTTTATATGAGTGCCCGCAAACAGTTTTTGCAAAGCAACCCCATACCTCAAAGAAACCCCCTTGTAGATTTTTATTTTTCGAACCCTTTTCCCACGGCCTCCAATCCTTTGGTTACTGTAAGAGTAACTTCTCCTGTTGTGCAAGATGTACACTTATTTTACGCTGATTCCGTATCGTTTGATATTTTTGGAAGACCATTTATTTTCAAACGGGTGCAGTTGTTTGATGATGGCCAGCACAACGATATAGCAGCAGGAGATTTGATATACGGCAACACCATCAATACATCGGTTTTTAAAAGTAAGTTGGTGCCATTTGCGT